>ERZ772909.13-NODE-13-length-182045-cov-99.035128_pt1 | contig 182045 bp, 199 predicted proteins | sample MGYA00511137_ERZ772909 | MGnify/ENA primary metagenome ERZ772909 (study PRJEB29015, sample SAMEA2738095) | human oral metagenome | biome: human oral; feature: human-associated habitat; material: saliva | place: China | collected 2270 ... | reverse complement strand
GATACGGAAGAGAGCTTCAAAATGAGTTAATATTTGCCGGAGATGTATTACCATTTACTACCTTTGCTAGCGATACTTCTGGTAGATATATTTCTGCAGCAATTGCAAGAATAGTTAAGAATGCTAGACTTCAACATTTTGGTGCAAATCCAAAAATTCTTGGAGAGGATGTAGATACAAACTCTACAGGAACCGCAGCTCAAGGAGTATCTGGACAAAGTGGATTCTCATTATCTAACTCATTATGGAATTCAGAATCAGGTGAATTCTTCTTCTACGATTTTAAAGGTCCAACTGATCATTTAGAAAACTTCTGGCTGATGAACGTTGATATGGTTGATAGATTCTTCGTTACAGAATGGAACGATTTATTCCCATTCTCTCTTAACGACTATTTTGTTAATTTCCCTGTTTTAAATAAAACAGTATGGGATGTCATAACAACAGGAAGAAGATTATTCCCTTCATCAGTATCTCTTGTTAAAAACATAGGTGCTAGATGCACATTATTTACAGGAATAAAAGAACAGCTAATGGTAGGTTATGAAACTACACATTCTGTTGCATCAGAAGTATTTAGCAATATAAATGGCGGACTACTAGATAAAGAAGAACAACATGCTCAAGAAGTTGAAGAGGTAGCAAATGCTACAAATGTAAAGGGTAGTTTGGGTATTCCCGTAAATACAACCAATGGTATAAAGAAAAGACAAAAAGAAACAACAGCTAAATTTGAGGTGCTAAGAGATAATCCTGGACAAGTTGCAGATGCTGTAAGCTCTGTTATGGATTCAAGAACTATAGACCCAACTGCATGGGTTCCTGCTACAAACTTCCATATGTTTAGTAGTGCTACTAATATAATTAGTAATCAACTTAGATTAAATCAAGATGTTATTACACAGGCAAATGTCGAGTATGGTTCAGATCCAGGAGACTTTGGAACTGGTAAAAACAAGATGTTCGATATGAAAAGTAATGGCGGATTAATGCCAGCATTCGTTAAATCATCTTATCTAAGTGATAGCACATTAAATACAGAAGGTATGGCTATAAAAACTGGACAAGGATATCTTCTTGAAGAGTTAGAAAAAATGTATACCGGAAGTGTAATAATATCTGGAAATCCAGATGTTGCTCCAGGAGATTATGCTTATATATCTGACTCATTAAGACAGATGAGTGGTGTAATGAAGTGTAGGGAAGTTCAACATATCTTGACTGAAGACGACGGATATATTACAATAATTACACCAGGAATGTTTGTTGAACCTGCAACACATTTATATTCTTCACTGTATATTAAGCTAGGAATGTTCTATTCTATGTTAGCTCAAGGTCAGAGAGAATATGCTCTTGTATCTGTAAACTCATCACCAACTGGTGAGATGTACAGCAAGTTATCAATAGCTCCTACTAATATAGGCTTTTGGAGTGTTGGATGGGCTACAGCAGGATCATTAGCATCAGTAGCTGCATCTGGAATGTTGCTTAAAACAGCCGCAACTCGTATATCTGCTGCATTATGGGGTCCGATAACAGGTCATATAGCATCTGGATGGGCACGATTTAGTAAGGTAAACTTCATAGTGAGAGGTTTATCATCTATGAAGGGTGCATTAGGTGGAGTATGGGCAAGAATTGCAACAGCAGGAAGAACTATAAGTACAGCAATAAATGCTGTGAGAACTGTTGGAATTGTATCTAGTATAGGTTCGGGTGGACTTATAATGGCAGCTGGTATAACAATAATTGTAGCAGCAGTAGTTATAGCTGTATGGGGTATTCTTAAAAATGTTTGGGAAGCAAACAAGGAAAGAATAACCATGAGGCATAGAGCGTTAATGAAAATGCCATTAACTGTGTATGGTCAAGAATATACAGCTGGTCTATTAGGATGGAATGATGAATTAAGTCCTATAGAACTTCAAGTTAGAAACCTTAAAACCACATGGGAGAATTTAGCTAAAGTGTGGGGAGCTACAAAAGATACAAGTGCATCAACAAAAGCCAGAATATTATATTCAATAGCGACTGACTAATATGAGTAATACATTAGCTTCAATGGCATACTCAGAGATCGGAGAGATACAATCAGTATCTCTCCAGGGATCTCAAATATTTGTTGTTGTAAGATTAGTTGGAGAGACTCTATCAGACATGATGGGTAATCCTGTGCAGTGCGGACAATACCTTGTTGGTATACCTAAGGGCGCACCAGAGCATACTGCTACAATGGCTGAACTTTTAATACCAATAAATATGACGTATGCTACACAAATATCAGACCCTAAATTTCTTATAGGGGCGAGAGTTCAAGTATTCTTCACAAAAGAAGGATTTCCTACTGGCTGTATATTAATGGCAAATTCAGATTCAAGAATTATATCTAGAAGAGCCATGTTTGATTACAGACTTTCAAACAAAGACAAGATATTCGATTCAAAATTAAAAGACAAATTAAAGAATCGCGGTATTCTTGAAAATTTCACAAAACTATCAAATGAAGTATATGACACAACATTCCATAAAGGATTTGTAGGTACATACGGCGAATCTCAAAATATGTTTATAGCAACAGCATCAGATATGGAAGATATAGTAAACTTTGAAGAAAAAGTTGATCCAAATGTTGTAAGAACTGATAGTTATAAAACAATAAGAACAAAAGAATGTTATATGCCAACAACTGTTTTTACAGGTAAAACATAATGTTAATAAGACCATCCCCAGACAGTACAACACTAATAGATATAAGAGAAGATGTTACATCTATGTCATCTGGTAGCATGTCTATATCTACACACAAAGATTATGGAGTTTTTGTAAACGGGCCAATGTCTGTATCATCACCACCAACATCAGTAGTGTTTGGAGGATTCTATAAATTTAATCCTGTTGCAGTGTCAGGTATTCCATCAACAATGATTACACCTGTGCCAACATTTGAGATAACAGTTCCTACTAAAAATGTAGGCATACAGTCAGCAATAAATGGTGTAGTCTTAAGTACAGTTACAGGATTATTCTAATGTTAATAGAAGAAATAAATAAAGATATTATAACCGATGACTATGGTGACGTTATAATGCATAACGGAGACATATATACATCATCTAATCAAAATCTTATTGCGCTTACAAATGCCAGACACAGATTAATGTCTGGGTCATCAGATATGTACCTGTACAATATTTATGGTGCAAATCTTCATAAATTTATAGGAAGACCGGTAACTGATTCTTTAGCTAGAGAAATTGTTAATAGTATTAAAAATTCTTTTACAGAAGATAAATTCTTTTCTGGTGATAACTTCCAAATAAACTATGTACTTGATGGACAAAAAATATTATTTAAGATTGCAGTAGGAACAGATTATCAATTTACAAGAAATAAACAATCAGAGGTGAATATAGTATTTTCACCTGTAACCGGAGTTTCTTATGTATGATCAATTAACTAATAAAGAGTTAATGACTCAAGAAATATCTGCGCGAATTAGTGAGAATACCGGTATTAACAATACCTCTAAATCCACTGTAGTAAGACATATTACAGACGCAATAACAGATACAGCAGTAAATCTTGTTGCATATTCTAATGCGGCAATAAATTCTACACATACACAATATGCTTCTGGTGATCTATTGACAAAGAATGCATACGAATTTGGTGTAGTAAGGAATATATACTCTGATGTATACATTTCTAAAGATGATGCAATAGTTAATTTAGTAATGAGTGATGGATCAAAATTCCCTAAATATATGGATGGGAAAATAATAATAGAGGCTGGTAAAGTCTTCTTATTTGGCAGTGGTACATCAATAGAGGTTACTGAAAATGTATATGCATCTCATAATGAAACATCTATACCTATTCCAGCAAGAATAACTACGTCCGATTCAACCGATATAAAGACCGGAACAAAAATAGATATATCAGATGATTCTAACCCAGTAACAATTGGCACATCTATATCTATAGACAGTAGTGTTTATACAAATCTTTCTGAAGAGTCAGATGATAGTCTTAGAAGAAGAACAGTATATTCTAAGATGCGAGTACACGGATCATCAGATTATTCTATAAGAGGAATATTGTCAGGTATACCTACTGTTAGGTCTAGCAAAATAGTAAGAAAGCCTAATGATAGTAAAACATATATCTATATAACAACAGATAATTATCTTAAAAGTTTTATAGATGAGAATTATTCATTTATAAAATCTAAGATAGTATCTGAGATGGATTACTTATCATCATCTGAGCAGTCATTTGATGTGTTGATGCCAGAGGTATTATTATTAGACGTATATTTTAGATATAAGAATACAACATCAAGTATGGCAATGTCAGCCATTAATGAGTCTTTTAATTCTATATATACTCCTCTAATAACAGGTAATATAAATTTTGAAGATCTAGTTAAAGAAGTTAATACATACGGACTAGATATAACAATAGAGCATATTATAATACGGTCAGATATATATGGCACAATTGCAGATATATCATCTGGAGATTTTGCTGTACCAGATACAGCGATATGTGCATTAAGTCAGGCTACATCTATAGGTTTAGAAGAATCGGAATAATATGATCAAGCAAAATAACTCAATAAATATATTGACTAAATACTTTGCTCAATGGTCTGCACCATTCAATAATAATTTCTCTAATATATCAAAGTTACTATTACCATATTCTGATATAGTAAATTCAAATATAGACAAGGTTGTAAACCTTGTCTTACAAAGATATAGAAATAATGATTTAGAGTGCTATAATAATATTTATAGGCTTCCATCATTTGGCAAATATAAGTCAATAAAAGCTGAAACACACAGAATAAAACATTTAGACGGCAGAGTTGAATTAATCGGTAAAAGAGATATAGATTATGCCGGATCGTTCACATCAAATTTCTTTACACAATTCCCAATAACAGGATTCGAGTTAACAGAAATACCATTATCATTAAATAAAAATTATTTTAATGAAGAGTTATTTCCTGGTACAAAAATATTTGATAAAAAATTGTCAACAGACTGCACATTATATATATCTCCAGTAGGACAAAATCAATCAGTATTTAATGTTATAATAGTGGGATCTGACTCTAAAGGTGAGACCATAATAGAGACGCTAAAGATTAATAAAGAATCCTCTTCAGAAACATTCTATAAGTACAGCTATATATATAAAATAGAAACACCAAATAGCATCACAATATCGGACAGACTAGATTTATCAAAATACCATTCTATTGATTCCGATGTAATACCACCAAAAAGAATAACAAATAGGTATGGAGATTTTATATCTCCTTATTTAGAATACGATGATTCATCAATAATAATATATGATCAAACCGGTATAGTTAGAAGTGAAGAAATAAGGTTTGATACAGAGTCAAATCTTAAATCAATATACTTAACCAGCTCTTCTGATATAATTTCGCTAGATGAGGCTGGATGGATTAATACATATAAACCATATCCTATGTATGACCTTATAAATGCTAATGGTAGTTTAAACAATAATCCATTTATATTTGTAGAAGAAGAAGAGAGTAAAATTGGATATAATGTAAGATGCAGAATTTTTGCTCACGATATAGCAAAAAGATATAGAAGCGATAAGATTAAAATAACATTATATAATGGCGACGATGTATTTTATTTAAATAAATTTGGGCAATTATCAAATGATGAAAATACATGGATAAGCTCTGTATCGTCTGCAGATATAATAAATTTATCCGTTCAATGCACAAACACTATGCCATATATCTTTTCGGTTACAACACTGGATAATAAAGTGTTTTACGCTGCATCATATCAGGACGCATCCAATAATATGATGTTGATGGGCGGCATAACAAACATGTTTGTATTCAATAGAGAATTATGCTTTGAAATTGATAATAAGTTTTATACGGCTAAGCCAATAAGACATATATGGATGCAATATGATGATAATGAGATAGTTTTAGATTCAGATTATAAGAGTATAGAGTTGACATGATTAAACTTAGGGAATATAACATAAACCCATTTAAAAGAAGCGAGAGATATACTTCTTATAGTGATAATATAGGAGAAAAGTATCCAGCACTGTTAATAGAAAACTTTGCAGGATACATCTCTGTATATGATGGGGAGATAATTGTAGATGGAGAAAGTTTTCAATTATCTAATAAGAAAATAGGCGATGTATATAAACATTTGAAAGAGAAGGGCATTAGCGTAAAAGTTTATAAGGGTATGGAACATATACCAGCTATAATGCTAATAAATTCATCAAACATAGATATAGTAACATTAACTATAGACAGATCTCCTTTTGACATATATTTAAATAAATCAAAAAATCTTATCTCGATGATTCCATATTCTTATAAAGATGACGTTAAGATAGAACCAATTGATGATCATACGATTATAAATGGGAAAATAATAACAGACTCATCAAGGAATGGTGATGATATAAGTTTTAGGCATCATGCTAAAAACTTTATTTTAAATATGTCAGATATAAATATAATAAGAGATATAGATTCTATATACAGTATCTCTCAAGTAAAGCAGTCTGTTATAGACTGGAACAGAATGGTAAAAGGTGAATCAAATGCCAACTATACAATATAATATTACTATAAAGGGTACAAACTCTCATATAGTACAGCCGGAGATGGATATAGGGTTCTCTGAAATACCTTATACAAGATATCTAAAGCTGGCAGAAGATTTATCACAATCTTATCATCATACTAAATTTGGATGGGATAAGCGCATAGATGAAAATGTAATTTATAGAGGATATTGGGTATCTGATAAAACTGTAATATCTAATACAAAGGGTATTTCATTTTTCCCAAAAATAAATAACGGAGAGATAGTATTCGAGTTTGGTGATATTATTTATGATTATAGTGTATTTATAAATTCTAGAGACAAAGATAAATCCGGAATATATAAATTATATAAAAGGGGTGCCAGCGGCCCATATACCTATATTGATAATAGTGACATCCCTATGGATGGAGTTTATAGTTATATAACAAATTCATATGCTGTCCCTGATAATAATTTTAAAATGACTATAAAGATAGAGAAGCCAATATCTCCTAAACTTATAGAATCAGGACTTGGTATATATACTCAGGATGAATTAGACTCTGCCGCTACAAGTATATCAGTACTATATAAAGATGATATAACATCAGATAATATATTATCATACTCTGAAAAACCTTTTACTAAAAAGATAAAAGGTAAAACTGTATTATATTTAAAATTCTTCCCTATATATCCTAGTGTATCAGTATTTGATGATTCACTATCTCAGGTTACTATAGAGTCCATTGACAATAAAAATGGTATAATATATATAGACGGTGAACATGACAATCTAAATGTAATATATGGAATACTACCAGAGCTAAAAATAGAAACTGGCGTTGGGATAAATATATATAAATCGATATCTCCGACAGATGAAATAAATTTATTGTCTTTATCTGAATATGATAATCAAGGGTTTATAATACCTAGTACAATAGATGATATAACCTTTGATGATAATGGTACATCTTATTCTGAAATGTCATTATCAATACCAGAAGAATATATTGGTTATTCAATATCGTCAGATACTGAAGTAAACATAAATGGGATATCAGCAAATAATCCAAAATTTTATACATCAAATAATGAGCAAGTTTTGTATGCCTCATTGCCAAATGATATAGGTTTACTTATTAACAAAATTGAACCTAAAGATGGTAAGTATGAACTTCCTGGATATAAACCTGGTGGCTTATCTAGTATATATGGAATGTTTAAAAATAAATATAATGAAGATATAAGACTGGCCCATATATGCTTTACAAAAAAGGTTGAATCAGAACAATCAGCTACTGGTAGTGTAACATTACAAATACAGGAAGATAAGGTTCATAAAATTATACATTTACCATCATGTGCATCTGAGTCAAGTATAAGCATAAAAACAGAAGACAATAAAGATGTAGAGTTTAAATTTTATGCTCCTGATTTGGTAGAGATTCCAAAATACAGAGATATACAAACAGGAATAACTGTAACGTATAATTCTGTAATTCCAAATTCAAAAACTATATACATAAGAGATAAAAAGATAAACGAAGATTCATTATCTAACGTTGTTTCAGAATATGGAGATGATCTTTTAGGTTTATACGCTCTTTATTCTAGAGAGGTTAACCTAGATGTGTATGGTGTGAATTATAATAAAAATGAAATCCCATTAGGGACAGTAAAAACAAATATTTTATTTAGCGACAATGCTATAAAAGGTATGTCTGCAGTAATAAAAAATAGCTAGGAAAAATAATGGCAAATTTACATTTAGATAGTGGCGCCCTTACACCTCAGCATGCTATTGAGGCTATAAACGAGGTATCACTTAATGTCGAAAACCTTAAGAATATAATAGGGGATGTAAATGGGTATGGCACTGGTATAGATAATTCTTATAAGACATCTGTATCAGAATCTATAGGTGATTTCTCAAAGGTGTCCCCTAATATTCCAGTAGGCGTTGTATTCTCCGACTATACAGACTCATTTAGCTCTGTGGGCATAAATGACTTCTATCTGACCCTTATTCCTATAGGTGATCTAACCATAAGAACTTCCGACAATAAAACATATATAAAAGTGGAAGTAAATGATTTAAAAGAAGATAATCAATACTCTGTAATAGGTAGAAAATTATTATTCTTAAAAAATCCTATTGGAACATTTACCGTAAGTTACAAAGGTACATATCCTGGTTCTGAATATGGCGCAGGGTTTACACCAAACTGTATACCATCTCCATCTCTTCTTGCTGAAAACAAAATAACTAAACCTTCTGTTGTTAAAGTTTCAGACAGAGTATATGAGGTTACAGTATCTTCGTCAAATACATATGATAAGACTACATATCAGAAGAATGTAGATTTTGTATTAAAAGATAAATTTACAAAATTTATCTCTTCAACTGGTGCGATATTGGCTCCTAAAGAAGAAGTTTCAGTATGGAAACTGTTCAATGGCGAATACCAAAAGATAGACGATGCTAATATATATTTAATGTCTCCAAGTAAATATAGGTTTGAAACATCAATACCTATTAATACTTCAGACACTTTTGTATTGTCTGTTAATAACTGGACAGTATCAGACTCCCTTGCACTTCTATTTAAGTTTGCATTTAATCATTCTCACAATGGAGAAGAGCTAGGTTCTCAAATTTTACATAGTTCATTATCAGGACTAAGGGCCAGCAGATATAATCAGACAGATAGAAGATATGGTATATCTAATATACAAGGTGATGACCACCCTCAATATTTTAATAGGGAAGGGTATATACAAAATAATGATGGCAACTTTAATAATGCCATCATAGGTGATGTACTTATAGGGTCATCAGATCCACACAACTTATATAACAATACTGTAGGAAATTCAAGAAAAATATATTTCGGAAGTGTATCTGATGCGGTATCATTATTGTATGATTTTGCTTTTAAAGGTTTAAAATTATACGGATCTGAAAATGGTCTAAAAATAGAGACACACGCGAACCCTAATAATCCTGATAATTCATATGCAGTAGCGTTAGAACTTGATGGGAATAAAATATATTCAACCGGTGATAAAAACTCGCTACCAAATACCCTTAATATAGAGTCAAAAAATGGTGTAACTAAATTTGTAAACACAGAGGGTGGACTTAGCAAAATAATTGCTAAAACACTAAATATAAATGACATAGTTGCATCTGGTAATATAAGTATTACTGACCCTAGCTCTACATTAACAATTGGCGGAGTTAAATTTGCAAACTCAGATGGTAATGTAAATGTATCATCAGAATCTGGAAATAAAATAACATTTGGTTCAGATGTTGACCTTTCAAATATTAATGTTGAAAACATGACCCCTAAAACAATTAATATCAAAGGCGAAGGAAAGATATTATTTGGCACACAGGACGGCGCAACATTAACAGAAAAAGACAACTCAATAGTTGTAACATCTAAACTCCCAGTAGTGTTTGATGGCAGTGGTAAAAATACAGGCATTCAAAATAAGAATGCTACATATAATCCATATATGAATATATATACCTCTGCTAAGAATGGCGGATCATCAACACCAACAGACCATGATACATATATAGAAGCTGGTAAAGGTGATATTTATTTCCTTAAAGATAGTACAGTTCCTCAGGTTGAAAATGGTATATCATACGGATTCGGAGATTCAACACCAGCAGGGTCTACAAGACTTGATAATCTAACATCATGGCCTAAATCAAATATACATGCATCAGTTGGTAATTTTAAATCTACCACAGTGGCTGTATCATCTCTTAGAGAAAGAAGAGGTGTTAACTTCGGTGATGTTGGATCTATATATGTTACTGGTAGTGATACAGAATGTCCTCCAGGATGGATGGTTGTAGAATCTAAGAGTGGTGTAGTATTTGTTGATGCAAGAAGCGGGGCAATAGACTGTCAGTCTATGACCTATAGCACTATTACAACTGGCGATATAAAAGCATTCGGCAGCATAACTATAGATGAGAATCTTGGTGTAACAGGAAATACATCTGTTGCCGGCGATATAAGCTCAGAGAACATAAATGTAATAGGCAAAGGTACATTTGGCACACTTGATATTAAAGGCACATCAAGATTTACTGGAGACGTATCATTTACAGAGAACGTAGGAATAAACTCCAACCTAAATGTAAACGGAACAATAAACAGTAGTAACAGTATAAAAGGTAATGAATTATTCATTAAATCTAGATCTATACTGTCTGGCCCTGTTGATTTATCCGATTCACTTAAAGTTGGCGGAGTATCTTCTTTTGAAGGTGTTATAACAGCCGCCAGTGATCTACGTGTATCTGGATCAATTAACTCTGCAAATGCAACTATAGAAAGAATATCTGCCTCGTCACTTAAAACTACAGAAGCAATAGATGCCAGAGGTGGTATAGCTTCATCTGGATTAATATCATCTACAGGTAATATAGAGACAACAAAAGATATTGTTGCGAATATTGGTAGATTCTCTTCAAAATTAAGTACCTTAGATTTTGATGCGCAAGGTTCTGTATCTATAAGTAAAACACTTACTGTTGAAGAAAAAGCAATATTTAATGGTCAGGCTGTAATAGGTTCAAAAGAAGCAGATAAACTTACTGTAAATGGTAATGCTATATTCAATAATGGCAAGACATCATTTGTAGGTGCAGTAGACGTTAATGATGATGCTACATTTAAATCTGACCTTAATGTAATTGGTACATTAGATTTGCAATCTAATGCAAATATACGAGGAAGTATAGATGTATCAGGCCCTGTAGTAGCATCTGCTAGTTTATCAGCAAAAACTATATCAACAGAAGAGCAAATGTATATTGGATCTGATTTGAACGTTATTGGCATAACTAAGATCGGTGGATCGATAGAAGTAAACGATGGCGCAATAATCAGGGGTGGCATATCTCTAGGTGAAGATGGTAAAATATTAACTGTGAGCAGTAACGCTCAATTTAATAATAATAAAACAATTTTCTCTGGAGAAGTTGATATAACAGATGTTTTAAATATATCTGGTGAAACTCATATCAACTCATCTATCACAATAGATGGTGCTCTTACAGCAGCTGGTAATACAACTGTTCAAGGTGTATTGACAGCAAACGTTGTCAGAACTGATGCGCAGGCTGAATTTAGAGGCGGTATATCAGTTGGCAGACAAGCTAAATTAGAGGCTCTTGTTGTCGATGGCAAATCAATATTTAATAATGACGTAAACTATTATGGTACTATTGCTTACAACGGCGACATAACAACACTATCAACATCAGTAGCTACACTTGGTACAGTTAACGTAACTAAGTTTATCAATCAATCTGATAACTCAGGAACAAACCAATTTGCAGCATCAAGTATATTCAATAACGATATAACAATTGCAGGCAACGCAACAATAAAAGGCTCTATAATATCTGGTACACCAACATCTGGTGTAACAATAGAAGGAAACTCTGTAACACTTAATGGCCCAACATCACTTATAACGTCTAAAACAGCATTAATAGATAAAATAAGTGGCGGAGCTACTAAAGTAATAGGATCTATTTCCTCAAGAAACTCTACAGCAGCAACAAAAGCTGTAAGCCTGTCTAATAAACGCTATACAATAATGGATAATCTCTACGTAGAAGATTCTCAAGTTAACGCTAGTGATATATTCTGTTTAGGAACATTATATGTAGGTGATATGCAGGTAATAGAGGTTCCTGGATCTAATAATAGATTTGATGAGAATTCTGCAGTGATGAACATACGTGCTGCTAGAGCTAGGTATGCCCCATAATAAATGACATGAATACTATCACATATAACATAAAAATAGGAGGGGTCGAAAAGGCCCCTCATTTAGTGCAATCTGATAATACTTTAAATACTATTTATGCAGTAGATACAAGAAGTTTAAATAAATCATTGTTCAATATAAGAAACACCTCTAAGGATAATGAAAATAGATTTATAAAGTTTGTATCTAAAACGATAAAGGGTATGACTGTAAGGTCTAATTCAGAAAATATATTAATAACAGATATATATGACAATGGTACACCATTGTATAGAAAAACACCTATAAGATTTAAAGAATATGATTACATATTAATTAACGGTGTTAAGCCGGTATCCGATTCTAATTTTTTATACACAAATGATGATAGTGTTCATGTTTCTTATTACAAGAACAACTTATTAATATTGGAGTATGTAGATACAACATACCCTGTGTATATAAATTCCTCATACAAAAATTACGAATCAATATATTCTATAGATGGGAAAGTGTTTAAATCTGTATTTGATAAAGACCATTACACTATAACATGGAATAATACAGAAACATCGTACAAGGTATTAGATACTCCAATTTTTAATGTATCAGAATATTCTATTTATAATACTGACATGTTAAGTTTATTTATAAATAGCTTCATTATGAAAAGAAAAGGCATTAATTATTCTACTATTAGGCACGGCCTCAATTTAGTAAAAGTAGAAAATGAAATAGCAAAGTATTCAAATAATGAGATTTTATTAAAAAATTCTGGTGTATCAAAAACTAATATAAAGATATCTTTTATTAAAGACGGGGTGTCTGTAAAAGATATTCTAGGAAATTCTTTAGAGAATTATGAAATAGAGCCCAAATATGGGTCAATTAAACTACACAGATTTAAAGAAGAAATATCTGCAATATCTTATGATAAGGTTATAGTAGATTATCATTATTATGACTTTATATCTAATAATATAAAAATACCTAGATATATAGTAGACTCTTCTGAATATATATCTGTTGGGTTAACTAAGGATGGATTAAAATATTACGCTTATGATTCTTTTGGTTTTATTATATTTTCTAACCATAAAATAAATAACTTGCCGTACGCAATAAATTTAGTTGATAAATCTACTTTAAAATGGGAAATATCTGGACAGCCTGAAAATAGTGGCAATATGTACACTGGAGAAAAGGTAGCAGAAGATTTTATAGAGATATCAAAAATAAGCATTAAAGATATGTCAAAGCTTAAATATGTTTTAAATAAAAGACCATCCCTACCAATATCTGGAGGACATGGGCTTAGAGAAATATATATTCCAAATCTTGCATATTGCAGAATAGTTATAGGAAAAGAAAAGGAATCGTATTTTAACTCTGGAGTTTCTGAGTTAAATGTAGGTATGTCAACCCAGGGAACATTATCATTGTATATGAGCACAGATACAAAAGTTGTATTTCAGCTAGACTACTCTAAAGATAAATATAGTGATGATGTTGAATATGTTGATGAAGATATGCAAAAGGATCTAGATTTTAAAAATCCGACATTTATAAACAAGGACCCGTTAAAGTACGAGGTAATATATATAGATGGTAAAACATATTCCAAGCTTAATAGTATAAAGAAACACTATGATGACAAGGTTTATTTTATAGTAAACAAAGAGGACATAAATCCGGGCTATAGATTTAGTGTAGTATACGGCGATTCAATCCCTACAATGGTGCATAAGATATGAGAAAGTTTATTGAAAATCAGCAATTTAATTATGTTAATGACATATTAAACCTATCGCTTCTTAACGGCAATATAAATAGACTTGGTATTGATTTTATAAATAGAAGCCTGCTGAGAGTATCTTTGCAAGCAAATCCGTCTGTTGAATTTCTTAAAGAATCATTAGACAGAATAGATAAACAGATTGAAGACTGGTACTCTGGATATGTTAAGAAAATAGATTTAGTAGAATCTAATAATATGTTTATACAGCTATTAAATCTGTCAACAGAAGATAGTGGATATTACTCTCTGTTTGAGATAGACACATCGAATTCCAACTCTGTTATATATTCCTTATCAGACAAAGGTTATGTACTTAGCAGTTATGACGAGAAAGAACTATTATAATGGAAATAAAGAAAACATTTTCTTCAGAGTCATTATTTTTTAATAAGATAATACTTAAACCAAAAATATCAGATATTTTTGTAAAATCAATATCATCTATAAATAGTTCTGGAACAGTAACACCTATAATGACCAATCCTTTTTATATAGATGATATAGTAAATATAAACAGTTTACATAAAGACTCGATAGCAATTGAGATAGTCTTCGAGCATAATAATTTTACATCTAATACCGAAATATCAGATTATATAGATGTAGATATATCTAGGATAAGAAGTAATTACACTGGTGTATTGAAAACTAAACCTGTCGAAATATTATGTAAAAATTATATAGCTCCTATAATAAAAATAGATAATAGCAATGGTGTTATAGTTTCTGCAGATGTAAGTGTAAGAGGCATATCTTCTGATGGAAGAACATTATTTAATGAATCACTTAATATAGGTATAGGTGATTCAAAAGAATATATATATAAAAAAGACGGCAATATAGAATTTGATAAGATAAGATTCTTTAAAGATGGCATAGTTAGTAAATATTCTAAATCTACAAACATAGACACGTTTGATGAAGAGACAATTTATATTTGCCACCCTAAATATATAAATAGTTCAGAGAAAAAGAGTATATCGGAGAATATAGAAATAAATAGCAATAATAATATCTTTATATTAAATAAGGATACATATAAGGTTGAATGTTCTATAACTGCTACAATACTCGATACATTGTCGTCTTATCCTATAATAAAATATATAGGGGTAGTATCTAGATGAATAATTTTTTAAATACATCAGAAAAGTATGTTGGGAATACTCCAAACTGGCAGTCAAATCTTATTGCAAAAGTTCAAGAAGATGGCAATAATCTAATATCAGATATAAATAAACTCAACAATAAGATAACTAGCAATGTCGGTGAATTTGCAAAATATGTAGCCGCATTAAGAGATAAGATGGCCGAAGCTGTAGATATGTCATTATCTATGGCTTCTATATCTGGCAATAGCAATACACAATACGATATTTCTCCTAGTGTTATATATTCATCAGAAAATGTTGTTATAAAAAATAACTCTGTATATATCAAACCAAAAGTTGCAAATAAATATACAATAGAAAATATAGAAGTTGACACATCTGGAACATATGGTAACTCTTCAGATTATGAAAATCAAAGGTTTTATAATAAAGATACTATAGTATCAGATACGCAATTTGAAGTAGAAAGATTTAACCTACCTGTGTCTGCTACATATACAATAAGATTATCTAAATTGTCTCCAGTTAATTTAATATCTTTTAAAGATGTCAATTTTGGTGTAGACATACCAGAAATAGTATCAGTAGATATATCTTCAGATGGAAAATCTTTTAAACGTATACCGTTCACAGTATTAAATGACTCTTTAAGAAGTATACAGATAGACGAATCATTTGTTAGAGTTTTAAGAGTTACAATTGTTCAGGATAATGGATATATCTCTGATGGCAAAAGAAATAGATTTGCTATAGGTATATCAAATCTTTCAATTGGTATTACTACAGTTGAAGAACATGGAGAGATAATATTTGGCCCATTTAATTCTAGATATGAAATTTTAAAAGCATCAATAGCTGCTAAAATAAATAATGATGGATACTCTTTTAATAATTCACAATTCTCTATTAGCCCAGATTTAACAACATGGTATGATATAAGCACTCCGTACTCTATAAGTGAAAAACCTAAACATTTAGATTTTAATACTATATCGGATGGGTCTATATCAACAGAAAACCCTGTAAGGGTTTTATATTTAAGAATAATATTCTCTGGTAAAAAATATAGCAATTCATATTCTGATAATAGAGTACAGAAACATACACAAAGTATAACAAAAATAAATCCTGTAATAGTATCTCCATTTGATCTAGGAGAAAAATATATCTTAGGTAAACTTTTAAATAGTTATTATGGCGGAAGTATTACAACAACTTCTTACTCTGATATAACTGGAACTACAGACTATATATCATCTATAAAAAGAAATAACGAATATGTATATAGATCTTTTGATAGTATGGGATATATGGGAGAAACTAAAGTAAGGTATACTCCTAAAAGATGTAGAGTTGAAAAGGATAATAAATATAAAATAATATCTAGTGAGACTATAGAGCCAGAATCAGTAAAAGTATATTCATATTCAAATCCTATAAGAAGAGATATAAGAGTTGCAAATTCAGAAAATGTTGTACTAGCGTTTAATGAACATGCCGGAGTGTACAGACTTACAGATGGGAATATATATAGAGATTTAGATTTAACATCTGGATTCTTTGAGTCATGCTTCCAATGGACCTTTAAGTCGTATGAAAAAGACTTATATTTATATGGCCCATCTGGTGTAATAGTTCACACATTTAAGGCTGGTGAACCTGTAAATCTTTTAGATTATTTTACATTTACTGCTCCATTCTCATCTGAGAAATCACCAGTAAATATGAAATTCAATAAGAAGTACCCAGAAGTTAAATTAGAAGATTCTGAATTTACTATAATAGATGGAAAAATATTTGCACATAATAGCTCTGCTATTATAAACTCAGACTATGTAGTAAAGAATAAATTAGACATAACAACAGATTTTTCTATAAATAGTATAGATATATATACTGATGATGTAAGATTGTCTAAAACTTCTGAATCATTAAATTCTTATGATGGATTAAAAGTTGCAAAACTGTTAAAGACTCAAATAATTAAAGGGTCTTTAGAATTCTCATATAAGAATGCTTCAGTATTTACATTCCTTAAAGAAGTAGATTTTATAAACGGGATAGATGAATTTAATACCGGTAATAGTATTGAAATACAGTTGCCTAAGGGCGCTAATAAGTTTTCATTAGGAAGGCTAATAGATCACTTTTCAGATTTAAATTTTGTAGGATATACAGACATATTTAAGACACAAGTTTACTCTGAGGCAGAATTAATATATGCTGGAGATTATTTATTAACAGATGAAAATAATCAAACATATATAACATTAGCTGATAATGCAAAAACCCATGATTTAATAGATACATCTGTAATATTAGATACAAATATATCATCTGCTGGTACTGGATACTATTCTATTGATTACAATAATGGAATAATATATTCTCAATCCATAATTAGTGGTGATATAAGAGTTTCATATTTGTACTCAAATGTATTTATAGAGGGCCAAAGTATGGAAACAATAGATAAAGAAAAATACGGAATATCTGGCAGAACTGTTACTGTAAAAGAACCATCAGACTCTGACACTTATGCTGTACTATCTTTATTAGAAGATTCTATAACGGTCAATATAAATAAATCTCCAGTTGTATCAAATATAACATTAAATACAGTGATAGGATAATATAGTGGATTTAAATAAAATATCTAGGCTTTTTGATTCATATTCGCCAATAAATGAGTCTACTATAAATAATGAAAGTTCAGATATAACACCGTTATCATTAAATAACGGTGTTTATACTGATAAAAATCTTAGGGACACTTTTTGGAATTGGCATAAGATATTATTTCATAATCAGGATAAAATATATGAGATGACAGAAAAGGCCAATAAAGTGTACGAAAAAATGCTAAACTACACAACAGATATTGGAAATAGAATTAATAAACTTTCAACATCTGCTAAAGGTGCAGCATTAGCTGATAGATCCAACTCTAAATATACCAAGATTGTATACTATACTCCGACGAATAAATCATATAATCCTGAAGATACAACAGCATCAGTATCAAATGGTAAAATATTCGGTGTAAACAATTCAGATAAGTTTGATAGCCACAAAGATATATCTAATTCAAAGATAACTTTAGAGCATATAAGATGTACAATGTCAGATATAACAGGTGTAAATAATTGCCTAATAAGAAGTCATGATAATACACCTATTATGAAAACGGACGAAATAATAAATATTATGAAGCCGTTTAATGTCACTGGTACATCATCATTATCTGGAAGTAAAACAATTGAATTTGTAGTTGATAGAGCAGAGTATAATTCATTTAATAATATACAGATAAAAACAGAAAAACCATATGTTTATACTGTTTACACTAGTGTAGATGGGGTCTATTATAATCCCCTAAATAGTGATAAAATATTGACAAATGAACTAGATTTATCATTTAATTTATCTAATGATAGATATATAAAAGTATCTGTACATTTTTCTAGACATACATTATTAAATAATGGGTTGTATAATTATATATGGGATGTAAATCATATATTTATAGCTATGAAGAAATACAAAAGCGAAACAGTATTTCAAAGTAATGATATAGATATAAATACCGCCGGTGAATATATAGCAATAGACACATGCGATAATTATGAAAATAAAAATGTAAGTATAAATTACATGATCTCTATTGATGGTGGAATATTTAAAACAATAAAACCATTAAGGGCTATATCTAGAAGCGATTACACAATAAGATCACTAATCCCAATAAATGACTTTATAGATAATAATGTCGGCGTTATGACAAAATTTACAGAGTCGGAAGGAAAACATATCTATACAAATTTAATAGATAAAGGTATGTTCGAGAGCAATATTATCAAATTTTATAATTGGTCTAACCCATTTGTTGATAATGGAGACAGTATATCTATAACCGGCATAATAACTAAAGATAAAAAAGTAAACTTTAATGATACTGTATTCATAAATGGAGTACCATTTAGTGGAGAAACATTATTAAGGTGTGGATTAGTAACAATAGATGTGCCAAAAAATAAATTTAATATACTTTTTGATTACTCTAATGTAGAAATAGTTTCATATTCAAACGGCACATTTGTTATTAAAAAAGACAATATAGAATCAACTGTATATGACAGAGACTACGAATCTAATATGTTTGTATTAATTGTTAATACATTTGACTATATACTTGGAAACGAAATAACAGATGACATAGAAATGGACACCAAAGAAGATGGTGTTCAATTAAAAACATCTGATAGCGTTTCAAAATTATATGTATTGGCGAGAAGTAGATATTCTTCTGTTAAATCTGTTAAGATAAGAGCAGATATGAAATCATTAGATTCATATACTAAGCCTGAAATAACAAGAATAATATTTAAAGTCGTCTAACATAAGAAGATTAAAATATAATCAGGAAACAAAACATGCAAGTTACATTAACTTCTAAAGATACCAGCTTTACCTTTGTAAATGGCATCTCTGTTACACGTAATGGGACTAGTGTTGATTTAGATAAGGCCAGTCTAGATACAGTATCTGCTATATTAGCAGCTATTGATGATGGTCGTATTACATCAGATACTCCTAGATCAACTGTTCTATCTAAACGTGGCTCATTAATTGCAGCTAGAGATGGAACAGCAGTTTTAGATGCATCAAGTATAGACCAAGACATGCTTAAACAAGCTGTTAGCGGAGCTGTAACATCAGCATTAACAGATGAGTCAGTTAAAAATCAAATAGTTTCAGGCGTCAAAACAGCAGCAGAAGAAGCTAGCACTAAGGCACTACAAGCTACACAAACTGCATCTGCTGCAAGTACAGCTGCTCAGCAAGCTGCACAACAAGCAACTTTGGCTATAACTAGAGCAAGTGAGGCTTCAGGTGCTGTTACTACAATAACAAACAAAGCAACAGAAGCAGAAGATAAAGCGCGTAGAGCATTAGAAACTGCTCAACAAGCAGCTACTACAGCAACTAAAGCTGCCGAAGCTGTAAGTAAAATAACACAGGCTGAACAAAAAGCTTCTGAAGCTTCGTCTAAAGTTGATGCTGCCGCAAGAAAAATTGAACAAGCAGAATCAAAAGCTTCTCAAGCTGAACAAAAAGTTGCTGAAGCTACTAGATCGGCTACAGAAGCAAAAGAAGCAGTTAGAGCTATCGAAGATAAAGTTGGATCTTTGCCTACTTTAGAGACAAGTGCTAAAGATAGCGCAGTTGTAGCTATAAATGAAGTTAAAAGTTTGGCAAATGCAGCATCTACTAAAGCTACTGGCTTGGAAGAAGCTCTCAAGACTCTGAAGACTAAAGTTGAAACACTTGAAAAATCTGGTGTTAAACCTGCTACTCCAGTTACTCCGCCAAATCCAGTAACTCCACCTCCAACACCACAGCCTAATCCTGCTAATCCGGTAACACCAGCAGATCCATCAGATCCACGATCTGGACCAAATAAATATATTATCAGAAAAGATAATGGACAAAAACTTTACGTATATGGACCTCGTCGTAACCTAGTTGATCTTACCGACTATGTATTAGCAAATGGTGATGACCAAATAGATGATGATGGATTCCCTAAACCTGGCGAAACAGTGTACACCGAAGAAGAAGGAGCTTAATAATGGCAACAGATGAACAATTAGCTACTATAGTTAACAAGTCTGTACTTAAAATAGGTAAGGACCAATTTAAGCTTAAAAAAGAACTGCCTGTAACAATTCGAGAATCCTTCTATGATGAAGAGACATCAAAAGGATTAGCTGAAAAGCGTAAACAAACATTATTAAATGAAGCGGCCCTTAAGTGGCCTCTTCATGATGAAGACAAGGTTTTCTACCTAGAAGACTGGTTTGAAGGCGAAGAGAGAGAAAGAATTATTTCTGGCTTCTACGAGAAAAATAGAAGTAGAGATGCTGAAACTAACCACTCTATAATTCTTCAACAAGCTTTTGACGCTATTCCTGATGGTTCTATAATTAAAACTAGAAAAACATCTAGATTCTTAATTGATAAAAATGAAAACTACATGGTAGATGAGTTCTCATTTAAAGTTCTTGAAAATGGCGTATATAAGAAAATTTCAAGAGTAGAACAATCTGATGGCCCAGATACACGTAGCCAATTACAAAAACAATTGGCCGAAGCTGGTGAACTAAGACATGAAGATTTGGGTCTAGAGCTTAGACCAATGCAACCATGTGTATATATTCACCACAAACGTAGACTGTATATTGACTTTAACGGAACAATGTTCATAGTTAAAAAACTTGGTCAATCTGCATTCTATCTTGGTTCTCATGATGGATATAACTCAGGCAACCACTTTATTAAAGACTTTGGTATATTCACTACCAGATGGTTCCAAGAGCGCGGATATAAAGGTGGTAAAAAAGGTTTCATGCCTCCTATAGATGGATGGTCAGAAGAACACCCTAATCATGGTAACGGTTACTCAACAAAAGGGTACTGGAAGTTTGGATTCAATACTTCTAACTATACTATTGATTTGTCTAGATTTGACAACAACTCTGCAATAACAGAAAATATTCAAGAAACTCCTGCTCTTACCAAACTTATCACTAGGGATATTCTTAACCGCGTTTATGAAAACGGTAATGATGCCGGCCTACAATCTGACCCAGTTACTAAACTGAGTGGACAAGAGTTAAATGCTCGTTCTAGAGTTAGTCCTGGTGGATATGTAAACACTAAAACAGGTAAACATGAATTCCCTCAAGAAGATGGCACTACAGCTGAAAGATGGGGAACATGGGGCGGAATGCAATATGGCTCAAATGGTAACGCAATTACAATTTTCGGTGACGAAGATACTGTAATTATGGACTTCTTGGCTGAAGGTTTCCATGGCGGCGCTATTGTATACGGACGCTTAGGACGTATTGATGGCGTATCAGTTGAACGTGGAGATATTAAAACAGCAGAAGCTAATGGTCTTGTTGCAAGACGACAATATCTTCTTGGCGGTAATGGACGATACAATTATACTGGTATCGTTGGTTTAAACCGTGTAGACCGTATTGTAATATCAGGATTAGAATGTGATGGCATAGTAGGACATCCAGATTGGCACGTACAACACTCTCGTTCTGGCACTAGTACAAATATTGACCCTGGCTATGGTTTATGGGTATCTAGATCACTCCCAATGACAGATATCCGCGCTGAACATAATAACTTCGGTGTATGTGCTCGTAAAGTAATGGATGCACACTGTGGATCTAAAATTTATTACAGATGGAATAAGGGTACAGCAGGCTACTACGGCGTATCAGTAGTTGTTGGTGAATCATTAGCTACAGGCGATGATGGTGTAACAGAGGAACTGTTAACACACACATACTCAGACTCTGTAATGGATATTTCTTACAATACATTTACAGTTGGTGTAATGGGTCTTCACTTCAGTAATGGCGACCTTGGCCCTAATGAAAGACGTAGGCTAAATAAATGGTGGTTGCGCGGAAACTTTATTGTACACGGTAATAACATATACGCTCCTTCTGGACTATATTATAACTATGGACACTATGGATTCTCTATTAAAGATAACGTGTTTACATACGCGTTACCATTCGGTGAAGTGTACTCTAACAGATGTGTAAGGGGAATCAGAGTAACAAAACCTGGTACCGGATATAAAATCCATGACCGTATTGTTATAGACGACAGCTACGAGTCAACTGGATCATACGATGCACGTGGATGTTTCGGTTGGGTTACAGAGGTTGACGCTAACGGCGGCATTAAAGCTGTTGGACTGAATAGAGGTCATGACTACTACAAAGCTCCTAGAGTGTCACATGTAATAACAGAGAACGGTACCGGTGCAGAGTTTGAAACAAACACAATTAATGGCTCTGCTGCAGTTACTATGGGTGCATGGAGACATCGTGGTCCAGCATTCGGCGATAAGATAGTAGACAACAGAATAAGAAATAGCCGCGACGGTAACTTTGAATATGCATTTAACTTATATTCTCTTGTTAATGCAACAATTACAGGCAATATAGTAGAAAGCTCTCCTTATTTCACTGTAGACCCTGTAATGAAAGAGACATTAACAATGCCTTATGCATCTAAACGTGCGTTTAGATCCGGTATTGAAACTAAACCATATTACATGGATACATCAGATGGTGGTACTGGTGTTATAGCATCCAAATGGGATAACAACTGGATGGTTAATGACGCTACAGGCAAATACTCTTATATTAAAGAGCCTCCTACCAATAAAGATACTTATGGTGTTGATGGTAATATGTTCAGAGGTAATAATTATAAGGCTATAACTGTTCCTGTAAGAGAAGATAAGAATCCAGATAAAGAACTTATAATGCCTGCATTCGATGCTAGTGAAGAAAGAATTATATTCAACTTCAAAGGCGATAAGAGGGATGACTACGCATGGGATACAAATAAAAAATATCCTGTAGTTCCATTTATAACTATTACTAATCAGGTAAATAGATACGCTAATCCAGAATGGTATTATATAGATCCATATCGTGATCGCGGTAGACTAGTTACTCTTGTAGGTAGAATAAATGGCACACCTGCAACTGGTGGTCAAATAGGTTTATTGCAAATAGACTTCGGTGATAACGCTGACAATAAAAAATCTACAATCTCTGCAGAAATGAGAGTAAGTAGCAAAGGTGTTAATAGCTATGGTCGTGTAGTGTTATTTGGCAATAACAACGAATCTATTGAGGGACTTATACCTACAATTGGCGGTAAACGTGCTGATTACTTCTATATCATACAAAGAGGAAATCAAAATACCATTTATATAAATGGATCTAAAGCAGTTACAACCACAGATGCTAAGATAACAGCTGGTACAGCAGATTTCGATGGTGCCACCAAAGTTATGTTAGACCAATGGTTTAGAATATCTACACATATTACAGCTAAAGGTAAATCACTTGCAGTTGGTAGTAGATATGCTAATGGAGCCGGTAATTTAGCATCAGATATGGTTGCTAGAGGCAACTTCATAGTAGATAAATTTATCGAAAGATCTGAAGAAGAGATGGCTACTCTATCAGTTAAATCTGGAGTAGAAGATCCAGAAGATCTTCCTGATAAAAGAGAAATAGTATTCTCTATGGATAATGCGAATGCCGGGGACAATAAAGTTCTTGGAGATAAAGCAAGTGATAATGCAGTTATAGAATTAGCTAGTACAGAATCGTTAGATTTATCTGAAGCAAGATATGCTCCGGATGGATTTAAATTAGTAGGTGCTATTTAATAACTTAATAAGAGGGGTTAATAGCCCCTCTATAAAGGTAAATTATGTTAAAATTCGTTAGAACAGGCAGAAAAGAAACTTCTTATTCAGCTGGTCTACATCCAGTAATAAAAGCAGGACTTAGAGCTGGAAAAGGAGAACATACTGTATTTGTTCCATTTAGATTAGAATCTATCAATACACAGCATAATATAGGCGTATTGGTATCTGGTAATGGATACTCTCATGGTATAGTTGTTACTGACCCAACAAAAGAAGGTAAAAAGTTTAAAATAACAAGTAATGTAGATAGATACAATATCTATATTAATGGGGAAAAATATGATGGTAGAGAACTTGACTTCGGGCAAATTTATACGCTATCATTCTCTGCAGAATTAGGTACACTAGTACATCTTGGAGCATCTAAACTTGTATCGGCAGATTTCTATCAGGGTATAAAAATATTTTCAGAACGAAGAGTAGATGATTTAGAGATACAAGGTGAGCATACAGATTGGTTAACAAAATATGGCGAGGAGAAAACTAAAACATTAGCAGCTATTGAAGCAGCTAAACTAAATCCAGTTAAACCTAGTCCAGTAACGCCAAGCCCAGTTGCTCCAGTTACACCTGAAAATCCTAAACAAGACGATCGAGCCATTAGAGACAATAATATACTCTCACTTGAAGAAGATGAAAAAGAAAAGCTGGGAATATATACATTTAATTACAACGGTGCATACGGCAGATTAACAACTATAACGGCTGACAACTCAGAAACGCTTAGAGTTAATATAGTTGAATCTAATCCTCCTGTAGTAAATTATTCATTATTTAATTCAACTAATGGTGAAGAAAATGGTAGAACTTCTGGACAAACATCGCCAGCAGCTTCAGAAACTGGAACGCCACCTGCTGTAGAAAATAAACCTGAAGGATCTGGAGAACAAAACACTCCAGTAACAGAGCAGCCTAATTCTGGCACAGGTACTAATACACCATCTAGTGAAAATGCCAAGCCTGGTAACAACTCTGGAACAGAAGTAAATCCACCAGTAGCAAATACATCAGAAATAGGTAGTGAAACTGCAAAAGAAGAAACTGTAGCAGAAAAAGAGGCTAAAGGTATATATACCTTGAATCTTAAAAATGCAACAGAAGAGTCAGTTAAATCTGACGGAGAAGGTTTAACAGTTAGAGCAGTATACTCATCTACTCCAGTAAATGGATATAAACTTCTAGTTAAAGAAGAACAACAATAATATAAGGAATAAAAATGTACTTTTTGCAATCAAAAACTAATCAAGCTGGTTATGGACACTATCCTAGAATTGATGGATTAGATATCCAAGCTGGAGAACAAATTACAGCAGTAATACCAGTAAGATTCCATGACGCTCCTGTAGAAAGAACAATATTACTTGGCTCCGTAATTGATTCACCTAGTGGCGAAGAAACTAGCGGAATAGGATATTTAACTATATACAAACGTGAAGTAGATGGAGTTAAAAAATTCTCTATTGCTGCTACTAGCTGGACAGCACAATGGGACGAATGGACAAATAAAAATAGTCCACGTACAGTAGCAACTCCTGGAAACCCAAATGAATTAACATACGGAACAGAGTTTAACGCTGGAGAGTGGCACGTACTTGTAGTTCAAGGACTAACTAAAACCAAAGGCTTACTATTAGGATCTGGACATAAGTCACGTTACGGTATAGAAGCTGACTTTGGTGAAGGTATGATGATCATCAAAGGTACAGTTAAAGATGAAGTAATTGACAAGTATGTTAAATACATTAAGGAAAATATACTTCCACAAAAATAAAAGATAAATTTAAACTAATGATATAAGACAGGCAAGGTGGTTTTATATCTATTTGAGGAGTTTAAATTATCTTTATAAGGGGCGCCTACTTAAAATGGGCTGCCCCATTAATAAGGAATAATACAATGGCTTTATTAAATAAATATGGATATATCCTGATAGGAATAGTATTAGTTATATTAGTGTCTCTATTTGCAATAAAATCATATGGGGATCTAAAATTTAATGATGGATATATAGCTGCACAAAAAGCATATGATGATTCAAATAATAAATTAAGTGCAGCAATGAATGACATAAGATATGAAATCAGTAAAAACAATTCTTTGCAAAAAGAAGAATTTAAAAAAACTGTTGAAAAGCAGAATTATCAACTGATTGAAATCTTAAAGGGTGATTTTTATGATCAAATTTGTGTTAAACAAGAAGTAGTAGAATCACTTAACAATCGAGGCAAAAAATGAAAAACGTATTATTACTTTCACTACTATCTGTATGCCTATTAGGATGCAAATCATTATACAACCCTAACCTAACAAACAAAACAAAAATAGAAATACCAGAAGAAATCAGACACGGTGAATGTGAAAAAGATAGAGCATTACTAACAGGTAATACTTCTAGAGACTTAGTAAACTACGCTGCTTCGCTTATTGACCATCTTGAACAGTGTAAGATAGAAAAAGCTTCACTGATTAACCAAATTGACAAAATAAACGGTGAGTTAAAATGAATACCAAAACAGCAACATTAACGTCGCTTGGAAATACATTATATACATTATCTGAATCATATGTTGCTGGCTCATTACAAATCAATAGGTCTGGACACAGGATAGACGAATTAGATCCTAGTGCTGGATTATTCCTGATAGAGCCACCTATAAATCAAGATGAAGAATTTACTATTACCTATAAAACAGGTGATGGAGCAAATACAAATGTAACTAAAACTACATTTGTTGAAAATTTATCAAATTCAACTTTAACAAAAATAATTAAAATTTTGGGCGAAATAATATACGCACAAAATAGATTGTCAAAAGAATTAGGTAAAAGAGTTACATATACAGAAATACATGATACTCTAGGCGATTTGCAAAGCAGAGTAAAATTGTTAGAGGAAAAAGCATCATTATATGAAAGATTAAAATGAGTCTAACTAAAAACAAATTAATACAACATGCATTGGGCTTAGAAATAGATGGAGTAGTTGGTCCAAAAACAATAGCAGCAATTAAAGAACTTCAATCTAAAAATGGATTAGTAGTTGATGGTGTTGCCGGTAATAAAACAATGCTTTATGTATATGCAATAATTGCAGAGAAAGAGCATAAAGAATTAAATAGACAAGCATTTTTCAATGTACTAAAAGAGCAAAAACTATTTTCTTCATTTACTCAATCTCAAGTAGATGGTATCAACACTATACTAGATGTTATAAGTAAAAATACTATAACTGAACAAGCATATATGTTGGCCACTATTTATCACGAATGTGCTAGAACAATGCAGCCTATTGGTGAATATGGTAAAGGTAAAAACTACGTATACGGTAAATGGCATACACACAATGGTAAGAATGCATGCTATACAAACGGGTCAAGAACTAAAGTATATTATCAATCAGATCTAGACCACTTTTACTATGGCCGAGGATATGTCCAATTAACATGGCTGGATAATTATGAAAAAGCTAAAAAATATATTGGTCAAGACTTTGTAAATAAACCGGAGCTAGCATTAGATCCTACAAATGCTGCTAAAATTATGTTATGGGGAATGACATACGGATGGTTTACTGGTAAAAAATTATCAGACTACATAAGTATGTTTGATGCCAATTACTCAGAAGCCAGAAGAATTATAAATGGCACAGATAAGCAATTAGCTATTGCAAGTTGTGCAGACAAATTTGAAACAGCTTTAAGAAAAGCTAAATAAAAAAAGAAAGCCTATAGCAATTAAGCTATAGGCTCTTTATTTATGAGATACATTCAATAATTTTATTATAGATATCTTCTGAACTATAATTTTCATACGCATCAAGACATTCATCTAAAGACAAAGTTCTGCTATTTAACTTATAAACAAGAAAAGAATATTTTTCATATGTCTTAATAAAATCGTTTAACAGGGATTCACCCCAAACGCGCATATTTGATTCTATCTTTCTAGAAGCCATTAATAGACTAAGATCTTTTACTGTAGTGATACCAACAGAGTCAATAACATCTTCAATATCTTTTGAATTAAATAATATCTTTATTAAAAATTTAAAAAACTCAAATTCATTATTTTCAATTAGTAAACCGCTATTATACAGTCTTTCTATATTTTCAGATTGACCAGTGTCAATATCTGATAAAACATCTTTGGATATCAATACAAAGAATTTATTAATCCCGTCCTCTATATCCGAACGTACATAATGCATAAAGACACCTATAAACTAAAATTATTTATTATTCTTAAATAGCATTGACATGCCTGGGAGCCACGATATAAATCCGGCCATTTTTATAAAAGTAATTTTCTGAATATCCATATTAAATCCTATAAATCATTAGTATCTCTAAAACCTAAAAATATTGGAAACCTTGGAGCATCTTTAACCCCAACTTCAAAACACTTAAATTTAGCAAGCTTACCAATATAAGAATCTTTATTATTCCATATTTCTAAACGCTCTTCATGAGTGAACCCAGAACCAATATTAAATTCAATACCATTGAATTTACATATTAAAGATCCAAGTCTACCATTTGGGACTAATCCATCTTTAGAAGAAGATCTTTCAGTATGGCCAAGTTCATTCTTTTTAGCTTCATTAAGATTCTTATATTCTTCAACAAATCCTATTATGGTAGCTTCATAATCACTAAATCTTTTGAGTTTAAGGATTATTCCTTCTTTTAAGGTAGATCGCCCCAATTTATATTTACCATTAGAATCTCTAATCATTATACCTTCATAACCAGCATTAAGACAATACTCTTCATATTCAAGTATATCATTATTGTTATTACAAATCTTGTATTCAAGATTTTCAAAAAGAGGGTCATCAAAAGCTGGGATAGATTTTAATCTATATATATAGGGCTTATCAAGATTATTTATATCTAAAATGTCAAATACGTTTATTACAAATTTATGAGAATCATCTTCTTCTTTATCAAATGAATTAACATAAGATGTAGTTATCCTATAGACATTTGGATCAGTTTTATCAACTACAGTTATTTCGCCATCAAAATTAATATTTTTATATTTAGAATTTGAAAATTTATTTATAAGAGCTTTATTTCGTATAGGTTTCATAGATCGACTATATAAAGTCCCATCTAAAGCTAAAACTCTTACACCATCTATTTTGGGGCTACAAATAACAGGATAATTTAAATTATCTAAATGCTTTTCTTCTACAGGAGATGCGAGCATAGGTTTAATAATCAAATTTATTTACCTTTAAGAGAATTAATAACTTCCATTACAACTCTAGAATCAAACTGGCCATCATAATTAGCTTTCATATGCGCCATGATTTGCCCTATTGATTTCTTATCGTTTAAATCTAAACCAGATGCCTCAGAAAAACTTATTACAACATTATATATCTCATCATTAGACATTTGTTTAGGAAGAAGAGAAGATACAAATTCTATTTCATATTCAGTCTTATTTATAAAAGCTAAAGCTTTATCAGATTCAGATTCTTCTGTATTATTAATTCTATCAGAAAAATCAATAAGAGTTTTAGTTAAACTTTTATAGAATGATTGTAAAGCATCCAAAACAACTTTAGATTCAAAATCTTTATCTGTATTATTATGAAGTTTACCATCATTTTCTATTTTAGAAATAATAAGTGCAAGAATGTTTTCTTCTACTTTATTCTTCTTTTTAAATGATTCTACTTTAAGTAATTTAAGTTGTTCTAAACTATATTCTTTCATATAAAACCCTTAAAATAAAAAAGAGGACTATAAAGTCCTCTTATTCTTTAATGCAATAGAGATAAGTTCAATACCATCTCTATTAAGCCCTATATCACTATCTTCTATATATATCTTTTTATCATCTTTTAAAATTATATCTATTATATCAATATAAGTATTATATTCACTTTTAGCATTTTTAGACCGCATAAATTCCAGTACTTCTTTTTGAAAGCAATATGGAATAGATGAGCCGAAAAAGGTAGAGAACTTTATTCCGTAAGATATATCATATTTATAAAGTGATATACGGATAAATTTATAAAAAGTCCTACTCATTATTTCAGACCAATTATCATTTATCAAATTTCTTATGTATTCGTTTTTATAATATCCTGATCTAGAAAGCATATGATTTAGAACAGGATCTTTTTTATCGCTTTGTAAAAGCGAGAGGCATAAATCTTTATTATTATATATTTTAAATAAGTATTCAGTGCCTCTCAAATAGTTGCCATCTTTAACCAGATGATCCAATTTTAATCCAGAGTATAGGGTAGCTATTCCATAATCTCTGGACAATTTAGAACCAGTAAACTTGGCCAGTTTTTTAATATTTTGATATCTTAGTTTACTAGTTAAATATTTTCCTTTAGCCATTTTGTAATCTATAGGAAGGATATTGCTTATTAAATCTTTTTTCTTTTTGAGTTATAAAATCAAGAAGAAAGTTTATTATTCTTTTAGCGACAATAAGCATTGCTTGAAACGTTAAGATACCTAAAAATTTTGAAACAGAAACCATAAAAATAAAACGAAATACTTCAATTTTAATACTATTCTATTTTACTCTCATCAATGTGAAGTATGTAGCCATCATGAGAGTCCGGACTAAGAATTGGCTCTATAGTAAATGTTGCACCGCAACTATGAGAAATTCCATGAATAAAGTTTAATTCATGGATATCATTCCATACTAATGATAATGACCACTCTAATGGTGTACCACAAAGGTGACATGACGTCATTAAAGCTGATTCTATTGAATCAAATTCCATACCGTCTTCAGCTTCTATACAATTACTTAATAGCATATTTAATCCTGAAGGTCTTTTAAATAAGGTTTATAAATAACCTTAAGAAAACCTGCAAATCGTTTATCAAAAGTATTTTTAATAATAAATGTTTTATCATTATCTTCCGGAACGAAAGATTCTGAAATATGAGATGATAATTCAATATCTTTAAAATTTTTATCAGTTATAATATTTATTATTATACCACCATTATTTACAATGGCGTCATACTCATTTTTAAATCTAACATCCGGAACAATAATTATATCGGATTTAGATTTATTAACCTTCATCATGAAGATATCAACCCATAAGGAATCAGAAACAGAGTTTCTTCCCCATTCTGTTCCAAGAGTTTGCATAAGCTTTCTTAAGGAAACTCCTAATTCCGGAATAATATCTTCTTTTGTCCCAGACTTATAAATATAGTCAACATCCACTATTGCTTTAAGCATATCTCTTACAGCATCACCAAAGGATATAATTTCAGCATTTGGATATTCGGATTTAATTATATCTGCGGCATAGTTTTTGCCACTATGGGCTCTGCCACAAAAGCCGATTATTTTCTTCATATTTTGTTTCCATTAACTGCAACTATATTTACAAAACCCCATGTATCATCTACATCGATTGTTATATCTATAGTCCCTACAGAAGAAGCAATAGCTTCTTGCTGCTCATCATTAAAATTTAAAGAAAAGTGAGAGAGTTTTTCTCTCCCACTTTCATTGAGTGAATATTTCAAATCAATTAACATATTTATTTTTATAAGGTAAGATAATCTAAAGCCTTATTAATGCCAAGCATAATGAAATCTCTGGCAGTCTCAGGCTGAGATTCAATAGGAGCGGGCTCAACATAAGTATCTTCTGGCGGAATGCGTCCATATTTTTCCATAAACCTTTCATTTCTCCAAACTCTATTATTAACTTCGGCAAGACTTTGCCCAATAGAGGCATTAACAATATCTTTTATGCTTATAATCATAAGCTACAACTCTCACAATGTTCTTCTTCTTGAGAAGCGACAGGTTCAACTACCTCTGCCTTTGTTTGAGAATCGCCATTATACAATGACACATCCATTGTATCTTGGTTATTATTATAATAAAGTGTCTTTAGACCATAAGCATAGGCAAGATATAGTTCATTAATAATAGATGTAACTGGAACCTTGTCATTTGAAAAATTCTTTCTATTAGTATAAGTATTAGCAGATATGGCTTGGTCGGTATATTTTTGCAAAACAGCAACTGTTTTTATATAACCTTCATTATTTTTCCAATCCCATACTATATCATACTTATCTTTTAATCTTATTAATTCAGGAACTGTAAATTTAGCAACAGTTTCTTTGCCGCCCTTACTTTGAATTAAAGCTCTAACGGGCTCAATACCGTTTGTTGTACCTGATCCAGAAATTTTAGCAGAAGTTTCAGCAGGGAACAATGCAATCATAGATGCATTTCTTACACCATATTTTTTAACTTCATTCCTTATTTCATCCCAATCATAATATTCTTTATGAGGGATTATATCTTCTAGCGCGGGTTTACGAATATCTAAAGGCAATATACCTTCTGCCCATTTTGTATCCATCCATCCTTCACATGGACCACGTTTTTTAGCTAATTCAATGGAGGCTTTAATAACTGCATGAGAATATGTTTGCATCCAATAATCAGTTAATTCATAATTATTATTATAGTTTAGATTATTTTTAGCAAGCCAATATGCGAGCCCAGTTATACCAAGACCAATAGGTCTAAATAAATTATTATGCCGTTTAGCAGCACCAAACGGGTGTTCTTGATAACTTAATATATTATCAATAGCATTCATCATTACATCTGCAATATCATAAAAATAATCAGGACTATTAACTGCGCCCCAATTAATACCACCAAGATTACATAATGCTATAAGACCATCAATATCATATTTTTCTGTAGTGCTATCATATTTAAATTCTAAATCAGCAGTAGGTAATGCAATTTCCATGCACAAATTACTAGAGAATATAGGATACTTATCTTCATTATAAGTAGACTTCTCATTAAGAGTATCGGCAAATCCTATATAAACTCTTCCAGTACCAATACGCTCAGCAACAAGAAGTTCAATATATCTAGATGACGGAACAGCAATTTTATTTATTTTAGGATCAGCTACACAGCGATTATATTCTTTGGCAAATTCAGATAGCTTAGAAGAATAAAAAAGTTTCCAAAGTTTAGGAACTTCTGGCGGATCAAATAAATAAATATCTTCATTATTACGAATTTTATGAAGAATAAATCCATTAATCCAGATAGCATGATCACTATGTTTCATAGAGTCAGCATCAGGTCTAGCACTATTTTTATAACTTACAGTGTCAAGAAAATCTTTATGTAATCCATGCCAATGAAAAGTTATGCTACCTTTACGAACACCACCTTGAGAACAAGACAAAGCAGCACGTTCTATCGATTGAGCATGATACAATGCACCAGTATTAATAGCAGTACCATTTCTTATTGGAGATAACTTACCTCTAAGATCGCCGGTATGAATACCTAATCCAGCTCCAAGAGTAGCATATCTACGTGCAGCCATATCGACCGCAGAGATCGAATCAATCGAATCCCCTGTCTTGATAACAACACAGCTACTAAATGCTCTTGTAGGTGTTCTAAGCCTAGCTAAATGAGGGGTTGGAATATTCCACACACCTTCGGATAAATATTTATATGCCTTTGCGACATATTGAAGTCTTTCCTCTTTAGAGTATAATTTATTCTCATTAAGGAAATACATCATTGCAACGCACATATATGATATTTGAGGAGTTTCAAAATAAGTACCTGTTGCACGATTCTGAACAAGATATTTCTTTTCCCATTCAAGTGCACCAGAGATACTAAAATTGAAATCTCTATCATGATCAATAAGTGTATCTAAATACTCAATTTCTTCTTCAGTATAATTAGCCAAAAGGTCTTCAGTATACATACCAAGATATGTATTTTCTTTTATTATAGAAAGAAGACTATCAGGTGTAAAATCACCATAGGCTTTTTTACGAAGATCAGACATTAAAATCCTTCCCGCAACTATAGCATAGTCAGGATTATTTTCAGAAATTAGAGACTCGGCTGAGTCTCTTAATGCCTTATTAATATTATCAGTAGTAATACCATCATAAATAAGAAGATCGGAATTCATTGCAATATCAGACATTGATGCATCTAACCCATCGCAAACAAATTCTAAAAATTTATTTATTTTTTCAGGATTATATTCTACTTTTAAACCATTACGTTTTACTACAATCATAGTGTTTTATTTGCAATTTTTTCTTGGATCATTTTATTATCACCAAGATACACTAATTCTTTCTTTTCAGTATATTTAAATATCTGCGGAACAGTTTTAGGGCGAGGAAGGCCTAAACTATCAAATATACCTAACAATTCATCTTTAAGTTCAGGATGTTCGTCAACATATAAGACTTCAACAACTTCTTCAAAATCATCAAAATAAGATTTTAAAGAATGTAAAGCTTCTTTGCAATGAGGACAATTATTTTTTGAATAAATTTTAATTTTCATTAAATAACCCTTTAATCTCTTTGGTGGATACACCAGGAGTATTATGTTCTATATCATCAGGCAAACCAAGATTAATCATAGTTAATCCTTCACGATAATCACCGGATCCATAATCAACAATACCTTTTTCATATGTAGTAATTTCTACTTCTTGGGGAGCCGGTTGATCGCCCATATCATTGCCAAGCCACTTATTAATCCATACAATAGGGTTTTCATGTACAGATTCAAATCCAGCAACTTCTTCTAGAGTGCCAATTTCAAAATACTCTAATCTTGTAGTAGCAAGATAGCAAAGATATTTAAACAATATCTTTTCATTCAATCCGAATATTTCACCTTCTTTAAATAGGTATTTTGCCCATTCTGCTTCTTCAAGAATAACAGTACGCCACATTTCTTTAATAGCTTTTATTACTTCAGGATCTTTAGCGATAAGAGCAATATCAGGATCGTCATTCTTTACTATTTTTATAAGATTATTAGTTATAGCAACATGCACTTTCTCATCGCGGGCAATAAGAGTTATAATTCGAGCAAGACCTGGAAGTACACCATTTTTACCAAATGCAAAACTACAGGCAAATGAGATATGGAATCTTAATGCCTCTAATGAATTTGCAGCATGTAGTGCTAAATAAATAGCTTTACAAGCTTCATATCTGGAAACTTTATTTTCATAAAATAATTGAACTTTTTCTATAGCATCATCATAATACTTAGCAATAGAATCAGAGCATGTAACAATCTCTTTAATATCCAATACTGTATCTAAAACCTCTTTAGGTTGAGAGAAACTTGATTGGATAATATGAGTATATGATTTACTATGTAAAGTCTCATATGCACTCCACCATTTAACACATGCCTCTAGTGTAGGATCACTAGTAGCTATACCAAATACTAAATCAGGAGCACGTCCCATAATACTATCTAGCATTATTTGACGTTTAATATTAGATATAACTATATGTTCTTGGGCCTTAGTTAGACTACTAAAGTTAGATCTATCTTTTGACATGTCAATCTCTTCAGGACGCCAAAAGAATCCAAGTTGTTGATCTAACAATTTAAGAATAACGGGATATTTAGGATCATCAAAACGCTGAATAGATAAACCACTTTGTTTATTTAAAAATAGTGTATCAGATACAGCATCTCTATTAAAAACTTTTGAAGACATTATTAAACCTTTTTATTATTGTTATTATTCTTTAGGCATATGCCTAATAAAATGGATCGTATAGCTCAATAATAAATACTAAGATAATAGACCCAGCTCAGCCCGGAGCTGAAGCTGATGCATGCAGATCTGGCTGAGTGTCTGTACAATCCAAAAGCGATTGTACAGAAAACATAAAATATAAATCCCTAAGGATTTAAGCAGGCTACTTATTTCGCCTGCTATTTTTATATTCGAGATAACGTTTATGTCTTATCTCTTTAGCTTTTTTATTTATAGGATTATCACGATTATCATCTAATACAAAATAATCGTATTCTACTCCTGGATCTGGTATAGAATCTATCAAAGACTTTAATTCTTCTTTAGTCTTAGGACAATCCCACTGATTTATCCTTAATAACCTGATACCCATTTCGGCAGCTATGGAATCTTTTTTAGAATCTTTCAGTTGTTGAAATAAGAATCCGTTTTCATCGCCATGAAAATGCTTTACAAATTTTGTATGGTGGGCCCCGTCAAGCTCCACAACTACACCTATTTGTTTTACAAAGCAGTCAAAACGCATTCCATTTGGAAGAGTAGCCTCATAAATCACATCATAATATGGATACAGTTCTTTTAAGAATCTGTATATTATACGTTGTTCTTCTGATCCTCTATTATCAGAACTCACGATTTAAGCTTTCCGGTAAAATTATAATTCATACCATCAATTGTAATACCAAGTCCATTATCAAAAAAGAATTTATGATAAGCATCAAATGCGTCATCATTTTCTATTTTTGCAAAATTATGAGGAGCAAATTTCCAAATAGCATCTTTATCAATTATCCTATTGATATAATATTTACCAGTAGAAGTGTCAACAATACATGCTACTTCATCATTATCGTCTTCTAGAACAGATACTACAAGTTGAGTATCACCAGTTCCTTCAACTATCCATCCTTGACTTAAAGGGGCCATATGAACTATTTTCATCGTTTATCTCCATATCCAAGTAGGAAAAACATAGTCATAACTATAATTATAGATACAGATACGCAACCAATAAATACTAATGGACCAAGAAAAACTACTGCCCAAGAAATATTTATTATTCCGATCATTTTAAATATGCTTAAAGCAAGCATCATTCCCGATATATATCCAAATAAAAATGGCCGTATATCATCTCTTACTCTATATATTTTCATTTTATATCCTATATATAGGGATCATATCTTTAATAGAACACACATTATTATATTTACAAGTTCTACAAAAGATAAGATTACTGGTAAATGTTGGATCTGCTCTACAAAAATTAATAGCAGACTGAACATTAACCTTATTGATAGGAATTCTTTGCAATGAGATAGTATTACCCTCAGAAAAAGGAATTACTATTTCATATACATTTAGTAGATTTAATCCAAGATCATTGAAATGATTTATTATATGCAATACTCTGGGGTTAGATATAGTTCGGGCATTGTTTCTTGCGCCAAATACCTGAGGAGTTAGTATAAAAACTTCTATCCCATCTTCACTAACAGTAATTAAGTCTACATATTGTTGATAACATAATCTAGGATTTCTACCATATGATAAATATATTTTCTCTTTAGAGATAAAACCAGCAGAATTTTTTATTTTATCTTTTAATGTTTTAATACAAGAAACAAAGCTAATATAAAGAGTCGATAAATATTTTATTTGAGAATCATTTATATTAAATATCTTTAATTCTTCTGTATTATCTATATATGATGCAAGTTCAGATATATCTACATTTGGATCTTTTAAAAAAATATTAAAAGCTTCGAATATTTTAATGCCGCAAAATTCTTTAAATCTTAAATTATTGTTATTAATACCTTCAAAATCTACTATAAATTCTGGATAATGTAAGGCAATATCATTATAATTAGACATTGCCTTACAAAACATTGATACTGACAAATGATTAAATGAATTAAAATTAGGAACAGTTTTTGGTAAATCAAACCCTTTAAATTCTACTTTGCCAGCAACTAAATCCTCTTCTAATTCATTATTAAACATTACATTCCTTCTTCATAAGCAGTATTTTCAGCTACAATAGTTTTATACTCAGTCTCCGTTATTTCAACAAAGAATGCCTTTTCTGGCCATGACTTAGTATATATATTACCTTTAAATGCAGCTATCTTATTTTTACCTACGGCCCATTCTACAATAGGACGTTTATATCGTTTAGGATCGTCAGGGTCAATATGATAAGCAGTAGCCTTTTCTCTTAAACCATGAAGCTCATTCCAGCCGTGCATAATTAAATTACTATCATATACAAGACTATTTGATTCAGCAATATTATTATTATCTGGTTTTTGATCAAGAGGCATCTTTGTATATTCTACAGTACTAACAATGGTAGAATTATATTTAACTGCCAATGCTTTTACTTCATGAGATAAGGTTTTATACTTTTCTCTGCCTTCAGAACCATTATTAAGCTGAACCAAATGGAAATTATCTAAAAAGAAGTACAATCTTCTATTAGGATATTTATCACGATATGTTCTAAGAAGCGTCTCAATAAAATCTAAACTTCTACCATCTATTGAGTCATAAAGTACAAATCTATCTTCTCTAGCATAAGATAAATATTTCTTATAAAATATTTCTCTTTCATCTTTAATAGAAGCATAAAGAACAGGATTGTCTTTGTATAAATCTGGTTTAGCAAATTTATTAATATCCAATAGCTTAAACAGATACATATCGTTATTTTCCCATGCCCTTAAGCATGAATCAAAACAACAAATACGAGGAAGGAGCTCTTTAGCACTATCATCAATAGACAAGAATACAACCATAGAATCTGGATTGTTCTCTACTATTCTCCATGCTAAATTAACCTCCCATGAAGTTTTACCAACATTCGATCCGCCGCCAATGAATATTACTTTACCGGATGTATCACCATCAGTAGCAGCATTAAGAGAATGAAATTGTGGTTTACCCCAATTAATAAGACTAAAGCTATCAGTATCTTCTTGGTACTCTTTAATAGCTAGAATATTATTAATGCGAGAAGAAGTTTCCATTATCCCAGCATTAAAATTTTGATTAATTTCATAAATTTCAGTAAGAGCTTCATTAAGCGCTAATTCAGGATCAACAGAAGATTCATCAAGATTGCATACAAGATTTTCTAAAACACGTTTTTTAGCATTTTCAACTTTACGAGTTTTATCAGATTCAGTTTTTTCGATTTCATCTCTAATAACCTTATCACTATATCCAGTATACATTGCAAGCTCATTAATCATTCTTTCTCTACGAATGTATGATGGCTCAGCACATATAATAGGGATTACTGCTAGTGATATAACCTCAGGATCAGTATCAGAATCAAATCTTTGCAATCTCCAGGAAAAAGAATCTATAACAGGCAAAGCTTTAAAAGCCTCTTTGCCATGTTTTCTTATATATTCATCTGGATCGGTCTTTATTTTATTGCCATCTTCATCATATTCATCTGGCAAAAATATAAATTTTATTTTAATATCATGTATCTTAGATGCAACATCATCAAGAATTGCTTTAGCTTTTTCAGTTCCAGCATCATCATTATCAAGACACATAATAATTTCATAAATAGCATTGCGCCTCAATGTATTTAAATGATGTTCAGAAAAATTCAAACCGCAAATACCAACAGCATTAGTAATACCATTATTATGTAGTGATAATGCATCAGAATTTCCTTCTACAACTATAACGCTTTCATTACGTTTAGCTTTATCTAGAAGATATAATCTTTCTTTTTTGCGGTATATATTTTTCTTAATATTAGATATTGTAGATCCAATAAATTTTGGACCATTTATAAAGTTGCCTGTACTTTCATCAACTTTTCCATCATAAGCAAGATTCCTTGCTTGGAATGCAACAGGACGACCATTGTCATCACATATGGTATAAATAATATTATTAGAATTAAATATACGCTTATTGCTTAAGTCAATTTCGTCTATAAATGACGCCATATAGCCACAAGATTTAAGATGCTCCCGTAATTTATTAACATCATTACATATGCCAACTTTATATGCTTTCATAAATTCTCTTGAAAAGCCTCTTTTCTTCATTTCGGCTTTTTGAAGATCATTAAAATCTTCTTGAGAAATTATATAGTTTGCAGCAGCTTCATATGCCTGATACATATTTAATTCATATATATCATCTTCACTAAGCTTTTTATATACAAGCTCAACACCATATTTATCTGCAAGATATGTAGCAGTATTGTCTATTAAGCCTGCACCCATAATAGGTCTGCCTTCTAAGACATTTGCTACATTAAATATATCCATGACAGTATTACAGCCATGACAACGAAGAAGAGGATATCCCTCTTCAGTAGTAAACATAGACATAGATGGCGTATGATCATCATGGTCTGGAGATAGGCATCTTATTTTATGCCCATCTTTAACATCATGACCATGTTCCTCTAAATACTGAGGAAGAAACATACGCAACTTATCCATCTGAGTCTTAAAATCAGTAAGTTGCTTAATAGACATTATTGTATTACTCCGCTGAGTCTACTTTATCATCATTTGCAGCAGATGCAGTTTGTACAGCTTCTGCAGCTTTTTCAGCATCAGCAAGAGCTTCCTTTTGCATTAACTCAATTTGTTCTGTAACTTTAGCAGAAGTTTTAGCAATAGCAGTAGTTAGATCTTCTTCAGTAATATTTTTTTTCTGAATCAAAACATCCATAAGAGAAGATGCTAAAATACTTAGATTAGCAATACCTTCTTCATGACTAATTACGCCGTTAGAAAGATTGTTAACAGCAGCAGTTAATTGCTCTAGTGTATAGACTTGTGTATTATTGTTTTTTTGTGTCATTTTATTACTTTCATTAAGCTAATGATTCTTGTTGTTTTAAACATAAAGTTTTATAATTGCAATACGAACATTGCCAATCACCAATAGGATATTTCTTCTTATTAGATTCCCATTTTTCGTAATTGGTTTTTGCAATCTCTCCAGCATTGTATAACCTGATAACTTTTTCATCAGAATATACATGTTCGTAATCTGGACGAGGAGGAACCTCTTGACTTTCTCTTAAAGAGTTAATCAATTCTGTATATCTAGCAAGAAGATTTTCCATCGTTATTCCAGGCATATCATATGAAAATGATGCACCTTTAGAATTCTTACAGTCAATATGAATAAGGGTTTTACCCTCTTCAACCGGATTAAGTGTAACCCAGAATTCTTGATTATTTTCTGGACCAGCACAACTTCTATCAAAATAAGTTAAAAGAACTCTTTTAACTCCACCATTTTCTGGTTTAGAAAAATACATCAAATATAATGCAGCTTGCATTACATTTTGTACTTTGGGTGTAGGAGTACGACCAGATAATCCAATTAATTCAGACTTAGCTTTATAGTTATTACTACTATAAGTCTTAGATTCTATAATTATAACCTCATCGGTTTCTGGATCTCTAACAACAATATCAACCTCACCGGATAAATAATATTCCGGCAGTGACCATTTTACACTGTTAGCTTCCCAGATACCCATCTGTTTACATTGTTCAGTAAGCCAATCTTCCCATAAGTTACCAGCAGCGAATATATATTGACTATACTCACCAGATGGATCGCTTTCTTTATAACCTGCACAACGATACCATTGTTGTCTCATACATGCACCATAAATAATAGATGGATTATCCATGTCTCGACAACTAGCAGCACTAGGATACATTGTTGGTAATCTTTTTGCTTTAAGGGCCGGCTTACGTACTAAATGATTATTTAATTTATTAAAAAAATGCATTTAAATATTTACCATTATTGAGAAACTTTTCCACACTTACAACACTCTTTATATAAGCCACCATTGTAAGTTTTTATTTCTTTATATTTCCAATTATGAATACAAAATAAATTATTATGTATCCATTTATAAATTAAATAGACATAATACATATTAATATTCAGTTAAAAAATCTATAACAGAGATTGGCAAATAATTAGACATATTAATTGTATGTATATGCCCATCAATAACAAATACAACTTTACATTCTATTAATCCGTCATCTGCACGAAATAACCAAAAATGATGATCTTCGCCAAAATTAAAAAAGGAAAAATCAGCATAAAGCTCCATTTGATATACACTATCTCTAGTTTGAGTCATTGCAATAATAGCTTCTTTAAATTTTGTCTTATTAATAGAAACACCAACTACTCTGTCACTATTAACAGATACAGCAGCAGAGATATCATGAGAATATGCGTCTATTATTTCTTCATACTGTTTAAATGTGGTTTTAAATACAAAATTATTATAACTATCAATATAAAATTCTTTTTTCATTAGAAACTTTCATATATTATTATTTTTCTAATTATATACAGTTTTTTGTTTTATATAAAAAAGAAAAGGCTGAGATTTCTCTCAGCCTATCTTGTAGCTATCGTAACATCAGGAAGCTTGTTTAACATCCTTATTACATCGACATCAATTAATTTGGTATAAAACGGTCCAAATCTCATTTCAAAATCAGAATCTTTCCTATCTATATTAACAGATTCGTATTTATTAGTAGGCACTTTAACCACTATTGATACAGCACCATCTGAGTCATATTTATTCTCAGGAATAATTTCTTGTATCTTATTCAATATAGATTTAAATCTTACACTACTAGGAATATCATCTAATATAATAAAAGCTTCTTTTACTTTATTTTTATGTTCCTCTTCTCGAACCTGTTCTTTGCATCGTTCACCTAAATCTATAGCAACATTAACAATAGAATCAATTTCGCCATTACCTTTATAACTAGGCTTAGCAGATATAACTAATTGAAGATAATTACCGGAGCGTAAAATATCTTTTAGTTTAGTATAATTAGGATCAAACACAGTAGCAGAAAAACGGTTTCCTTCACGATCTATACAATCCAGGAAGCACATCTTCTTACCAGTACGAGTATTTAAAGCACGAACAGATGAAATATAAGCAACAACAGACCCAGAAAACATACCTTTGTACATTACAGCAGATTTAACTTCTTCTGATGTAAAATGTCTTTCGGTAACAGTTTTTACTACTAGATCCATAGGATCGCCGGAAATATATACTCCAATAAAATTCTTTTCGTCTTCAAGAATATCAAATAAAGAAAATTCTTTAAAGGTTTTATCATCAAAATATTCAGATTCTTTTGATAAAAATTCTTTATATCTTTCTTTTATTTCATTAGTCATCTTGCCATCTTTAGCTATTTCGCGCTTAAATGATTTCTTAGGGTCAAAGTCTAATTTAAACTTTTCATAAGAACGAAGCATAACACTTCGTTTATACCCAAAACAATCCATAGATCCAGAACGTATTAAAGCATCAATAGCTTTTTTAGTAATACTTGATCCAAATAAATGTGTTTTTAATAAGAAATCGCCGAAACTCTTAAATGGGCGCAATTCCATAATTTGCTTATAAATAGGTTCACCAATATTAACAATACCAGATAAACCATAAATAATATCATTATTCCTATCTAGTGTAAAACTACTATCAGATTCATTAAGATTAGGAGGTAAAATTTTAATACCATGAGCTTTAGCATCTTCCATATAAATACGCTGAGTAGTAGAATCAGTCTCACAACTTATAATAGAACAATAAAACTCATTGGGATAATTGGCTTTAAGCCAAGCAGTATAATAGGTTAAATGACCATACGAGTAAGCATGCGAAGCATTAAACGCATACTGCGCAAACAGCATTAGTTCTTCCCAAAATGAACTAACCTTTCTCTCATCTTCACCAGAAGCAACAGCACCACTAATAAACTTATCTCTTAATGACGCAAGTAAAGCAGCATCTTTTTTACCTACTGCTTTTCTTAGTTTATCTGCTTCTATCTCTGTGAATCCGCACATATCCATTGATAAACGGAGGAAACCTTCCTGAAAAATCAATTCGTTATGTGCATTTTCAAAAATATAATTATATTTTGGGAATATAAAGTCAGTCTTAGGGATTTCTCCACTAATCTTACCTATTATACGTTCGACCAAACCATGTATACCCATTGGCCCTGGCCGCCATGTACTAACGCATACTGCTATATCATGTATTGTTTTAGGTTTACACTTATTAATAAAAGAAGACATACCAGATTCTTCAAATTGGAATATACCATAATTACGTCTATCCCACATAATCTTATATGCTTTTTCATCATCCATTGGTAATGTATACCAATCTATATCAATACCATGTCTATCTTTAATAAGTTTCTTAGCATACTCAAGTACACCAAGTGTTTTTAAACCTAATATATCTCAAAAAAATCTATATATATCAAATATATAGTGTTAAGTTTTTTATCTTAACAGTCCAGGCTTCTTTTTAATCTGGTTCGGCATATTTTTTCAACCGTTCTGGTTGCACCGGCCTCGTGGGTAGATTATATTCTGTACAACAGGTTCACTACCTATGCTCTGCGCCTGACTATTGCTTTAAAATAGCCTTCGGACTCGAGTTAGCATCACAGCCTTCTCGCTTAATTCCGGTGTAATAATAACCAATATTCCTATTGGAAACGCCAGATTCCTAGCTTAACAATACCAGCATATTCTTCAATTTTGTTACCCTCCCATTGGGTAACAGTTTTACCTTTACTATCCCATAATGGAACATCTTCCCATAATGGTCTGTCAGATAATGCTACTCCGCAATTATGTACTATAATACCATTAGCAACATATGAAGAATCATCTAAAACAGTAAGATTATATACATTAACTGTTTCATCATTGGGTTCATTGTAGTAGTTAGAGTATTTCCATACATCAAGAATCATTCTAGGAATTGATCCTTCGCCATTAATATCTTGGCTAACAAAACCATCACGGCGCCTAGTATACTCTGCCTTTACCCAACTGCAATAGCCAATATGTGAGCCATCTTCTTCAGGATCTTCATTAATACTATTAATAACGAGTATGGGATGATCAAGTGTACATGTTACTTGATAAAAATCATCATAATTAACATGTTGATAAGCTAACGTTACAAGATTAGTTTTCTTAGTTTCATTAACTTGAGTACCTACTACAGGTTTCCAATTAGATGAAGCTGTTAAAGCTAAATATCCAACCTTAACATCCTCGATGTTCATGTACTCAGGTTCGGAATCTTCAGTCCTTTTTATAGTAACTTTAGTACCTGCAATGAAACAGTTATGTGACACCAATGAGTTAGCAACATAAGTATGATCATCGTTTACTGTTAAGTTATATACATCAAATTCTCCATCAACTTTTTCGATTTCTTTGATTTTAATGTATAGCTCACCATCAATAGGATGTCCATTAACATTGGCTTCAGGATTATATGTAAAGTGTCCTTTATAAGAATCTTTACAGTTAATTTCTCGGCCTTCTATTAAACCAGATTTACCAGCTTTTTTAGAAATGCTACAGCATTGTCCAAAAGATTTAAATACGAGTTCTGGCATAGAGTGGGCAAGTTGCTCACTTACAGTAAAAAATGTTTGGGTATTAGAATCACACTCTAAACTCCCATCACCATAAAAATAGCCATTAAGGAATTCTATTAATAGGTCTTTTGGTAAATTAAATACATCACCGTTAGGGCGTTTATTCTCACATTTGTCACCAAATGTACCAAGATAATCAAATAACCTATTACCACCAATATGGATAGCAAATTTATAACATGTTCTATGGTTATCAACCCTAAAACCAATTCCAGCAGAAGTTAACCTTTTAGAAATTTCTTCAACTTCTTCATCTAATTTTTCACAACATAAGAATAATCTATGATCAATCCTAATGCTTCCGTCTTTACGAGTACGCTTTACAAATTCACGCCATCCATCTGCCATATACAATCCGCAAATCCACCAAAAATCAGGATTAGAGAAATCTATATTATACGGATTATCAGGATCATCTTCTGGAATTATTTCTAACTTGCTGTAACCAAGCTTTAAGAAATCTTTAGACTTGTCTAGCTTGGAGGCCTCTTTAAATCCATTAGATAATAGTTTTTTTGAATATCTATGCTTTTGTAAATATTTATCCCAAATTGGTCCTAATTTAATCTCTTGAGCAAATATAGGATGATTACCAGTTAATAAGAAATTATTAGATGGCCCAGTTTTAATTCTATATACATCATTTGATTTAGACACCATAGTTTTTACTACAGGTTTATAGTGTCCATTATGAGTTAATACAAGATCTCCAACTTTAACATCTTCAATCTTTTTCAATCCAGAAAAAGTTCTTATAAAACAACCACTTACGTAGCACGCATGGATCCCAGTTGCTGAAATACAGTCTTGTAGCTTAATAGCATCATCCCAGATTTCTTTAATTTCTGGATCAGAATTATAAAGTTTCTTTATATCAGAATTTTCTTCTAATAAAACTTCTAATCTGGGACAATTTATATCAGGCATAAGATTAGAAATCTTATTTGCCTTTTCAAATGACATGCCATGAATGCGGGCAGCTGATTTAAATACTTGTTTACCAGCAGTATAAGTAATAGTACCTAAATGGGCAAATCCATCACCGTATTTCGCTTTTAGATAATCAAATACTTTTTGACGTTTATCATTGCTGAAGTCACTATCAATATCCGGGAAGCCGCCACCAACAGTATCAATACGTTTATGTGGCTCAATAGTTGTCATACCCAGTAAATATAAAATATTACTACTATTTGGATTATCCAGGTCTTTAATACCAGCATTGTAAAGATTTAAAAAATAAGAATCAATATGATGAAGCTCACAATGATTAAGCTCAAACATAATATTCTTCTTATTATGCAAAAACCACTCCTCTTGGGAGTGGCTTAATACTAATTCTCTTAAAGTTTTATATTTCATTTTATCTTACTTTAGAATAAATCAAGTTGAGGATTTTCATATACCCATCCCCATACTTCAAATTCAGTATCAGATACCATTTCAACAGTAAACTTTTTATTTTTAAGAATAGATATAATTTTGTCAACAATATGTGGCTCATATGATTCTAATTTAAATACATGAGAATCTTTACCTTTGCATGCTGCATCAAATATAGCATCCCAAATAGGTTTCATTATATTATTTAAACCTTCTTGGTACAATGCATTTGCTTTATCTAATTCTTGATTCATATTAATTCTTTCTAAGTAAGTTTAAAAGTTTTTTCCCAATAATACATTAAAGGCTTAGAGCAATATTTAATATAGTCTAATGCATTAATATTTTTAGGTAGTAGGTCTACAATAGCACATATTGCAGGTCCTTCTATATAAGCAGAATGCTTTAATGTACAATCAAAAATAAAAGGTTCGCCATCATTATATTTTTTTACTGTCTCTTCTGAATCGGAAGAATCTTTTTCATAAACAATAATTTCTGGCGGATTAGTATAACGAATAGGAATAAATATTCTTATTCTACGATCATCAAAATTATGATCATCTACGTGTGGATCTACATTACAATCTTCAAAAAGATTAAATTCAATTGAAGCTATTTTATATCCTTCTAAAGCCAATATTCTATTAAATGAATTTACACCCTTCAAAAGATCATAATAACCATTAAATCCAGTCCTGTATAATGCTTCTGTATTGATTATATCAATACCATATACTACAGCACTACGCCAAATGCCACTATATGTATCCATTGTATTATCAAAACTTACATCTTTATACGTTTCTGCAGTTTTATGAAAATAATTTGATATAGTGGTTTTAAGCTCGTTTATTCTCTTTGGGAATATCATCTATATATCTTTCTTTGTAATATTTATAAATAATCCCTAAATCATTAATGGATAATCCATCTTTGTATATATCCATTATTAGGTAGTATCCATCATTCTCTTCTTGAATAAGAGAATGTGGCTCCATAGGTTTAAATATAGAAAACTGATACATTTGATTAAGTCTATGTTCATGATCTGTCTTAAACAAACATTTTCCATCAGACATACACATTATGATTCTAAAATCAATATACTCATTTACTTTTTCAGAATCAGAATGCTCACCAACAATAGACCCTTCTGAAAATTTATTTATCCATGCAAACCCAATTTCATTATCATATAGCACATTATCTATACCATACAAATTATTATTCCATGAAAAAGGATATACAGGAAAAGCAGACCATTTTGACTTAGAAAAACATATGTGATCTATTGCATCTACGTTTTTCTTAATAATCAATCCATTGCTATCGTCGTCAATAATCTTTTTACAAAAAGAATTTTCATGCATCCACTTTATGATGTTTTGAATTCTATTTTTTAGGTTTTCTGCACCCATAAAATATACCGTAATCTTTCCAAGATTTAAAATATCTTTTATTTATAATAACATCATCCCAATCAAGAGATACGATTGAACCGTTAATTATAAAATCAGTGTAACTTAATCCACCATATCCTATCATTATACCTTCTGGGCGCAATATATTATAAAGTCCAGAAGCATATTCATTATATGGATCAGCAGCAAGATTATCTATAAGATCAACAACTATCAAATCAAATGTCTGAGTATTTTCTTTTAGAAAATCTTGAATTTTGACTTCATTAATATTCAGAAATGATTTATTTTCATAGCAGTGTTTTTGCTCACTGTAAATCCTTTCAGGAATATTGTCCTTATTTTCCTCAAGTAACTCAAAATATTTAGAGACTCCAGGGTCAACAAGTGTTATTCTATTCTCATTTGATAAGAATGTTTTGCTGCTAAGCAATTGGAAATCTCCACCACCAACAACAAGTATATTTAAAAATTCTTGAGGGGCTTTACCAGGAGGAAACATAGAATTAAATACTCTCTGAAACATTAAGGAATATGTATAATATTCTCTAGATGCACTCCATTGAATCGCTCCATCTATATAAAATCCAGGAGAAGATATATCAGTTTTAAATTCTGGTACCATATTATCTATCATCAAAACAGAAAGTAAAATCTTTAGTTAAATCTGTTATATTATATTTATTTATAACAGCATCAACCTTTTCTTTTGTATAGTTAGTTTCACCAACTACAATACGATATTCATCAGTTATTTTAAATTCTTTTAATTCTGAAATAACAGACTGAACAACAGTCACAATTAATTTATTCCATGTATTGTATTCGAAGAATCTATAATTATTTGATATTAGAGTGCCTCTAATTGCTATAGCTCTAATTATTTTTAATATAGCCATCTTGCATGCATGTTTATGCATAAACGCAATGCCACCTATAGCTGAATTAGTTTCATCTATATCTTGGCTAAAAAATCCTACATCTTTATATCCTGTATTAACTATATATAAATCTTGAGGAAGCTTAGGATTAACATAAGTCTGTACAGTTCTTAAATCTCTTTTTCCTGGGAATACATCAGTAATCCAGTCATCAAAATCCATTTGATAATCATTAATCTGATAATCTTTGTTTATACACTCAATCATAAACTCAACATCAGATTCAGTAGCTTTTCTAATAGAAATCATATTTTAAGTCTTTCAAATATTTTAGGCAGATTAAATATATATTTGTCTATAAATGGACTTATAGTTTTATCTCCAACATCAATTGCCATTACAATTTGATATAATGGGCGGATAATTAAATCTTGCCATTCATCACTTAGCCAATATAATTTATCATCTATCTTTAAATCTCTGTATTGTATATTTTTAACAGAACATAATGTAAGATTGTTTTCGTTCTTTTCTACAAATGGGAAAGATCCATTATCAATTTTTAAATTATTTTTATTAAAAAACTGTATCACCTTAGGAGAGAAAAACATTTCTTCCTCATTTGCAGCATGGTCTCTACACATGTAGATATTACCTCTAGGGCTTAATGCCCTAATCCATTTACTACATTGTGTCTTTTCACCATTATTATACCAAGATGAAGATAATAACTCTTTAGCAATAAATAATTCAACCTCGCCAATCATATTGTTATCAGAAATATCTTTTATAACTTTATAGATATTTTCAATAAATGATTTCATAAACTTTTGAGGAATAACAACGGCTTTATCAGTTTGAAATATAGTTAATGGCTCATAAGAAAAATATCTTACCCCAATATCAAAAAAATTTTTATAATTTTTATATATATTAGAATAATTAGATATATTATATAATACAGAGCTTATACCAACATTTGCGCCATTATTAATAAGAGTTTTTAAGTTTCGAATAACAGAATTGTATTCTTCTAAGCTATTAAATCGCTTAGTGTTATCTTCATAATCAAATCCATCAAGAGATAATAATATCTCATCAATGTTATTAGCTATAAAAGATATATCCTCATCAGAATAATCTTTAAAGACACCATTGGTATAAAGTCTATAAGAAAACTTTTTGTCAGAATATTTATTACTAATAAGCTTTATAGTATCAAATATTAAATCTTTATGCAGCGTAGGTTCGCCACCATAAAACTCTACAACATTTTTATTAGTAGAGTAGGTATTAATAAAATCATCTATTTTATTTAAATCTAAAAACGGACTCATATTTTTAGACTGTATACAACAGTATGTACAATCCAAATCACAATGGTTACTAAATACAATAGGTAATAACATTAAAAGTCCTAAAAGAAAAGCCCGCCATAAGGCAGGCTATTATATTATTTTGAACAAGCTTCGGTAAGTCGTTTTTTAAATGTCTCAACTCCAGATTTATTTTCATCAAATAAAACAAATGGGTGAGTAACTATTGGCTTAATTTCTTGATTCATATTTGCAACATAATCTCTAATAACAGCATAATAAACATCTGTTTCATAGTCAAATACAAATTGATATTTTAAATCTATAAAATCAGATTCTTCTATTCCATTCCAAAGATCATATGTAGCAATAAGAGAATTAACAATAGCGTTAACTGTAGAAGAAATATTATTTACATCATCTTTCGTTCTACTTATTAGTTTAGAAAAACTTCTTGGGACGTAATACATCTCTACAAGCCCTAAACCAAAACGCAATAAGCTAATGCAATTTATAAATTCCTTAGAATTTTTATCTACAGTTTCACTTTGAGATATTTGTTCTATTGCCCAATTAAATAGATCTTTAATAGAGACATATATGTCCATATCAAAATCTAGATCTTCTAAGTCATTGGCAAGAAAAAACAATCTTTCACAAAGTAACGTATCGTCTTTATCTCTTTGCCATTCATTTTTTAAAAAATCACCAAGACGTTCTTTATTAGGATCATTTACGACAAAATTGTCGAAATCATAAAAAGAAAATTTGCTAGCCATTAACAGCTCCCAATAGAGTCTGTATAACCATGAGTATGCTCAGATAAAGCTTCTAAAAATGTACGCATATCATTGATATCATTAATTCTAATATCATCATTAGTAGATACACGTTTAACAGATCCAGCACCATCAGTTCTCATAAGAGAACTACTCCCAGTAGTCCATTGAGGAATACTGAATCCAACAGGTTTACTTGTTTCAGGCATTTTATTCCCTTCTAAAAAGAATTTATTATTCTATGGGATATATCTATCCACTTATATAACTTATATGATAAGCCACTTAATTAAAAGTGGCTATACCTAAAAGTATTTATTTACAATTCTTTATTATTCCATTCTTTCAATGGATAACCAGGAATTTCTACAAGGGGATATTTAGCACGGCCACGATTTAAATATCTAGAAAATAACAGACCATAAGGAATAGGATCAATAGCAGTCAATCCTAGTGCAAAGGATAATAAACTTCCGGCAGCACTTCCTCGCCCAGGTCCAGTCATAATATCATTATTTTTAGCATATTCAATAATATCTTGAAGTACAAGAGGATAAGAACTAAAACCCATTTTTTCGTATAGACTCAATTCTTCTTCGAGTCTATCTTTATAAAGCTTTTTCTTGTCATCTTCAAAATCTTTTGTATAAATATCATACCATGCATATGCACGATCTCTTAAAACTTTATCTGGATCATCAAATGGTTCTGGATATACCATTCTATCACCACTAGGTAATTCTACATTACACATTTCGGCAATTTTATTAGTATTCTTAAATGCCTCTAAATCTTCAGGATTAGAATAGTATTCCTCAACAAGAACATGATACGGTTTAACATAATACTGAGATGGCTGATAAAACATAGAATTATTATCCACATCAGAATCATCTTTTTCAGTATCTGTTAGATCAACATCTTTAACAGCCTTATTTAACTGTCCGCCAGTATTAAGCATAACAAGTTTCATATGGGAATCAGATTCCCAAGGATAAACATAATGACTATCACAAGTAATAATCATTGGTATATCATGCTTTTTAGACAGCACTGTTAAGTTCTTATTAGCTAAATCTTGCTCTTTTAATCCAGTATAAGTCTTTTCAAGATAAAAACGGCCTTTAAATATATCTTTTAGTATCAAAGCAATTTGCTCAGCTTCTTCTTCTTTGCCATCAAGATAAAGCTGATTTATAGGGCCACCAAGACATGCACTAGTACATATAATCCCCTCATTATTTTCTCTTAATAAATCAAGATCAAATCTAGGTTTATAATACTTATATCTTGTCCATGCAATAGATGTAATTTTCATTAGGTTTTTATACCCAACGTTATTCATAGCAATAAGAAGGATATGGTAATTAGCTTTATATCCTTCTATTTTTTCTTTTCTTGAGCCGCTATGAAGAGTCATGTATCCTTCATTTGCAAATATAGGTTTAATACCATATTTTTTACAAATTTTTTCTTGGTCTTTATGCCCCATCATATTGCCGTGCTCAGAAAGACACAATCCTTTAAATCCAAGAGCTTTTGCTCTTTCACAGTAATCTTGTAATTTCCCATAACCATCTAGTGGGCTAAACACACTATGCGCATGAAGATTAGTATACATACCAAAATCTTCAGGTTTAATATCTCCATTAGGATTATCAGGAGTAGATACAAAACTCATATCAATCTCTTTAATTTACTTAAAAATATTTTCAAATTTTTTAATATCAATATCTTTATAATCTTTATTATAAATAAATTCAATATCTTCCGATACTATATATTCAATGCCTAGATCCTCTAGTGCCCAAAGAAGCCATGCTTTTGCACGGACCTCATTATACATAGATTGCTCTTTAGGCTTCCACATAGCCCAAGGCAAAGGCCATATTTTCTTAATTAATCTAATAGATCTACTTTCATTAAATTTAAACTTGTTATTTACAACTAACATGTAACATCTATATACGTTAAATTTGTCAAAAGTAGACATTTCATTAATCTGCGATCTAAAAGATTCATCCTCTTCATAATGTCTTTTAAACTTGGCTAATTCTTTTTTAGCTTCATTTAAAATGACTTTATCTTCTTTACAGAAAAGTACATAGTAAATAGAAAGTAAAAGCAATAAAGGTAGCATAAATATAAGCATTACAAATATTGCTATTAAATAAAAAACAGATTTTAATTTATCCATTAATATAATCCATCTAAATTAGGAGGATAATAATTTGGACCTTTAATAACTTTACCAAATTCATCCTTTACAGCTTTGCCATCAACTAATTTTGACATATTAGAGCCATGAACAATATTAAATGATTCTTCTAAATCAAAACCAAATGTATTTGCAGCACCAATATTTACATATTCAATATCCGTAATAGCATCTAAAACTTCTTTCATATTCACATCCTTAGGATTAAAATCCTGATGTTTAGATGCAAGCTCTAAAGCGGTCATTGCAGCTTTTAGGCTTACAAAAACCATTCTAGTATAAGGAAGTTTTCTACTTTCACCATTAAATAGTGCCTCAATAAATTCTGTAACTTCTTCAAGAGTAAGTTTAGCTCTTAAATAAACAGCTTCTTTCGACGGAACTTTAGGAGTATAATTTACCTCTTGTTCACAAGCTTCCATAAATTCTCTTATTGAATCTTGAGCGTTTTTTATTTTTTCCATGTTATAGAAAACCCTTTTAATTTAGAATCCTGTTCTTTAACTTTTACATTAAAACCATTTAATTCTAACAATTTTATACAAATTCTGACATCATGTTCTGTATAATTCTCATTCATTTCGAAGGAATAACCATCATACAAATTAGACCCAGAAATATCAAAGCTATGATAACCATTAAATACTTGTCCTAAGGTCCCAATAAAAAGAGAGACCGCATCCTTATGGGCGCGGTCATAAATAATATCAGAGAATTTACTCATCTAATACTTCACTTTCAGAAGCTTCTTTTACATCTTCATCGGACATTTGATCAAAAATTGAGTCTTTATTTTTATTAACAATATGTCTCAATTCTTCTAGATGTTCTGGGTGCTCTTTATAATAAACACAACATCCATTTTCGCCCTGACATTTGATATACTCATCTTTATCATTTTTGACAGGGATAGTAAACCATGCACCAGCTCTAGTGATAATACCAGCCTTAACGGCTGTAGAAACTAATTCTTCAACAGCATTAAATCCTACACCAAAATAAAGATTACTTTCAGCAACACCAAATGGATTACCTACTTTATTTTTAACAACAGAGAATTCTACTCTTTGACCAATATAATTATCATTTAACCCTTTTATTCGCATAGATGGAGTAGAGTTAACTTTAACACGTGTACTTGAATAAAATGGAATTGCTCTTCCTCCGGGAGTTACCGATCCGCCCCAAAGGTCCATCTTATCCCTTATTTGATTAACAAATATAAGAGTTGTGTTAGAACATTTAAGAGGTTTCAGCAATTGAGGGATAGACTTAGACAAGAATCTAGCTTTTTCAGCCATAGTTTCTTGTGTAAAATCTCCACTCATTTCACGTTTAGTTTGTATTGCAGGCACACTATCCAAAATGATTAAACTAAATGCACCAGTTTTAATAGCATTATTTATAATATCAAATGCTTCTTCAGCAGAGTTAACTTGAGTAAATAAAATTCTCTCATCATTTTCCATATCAAGTCCAAGTAGCTTCATATATCTAAAGTTTTGAGCTTGCTCTGCATCAATATACAATATAAATTTATCAGGATGCTTTTTAAGTGCATTAGCACAAGTCATAGTAACGATAGAAGATTTACCACTACCAGACTGTCCATGAATTTCATGAACTCTACCTTCTGCCCATCCGCCATTACCAATAAGCGCATCCAATATTGCACTACCAGTAGGGATGCCTTCAAGATTCATATCATAATCAGTTATAAATACTTGATCGCCATCACCATACTTTTTATTCATACTTCTTTTTAATATTTCTATTGCCGCTCTATTATCTTTTGATATTTCAGCAGCAACACCAGAAGACACTTCTTTATCTTCTTTTACATCTTTTGCAACTCTTGCCATATTTAATTCCTATTATTATTGGTATTGGAATTGATATTTATTTTCTATAGCAATTATATATCCAAGACTATTTAGTCTTGAATCATAAAATTTTATTTTCTCTTTTTGAGATTCCCAAAAATTCAAAAAGATTTCTGCTATATTCATAGCAATATATTCCTTATTACATCTAAAGCTAGCTAATTGATTTATTGTATCATTACCGGGAATTCTTTTACCAGCATTAGAATCTTGGAATTCTTGAATAACTTCATTTCTTTTTAAAGCGAGATTTCTTTCATAATGCATCTCACATGATTTAAAAGATGATTTGGCATAAGAATAATTATTTATTATTAATCTACATATTCTTAAGAATTCAATATTAGAAGTTTTCAATTCGTCAAGACCATCTGTTTCATTAATTGGCGGGAGCTCTAATAAGCTTTCCCATTCTACTAAACTCTTGCCCCTAAATTTGGCATGAGCCATAAAATCAGATGTAACACTATCATAATCCGGATATCCTTCTAGTGCTGTATCTGCTATAGAATCAGTCATTTTTAAACCTTTCAGATAGCTTAATTAACACATGAGATTGCAATAACAATTGCAATCCTATATTTTCAGGATATTCATTACAATGCCTTTCAATACTCCAAGCATCATCAGGATTAAGATTAGATAAATCTGGATCTTTTTGAGTAAATTGTAAAGCAAATAATCTTACAATATTACCAATCATAATTAAAAACTCTTCATTAGTTGGATAATCTTTTTCCAACACTTCAGAATAAGCCTTAATAAGATTTTTAACTTTTACTTTGTTCATTATTATTCTTTTCAAATAAAAGTCCATAAGCAACGGCAATTGCTACAGCATCTGATTCATCATAATTATTAAAATCAATAGAATCAAAATCTTCAATATATTTAGATAAAGAATCTCTTACTTCTTCTTTTGTAGCTCTACCGCTTCCAGTAACAATCTTTTTAACAGATTGAGGTGCCAATACATCGAATGATTTTTTAAGATTATTGACTATTTGAAATCTATATAATCCGCCAAGTTCGCCTAAGTCAGCTATCTTACCTGGAGATCTATAACTATAATTTTCAAGAACAAAAAAGGATATATCTTTAGCAGCAGAAAAGTTCTCAGTATAAAATTTAAATACCTGATAATTTTCTAATTTTCTATCGAATCCTTTTGAGTGTCTAGATGGACTAATAGTCTTCTTGTCAATAAGCTTAAATTTGCTGTCGCCAAGATATTCGACGACAGCAATACCAGTCGATGATATAGATATATCTACACCAGCAAAATAGGCCATATTACTTATGGCCCATAAAATAATTCTCTAGTGCAGCATCTAATACACTACGAGTATCACCAGCAGATGTAATATCTTTGATCATCTGTGCTTTAACAACATCAATAGCACCAAGAGCCTTGTAAACATTCATATTAGTATTATAAACAAGAGCTCCTTGAGAATTAAATCTAATATCAAAATACTCTACATTGCTTATTACTTCACTTTTATCTGGAGAATCTGGTTCTGTGATGCTTTTTGGAGCATCTTTATATTCAGCAGATACAACATCCAACATATCTAAATTATTAGGCGGTGTAGTAGAAAGATCAGAGGAACTTTCCCCACTTGTAGCAATTACTTCACCGTCATTAACAGAAGTTAAATTTTCCATTATCAATCCTTAATCCAGAAATCAATTTTATCTGAACCATAAATTAAAGCCATTTTTACTATATTGCACATATCTTTATACGACAAATGTGCACCAGGAATTTTATCATCAATAACATTTCCGGGGTAAATATTAAGAATTTTCCCTTCACTATTAGTAAGTGATATTCTGTTAGTTAACTTAAGAGATTTACCAAGTCCAGGATCAGAAAGTTTTATTTCTTCTAAAACTTTATTAAGAAGATCCTCTACATTTATTGATACTAATTCTTCTGAATTTGTTATTACCTGGTCTTGTTTTTTAGACCCGAACTCTTTTTCTAGCGTATCTTCGGCTAATCCAAAAGCTCCATCATCATGAATCTTAGGTTCAGGTTTCGTAACATTATCATTAGATTTTAAAAGTTCAAGATTCTTTTTAAAATCTTGGAGCAATTCCCAAAGTTGTATTTTATCATCGCTAACGGCAATGCTAGATGCATATTCTTTAATAGATCCAGTAAGGCCATATAATAAAACGCCTCTTTCTTTATCTACTATTGCGCCATTTAAAAGGTCTTTAGCTTTATAAATCTTAGCATCAATAAATTTGCGAGCAATTACACCAAATAAACCATTAAAACATATAAATAAATTTTTATCAGATATGTCAATATCTGTCGATGACACATCTAAAACCTTTATAAAGCTTTCAGAAACATCAATAAAAGATAAAACCTTTTTAATATCTTCTATATCAGTATTAGAAACTTTATCAGCTATAATATAAACATTTTTCATTAATTGACACCTGTATTATTTTCAATAGTTTCAAATAGATTTATAAACTCTAAAGCAATTTTATCGCCATAAAAAATGGTTTTTAAATCAGAATAATATGATTTATCCTTTATAGCATCAGAAAACACATCAAGCTGGAAAGAAATTATACTATTATTTCTAAGATTAACTTTTGCAAATAATCTTCTATCGCCAAACTCATTATTACTTGCATAACTATAATTAAATAAAAACTCTTTATATAATATATAATATATTAAAGTAAGTCTTAATTCAGGAATACTAACTCTTTCCAATATATTCCTACTAGGAATAAATGCTCCACCAATACTTTCATATTTTCTAATTGATATAGATTTCATAAATAAATCTGCAGAATCTTTTTCATGATATATGCGTATAATTGAATTAAGATATTCAGATTTTGAAACTTTTGAATTTTTAGATATGCTATAAAACAACTCTCTGAAATCTTTTACTACAGATTTATCAAAATATTTATCAAAAACATTTCTTAATTTATTGTCATTTAATTTAACATTCATACCATGATGGATAACGAAATCTTTGGTCCCATTATTATTAATACAATAAGATAAAAATCCTTTTGTTTTAGGGTCATAATTAAAATCCAAAGAATTAGAAATTAAATCAATCATTTCTTTACGTTTTGCAGATCCTATATGAACAGTAGATTCAGAGGTCTTTTCAGGAGCAGGCACTACCAATCCTAAAATGGAAGCGTCTTCATGTCTTCTAAAAATCTTAGTCTTACTATAATTGAGATGAAGCCCATATTGATTAACAAGTTCATCTACTTTCTTAGCAATAGAAAAATCTATTTTATTTTTAGCAGACGTATTTGATGTATAAATAGTAATATCGTCAGCATATCTAATAAAATTATATTTAACATCCGTAGAAAGATCTTTTAGTAAACTTTTAAGTTTTATATCAAAATCCAATAAAAATATATTGCTTAATACAGGGCTATAAGAAGCCCCAGTAGGCAATTTATTATTATGCATTAAAAAAGATAGTGTTCTATAAAAGAATTGGAGAAAATATTCTCTTTTATCCGGCATGCTTGGCTCTCTTAATGTAATAAATGACCCACTATCATTTACTTTATAAGACCCCGATACATTATTGCTACCAGAAGTAAAGAATTTATATAGCCTTCCCATCATTTTAATATCTTTGTATGATTTAATTCTTCTAGGAAAAGCAAAAACACTTCTTATATTAAGCTTATTAAGATATATGCTATACTCATTAAATTTAAAAGATTTTGGACAACTTACTAAATCTTCAGGCTCCTTAAACGAATTTTTTACAGCAGAAACATCTAAAGGCTTATTAAATACATACTCTAAATATTCATATTTTTTACCAGAAATAGAATCGAATAAAATATTTACAACATCATTATCAAAAAATTTTTTCATATCAACATTGTTAAAGAATTTAGCAATGTCCATATTAATAACTTCAGAGCGTTTATTCTGTAAAGTTTGCATTATTGACGCAATAGAAATATTTCTTCTAAATCCTATAACATTATGATATAATCCTAAGCTTGAAATAGCTTTATCGTATTCTTGTTCAAATATAAGAGTATAAAGACGATGAAAATATTTTATATTATTTATATCTTCTGCAGACAAAAGAGTATTTATGGTAGTGATTTTTCTACCTTTTCTATTTGTATAGTTCCTAAATAAAATCGTATCAGCAAAATCAGAAAGGAATTCAGATACAATAGAGTAAGATTTTAATAGTTCATCTCTTCCACCAAAGTCGGGGAAATACATTTCCCGAAATTTATTTTTATTTACGCATTGGTTTAAAATACCAATAGATTTAGTAACACTATCTTTACTATTCTTGATATAACATTTTTGACCTAAGTCTTTATTAATGGCAGATTCACCTTTGATAATTTGATCTAAAATTAAGGAACACTTATTAGCATATCCAGATGTAACAACAATAAGTGAATACCAAAATCTATTATCTGTAATATATCTATACATATTATTTTTCTTATAATAAAAATGCCTGCACTCAATTAAGAGTACAGGCTAATTGAAATTAAATATATTGTGCCACTTTTAATACACAGTATACTGTATAAAATAATGCGCCATAAGAGCAATTATAATAATCATATTTTGATGAATCATTTCCATAATATGAAGATGTAATATTATCAGAATACCCTGTTCTATATGCAACAGAAGGTAAACATATATTAAGAAGATGATTTCTTACTTCTTCAGAAATTTTTGTAGTAACAAAATTGCTAATAGTATTACCAAAATATGACTCTGAATTGCGATCATTAGTCATAAGTCTAACAACAATATTAAGAGAAGAAAGATCATTTTTATTAACAGCTTTTTCAAACAATTTAAATGTTTCTTTTATGTCGTCTTCACTTAAAACTTCTTTAAGTTTAATAGCACTTTCGATACATGAAAGAATATGTTCATTATAGACTTTACGCTCAGTAGTTACAAGAACTGGAGACATTGCACTAAAACGAATTTCCTGAGGCAACGGACTAGTGAATCTATTTTTAGTAATATTATCAATCAACGTAACAAAATAAGAATGACCTACAGTTGCAGCCATATCATTTGCTACCAAAAATTGATCTTGGAATTCTTCAGAAATATCAGCCTCTGCACAAGAGAAAACAACTACATCTTCATCAGAAGTAATAATAGCCTCATGATACTCTGCAAAAGAATCTTGAAGAATTAATGGTACATTTTTAGGATAATTAGAATATGTTTCATTAATACGAGACATATTATAATATGACGCAAAAAGTTGACCATGAGTTTGCTCATTACCAATGTCAATAACTACATATGGAGAATTAGATGCTCTAATATATTTATGCAATTCACGACGCTCAACGTCATTATCTACAAGATTGAAAATAATATCTAGTGAATTTAGTTTAGAAAGTGTACCTCCCAAAACATCATTAAAAGAAATAAAAGCTTCAGGGTGTTCTTTTTTAGAAGGGTCTATCGTAAGATACTTGTCATAAAATACACATTGTGTACCTTCAACAAGTGTTGATCCATAACGCATAGCCATTACTTCAGCCTTATTTTTACCAATATCATTCTCAATAAAGTTCTGCCTTACAAGATTCTTGGTCTCGATAGTATCGAAATCCACAAGATTTAAACAAAATTTATCTTTTGTGATAATATCTTTACGAATCATATCATTGACTGTCTTAGCAAGTTTAGGCATTAACCATGATCCAGTACCGCCACATCCAATAACAGTAATGGCACCTACCTGAATAATATTATCAGAATCTAAATTAAATTTTTCAAAATCTTTAACAGAAAACAAATATTGTAAACCGCCTTTTAAAAAGGCTTTCTTACCAATCTCTTCAGCTTTTTTGTTCAAAAAATCTGTACGTTGACGTTGTTCATCACTAATAATGTTATAAACGTTAGATGAACTATCTTTAACTTCTCTATAAATACTCATTTAAAATCCAATATAAAATATTAGAAAAAATGGGGCACTAGGCCCCAACTTAAAGTTAAGGAATGTTTTTAAAAGGCTTTTTGGTTAATGTATTTTCATAAATACTGTAACGAACTGCCTCTAAATCTTTTACAAAATCATCAATATTTGAGTCTACTGATGTTCCATTTTTTAGCATATACGCATGAATACCATGCAGTATTCCATTAAATATTGTAACGCTTATATCTTCTTCTTTGCTATGACTTGCAATTGTATCCAAAAATGACTGAACAAGGCAGCAATTCGCGTCGTATTCTCCGCATTTATTTTTAAGAATATCTACTATTACTGACCCAGCTTTATAAATCTCTTGGATTTCTTCAGTAGTAAATCCATCAGAATTACCACAATATTCTTCAAAGATACCATCATAGTCAAGAGGATCGGCATAATCCCATATATTAAGATGAGTAGGACGCTGAAAAACATTTGATCCACTATTATGACCGTATCCAGTATTTGTAGACATTACAGAGTTATAAATAGAGGAATAATCTTCATCGTCAAAATCATAATCATAAGGACCATAATGAACCCCAGGTTTCCATCCTTCATTATTAAAGTGATGATTCCCGCCTTTTTTAACGTTAAAATTACTACCAGTTTTACCATAAGAATATCCAGTATGATAACTAGGATACTTAGGAACAGTATGTACAATAGCAGTTACTTTAGAATATTCACTCTCCGGAATAGAAACAGTTCCAATAAGAGGATCTTCTAAATCAAAAATATCTGACAATTGAAGTGGAAACTCATATTTATCATAAACACAACGTTGCACTGTAGTGTTAGTATAAGTATCATCAGGATTTATTTTTAATCCGCCAAATACAAATGAATAAATGCCATTATGCTTAGCTTCATCAGCCTTATCAGTTCCACTATAAAATGCACCCATAGTATGATGAGAATGGCTTGTTACAACAAGGATCTTATTAGGATCATCATAAAATGGTCCAGTTTTATCAAATGAAATACTGGCTGAAGCTACACGTTGTACAGGAACTTCAATAAAAAATTCTTTTAACTCTTTGTCCCACCAGATCTGGGCCATTACTTCATTCTTATTAGAAGCATAAATGGTTTTATAAAAATCACAAATAGCTTTATAAAAGCGACCAGGAATTTTAGGAAAATCTGAATTAGGAGTAAAAGTAACTTTGCCCTCAGGCAAATGTAATAACTTATTACTAAAATCATCCTTGCGGATAAAAAAGTCGCCAATAGGCGAAGAGAATACACGATATATACCATCTTGCATTACAGAGATATCGCCACGATTCTTACCTACTTCACCAATAAGAACGTTTGGTTTATCAATACCAGTAATAAGAGATGATAAAGAAGCCAGACTCATAACTTGAGCTGGGGCAGCATTAGTAGTTGCATTTGAAACAGTGGCAGCGTTATTGCCGCCACTAGTAGTAATATTAGATACTGTCATATTTTATACTCTACAGTTAAGAGAAATAAAGGCCTCTAAATTATCTGCAAGAACACCATTCAGATAATTAGAAACATTAAATTTAATATCGGGATTGAAGCGCATTAATGTGCAAAGTCTCACAAACTTATTAAACCTTGATGCTTTTTCAAACATGTCTTCAGTCATGCCATTTTTTAATGCAGAAGATTTCAATTCTGTAAAATCTGCTCTGACATCACAGTCTCCGCCCAAATCGCAATTAAATTTACTTGCCCAATACAAATCAGGTATTGTTTCAATATTAAATAAATCCATACCTGTACATACAGATTCTACCATATTGAAATTATCTCCCCAACAAATACCAGGAGAAAATGTAGAACTATAATTATGCATTGGGAATTTAAAAATTTTTGTATTCTTGGTTAAACGCTTATCATCATAAGAGCCAATAATCGTTTTTACCAACCGGTTATTTCTAAATTTCAAAGCGTAAACAGTATTAGGAATGCGAATAGGAATAGTTTCTCTAGAATAAGCAGATACAAGATCAACATTTCTTCCAGGCTTATTTAAAACAATAACAGTATGTGGACCATTTTTCCAATATTTAATAACAGAAGCAGGCATAAGAGGAGTTTCCTCTACGCTAGTTGAATCTGTGAAAGCGGTTATAAAATCTTTAAGTTGAACAATCTTAGTCGATTTTTTACCATCTTCATCGATAACAAGATTTACAAGCTCATTATCTACAATTTTAAAAGTTACATTATCTAACTTCATCTATAATTTCCTTTACTCTACTTTTAATAATAGAGGTAAGTTTATCTGGATTAAGATAATTTTTACGTTCAATTATAATATTATCATAAAAATTAGATACTCTAGATACAGCAATTTGAACATCTTCATTTTTATTTACAATAAAAAATTTAGGTGCTTCATTCTCTGTAAATGCAAGCAATGAAGTATCGTAAAATTTATTATCCCATGAAAGATTTGCTGGAGATTCCCCACTAGAAGAAACAAATTGTCTATTTTTATATTGACCAAAATTTCCGCGAGCAATATAGAAATTTTTACAAGAAATATTATTAACAAAATTGTTATAATATCTCAATGAACATTTTGCATAAAAATCTTTAGAAGTTTTATCTAGCATACCATAATTCAAAGCAGTCACTGCTAATGTAAAAAGCTTTTGAAGTAATGGAGACTCAGAATATTCTCTAGGAAAATCACTTTCATAATAGCCAAGTTTACTATTTCTAATAAGATTTTTATATCCAACACCCATTTTAGGAGAAGGATTTTGGAATCCATAATACGAATAATCGATCTTGCGGCATTTCATATCTGCTGTATTTAAAACAAGATCATAATTAAAACTTTCATGAATATGATACCCGAAATTAGGATCAGAATACGGAATCTCTCCAGAATTTCTTATGGCATAATCAAGATTCATTTCATTTAAACTATCAAAATTATAACGCGGAATACTAGATCCATTAATTAATAATCCAGTCTCATTCTTGATATACCTAAAATTCTCTACATCAAAAAACAGCTTAAGCTTAGGAATATCTATATCTTTATAATTGTCAATTATAAAGTTGTGTACATAGATAAGTTCTAAAACTTTTTTGGCATCATTTTTATCAATTCCAACCTCGATATTAGACATATCAGAATATACATAAAGCATATGTTGAAACCACTCTAAAAACGAATCGCCACCAATAGCATTATACCAAATATCAAATCCATCTAATGTTATTTTACCTCGATGTGTATTTGACTTTTTAGCTTTCTTAATCGCATTAAATTCTTTAGAGCCCATATTCTGAATCCCAAAGAACATAGGGTAATTCACAAATAGAAAAAATTTATATACAGATTTAGCATAAGAATCTAAATCTTCAATAGTTCTAGGAAAAGTATTAATACCAATATTACCATCAATATTGATGGTAACATTATCAATATTAACACCTATACTTTTATTAAATGATACTAAATTTTTAGAACTAGAATTAACTTCTTCTTCAAAAGCAAGTTTAATTAAGTTGCCCAATTGGGATTTATATGTTCTAGTAAAATTATTAGGATCGCCAGAATATTTAAATGTTTTAGATACACCAAAATCTTCAAAAGAATATTTTAATGAATTTAAAGCACCTTTATAAATTATATGTTCATTCATTATTTAAACCCATTAAAAATAAGTGATAATCTGAACTTGAGGTAATAAACGAATATTTTTAATTGAAGCTCTCATAGGCTTCCTATTATGAATCAGTAAATCTTTTTTATATTTTTCAATTCGTTCTTCAATATCAGATTCAGCAAAAGCAATTACTTCCTCTCTAGAGAGAAAAGAACTACTACGAGCTTCTTCAAGTTTCTTCAAAATAGGAGATTCTTTAAACTCTTCAAAATCTTGAGCAGAATCAAAAATATATTTAACTCTATCTTCCATAGTTTCAAATATAATTTTCTCTTTTTTATCTTCTTCTTTTTCTTTTACTTTAGATTTATCATCAATAAGGGAAGATCTAAGAAGAGATAAAACTCTATTAGAAGACTCACTAACAGATTGTTCAGCCGGCATAATATCCTCCAGACCATCGTTTACATCACAAAGACTACAAATAACCAAATTTATAATACCTGATTCGAAATCACATCTGTATTCGAGGTTAATTTCAGCTGCACATTCATCAAAATATTCTACAAAATGTTCACATTCTTCTTCTGTAAATAATTCATTAGCAGGCTTATCTAACTCAGTTAAATAATCTGTTACTATTGATAATACTCGTTCTGAAATATATGGTACATCTTCTGTTTTAACAACTCTTAAAAAATAATTAGAATCAGCATATCCACTATCATCATATTCTACTAAAGAAGAAATATATAAAGTAGCTCTGCCAGCATGAATATTTGTACGAATATCAACAAAAGAGAAATTTCTATACAAATCTAATTTAAGCTTTTTAAAAAGAACTATAAAATCATTATCTGTTATTTTATCTCTAGAAATATTAGGATTCAAACGTTGCATTGAAAATATAATACCGTCAACTTTCCTATTAATAAGATTTTGATAATGATCAGGAATGTGAGATATTGAACGAATATCAAGTCTGCATAGTTCAGAACTAGGCAAATATTCATCATTAGAAAAACAAATTTCCCCTAAAGTATTAAGTTCTAGCTGTTTAAATGAAAGATAATCACGTTGAGGAGCCTCAGCGGGTCTAATATCCTCAACAGCAACATAAGCTGATTCGGGAGCATCAATGGTTCTAATTCTACTTAAAATTCTTGAAGTAGCTGACTCACCATGAGGACTATTATCTATGTCCACTCTTCTACTTCCAGATATAAGACTACGCAAGTCGCTAACATTTAAAATATTAGACATAAATTATAAACCTCTATAAAATTTAAAAGGCACCCGTATACTATATAAAGTGTATACAAGTGCCTTAATTCTTTATGAGAACTGAATCTCTTATAAATCAAATTGTAAAGTTTTAAACTTTATTAAGCTTTGCTGCCAGTTGACAGAGACACTACCAAGATTTCATCTTGAATTTGAGTAGTGTAGTTTGAAGCATTGTTCAGAACTGGATGTTCTTGAGCCAAAGCTGACAAAATTTCAGAAACAGGAGCTACTTGACCACCGAAAGTGGTAGTTTCGCCATTATAAGTAAAACCTTTTACGTATTGAGTAGACATATTTTTGCCTTAAATTTAAAAATAATTAAGAAATGATACTGTGTACGGCCACAACATTACCAAATTCATCGTGAAGTTTAATACGATCGCCGACCAAACCTTCTTGACGAACAAATTCATTGAACTCTTCAATAGTACCAAATACAATCAAAGTATCCAAATCAGATTGAACTGCATCACGAACAGTCTCTGCATCTGCTACAACAAGTTGTTGTTTTTTAATAAAGCTAGAGACTTCTGATTTGTCCAAAACTTTAGGACCTGATACAGCTGCAGTAGGAGTACCAGAACCACGAACAGCGCTAACAATATCACTAGCGCTCATTACCTGAGCAGCGCCAGGCAAACGAGCAGGAACGGTGATAGTCAGTTCACCGCCCAGAAGGGCAATGTTTGACAAATCAACGCCGGTAATACGAACATTAATTTCATTCATTTGTTTTTACCAGTTTAAAATTGAAGGAATAGAGTGTTTAATTAAAACATTCAAAGCGAATGTTTCATCAACACTCAAAGGGATAGATAGTGAAGATTTTTCTCCACCAACATTTTGTGCAACAGACAAGAAATAAGGAGAAGCTCCACCAGTTGAACGTTTAAGTCCAATTGTTTTTGTGTTGCCATTAAATTCATGGAATAAATCAACATCTAATCCACGTTCAATTGCATATCCTAATTTTTGCAAATCAGGCATACCCAATTTTACTCCAATTTTCTTGTTTTCCCATTCGTATGTTTTATTTTTAGCATTAGCATCTTTTACAGGTGCAGCTTCTAAAAATACAAATCCAGCATTAAGTTTTTTATTAGTGCCTTCTTCAACAACTTGAGGCTTTACTAAACGAAATCTTAAGGCAGCTTTGCCTTTAAAAATCGAATAGTATTTTGCCTCTTTAGAAACATCATAATCAGCCATTACCACGGAGTCCCAGATGGAATAGTAGCTTTAGATCTAACTTCTGTAGCCACTACAGGTTCTCTACGTTCTTCTACGTGTTCACTATTTGAACTATCTTTAGGTTTTGATCCACCTATTAGTCCAGCTTCCTTAAGGATTGCTTCAGAGATACTATCACGTGCTTCTCTGTTAATAGGTCCAGCAGTTTCTTGCCACTTACCATCAGCTTTTTTATAGCCCGGATAAGAGACAAAATAGCCTTTAGATGAATCTCCCCATATTGTAAAGTTTAGCTGAACTGCGTCTGCTACAACTACAAATCCAGATCCAGAATGTTTATCTGTATCTCTCTTTGGCCACATTCTTACATTGATTTTCATTTTGTACCCTTTTTACGATAATTGATAAAATGTCTATAAACGCCAGCTTCTTTAAGCTCAGCATTAACATCTTTACCATATAGATGAGAAGCATCTGCAAAATATCTTACAGTATATCCATCTTTAGCAAAACGTTTCATCGTATTGCTCATTGAACCAAATAAATCAAGTCCAACAAAGGATAAATTATAAGTATTTTTATCAAATACAAAATCTAAATCTGAACCATTAACGACAACATCAGAACCATCAGTAACATCTTTCAGGTACAATCTATTATCTACATGGAACCAGTCATCATTAGCAATAATCAATTTAGCTATAGGATGATTTTCATCATTCCATAAATTATTAGTATCTCTATTATAATCAACCAACAATATACAATCAGCCTTAATTAATCCTTTCGAAATACTATCTTTCAAAAAGGCTAATGTAGAGTCTGTGTTACGAATGTATCTAGGACCACTTTTATCTGTAGTTTGGTCATTCAGCATAGATACGATGAGCAAATCTTTTTTACCCATGTATAGTTTTCCTTATTATTATTATTGTTATAGAAAACTGTATCTAAAATACTACTTTACAACATAAAATTTCTCCAAATTTTATGTTATATTTTTCTAATGACAATTCTAATAAAGATTTAACCTCATCTTTATTTAAATCATCTTCAGAACATGTACTATATTGAATCGAAATATAATCATGTTCAGGAAAAGTATGCCAAGCAAAATGACTTGTTGATAATACAAATACTCCCGTATTTGCAATCATGTCTTCACTAAACATATAATGAGCACTAGAAACTATGCTCATATTTGCGTAATCACAAAATGTTTCAAACGCATTTTTTAATTCCTCAAAATTATAAGTTGAAGAATTTTTCATATTAAAAATGTAGTGATTTAGCATACAGCATGAAAGCTGGCGTATAAAGACACGCCATTATTATCTAGTTGACTTCTATGTCCTAACAAAAATAATAATAATCCCTAAGGATATGAAAACTATTTACGCCAATGCGTTTTTCAGACTATTAGCAACGGTTGCTTTGACAACAGTTTTAGCAGGAATAGTCAATGCTTCGCCAGTTTTAGGATTACGACCTTGACGCTCAGCACGTTCTTTAGCAGAAAATTTTACCAAACCAGGTACAACTGCTTCTTCACCAGATTTAAGTGCTGTAACAACTTTTTCATGGACAAACTCAAACACTTCATTAAGGTCACGTTCAGCAGCAGCTTTAGTAATACCTTTGTGTTCTGCCCAAGATTGAATCAATGATAATTTATTCATTATAAACTCCAATATTAATGTAGATTTAACTACAAATTTTTGTTTTATTTTCTCTTTGTATAAACTTCTTGGAAGATAATATAATTATCTTCACTAAATTCTGTGCTATTTTTAAGAGAATAATGTTTTGAAATTTCTTCAAATTTTAAACCAAATGAGTCAAAATCATATTCATAGTATCTCTTATCTTTGAATATAATTCTGTTTACAATTATTTCATCTGGAATAGCATTTTCAGCACAGAACTTATAAATAGAAGATCCGCCACTAATAAGAACATTACAATCCGTATTGATAACATTAGACAACAAAGGATATTGTTTACTATCTTTTCTATTATTAATCACTACAGGAATATTTAATCTTTTAGCTTTAGGTGGCAAATTTTCCCAAGTCTTGACACCACATACAGAAATATCTGATTCCTCAAGACATTTCATATACATTTTCATATCCAAAGGACATTTCCAGGGAATGGAATTATTAAACCCTATACCATTTGTGCGCCCTTCACATGCATAAAACATTCTAATCATTAGAATTCTCCAATTGATAAGCCATATGTTTTATCAATCCAAAAATAATTGGATCCTTAAAGCTCATGCGAAATTGATTAGGATCAAAAATACTAATATTCATACGCCTATCAATCATAGATAAATTACGAAGAGTATGGACAACAAGCATAAGTTCATCAGCTATTTGTCTAGAAGTCATATCATAATCTGCATAATCGGGTCCTAGAGGAACAAAAAGAACCTTTTTATTTGTAATATTTTTAGGCAAATAAGAAAACTCATACTCAACAATATGAAATCTTGGATTATGAATAATATAAGGATTATTATAAAATTCTACATCATCTTTATGAAAACATTTAATACTCGGCCCATAAAAATAACTAGGATTCATATCAATAATTTTTTCAAGATGAATATATCCATCGGCATCTTCAGTATATCTAAAAAGTCCAATAGATTTATCGTCAAAAATAATTTTTACAATCATAATAAATTAAAATGAAAATACATTATTATTAAGTGTAACATCTAAAGCAATAGGTCTATTATTTCTATTACGAATCAAATTACTATTGCTCCTGAAAAATCTAGCTTTATAAATAGAATAATTCTTACTAAAAGATGGATACTTAAGTAAAATATTTTTATAAATTAATTCATCTTCTTCATCCAAATCAAAATCATCAAGATTGTCGACAATAGAGGCAATAATAATTAATTTTCCATTTTCAGCCCTACAAATTGGTTCTGAATTTCCAAAAGGAACAATAACAAAAAACATTTTATTGTCTTTTACAATAGGATGAATATAAAAATAATCGACAAATTCATGTAAATTTGGATCTTTTAAAAATTTTTTACAATCTGCACCTTCTTTTAATTTGGCTTTATAACGTGCACATGGATTAGAATTATAAATATTTTTAAAATAATTTAAAGTAGCTTTTTCTTTTGAACTTAAAAATCTAAAATTAGGATCAATCAGATTATCAACATCTTTAATTACAGTATAACAAGTATACAAATTGCCAGAAAATACTTTCATAAGATAATTCCTATTAAATGAAAAAGCTCCAGAGTCATAAAACTCCGGAGCTTTTTGAAAGTCATATATAATAACACACTTAGTATTTTATGATCCAATATCATGTGATAAGTAAAGTGGGTCGAAAATATATGATTGATAAACTTAATAGTAAAAGTCCTACAGAAATGTAGGCCCGTGGAAGGCCCGGGGGCGCCGGAGCCGGCGTACCTCCTGGGGCTCACCCGCGGGAGATGCCTAAGCTAACCTTGCGTTAGTTTAGGCAAAGTAAAATTAATTACTAAAAACAATACCTAAATATTGGTGCTGCCAATAGGAATCGAACCTATATACCTGGATTACAAAGCCAGTATAATACCATTATATTATGGCAGCTTAACTTGGAGGTTATTAGTAGATTTGAACTACTCCTATATCCTTATGAGGGATATGTGCTAACCGACTACACCAAATAACCTGAAAGTCAGACGTATGTCTGTTTTTAATCAAGGGATATGAATTCCTTCGGAATTCATTCCTGATTAAAAATAAATAAATATATCATTTCCTAAGAAATGTAAAAATCTGACAAAAGCCAGAAAATTTTATTGAGCCCAAGTGGCGTCCTGGTCTAGCTGTCGTGAAGGCCATGCGCCAAACGTCGTGGCCTGGTGCCTTGGGCTATGTGAAATTTTAATACATAAAAAATCCTCTAAAGGATTTAATTATTAAATGGATGCGAACCACAGAGTCGAACTGGACCTCAAGGTTATGAGCCTCGTGTGCTACCGTTACACTAATTCGCAATATATATGGAGACGAGTAAAGGAATTACACCTTTCTCTATGGGTTTGCAATCCGTGGCACATCTGTCTATACCAACTCGTCTATGGCGGAAGTTATAGGAATCGAACCTATGTCACGCTCTCACATGGACTCTGTTTAGCAAACAGGCACATTACCACTCTGTCAAACTTCCGTTTGTATTATTTCACTTCTCGAACATCAAGAACGCGCCTGTTTTTAAAATCAAATAACACTTCGAAGTCAAATTTTCCATCTTTATTTGCACGTTCCTGAAATTCAATTAATTTAGCTCTTAATTCTTCAGGCACGAAGAATCTTTTGCTCAAACGAGATGCAACATCTTTCAATCTTTTTTGACGATGGGTCATTTTAAAACCTTTAATGGAGCGGATAGCAAGATTCGAACTTGTCTTCATCGGAGTGGAAATCCGAGGCACAACCCTTATACCATACCCGCATCTCGATGAAATACTTTGCAATAAGATTTTATCTTATCTATTATATTACTTTGAACATATCCATCACGAGACAATGTTCTGGAATATACTTTATTTCTTCTATTATCAGTTCCATAAATAGAAATCATAAGAGCATCACTATTAATATTATTAAAGAAATCTTCAACAAAGAAATCAATACACTCTTTTATTTTAATAAGTCCACTTATTCCTATTGTACCAGTAATGCTATTATTATACATAGAAGAATCTATAGCATTTCTTTTTCTACCAATATAGGCAGCAACAATATAAACAGGAATTTTATTATATATTCTATTGAACCGAAAACTAATATAAACAAAGTTGTTACCAACTTTGTTCTTATAAAAGAATGATGGATAATCAGACTCTTCAATAATCTGATACATCCATCCTTTTTCTTCTATCATAATTGGGTCCTCGACAAAAAATGTTACGATTCGTTTTGCTTTTATTTCCAACAATAAAATGTAATCGTATACTGCATTCGAGGATATTTAACCTGGAGGAGGATAATGGAATCGAACCATCACCGTATCTCTACAGTGGGACGGTTTTCAAGACCGCTTCTACACCATGCAGCCTATCCTCCATTTGTACAATTTGTTGTTTTACTTCGCCGGCTGAATATTATTTTCTTTAATATATTCATCCATTTTTTTATTGACAATAATACGAAATTTTGACATTTCAGGACTATTGGCAATAGTCTCTATAGTGCTACTACCAATATAAGCCGCAGACATGTAATAAACTTGTCGTTCGTTAGGAACCAGTGCACACAGTATAAGAGATGTAATTCCAAAGCCTAAAAGTTTTTTAAATAATTTAATAGGATTGATATCTTTTATAATTTCAGTACCTTTTAAATCAAATGATACTGGAATAGACAGAAAAGCAAAAACTAAAAGAACTATACCAGTAGCACCAAAAAGAAGTTTCAAACCATTTGCAATTGATGCAAGATAAATTAAAAATACAATTCCTAAAGTCATAGCCATTCCTATTAAAACCATATTAACAGTACAAAAACTTATTCATCAGCTCCGTACTTTAATCCTCTAAATTTTATATCTTCAAATATCTTTAACAACTTAAAATAAATTTCATTATTTGTCATTTTTATATCCTACAAATAATTTATTCGATCTGGTACCCGAGGTGGGATTCGAACCCACAAGGTCATTACGACCGGAAGATTTTAAGTCTTCTGCATTTACCTGATTTCGCCACTCGGGCATATTGCCCCGTTATACACAGGACATACATTGTTTGGCTGGCATGGTAGGGATCGAACCTACGACCGGGTGATTAACAGTCACCTGCTCTGCCGCTGAGCTACATGCCAATAATTAAATTTAAGAGAAGGATATAGTCCTTCTCCGATCAAAAGGGTATATGCATAATGCAATCGGTCCTATTGATCTAACAACTGGGGTGACAACTGGGAATTGAACCCAGATAGTCGGAATCACAATCCGAGGCTTTACCATTAAGCTATTGCCACAGATAATGATTCTTTTAACTTTAAAAATAATTATCTATAGAAATTTTAAATATTCGGATGGTTCGGTTTAAGCCAGTTTCATCACCGAAAGTTTTATAACACACTGGAACTTTGCCTATTCATTATATTTTAAAGCAATGCCGTACGTCAGAATAGGAATTAATTACGACACTTCTAATTTATTTTATTTTGGCATAGTGCGGAAGATTTGAACTCTCACTAACGGATTTGGAGTCCGTTGTGCTACCAATTACACTAGCACTATAAATTCAATTACAGCTAGTAGGATTTGAACCTACATGTTCCTTCAGAACTTCAGTACATTAAGTACCGATGCGTCTACCAATTTCGCCATAGCCGTAAAAGTAGCGCTTTAAAGCGAATATTTATAATAATATAATTTAATATAATATAAGTAATATAGCATTTGTGGTAGCTAACACCAATTTGTTTTGTCGGTGATAAAACCTCGACAAAAGAAATACATTTAATCAGGCAAATGTTGCCATGCAACAACATTTTCATTCTTAGAGAAGAATATCATATTTTCGTATCTTCCGCAATATTTAGAGAGAAACACTTTATATTTCTTACCTCTAGCAACAGTACCATTAATTGGTTTTGTACTTAAAGGAGCCATTTCTCTATCGACAATCATTCTGCCGACATTAATATTACCATCAGCATTTAGAATTAGGACATCTTCACAGCAACCTTTTTCAGATGGACAATCAATAAATCTCCATTTTTCATTATCCGCCGCATCTTCTAAGTACATCCAGTATTCAATATCTTCACTATTGTATTCTTTATAAATACTTATACCATCAATATCGCCAACAGGAATTCCTATAAATACTTGTTTACAGTTTTTTAGAAACTCTTCTCTGGATAATATTTTATTATTAAATTCTTTAGGCAAATAACGCTCATAATAAGCAAAACCAACCATACCATCTTTAGTTTTTACAAGAATATTCCTGCGACTACGGTCTGGTTTTCGCTCTTTTATAGGAACCCATTTACTATTCATTTTTTATTTCATATATATTTATATTTTGGTGAGGGCGGTTGGATTCGAACCAACTCCGTTTCATAGTGCCAGATTTACAGTCTGGTGCAATTCCGCCATCATTGCCGCACCCCCATATTGTCTAATTGTTAGCTGTCACGGTATTTTGCTAACTTCCTGATAGCATTTTGGTGTATACACGTTTAAATGCTTGCCGAACCATTCCATGTATTCAGGATAAACGTGCACTAACTAGAACAGATTCCTCTGGGATGAATAGTACACTAGTATAAAATTGGTGCGAAAGGTGGGACTCGAACCCACACGCCACTAGGACACCTGCTTCTAAGGCAGACGCGTATCGCCAATTTCGCCACTCTCGCATTATAATCCTTTTCAGACATCACCCTCTAGAAGGATTCACTCTAGCTAGATATTAAACATCACTAGTTCGGTGTACTATTTCCCTCAGGCCGAAAATACACTCAAAGGCCAGTTAGTTTTTAAGGGCCAACTAACAACCTAGCATTCTTCATAGCAATGCCAGACATCCAATTTACACTTATTGGAAAGGTAATCATTAACCGAAGATTCGCGGGATATCAATATATACAGCAGTAAACCCTGCAGAAGCTTACCACTTTATATACTGTAAAACAATATATAAACGTATTTTTATATTAACGACATCACTCGCTATGATTAAAAATGACTAAAAATCATCAGGGACTTAACATTTCCTGCTCGGTGGCTTTTATTATGGATAATAAAGCCAACAAAGACCAAAGGTTTAGGCTCACCTATAACCAGTGCTTACTGCTACCACAGGATTAATTTCTTTGAATTAATCTAAGTCAAGTCGCTTAACCTAGTGACTATAGGGATTTCAATATATATAGCAGTGCATCCACTTATAAATGCACTACTTTATATACTGTAGACAAATATATAAATAAGTTTAGGACAGAAAAGATTAAAAGGCTGGGTTAAAGTACTTAAAATTAAAATTTACTGTCACCATTGCCTATTACAATTTAATACAAGTAAGGCTCGAACCCACGACCTCGGCGTTATCGGCCTTGCTCTAACCAACTGAGCTATTGTATAAAAATAATAGGGCTTAAACTTTAAAATATAAAATCATTAGGAGAATCATATTACCCCAATAAGCCCCAATGCCTATTAATATTCTTAAGGGTTATATATCTCCTAAACCAATGAATTAAGCCCACTTCCATATAATAGTATGTACATAAACTCTTAAATTTTCATACTAAATAATGAATACTGTGTCCGAACCAGCAATCAATACTTTTAACCAACTTCATAGGAGATAGAAATGTTAAATATAAATATGAAAATAGGCTTAATTAATTAGTTTAATAATTTAGAAAGCCCCTACCCTTATTACTCCCAACACGTAGATGGGCAAAGATAGGGGAGTTGTTAATTTAGTTTTCATAACAACATTTATTTAATATTTGGCACGTCCAGCGGGACCAAGATTATAGCGCCGGCTCCCATCTTTTTGATGTAATACATCCAGCCCTGTAGGCATCTATATCAAATACTCTTGTATTCGGATCTGTATGTTTAGAAAGTGCACACATAGAGATACCAGTCGCCTTTTTGGCTATTCTAATACTTCTGTAATATACACCCTGAATAATATATCCTTTGCCGGCATTATAATGAGATTGCCTATGGAGTTCTTCGGAATCTTTCCAGTTATCCTTATAGCTTCCTAAAGCAAGATGATCAGGATTACAACATCTAGTATTATGACAAAGATGTCTTACAAGAACTTTGTCTGGAATAGGTCCAAACTTTTGTGTTGCTACAAATTTATGAGTGGTCCAATATTTACCATCTCTTTTGAATTGACCATAACCTGCACTTGTTACAGATTTATTCCAATTCCAACATCCAGTTACTTCATCAATAGTAACATTATTTTTAATGAAATCCCTAATAATATATAGATTGTAGTATTTTGGCACTCCCGGCAGGACTCGAACCCGCATATTCGCCTTCGATTAGCTTACTGATTAGAAGTCAGTTCCATTATCCAATTATGGTACGGGAGCGCATTTAAATTTAAATTTATATTTTAAACTTCGACAAAATGTATTTGATAAAACTATACGGCTTTGTAGCATTTACCTTGTGCACAATTTCACCGTTATATTGACCATTTTCTGCAAGGGTCCAAAATTTTCTTTTAGCCTCTTTTTCGCTATCTGCATAAATACTAATAGCCCAGGTCTTATTATCAAATCTATAAGAGAATGTATATTCTTTCATAATTTATTACTATCGGTTACTAGCTAATTGAACAATAGAAACGATAACAAAAAAGAATAATACGATACCATATAATCCCAAAAGAATCAAGTATGGAGAAAATACAATCCACCATGAATATGTGGCAAATCCAAATACTTTAGCAGCAAAAAGGATTAGAAAGCATGCAGTCCAAACATATCCGCTAAGGCTAACATTATATTTTTGATTAATATTCATAATAAAATCCACTGTTATTTTGGTAAGGGGTGCAGGACTCGAACCTACATCTTTTCATTAGCCGTGAAATGTAAATCTTACTGCATTCCCGATAGGGACAAAATTGTAAAATTTCCAATAATGTTTTCCCGATTAAACTAACCCATTAAATTTTGGGTGCAGAAGGAACCTAAATAACGAAAGGAACTAAAAAAGAAAATTTTATTCAGGCTGAACTTCTGCAATACTCTTTTTATCCAATAATTTAATATACACCAAATTATTAGAAGGATGTTTATTTTTTAGATAAGAAGCAATTCCTTCTTTAACTAATTGTTTCATTATTTTTCTAGCATTATCATGAGAATATTTATATTTATGGGCATAAAATATACCTTTAGACATTAAAATCTCTAATACTTCGGATCTTTTAACTTTCCATATCTTCATAATAACACCAGTTATTTATTCTTGCAATAAGCTAAGTATACAATTAGAAGAAAAATTTTCAACAGCATCAATAATAAATAAATCACTGCAATGCTCTTTAACAATATTGAGCATTTCTAATGCAAATTCTTTAGACTCTTCTTCAGTTTGATTTCTTCCTTTTTGAACATAAGGTTTAGTTCTATTAAGGAAAATATTTATATTCTTAAACTTATTAATTTCTTGTAATACAAGATTTTTAAAAACTTCACTATTATCGCCGTACTTTTTATTATAAAATATTGATAAAATCAATGGACGATCAGTGATAATATATCTTACTTTATTATTTAATCTAAACATTCTATGATGTTGTTTAGCAAATAAATACAATTCATTTTTAAATGTTTCGTTTCTTTCTTCCCAAATAAGTTCTTTGGCATATTCAGAAACTAATTCAACATCATATCCAAGCCATTTCATTTTAGAAAAAAGTTCAGATGCAATTGTACTTTTTCCGGTACCAGGAGCACCCATGAGATTTATTACTATTGTTTGCATCTAAAATCCTTGAATATTTATTAATAAAAATTTGGAGTGGAGAGCAGGATTCGAACCTGCATCACTTCCTTGGAATGGAATGTAAACCTTATAGCATTCCTTGTGGACAAAAACATAAAGTTACTTTTTAAGCATTCTACCCTTAAACTATCTCCACTAAATTTTATTTGGTCTAGACGGTAGGATTTGAACCTACGACCTCCTGCTTCCAAAGCAGGCACGCTGACCAGACTGCGCTACGCCTAGAAACCTTATATAGCAATGGGTACTAAAGCAGAAATACCCATTACTCTACAAAGTAGAAATTACCAATCAAAAAAGGATATATCTATGAATTACGATTTTCATAGTAATACGATTATCTGCGTTTTCGTACAATTGATTGTTTTTTATGCAGTCCACTATCAATATCAAAATAAAGATAGCAATCATATAGTCAAATACCGCTAAAGGAAGAAAACCATATTCAGCTATAGGAAAATATTTTAAAAGCTATTAAATTTCAATAGCTTTAATTTTGTCAACCCAGAATGTTTTACTACCATTAGATTCAAAAAAGTCTGAAACAATTTTAAAAACTGTATCATTGAATCCGCTAATATTTAAAACATTTTCACTAGGTGAAGTTTGAGAACTTGAGGATGGAGAGATATCAATATTTACTAAACGAGCGCGAGGATTAATTTGTCGAATATCGTCAAAAACCTTTTGAGTACCAGTTCTAAAACTATTTCCTCTAAATCCAAGCCACGATTGATTATCACTAATCATAATGATATTATCAGGCATACCATTATAACGACCTTTATCGTAAATATGCTTAAATGCAGAACTACAATCAGTGCCGCCATCTGCAAGACGTGACAAATTATTAGCTAATTGCATTACTGTAGTGCCTGGATTAACAGTATAATCCATAGCACGAGTATTGAATAAAACAATCTCAGCATTTGGATTTCGGAATTTAATTGCAGCAGTAAATACTGCGGCAATATCAATATACCGTACAGAACTTTTATAGTTCAAACGCCAATCCATAGAACCAGAATAATCAATTGCAATAACTGTTTTACCATTAATCTTAGGAATGTTCTCAAGACTAATTTGTACAGCAGTATTCAATGCTTCTTTAATTCTAGTAGGAATATCACCAGAATTCAAATATGCACTAAATACAGAATAAGGCATAACTTTTGATCGAAGAATATCTTCTCGAGAAGTTAAACGCTCATAAGCTTTATTGACATACGAAAAATCATTAAAAACATTATGTCGATTAAAAGTAGCCAAATTCATACGAATTTGTTGCCAAGTTGAAATATCAAAAATAGCTTTCCATCCAGCATCAGTCAATGGCATACTTGTATACATTTGGAATGGAACTTTTGGAAGCTCTTCAAATCCAGATGGATCTTTTTGCAATTTTAGATATTTTTGCAATTCTACCGGTAATTGTTTTTCATCAAAATCAAAGCCACATACCCAACGATAAAGTTGATTACGCGCACTATTGTTTGCTTTAGGGTGAACCATCATAATAATATCTTTAAGAGATGGCTCATTGCCGATAGAGGCATTAATAATTTGTTTATCAGTACAATTATTCAAATAATTTTGAATAGCTTTTTTAGCTACTGTACCAAAACTACGAGAACCAAATGTTCCAGAACGAATAATTTGAACAAAAGTACGTAACATTCGGCCATTTGTAATAACGCGCGGGAATGCACGTTTAAAATAACTTTTATCACTTTGCTTCATTAGATAGCCAAGCAAATAGGCAGGAGTATCTTTCATATACCCATATTCATGAGCATAAACAGCAAAACGCATAATAAAATCATTACTACATTTATTAGCAAGATCCTTAATACGATTCAATTGAGTTTTAGCATCAATATAACAAGTATTGTCAAACATACCTGTAACAACATATTGAGCTAATGCATGTTCATGACTCATAGAATATGCAACGCCACCAGCTTCATTTGTAGTGTTAACACGAGCAGCTGGAATACTAGTAGTTCGGCCAGTAATTAATTTAGGGCGCTGAATTTTAAATAGTGGAGATGTCATATTAATTCCTTAGACAAAAATTCTAATAAAATTTACATAGCATTTGGCGCGTTAATAACGCCAAATACTTTATAAACTTTGGTCCTTGGGGTGGGATTCGAACCCACTGTCTATCGATTATGAGTCGATTGCTTATACCGGGTTTAAGCTTCCCAAGGATATAATTTGACATTGATTTGTTTTATTTAAATGACTTTAAGTTATCTAAATCCAAATCAATATTGTACAAAATTTTGTTTTGATGAGAAATTTTTTCAATCATATGTTTTAAAACTTCAAAGCAAGAATTGCTTAATAAGCAATAACTTTCATTTTTTGTGACTAATTTCTTGTCATCTTTAGTAATAGTTGTAGACTTATTAGGACCGCTAATATAGTAACTATACCCATTAAGAGTAATTACTGTATTGTTTTCAACTTTCATTTCTAAAATATTATTGCTTTCAACAATATTAGAAAATATGTCTAACGAATATAAGGCAAGATCAATATATTTTTTACTTAAAACATCAGGAAGTTTTTCATCATTAGAATAATGAAAAGTTGCTACAATATTATTGTTTTCTAAAACAGTAGCAAAATAAAAATCCCAATTTTTTATATCACTAGAATTTAAAATAACATCTCTTATAAAATTCTTATAATCAATTATATCATGGAATATAACTTTTACATAAGCAGGAATTATTAAACTAGCTGAAGAATAAATTGAATCCCCATTATGTACTTTAGCTAATTTTCTAAGTTTTAAAGAACTTCCACTAAAAAAGTAAAAATTTATAAAACTAAAAAATTTATAAAAAATAGAACTAAGAATTTCCATTTTAATCTTTCAATAAGAAGAATAGAGATAGCAAAGGTATCAATAATTGCACGAATAAATATATAAATTGCTCAATACGATACTTGCGTCTCTCTATTCTATAAGCTTTAAACTGCCATTTTAGCTTTTAATACATCATGACTCTGATAGTCAATTAACTTCACATCATCAACAGTATAAGAAAAAATATCTTTATCAGTATTTAGCCATAACTTAGGAAGAGACAATGGCTCACGTTTGATTTGTTCTTTCAGATTATCAACAGCATTTTCGTAAATGTGAACATCACCAAGAGAACCAATCAATTCACCAACTTCTAATCCTGCTTCTTTTGCCAACATATGTGTCAAAATTGCATATGACATAATGTTAAATGGAAGACCTAAGAATAGATCAACACTTGCTTGTGTCCACATGCAATTCAATTTACCATTTTGTACTTGGAATTGAACTTGTGTATGGCAAGCAGTTAATGCGGCATCGTTAATCTGTTCTGGACTATAAGAGAGCATAATCAATTTGCGACTATTAGGGTCTGATTTTAATTTAGAAATCAGCCACTCTAACTGGTCAAATCTTTCATACTCGTGATTATCATACGGAATAGCAAACGATCGCCATTGCATTCCGTAAATAGAACCAAGGTTCGCATTTTCAGATTCAGAAACACTTTCTTTTAACCATGATTCATAATTGTCAGACCAAATAGTACGTTTATCTTTCAGTTCTGAACGTGATTTACCATATTGAATTTCAGCAAGTCTACGTTCATCAGTACTACCTTCAATAAACCATAGCAGTTCGGCTACACAAGCTTTAATAGCCATTTTCTTAGTGGTCAATACAGGTAAGCCTTTAGACAAATCAAATCGAATCTGGCGGCCAAATACAGTGTATGGCGTAGGTATTTCTGTACGATTAGGTTTTGGAGTTCCATTAGTTAAAACATCTTTCACCAAATCAATATATTGCTGCATATTTATTTACCTCAATCAAATCTAATAACTCTATCGCATTTTCCATAGTAAATGCAGCTCTATTTTTAACAACATTGAAAGACTTCAAATCATTTCCAAAAATTACAATATCAATTACGTATTCAGAAATTAATATAAGATTTCTTTGTAAAAGTTCTGAAGTCGATTTAGTATAAACAACAGAATAATTATTAAAAGAGCCAATTTCTTTTAAATCATCAATAGAAAAGGTATTTGGATTATATTCTTTATCGCTAAATATAGGAAGTATTCTATCTTTTTCTAATATATAGAATCTTTTCGTATTCATTTTCAAGTCCTAGGTTTATTTATATCATCAAAAAATCCTAAAATATGTGAACAAATAACCCATATTATTAAGACAAATATAGAAGCTTTCCAAAATGTACAAATAAATAAAATGACAGTTATTATGATGGCCCATACTGTAGCGCCTTCAGATAACAATTCTTTGATTTGCTCTTTTGTTATATATCTCTTAATTATAAAACAGAAAAGAGCAACTGTAATTATAGCACCAAAATAATCATTCATTTATTTTATCAATAAACCATTTACGGCCTTTACTTGAAACAGATTTCATTATAGCTTTTAAATCATTATCAAGGCCGTTTTCAGTTATAACATCTTGCTCTTCTTTTAATACATCATTGGCAAGCCATCTTAAAAAATCGCCTATACTTGAAATATCTAATTCTTTATTCATTTCTTTTAGATATTCAATACCTTGATTAAGCCTATTTTCGGTAACAGAATAATCAACAAAATCTTTGATTTTATTAATCTTTTCTATATCAACATTTGCTATTACTTTTACTTTAGAAACAGAATGTTTCTCTCCTTTAGATTTAAAACTATATTGTTTAGTTTCGTCAGTAAATACTATGCCCTCGCCAGTGCCAGATACTCCAAAATATTTGCCGACTGGACATTCATTTTCAACATTTATTGTTAAATCTTTTACTTCTTGCTGAGCTAAATGAACATTGTCTAAATCAAGTTGAACATTATAAACACCAAAAGTTTCTACAGGATAAAATCTTATGGATTCATTAACACTTAATTTTACATCTAATTGATCAACTGTGTCTTTATTCACTCCAACTACAGAAAACGGAGCAAAGAATCTATCTATTTGAGAAACGGCTACTTTATTTTGTATACCTTTGCCAGCTAATTCACCATAAATAATGATTGAATCATATTTTTCTGTATTGATTTTGTTTTTTATTTCATCAAATATTTTTAGAAATTCAGATTTATTATCTTCAATATATTTTGCAAAATCATAATTGTCATCATCTAGTGACAAAACCCTATTTCGACTTTGATAAAATAATGAATTATCTTTAAGATCTAACCCTACAGACGAATTAGTTCCATGTATTTTTACAGTTCCAATTAAATTAATTTTGCGCAATCCAAGATATTGCATGGTCTTAATAAAATTTCTAAACTGTCCTATACTACCAAATTTTATAACTTCTCTCATATAAAATCCTTTTATTATATAAAGGGCATCTATGTGCCCTTATCTTTTACATATTTTTTACATACTTGTTATATTTAGATATTAAATTCATTAAAATCCAGCTATGAATATCACCAATATCATAAACATCAGAAGCTTTTTTAATAGAAGAAAAATCTTTTTTTAATGAATCAGAAATATCAGTATTTATATCTTCATAAACAATTTCTCCAGAATAAAAACTTCTGTCAAAAATATGATCACGACTAGATATATACATTCCAATATCATTAGGTTTTAAATCGGATAATACTAATAAATTAGATTTATCACGTAAAATTACACAGCATGAAAGATATTCATTTATAGCACCATAAGATATGATTATATCGCCTTTAGATATTTTAATTCTCGAATTAGATTTTTCATAAACAAACATTTTATATCCGAATAGCCCTACAATTGCAAAAAACATTACAGATAATACAAAAGCACAAAGAAAGGCCTCAATAATCCCAAAATAAATAAAAACTAATATAGATGCAATAACTGATAAAAATGAATATAAAAAATGTGGGAATTTACCTTTTCTATGTTTTCTAAAAACTTCCCAACTATTTTTACGTTCTAATATAGCAATTTTATCTTTATTATCTTCGTATACTACAATTTCCATATACTTCCTTTAATAAAATAGCCACCCTGATTAACAGGATGGCTTATCAATGATACATCAAGACTCTTTTTTAAAAGATTTCTTATATTCCTCATATTCAGATTCAAATTTGCTATCATCAATTCCGGTTTCTTTTTGAAATTTAGAAATACCCTCAACATTAGAATCCAATTCTTCAATAAATTTGTCCATATTAAACTTAGACAAATTAAAATTGTTAGCAGACATTGATGTAACAATTTGAGATTTTTGTAATTCCAATGAGGAAATTTTAATAGTAACTTCTGAAATGCGTTTAAGAATTTGTTGTTTAAATAATTCATAATTTTTACACATAGATTTTGAATTATCTAAGCATTTCTTAATATTAAATGCAGTTAATAAATTTTCTTCATTTGAAGTATCAGATAAGGCAATAGCTTCTGCATCTTTAAGTTTACGTTCTTGATTTGTAACATCTTCTTTATATTTATTAATATTTTTATCTACTTTTGCAGATTCAATATAAAGACTTTGAAGATATTGTTTACCCTTTTCAATTTGCTTTTCAATTTCAGCTTTTGCCAAATTTGGATTTGTCATAAATGGCTTTTTAAACATATAACCAAAAATAACTTTAATAATAGTAAAAATCTTACCCATAATAAATTCCTTTAAAATTCAATAAATGGTTCGCCAACACAAATAACATTTTCGATTTTGAGATCATGCCATAATCTAACTACTTGAGGACGATCATCAAAAACTGCTTTAACATTGTATGATGGTTCAACATAGTCAAAAAATAAATCTTTTTTGACAAAATAATCTTTACGATTATCTTTAGTTTTTCGCATATGCAATTCAAAATCAATAGTTTTTGAAACGTTATTTTTAATCCAATCAATAGTAGCATCACGACAGATAGAATCGCGCCCAGATAAAAATACAATTTTGCATTTATGTTTTTCTGCATATGCAAGGATAAGATCAATTACAAATTGACGAGGTTTATCGTTTCCTACCTTATCCCATTCAAATGCAGTACGATTATGCATTTGAGCAACAGTTCCGTCAATATCGATAACAATACAGCCCGGCTTAGTTTCATCTGGAACATAAAATTTAAATCCAGAATATTCTAAATAATTCTTATATTGTTTTCTAATGACTGACTGGCCAACTCCATTTGCTCTTAAATTATCACGTTTAACCGCTTCTTCAAAAGAACAATCAAAATTAATTAATTCAAAATCGTATCCGATTTTTGTAGAAAAATCTTTCCAATAATCTCTTACGCGACTAGAAAGATTAGTATCTACAATAACAATATTTTTCTTAAGGATAATAGCTTGCTCTGCAATTGATTTTTGAATATTTGAAACAGCTTGTTCGTTCTCTTTATTAAACTTATAGTCGGCCCAAGTTTGGCCAGGCTTAATAAAATTAAATCGAATATCATCTCTAGTGATATAAACTGCATTAGGAATCGAGTTTGTTTTAGCCCAACTACTTTTACCAGAGGCAGAAATTCCAACAGTCAAATATACTTTAAGTTTGCTTTTCATTATTTAGTTCCTTATCCAATTTTAATACTTCAGGGAGTATTCTTGATGGGATATATTTTTTGGCCTCTTTAATACCTTTATCTATTAAAACAAGATAAGATAATTTAACTAATAAATCTTTTCCACTATATAAATCAGAATACTCTTTTACAAGAACAGGATTAATTTCTGTTTTGATATATTTAATAGATGCATCAATAGCATTAGGTTCTGGATAGTTATAAGCATTACGGATAATAAAATCTGAAAAATCTTTATTATTCATTTTAGAGGCATTATTTAACACAATATATTTTTGTGCCAACTGTTCAGCTTTAAATGGAGCAATATATAAAGTTTTGCACCATTTCTTAATACGTTTAATTTCGTAATCCATTTTTTGAACACTTTTAAACATATTATAAGCATAACGTTTGTAAGGCTCTAATTTGTTAAAATTGAATTTGCTTTTATCTGGATAATGAAGCATCTTCTCAACAAATTTATCAACACCTCTGTTTTCATCGCGTTTACGTTTACCTGAATTGCGAGGATTATAGAGCAAATCTGCCTTATTAAAATACTTCGACGAAGTAAGCCAGTTAAGCATTTCCTCTTCAGTTTTAAACCCGTTTCTAAAGATAACCTCATTAAATCCTAAAAACGCTAAAGCATCTTCAAATCTTAATTTGATTGGGTATTCAATTATATTGTCAGTTTTACGGAGAAACAATCCATTGCTTGCAAATTTCATTTCGTAAGGAATGATTTGTCCAATAAGGGCAGACATAACACCAAAATCGTACCAATATCTAAAATCCCAATTCTTAATAAAATTAATATCGACCTGAACGTCAATATTAAACTCATCAGAATGAATTACAACCTGATTGGTACTTTTAAAAATATCTTTAATCTCAAAGAATTTAGACTTAGACATTAAATTGATAATATCGTCAAATGACATAGAATCTTCTTTAACATAAATATCAATATCGCCAAAAGAAGATTTACTTTCAATATGTCTAGGAATATATACATCGTGATTATTAATAGAGTCAAGAATATATGAACACAAAACACTATATTCATTTACCATTCTACGAGAAGATAATTTACCACCCATAATAATTTCCTTTAACGTTTCAAAAATTTAGATACAAAATTTTTCCTGCGAGAATATAAAAATTCATTAAATATTTCTAAAAAAGTTTTATCCTTATTCTTATATTTTTCAATAAGAATAGCTTTTTCAGAATAATTCCCTATTGTTAATGCAAAATCTTTTATAGTAGGAGCAGTTTTATATTTCTCCCAAATAAAATCTAGTGAATCAAATAAATCATTTCTTGCATTAATATACTTATCTAAAATAATTTCATCATCAGGAAATAAAGATAAATATTCAGATTCTTCAAAATTAATAACAAGCTCAAGAGCATTATTATGACTTAATCCATTTCCACGCAATTGATGAGCTGCAACATATGCAGGACTCTTAATTTTAAAAATAGGTACATTCAATGAATTATAAACAACATAACCTTCTTTTAAATCAGGAAGCTCTTCAGCTGCTTTAGCACAAGCAGAATAACTATCAAATGTAAATTTCTTAGGAAGCTTAATTAAATATTTATCAATTTTATTATCTTCTTTAAATTTTGAAATTACTTCGTTTATATCAATGTAATTCCCAGTTACATTATCACGAACTGCTAACAACCAAATTTGAGTACCTTCATATGACGTAATAACTCTATTTTCACGAGAGGTAAGTTCAAATATAAGAGTTGATCCTTCAAAACCTTCAAATATAGAATTAAACTCTTCCTGAGTATTTACGTTGAAGGCTTTATATACGAGGTCTTTAAACATTACATTAAAGCCATTTACATCTGTATTGCCATAAACAGTCTTTTTAGTCCCGGAATGCCAATTACCATTATAATGAAAAATCTTTATAAGACTTCCGTCAATCTTTTCATAAATATGACATTCTGACCAATTTATATCTGGACATACATCATCTTCGCCATAGTTAAAAAATCTATCAAATGGTCTTGCAATAACTCTCAAATTGTTATCAAGAACAATTCCTCGAGATTCAATAACAACAGGATTACGTTTAAAAGGAAAACTTTCAATTTGACTGTATTGATATACAGTCAAATCTCCATATTTATAAAAATGTATTCCTAATTCATGGAGTTTTTCTTCACCATTCTTTTCAATAAATTTAATCAATTCCATAATCACATCCTAAACAGAATACATTCTCATATTATTAAGACATATACATGTAAGTTTTCTTTCATTACTAAATACACATCCTGTATCAATATAAATAGTGTTTCCTAATTGAATAGGTTCATCAACAACAGTATGTCCGACTATAACATAGTCTATACCATCTATAATAGATTCATCTTTTTTATAGAATCTTTTCCTTGCCCACATAGAATTTGTTCTAATTGAATAATTACTATTAATACCAATTTTAAACAAATCCCAATCGCTTAATGATTCTGCATGAACAATACCAAATTTACTATGTAAAGTTTCAACTTCTATTACATTAGGAAGACTATCTATTAATCTGTAATATTTTATCATTTCAGGAGCTTTTAAGTCTTTAATAAAAGAACCCTCCCCAGACAAATAGTCTTCAAAATCTACTATTGCTTTATTAGCATCTTCAAATAATGCATCGCAATAACATATAAATCTATAATCATGATTTCCAATAACAGAATGAAACCAAGGTTCATAAAGTAATTCTAAAACATCTTTTGATTTAGGACCTCTATCAACGAGATCCCCAACTGCAAACATTCTATCTTTTGCAAAATCAAATTTTATTTCTTTTAAAAGATCCATTAATTGATCATAACAGCCATGAATATCGCCAACAACGAAATCACGACCAGCTAAATTTCTACTGTAGGACTCAATATACTTCATGACTATCCTCATTATAAATACATATCTTTTTTAAGCTTTTCTTCAAAAAGCTTTTCAATCTTTTTATTAAATCCAGGATTAATTTTTAAAATCTCTGGAATAATATTTAAATTGACCCTATTCCTAGGAATATCTAAATTAGAATTACATTCTTCTTCATTCCAATTTAAATTAAATTTCTTTGCATACCTGTAAATATGTTTTTTCTTTACAAGTAAAAATGGGCGGATAATATTATTTCTTTTTACAGGAATAAATTTCTCTTGCCCTTTAATCCAGAATAATAAATATCCTGATACTACATCATCTAAATTATGTCCAGTAACAATAGGAATATCAAAAGACTCTAACCAAGTATATCTAGCACTACGCCATTTATGCTCGGCCTCTTTTATATACACAACTTCAGAATTTGTAATAAGTTCAATATTATATTTTAAAGAAAAAGCCCTAGCAAATGCTAAGGCTTTTTTATCTTCATCATTTCCATGATTAAAAAAATACAATTTAAACTTTTTATTTTGGGACATAAGATAGTGAGCAAATACAACACTATCCACGCCACCACTAAAGGCTAAACCAAATTCTGTATTGTTATCTGGAATAAGGCCTTTAATTAATCGCATAATTATTCCAAAATAATACGTTTTAAAGATTCAATAAATTCATCAGAATCAAGTTCACCAAGAGAAATCATAAGATTATAATTACGAACTTTTTTAATCAAATCTTCGATATTATCAATATCAGGTTTGATGATTTCGTTAAACATGCGGCCGGCAATTTTATTACGTTCAGCCAAAAGACTTGAAAGATGCTCAAAATCTTTATTTTGATGACCATAACTATGAATAAGATTACGATTGAGAATATCTGCAATAGCATACTTTTTAGCAGGGTCGTTAATCAAACGATTAAACTCTTTATTGATTTTAGCATCAATAACACCTAAAGCTCTTTTATATTCTGTAGATTCAATCAGAGTTTTATATTTAGGATTCTCATAAGTACGAAGAATTTTACTACGTTTTTCTTCTAATCGACGAATAAGATCATTTTGATCACGAACAGAAAGTTTTTTAACAGTCATTTTATTTTCCTAAAGTAAAAGTAGGGCCAAAGGGCCCTGAATTAAATTTCAGATAAAGCACGTTTACGAACAGTGCCAATATCTACATGAGATACAATTCCATTTTCAAATACGACTTCTAATTCATCATCACTATAATCACCTTTAGAAGACATATTATCAATACATTTGTCATTGACAACTTTAACTCGACCACAGAAAGACTTCTTGCCAGGATCTGTTTTTGGATCTTTCTGAATAGGATATTCAACACCATTCTGAATAACAGATGTTGCCTTAACTGCAAATCCTAATGAGTCTCGTGTATGGTACTGATAGGTATAAGATCCAGTACCAAGTACAACATTAGAAGAAGCAAAACCTTTTGCTTCAAGTCCAGCAAAGATTTGTTCTGCTCGTTCAAGTGTGATAGAATCACCATAGATTGCACCAATATGAGGATCGAGGACTTTATACCCCTTCTCATTAATAGTGCCTCCAAACGTTTCCCAAAGGACTTGAATAAGGCCTTTCTCTTCAGCAGTAGAAACACTGCTGTCAGGAATACCGCAAATAATTTGAACAGGATCACCACTATCTGGACGAATTACAACACGTCCATTACGTGTCATAATTTCATCTTTAAGAGAAGGAATTACAACACCTACATTATGCCAAAAATCATACGTATCAGAAACGATAGAAACAAATCCAGAAGGATAAATTTCAGTAATTAATTTACGATACGTTTCAGTCTCATCACGACCTTTACCTTCAGCTTGCTGTTTGGCAATATTCGCACACATTACGCTATGTTCTGTTACTGGAATTGAAGTTGGATTCCAATCTTTTGCAGACTTACCAGAATAATATTTATCAGCATATGTAATAGCTGGAATATTATCTGTTCCATCAAAATAAATAAGGTGTCCAAGTCCAGAAGTTTGAGCACTTTCTAAAGAGCTCATACCACGAACAGAAAAATCATGAAATTGAAAAGAAACGTGGAAATTATTATCGCATGTTTTAGCGGCATATTTTTCGCCAAGAAGACGGTACTGTCGAGCAATAGAAGCTGAAGTAATAGGTTGCCACAAAGAACATGACAAAAGTGTTTCAAGATAATTTGTCAACCATGCAAACTCTTTATGGGTATTTTCAATTGTCAAATTTGGAACACCAATCGCACTTGATCTACCTTCTGGAATAGCTTTTACACGAATTGGCAAATAGGCCAATTTATGCAGTTTACGAATATGATCACCGGTATCATCAATACCAAGAGTGCGTTTAATAAAGTCAGAATACTCTTTTACAACTTCATCTTCTGAGCGTTCAAAAAAGAATTTATTAAAATAATTAACAAAATACTTTTTAAGAAAGCCAGTAATATTAATAGACACTACACGATCTACGGCGGGCAAATATTTATTACTACGTGGTACTAATGTAGAATACAGAAATTCTGTATCCTTTGGGTATTGATTATAATGAGAAGTTTTATAAAAATCACAAATAAGAGATGGGATGATAGATTCCATTTTATTTTCCATTAAATAAGTTTAAAATCTTCATGAATAACAATGCGAGGATCTTTGCAGTCATCATTAAGAATACTATTACTCGTATAAACCTTACCATTAAATGGACTTCCTTCAGAAAGAAGCTGTCCATTAAAAATATTGTATTCGCAATGTGCTACAACTAAATCAATATTTAAATCTTGCAATTCTAAAAGTTTACGAATATTTTCTGAAGCTCTTAAAAAGGTTCCACCTTTAGAACATAAATCATCAACAATAACAACATTTTTAAACTTAGTCGTATCAGATTTAATTAAATCAGTAGAGTCAGCTACAACAGACGCTGCAATTTGGCCGCTTTCAAAATCACGATCTTTCAGCAATGAAATAGATTTGAATTTTGAAAGATACTCTTTATATTTCTTAGCTGCATTCCCATCAGGATATACAATCAATGTAGTATCTTTGTCATATTTTTCATTAATAAATTTAATTTGTGGCTTGTAATTATATACATAACAATCAAACAAAGCCAAAGATACATCAGAGTGAGCATCTAAACATTTTATATATTGAGGTTTAACAATACTATTTACTACATTAGCAAAGGATTTTAATGTAAAAGCAGAAGATGATTTTTTAACACGATCCATACGTGAGTACGGAATATATGGCATAATTAAATCAATTTTAGCCTGTTTATTCCAACGATAAATAGTATCAGCAGCACAAATTAAAGAAAAAATATCTTTATCATTTTCATATTTAAAAAATAAGCGAATATGCTCTACATCGTTTACAGCGAATTCATATCCACGTTCACCATTAGGGAATTGAGTAATTTCAGTATTAAAAGAATTTATTTTAATCATTTTAAAATTCCAAAAAAAAGAAAGCACACCTTACAGTGTGCTTTCGTGTACATAAATTTGTTTTTAAAAAGTATAGCTAGAGCGATAACGCTTAACAGGTTTAGCAATAATAGAAAATTTCTTACCAATCATTGTATCCTCTACATCTTTGAAGATTGTATTAAACAGACCCTGCTGACCTTCTTTATCTAATCCACGAGTAATAGTATGTGCAATAAGATAATTAAAATCAAAAACACCTTGATGAGAAAGATTAATATCCTTAATGTACAAGTTTTTATTTACATAACTGAATTTCATATTTGAAATATCAAAGTATAAACTACGATCATTATTGAAAACTTTCCCATCTTTACTCATAGAAATACTATATCGGCCAAGCCAAATATTCTTTTTACGAGAAGAGCTAGAAAATGCAACTTCTTGAAGATCATCAACATCATATTCTGTAGTCTCATCAAAATATGACAATGTAAGTTTCACATCATATTTCTCAGCAATAGATGCAACCAATTTTCCAGCGTCATCATCGTCAATAAGCAAAGTACAGTCGAGATCAGAAAGGCTATTTGACATCATTTTAGAATTGTATCCATCCACAAGTTGTTTGACACTATATTCAGGATACAAATTAGCTTCTGAAGCTAATTCACAAATAACATCAAATGATGGATCATCAAAACGCGCAATGGCATTAAAAATTTCATCTACACGATCTTTATTGTCAAGACGATCATAAAGAACTTCTTTTACAACATCTTCTGGAAGGTAGCCATATTCATATGCATAACGAATGCGACTAGGACGATTAAAGAAGAAATCATTAACCATAGATTTATTGTTAGCAGTAAACAAAAACAAATTACTTTTTGTAGTTGCGCCATCAATAATAGTCAGCATATAAGATTGATCTTCTTTTTTATTGAACATTTTTTCAAATTCGTCAATAAAAAGAACACAACGCTGATTAATATTGTCAATATAATCACCAAGAAAATGAATATGATCTGAATTGACAATAATTACAGGATAAGATTCTGCAAGATTAACGCAAACTTGTTTGGCAAGAAGAGATTTACCAGAACCAGAATTACCATAAAGGAGAACACCAAGATTTTTATCAGTATTCTCAAAAGAATTTAAAATACGGTTCAAACGTGAATTTGATTCGCCATAAATTTTAGAGGGGATCAGAAGTGGATCAGTCTCTTTTAAAAATACACCAGTTTGATCACTGTACGCAGTAGTGTAAAAACCCGGAGGAAGATCCTTTTTAAAAATATTAGGATCCATTTCTTGGCTAAACATTACACGTTTATTAGCAATTTGGTAAACCTTTTGCATATTTTATTTCCTTTAAAGCAGTTTTTAACGTTTCAATAGCACAATTAATAACACAAGAATTACTTTTATCATAAAGAATAAAAGAATAGTCATAGGGATTATCATTTTGAACCTTATAATCAAAAGATTCTTGATCAAAGATATAGGTTTTCCATTTAGAATTAGACAATACATGAACATAAATAGACCCATTAAATGTGGTCATTTTTAAATATCTATCATCTAAATAAATACCAATGGTATATTGCCCATTCCAGATTATATACCTATTACCTGTAAAGTCAAATATACCTTTATTAGACTCAAGCTTAATTATTGCATCTAATACAAATTTTTCATATTTGTTTGTTTCATCATACTTTAATAGCACAAATTCGGCTGGATTTTTGCCGTTTTCAATAGATAATACAACTTCATTATTACTAATTTTAGCAACATAAACAATAAAATTGCACATAGGTGAAAATTCAGAAATATGAATATTCGGGAAAAATAGATCTAGACAAAGTTCACTGGGATTAGCTTTATTGAATAAATTCATATTCTTATTAAGAATATTGCATAAAATAAAATATTTTAATGCAAATTCTTTAATAGCAATTCCAGTAAAGTAACAATGAAGATATTTATCGGTCATAAAATTGGAAATAAGCAATGTTTGAGAAAGCTCCATTCCAATCTCTTTATGAACATAATCTAAAACGGGAGAGCTCAAAATACTTGAATAAATAAAATCCTTTTTATATCCAAGAAATGGCAAATAAAATCCTAAGAAATCCTTCTTTTCATCTTTCCAAACATCTAAAAATAATGAACCATCAGAAATAGAGAACTCATATTTATAATCCTTTCTTTCAATTTGGTATTCAAAATCTTCTAAAATCTTATTACGTAAAAATACTAAACTTTTTAAAAGCTCAGTATGATCACAATGTTCAAAGGATTTAATATCAAAATTATCTTTAGAGGGATCAAATTCTTTATTAGGTTTTAAATATATACATTTCATAATTAATCCTTTAAAACTTATTTACATATAAGAATATGGTTCTTTATATTCTATTAAAGCATTTTTATAATGCTTTTTGTATAATTAATTAATCTATTTGATAAATAACTTAAATACAATCCATGACATGTAACTTGTTCATGAAGAAATTCCTTATCAGTAGGATTTACAGATTGTAAAAAGATATCATTTGCGCGAGAGAGTGCTATATCATAGCATTTTTCAAGCTTGTCTTTATGACTCAAATTAAAATATTTAATATCCAATTCATCAATAACTGCGCGACCGAATATTAAAGCACCATCTAAATGAAGTACGCATAAAACCGTATTTTTATCATCCAATACAACTTTTTCTTTATATTTAATCCATTTGTTAGTCATAGCTAATCCTTTTTAATTGATTTTTTATATTCATCAAATTTGTCATAAATATTAAAGAAGTATTCTTTATGTACTACTTTAAAATATTTTAATGTATCAAGATACAAATCTTCTAATTCTGTATTATATAATCTGTCTATAAGACTTTCTAAGGTTCTATATATTGGTATATTTTTATATTCTTGAGAGATACCCAATACAGCTCTTCCAACAGATTCAGAAACCATTTTATTAAATTTATTCATCACAACTTGAATAAATTCATCTTGAGATAAAGATTCAACTGTATTAATATTAAATTTAAAAACTTGATGAGCAATATCACAAAACTTATAAGCACGATTTCTTAATTGCTCTATTTCAAAAATATCCTTTTTATATAGATCAATACGCTCATCAAGAATCTTTTTAAATTCAGAATCTTCAGATGCAATTTTATATATTACATCTTTATAAGTTTTTTCATCAATAATCATTTTAATACTCTTTTATAAAAATAAAGAATAACGAGTATGTAACTAAAAGATTCGCAATAATAAGATATTCCATTTGTGTTCCTTAAAAATATTATTAATTACATTGTTTACTTTTAACTAAATCATAATCATATTTTATGTTTGGAGAACTACGAATAATTGCACCTTGCGGGATATTTTGATAATTTCTCATTGGAACATCTTTTTCGTATATACATCCATTAGGATATTTAAATCCCATTTTATAACTATACTTACCATTATTATCTCGCTGTACACGCTTATATAAAACTTTGGCATCATATTTATCATCAATATATAAATTAGTATTTAGACATCCATTTTTTAAATAAGTAGAATACACATAGTAACTAGGAGTATATTTTATATATGATCCTTTATTAAAAGAATTATAAGTATCTTGATCAACTTTTATATCACCAACACAATTATCATTAAACACTACAGTGAAATAATATTTTGTTTCATACCTATGTCTACTTATTCTAACATCTGCATTGTATTTATATTTAATGTAAACATCTTGTGTTAAAGACTTTAATTTATTTTCCATTTGATCATGGAAATGAATTGAGATACAAATACAAATAATAAAGAATGCTAAAGAATATATAGCATTTTTCCATAAGGGAACTTTATTCCCTAAATAATACATAACAAAACTTGTTAAAAGACCGGATATACAAAATCCGCCGACAATAAAAAAGTCTGGATTAAAAATCATAATTAAACATCCCAAAAATTTGCCGCAAGAAAGAATATAATAGAGGCAATAAATAATAAGAAAAGAATAGTAGCCATAGTATTAATATCCATAATATTATCCTAATATACAATGTTTACTTTTGATTTTTTCAAATTCATCTTTATTTTTATAAAATAAGTACATAAAATCGCCAACATTTTTATTTTGATATTCGTAATAAGAAAAATCTTTATCAAGAATACACCCATTAGGATATCTTACGGTAAAAACATATTTATAAGATGATTTTAAATGTTCTTCATGTTTATAAAGTATTTTAACTTTTTGAGAAGTATATTTAAATTCAAATTCTTCATCATTAGACATGGGCCATTCAGAATATAGAATAATAAAACAAACAATTGTAGAAAAAATGCATAAAAAATAAAAAATGGTTCTTTTATTGCATTCTTATCAATACGGTAAACCGCAATTACTAAAGATATTATTGCTAAAGCTAAACATAATACAAAATAAAACATTTATACGTTCCTTTAAAAAAGTTAATCTACAAAATCTGGATTATAAATATTAATTTCCCTATTGAATTGTGCAATAGATTCATTCATCAAACTTAAATTATTTAACGAATACAAATCATCGGATTTTTCAACTTCTAATTCATGATCTTTAAGATAAATATTAAAATATTCAACATTTAAATTTTCTTTTTTAGCTAGCAATTTTAATTCTTTAATAAAAAATAATGAATTAGTAAATACAAGCCATTGGTAATCTTTCTTTGCAAATTCAATAATTCTTTTAGCTTCTTCCACTAAAGAAGTTGGATGCATACATTTATTATAATCATTCCATACATATGATATATTAGATGAATTGAGCCAATAAAATCTTGTAGAAAGCTCATTAACATCATATATATTATCACTAGTGATTATATTAATAATGCTAGAAACCTTATAAAGCTCACCATCTCGTAAGAATTTTATTTCATTAAGATGACTAGTATTATCTTCTGAAATTTTGATATTAAAATAGGGATCATACATAATTTAATCCTTAAGCGACGGATGTCTAATATAGGTATCAGCTTCAATTTTGTCTTTAAGTTTCAAAATATATTCAACTAAAGGAAAATCTCTATGATGATTAGAAATATCTAAAACAATTTTTCTAGAATTCTCCTTAGTTGGCAATTCATTCCAAGGACAAGTTATCAACTCTATATTGAAAACATCATAATGTTTAAATAATCCATCTTGACTTACAAATCCAGAATCAACAAAACCGCGGACACTGTACCTGGTACCATTATAACGAACGGTTGCAAGAATATAATCAAATTTTTGAATGAGCCTAGATTTATTCATTTCAAGATTAATTTCAAGGTTAGGAGAATTAATATCATAGCCTACACAACCCAATGAATAAAATCTCAACATTTTAGTACAAAAATCTTCACAATAAAAAGTTGTAACCCTACTTTTATTACATAAATAAACGTGAGACATCATATATAAGAGAAATCTCAATGGATCATTTATGTCCCACTTGAAGCTTGTATACTTAGGAAACAAATCATAATCTACAAGTTCATTCATTATAGATTCAACAATACTTCCAATAGTTTTAGTATTCCTAGAAAAGATAGTTATATCAGGAATATTAAAATAGGTATCAATTCCATAACCTGCATTCCAGAATGAAGAATCATTATTACAAATTTCTTTGGAAATTTCAAAAGGAGAAGACTCTAGTGTTATTTCCTTTTTATATCCTAATTCTATTAAAAAAGATTTAAGCTTATTAAAAATATATTCTTTCTTATCTTTTATTTTAAACAATTTTATACGTTCCTTAATAAGAAGAACTTGGGTCTCCTCTATTACCGTATATCTTCTATCAATAAGATGCATAAATTTTTCATAATCTTCAATACTTTTAAAATTTATATTCGCTTCAGGATTTTCAAAACATTTAACATCGGTTATATTATTTTTAAATTCTTCTACAATAATGCCATCTTTAATTTCCATTTCTCAACCTTTTAATCAAAATTACATTTCAATTTCTTATCATCAATTTGAAAACAGATGCCAATATCACCTTTTTCATTTACAGCTTTAAATTCTTTAATGTAATGTTCAGGCTTAGATTTATCATCAGCTCCAAATATAATCATAAGTGAAGCTATAAAAATAGCAAGAAATACACCAGCATGACTGTCCATAATTATATCCTTTCTAAAAATTAAAACCCCTGATATTTAAATCAGGGGTTACTATCAATATATATTAATCTTTGTTTAGTGTTTTTAATAGCATCTTCAAGACTGATTAATCCATCAGCTAGATTTTGCATACACTGAATTGTTTCAGGACTTATTTCTAATCCTTCAATACGCCATGATCCAACTATTGATTCTGTAATAGGATACTTTAAAGTTTCAGGTTCCATTTTAAAATAAATGTCTCTTTAAATCACAAATTAATTCTTCAAGATCATAATGTTTTAAGTCCGGATATTTTTTGAATACATAGTCTTTAATCGCTTTGTATTTTTCTTTGCCAACTACATTGAGTATTCTTTGAATTGCATTAGCGGCTTCTTGACATCTATATTTATCTCTATAAATAAAATTATGACCAATTATTTTAGAAATATGATCAATTAATTTAGAGTAAGCAACAAGAATATAATCTTCGTCTTCTTCATCTTTATTAAGCTTAAAATTTAGAGACGTCATTATAGAGTTAGCGATAATTACCAGTTTGCTAACTTCAAGAATACTATGAGTGCTAACAATAGATATCAATTCTTTTTCAAAATTCTTATCAGTTTTAACTTTTTGTTTAATATCTTTAATTAATTTATCATTATTCATTTTAATCCTCTTTATAAATTTTTACAATAAAGCCGTTTTCTCTTAAAATTTCAGCGGCCTTAGACGTAGTTTTAATATCTAAACTATTGAAATCTTGATCAAGATCAGATGCAAGATCTATAAGTTCAACCCAAGTATATTTTTTGTTGTTTACAAAATACTTATTCATTTATGATACCTAACTTTAGGATAACTTTCAAAAATTTTAAGCATTAATCTTTCAAAATCTTTTGCTGGGCTATAAGATTTTTTAGGATATGCTTCTCGTAATATAGAGTTACACACATACCAAGGCCATTCAATATGTGCAATTCTCCAGGTATAATCTCTTAAATATACTGGATAATCAAAACCATCTTTTAAAATTTTAACTTTCAAAATTGGGGCTTTATAAATCTCGCCAATATCAAAAGGATTGCCATCCATAGGAACACAAAGAAGAATGTATCCATCTTTTATTCCAATCTTTATAACAAATTCTTTATTAACCCAATTTTTATCATACACATCAGGATTATCATTAATATAATAAAAAGGGCGAATAGAATCAGTGGAATTTTTACCAGTAAGAAATTCTTTAGAAGATAAAGAATTCTTATTTATAAACTCTTTAATATTTTCAATAAGCTCTTTTCTTTTAATATAGTATTCTTCAATAATTTCAGAATAAATTTCTTTTAATTCCAAATCATGCTTTTCTTGTCTTTGTTTTTCAACATCTTTAATATAATTCCTGATAAGATTAATATGATCAGCATATTTATTATCAGAATCTTTACATTTTAAAATAGAAGACAATTTATCTAAAGAATTTAAAGCATCAGTTTCAGTAGGAGACTCTATATTCATATTAATTCCTGTATATTAAGAATTTTTAAGTTTATGCTCAGCTAAACGAATAATACCATTTATATCAATAATTGAAATTTCATTTAATTCAAGATGATTTCTAATTATACAATATTTTTCAAATCCAATATTATCAAGAGTTTTACTTAAAGACTTAATTAAACAAGCTTCAAATGTAATAGGGGTTTTAATAAAACTATCTGCAATTTTAATCTTTATAGTGTCATTAAAATCTTTTGCAAATTTCTTATAAAAATCATTAGTAGCAGATATTGGTTGAGAAGGTAAATCTAAAGATTTTCTAATACAATTCATAATATTTGCTGCAGTAAAAAATTCCATAGGCTCATTTAATTTAAAAATTTCATCAATTTTATTCTTAATATTAGAATCAGGATTATCTTTAATATACTCCGCAACAATTTCTAATATTTTAGTTTCATCAAAAGCCATAATAAATTAATCCTTTATTTTATAAATTCATTTTGAATAACTTTAATTATCCATTTTAAACGCTCTGTTAAAAGCTTTATTCTAGAGTATCTATTTGAATATCTTCCTCTATTTGACCGCATATTATTTGTCCTTTTATTTTAAAATTAACTTAAATAATATTCTCTTACTTCCATTAATGCTTTACCAAGTAAATTACTACCGCGCCAATTGTTACGGTCAAGGATTTCATCACTCATCCAATCCAATTTGACACCCCAAATTGCATCATATGGAGAACCCTCAACCAATTCGAGGTCTTCAGTATCAATAAGAATTTGCTTTAAAATAGGGTTTGCAAATTTAGCTTTTAAAATATTAACCATAATTTTATAACGATTCTTATCCCAAGCTTCAGAATCAAAATTTTGTATAGTTCTACCTAATTTTTTAACCTCAGTTGGTGATTTAGCGGCTAAAATAAGAGGAATCTTACTTTCATCAAACATCATAGCCTTTTCAAGCATAAATGCTTGTTCGCTATTTTTAAGATAATAATCACTATATGTAAATTCAATAGGATAAAAATTACTAAATGGCGCATCCATACCAAAAAATATAACCATATCATCTGTATAGCGCATATTATTTTTAAAATGCATATATTACCTGTATTCAAATTTTTATTTTACAATCCACCTTTTAAAGCTTCTTTATAATTAAATGGCTTCATTTTAATTGTCTTTCTTAATATTCAAAAATTACTCTTCATAACCAAAATATTTGATAAAACTGTCCATCTTTGAGGCAATATTTGCTGCACCTACAGGATTTTGACTATGAACAGTATAAATAAAATTTTTAGGAAATTTTAATTCATTATCAAGCATATAATATTCAAGATAATGTAAGAAAGCAATAGAAGTATCATCTCCTCCAAGATCATGATCAAATGCAATTTCTTGCGGCAATCCATACATTCTTACGGCTTTAATTGCTTGACCACTAGTGCGTGCTACAAACCAATCTGGCGAAATAGGAAATCTTTCGTCATCAATAAAAAGTCGATAATTCATATATATTCTCCAAATAAATAAAACAATTAATATTAAAAATCTATAAAATAAATCTTTTACATTAATAGTCTTAAAAATTAAAAAGCCCCGATCATAAGTCGAGGCTCTAACTAGTATTATTGACGAACTTTGAATTCTGTAGGAACAGAAACAACTTCGCGTACAATTACTTCTTTTACAACTTCACGTTCTTTATCTTTAGCACAAACATCAACTTCAGTAGAAATTTTGTCTTCAGCAACGTTTCGGAAATACATTTTTTCAACCACACCATTTTTGAAGTCAAAATGAACTTGACAAACATTATGTTTACCATCAACTTCAAAGTTTGTATTATATTCCCATTTGTTTGCTCGGAAACCGCTTATCCATTGAGGAAATTCACCTAACTTTTCACGAACAGCTGCTTTAGTCATACCAATATGCAATCCGCGATATGCTGGCAAATGTGCTTCATCATGTCGACCTGAAGTGCCAAACATACTTTTATGATTATACATTTGAGAAGCGCCTTTTGCATCTTTCAATGCATGGAATTTCGGTTCATTAGCACATGCACTAGCAGAAATAGCAATAGCTGCTGCAATCATAAACAATTTTTTCATTTTAAAACCTTTCATTAATTTTAGAAGAAGTAGCCAATTGAGGCACCTACACCAATTTTCTCTTGAGTATTGTAATTGACATGAGCTTTAAAGCCCCATTTGCCCATATCAGACAAAGAGCTCACACCAACTGCAACGGCTGCTTCATCACCATAATAGCCAGCTGCTACTGAAACTGCTGATTGTCCAGCATGATGTACTTGCATCAAAGCTGCTGCGGCATTTGCTGTTGCACCAATGGCATTTTGACGTTTTTCAACTTTATCAAATTTACGTTCCAAAGCGGCAATGCTTCGAGCATTCTTCTCAACAGCACCACTCAAACGTTCAATGTTTTGAGTGTTTGTACCAACTTGATTCAATGTAGATTTAACTTGAGGTGTCAATCCGACATTATAAATTGTATTCAAGCCATTGGCTACTTTGGTGACTGCAATACCGTCACCACCTGTTACAACAGATTGCTTAGAATCAACAGTATAAATCCTTTGACCATTTGAACCTTTTGTTTCATTAATGGTAACATTTTGACCAGCTTTCACTTCGGTTTTAGCTGCTTTTGCTGTTGCTGACAATTGAGCTACGTTTACAACATCAGTGTCTTTTGTACCTGCTGAAACATTGGTAATTTGACGTGTGATACCATTTTCAACATCACCAACAGAAACAGAGGCATAAGTAGAGGTCCAAGGCAAATCTTTGACATTTTTAATTGGGGCATTCAATGGATTCGCACCAGAAATGCCTTTATCAATAGTTGCTTTTGAATATGAACCAATAGCAGTTGAGCCTTCAGCAGTTGCTTCTGAGTAAGAACCAATCGCTTGAGCTTCTTTTGCTGAAGCGTTTGCTAAGGTACCAAGAGCAAAAGCACTTTCATTAGAAGTTTTGGCATAAGAACCAATAGCAACAGAATAATCAGAATTTTCTGAGGTGTTAGCCCCACGACCAAATGCAATGGATTGAATACCATGTGCTTGAGAATTTACTTGCAATGCTGTTGCATACTTTGCAGTTGCTACTGAGCCATTACCAATTGCAACAGATGCTTCACCATCACCTTTTACGCCTGAACCAATTGCAACAGAACCACTACCTGCTGCTGTTGCTTTTGAACCAATTGCAACAACTCGTGATGCTTCAGTTGAAGAGCGTTCACCAATCACGATTGACGTATCGGCATCTTTGCCGGCCTTTGCTTGTGTACCAAAAACAACAGAAGAACTACCGTGTGATTCTGTACCTGAACCAATAGCCATAGCATTCAGACCATTTACAACAACGTCCTGACCAATTGCAACAGTACCTTGGTTATTTGCCTGTACACTGTTATCATGATTGAATGTATTCACACAAATGTTGCCTTCTACGCCACATTTTTGCATAGCAATGGTGTCAGCTTCACCTGAATAATCAGTGTGAGGATTTGTATCAGCAAAAGCACTAGTAGCTGCCAAGATAGACATCAAAATAAAAGATTTTTTCATATTAATCCCTTTTATAAAATAAAGAACAAGAAATAACATTTAATTAAATGTTTACTATATAAAAACAAAGCTGGTATTTGACATACCAGCCTATTTAAATTCTTAATAAAAAATTACGCTTTAAGCAATCTTTTATTAATTAAATCTTTAACTGTTTGAGGAAGCTTAGGTAAAGGATACCAAGCTATATCAAAACCATCAACCCAATGTCCAAGTCTTCCAACACCATATTTTGAAACACAATATATTTTTGTATTCAATGGCGGAGGAAACTCTTTTGGATCATAACATAAAACTTCATCAGTTGCTTGATATCTCATGGCCGGAATGTCATCCTAGAAATTTCACCATGATCTTTGGAATAAATTATAAGATTTGCACCTCTTTGAGACGTTAATCCCATACCACTAGCATAATCATCATTTGGCGCTAGTGTTTGATGACGCTCAACTATTATTCCGCCAACCTCTTCAATATGTTGATGATGATGATGTCCAACATGACAATACCGATAAATAGTATTGCCCCATTCAACTGCAAATAGATTAGGAATCTTAATTGCAATATCGTTTAATTTTTTAATTCTATGGCCATGATGATAAGCAAGTAATGTATTGCCCCATTCATATGCAATCCAAGGAGTAGAGTCTACAACAACTTCTACATTCTCTTCTTCGGAATACATAAATGCAAAGCAATTTTGAAGCCACAAAGAGCTTATAGGGTCATGATTACCCTGAGAAATTATCAAAGTAACATTTTCGGCTTTTTCTAATGCTTTCATTACAGCATGATGAACTAATTTAATAGCTAATCTAATTAGCTTACCAGGACGTGCATCTGCACTAAGTACATGACCATGAGCTGGTGTTACAGGTTTTTCACTATCATAATGTAAAAAATCACCAAGAATATTAATAACAGCTCTTTCAGTATAAGGAGCAGCATTAACCATTCTGTCAAATACTTCAACTAATTTTGCAGTAGCAATATCAGTATTCCAAGGCTTACCTTCATGAGTTTCAAACATATCAGCAAACATACCAAGATGATAATCAGTAATGGTATATTGTGCTAACAATTTATTCTCAACAATAGGGCGCGGTACTACTGGTATTTCTATTGGTTTAGCAAAATTATAGAATTCTTCCATTGCAGCTCTAATTGTATCTGCAATAATAGATTCTTTAGAATCTGTTTTAATCCATTGCAATTTAACATTGCCATTTGCATCATATAAAGTAGATGAAGATTTGGCATTTAAAAATTCTGCCTTAGACATATCTTTTTCAAATAACTTACCTTCAATCATTTTTACTTTATCGTTAATAGAAACAGTTTCAGATACAGCTTCAATATTATTTCTATGAGAGATAGCTCTATCTATATTTGCCTCTTCTTTAGCTTTTCTAATAGCAGCCAAATGAGAAGAAACGGTTCCATTTGATATATTTAATGCTTTTGCAGCAGGCAATTGTCCGCCATATTGATCAATAGCGTCCAATATAAATTTTTGTCTATCCGTATAAGCATACGGTCTTAACTCTTGAGTGTTTATTGCCATCTTATTATTATTCTTATTAAAATATTAATTACAAACATAAAAAGCACTAAGGTATAAATACCTTAGTGCTTATACTACATTGTTTTGTTTTCCAAAAACAATTTAATTTTTCTTTCCAGCATATACCAATTGCTTCTTCTACGTTGGCATTGGTGCTTATTTATTCTTCGGCGCATACTAACTCCATAAAATTAGCGTCTTATTGATTCAGCAGCATTACTAGCTAAAGTATCAACAATTTCATTTTCAACATGTCCAGAATGTCCTTTTACCCATTCCCATGACACATTAAATTTTTGAACCAAAGCATCGAGTTGTTGCCACAAGTCAACGTTTTTAACAGGCTTTTTATTGGAACTTTTCCATCCATTTTTTTTCCAATTATGTATCCACTCTTCCATTCCATTTTTAACGTATTGGGAATCGGTAGAGATGATTACATTACAAAATCGGTTAAGTTTAGATAAGCCATTAATAACCGCCATAAGTTCCATACGATTATTCGTAGTGTCTTTTTCAGAACCAGAATCCTGAATAGAATTTTCACCACATTTCAAAAGATATCCCCATCCTCCAGGACCAGGATTACCTTTGCATGCTCCATCTGTGTATAAATATACAGTACAAGACATTTTAAATCTCCTTTAAAAACTTACATAATAGCTCATTTATAAATCCCTTTACATACTGTTAGAAAAATAAATTCAGGAAAAGGATATTTGTTCATTAATTCAATAACTCTAAAAGTTTCAAAAGCTAATAATATAGTTCTAGGCGATGAAAATTCGCACATAGACTTATACTTACTACCAACATCATTCGATCCTTTTAAAAATATAAAACCAGGTCTTATATCAAAATACATTCTAGAAGCAACTACAATCTTTTCGCCAGGATTAGAATAAGAAAGAAGTGCCATATAAAATTTATTTAAAAGAGGATCCTGTTCAATAATTTCAACTTCAATAATATTTTCTAAAGTAAATGAATTCTTTTTCAAATAACTATGTTTTGAAACCAAAGTCTTTTTATTATTATCCCAAGATAAAATAGCCTTAATTAAATTTTGATACTCATATCGTTCAGCAAAATAACAAAAAATGCTAGATCTAAAATTAATAGAACTCTTTATATCATCTTCTGTTAAAACATAATCATTTGGATATATATAAATAATATCAAGACATCTAGTTATAAAAAAGAATTTATCTTGTTTATAATACATTTCATAACTCATAATTAATCCGATCTAGAAATTAGAATATTTATCACTTAGTGAATCTAAGAATATTTGCTGAATACTATTATTATTTAAATCCTCAATTATTTTAAAGATAATGCTTGCATTAATATAATTTGTAGATTTTGATATACTAGCGTAATCTCTAGATTCATCACTGCCACGAAGATATATCGAGGTAGCAACAATATCTGGACATGATACACTTTGAATAGAAAATGGAGAACGTTTATTTCCAGTATTAATAGGAATCCAAAAGTTACCTCTTATTAAAGGATTTTGACTTAAAATTCTAAAATATACAGTATTGTCATTTATTGAATGATAAGACTTTATAATAGGTTCCTTATCAGTAATATTTAAAAGACTTTTACAAACATATTGTACATCCCATCCAAATGCCAAACTAGCGCACCATCTATTACTCTTATCCATCTCTTCAAGTGGAAAATTTTCAGGATATTTATAAATTATTAGACCATTATTTGTAATCAAAAAATATTTATTCTTTTCAAAAAATATATCAAACATAAATTACCGTCTATAAAAATTAAATTGCAATTCGTTGAATATTACTTCGCTAAGAGGCGTGTTGTTAAGATAGTCAATTGTCATAGCAAGTCTATCATAGTCTTCATTTTTAATATAAACATTTTTATGAGATTTGCTATTTAAATCAGTTCCTAACACAAAAAATGTATCCTCACTAGGTCTGATTTCAGGACAATTAACCGAACGTATCTCAAAACAATCCTTTTTCAATTTCATTATAAATGTTGAACTTTGACCACTAGCTTTGATAAAATTTTTATCTTGATAATTAATAAAAACAGAAATCTTTTTATGATATAAATTCTCTTCATCAATATTAATTTTTATATCAAACATTGGAGAATTAAGATCTGAAAATAATAACATATTATAAATATATGAAAATTCATAATCACATAATTTATATCTTTTAGTATTCTCATTTTTCTCTTTTTTGAATTCAGAATAAACAATTTTACCATTTACTTTAAATTCAAATCCGCAATCTTTATAAATAATTATTTCTTTTTGCATTATAATACCTTTGAAATAAAAGAAGGGTCAGTAAATATCTGACCCTTTTAATTAATCTTTAAAATGAATTTTGCAACACAGTTTATCATATTTACTTTTAATAGGGCTTATTTTACTTACTAACCCTTTATAAAACTCTGATTTACCAATTTCATTTTTACCTTTTTCAAGGAAATAAAAGAATATAAACACTACGGTAATTAAAAAGAGTATCAAAATAATCATTGATGAAAGAACTGAAAAGAATTTCAGGAAGTATAAAAATCCAGAAACATCAATTAAATTGTAATAAGAGAACAAAAATGTTCCAAGAGTCCCTGCAATAAAAACAAGGATTCCTAATATACCTAAAAAGAATTGACGTACAAATATACAAAAGTTTTCACTAGGATTTGTATATAAATTTACAAATCGATAAATTAAATTTTTACGACTAAGTTCCATACCAAACCTTTCTAAATAAAAATTTATATGCCTAAATTTACGGGCATATATTTTAAAAATGGTAATCTAGATTCCTGAAAGTTTTTTAAACATTCTGAACAAATAAATTTTTTGCCTTGACGATGAAAGGGTAGATCATACAAAGTTTTAACTTTATTACATCTACAACATGTACCCTTTTCTGAATTAAATTCAGTATCTGTTATAATCTGTAAAGGCTTTTCGCCTATAGCAACGAGACCTAAATTATTAAAAACTTTAGACATATGTTCCCTTAATAAAAATAAAAAGAGAGACACTTTCGTGCCTCTCTTTCTTATGCCTTAAAAACCAATTGCGTCAAATGTATCCATAACTTCTGACATACTATTTTCTGCATTTTCGCCTAAAGGTATTAAACCTTGACTTTGACCATAAATGGTAAAAATTGGGGAAAGCATACCACCAAAGAATGTATAATCCACAATATGTTTAAACCACATTTGGATATCTGCATCACCTAAGTCAACTAAGGCACCTTTATTGTGCATACGTAAAAACTTATTGCACATTTCAAGGGCATTGGTGTTAACAGCCCAATTTACAATACGACAAATAGAAACGGCAACTTCTCTTGAATAACCTAAGTCATTCTCGATACTTTCAATTACCTTTTTAACACTCTTGTCGTCTTTTGTCATGTTTTTAAGATAGAAAACAGCATGAGAGCTAGCACCACCAGAAACATGTTTAATCGCATTAATTACACGATTTTCAAGAACCATTGTGTAAATATGGTCATAGGTCGACAAGTCTTCCTCTTTAATGCGAAGTTGAACCTTACGTTTACGCTCCCACGGTACATAAGATTTAGGATCATTATTACATGCCAGCTCATAATACAATTGAACTAACATATAAAATACCCATGCATCATTAGTACCTGGACCAACTGCATTCTTAGCCATAGCTGATGAACACAGAAACTCCATATAGGCATTATCACCAGAATGTTTAGGATAAATTGGAACGTAATACAATTCGTACTTTTTACTCCAATCGACATCTTCAATAGATGAATATTCGGAAAGAAGAAAATCTTCATCCCATTTCTTTTGATCTTCAGTAAAATATTCCAATTCAAATTGAGCCATCATTTCTTGCTGCTCAATTCCTGGTATTGTACTAATTTGTAATAAGTCGCCATCGTTGTCACTATGGCTACGTTTTACAATTTCAGTAGAAACTAAAGCACAATACAAATTACCTTGTACATCCAGATAATCATTGACTGTCATTCCATAATTTTCTTGAAGATAATCATTGAATTCATCAATTCCCCAAAGTTGGGAAATGATCATCTGTGAACGCCATAAAAATGGATTACGCAAAGTAAATGCATTTAATGGGCGGAACTGGTCAAGCATTGCCTCTTCAGGAGTTTTATCATTTGGCTTGCCATAAATATATTCACGAATACTCTCAAGAATATTACGATCAAGAATTACGACTTTACCTTCAGGAACATATTTATCATGAACTTGTTTAAGATTTACACCTTTAAGGCTTGGCTGAATAAGGGATTTAACATAAGTTTGACCACCTAATTCAGTACGATACAGCATTGATTTAATTGCATTTAAATAGCCACTCCATGCAGAAGGGCGTTTTTGATTACGTTCATTACGATGAGGAGCAATAGTAAAATACTGACTAGGGCCAGTAATTGCAGCACGAATGATTTTAGACAATTCAATAAGCATAGTTGGATATACGTATTGACCATCATTTTGTTTACCGCAGAATTTATTCAAAATCTCTGCAGAAGGCACACGAATACTTGTACCAGAACGTACTTTGCTTAAGTCAATATAGAACCCTTTATTGAATTCAGGATCCAATAATTTACTGCTAGTAGGAATAATAGCAGAACGACTCAAAACTAAGTCTTGTTCATTAAACATTGATTTTAATTCAACCAATGTATAAGATGGATAATTGTCAACGTATTCAAATACACGACCTTCATCTGATAAGATTTTTGCCAATTCTTCAACAATAGCCTTATCAGTTTTATCAATACAATTGTCTAAAATATACTGACCCAATGGAGAGTCTTTTGTCTGACAAATATATTTCAAACAATTAAATGACATGCCTTGACTTTTAATCTTGGCAAAATGGCTACCTAATTCAGTATAAGAATACTGAACTAATCCGTATTTAACGTTTTCAATTACGATAATTTCATCATCGTAACCATCAATACGTTTAACACGTTTTTCATATGTAGCAGTTGGTAATGAATCAACAGCAGCATTGATTTCCTCTTCGTTTAAACTATCAAGGTAATCTTTGCCATTATTGTAATAGCCATATTTAAATGCAAAAGCAGCCTGAGCAAGACGAATAGTATTCATTTTGCCTTTAAAACTATTAATGCCGGCTACAATATCCACATCGAGGACTTTATCTTCTTTGCCATCTTCGTGAATTTTAATTTTGCCACAACTACGCATAGTCTTAGTAACGCCTTTCAAGCCTGTTTGACTTGTAATACGAGCATTACCTGCTTTATAATAGGCAACATAATCAATACGCGCAGACCCATTATATCCTGATTCCTCAATAGATGTAATCTGAATGTGATCTACCATATCAATATAAATTGACTCACCACCACGTGAGCCAATTTTAATATATCCACCTTTGCTGTAAATAGTTTCACCAACTTTTACATCAATTTCGTCAAATTCAGTCTCAATATGACGAGGAGTGAATACAATTTCTTTGCCTATTTTTGGCGATACTTCAATCTCACCGCCAACTAAACGATACGATTCAAGCTCGATATCGTTATAAACCATAACTGCATCAACCAAAGTATTATCTTTGGTTACTAATTGGCCATCCTTTTCAATTACATCTTGTAAAAAGATAGCTTTAGATGGATTACTTACACCAAACGCATTGCCATTAAGATGAGTCTTAAATCGTGCAGGTAAAGCTTGTCCAACTTTAAACAAGCTTGAATAACCTACAAAACCACCATTTTCGTCTTTAAATACTTGGAATCCAGGAGCTTGAAACTCTTTACCATTTTTAGAAATGATAATTTTATTTGATTCTGCAAGCATAGATTCACTTCCAGGAAGTACATTAAAGTACATCGCAGAAGCTTTAATGGCGCGATCAGATGGATTAAACAAAATTGGCAAAGCATCACCCATCACTTTGTCGTGATGCAAATATGTCAGAACTTTACTGTACTCGTTATAAGGAGAAATAATAACAAGTTCAGAAGATTCTTTCAATGCAGCATTATATGCGTTACTTGTTACATACAATACATGGTTCTTAACATAATTGATATCTTTACGAATCAATTCAGTAAAGAGTTGATCATATTTAAATAAAGATTCAAAACGCTCATAGAGCATCATAAACATAAGTTCATGATGACTCATTAATTCAATATCAGAATTCTTATCAATATGCTTGGTTGCAAACAGAAATTCAGGCCAATTCAATTTAGGATCATAAAATGATTTAGGAATCTCAATTGTAGTTGGTTCTGAAAATTCGTTTACAATTTCCATTGCAATGCGATCTTGCAACAATTTCCAATTAAGTCTTGGATCTTGTGGCAAATTCTTAGAATAAATATCGAAAACTTCCGCAACAGTTGCATTACCATCGATAATCGGAATATCCTTCAAACGAATATACATCTTTTGTCCTTTCTGAGAACATTGTTACAAAAACAAGAAAGCCTAACACATAAGTGCTAGGCTACTGATATTATCCATATAGGAAATGTCTTCCACGTTTCCCTTTAAATTTTACTTTATTGGATGGACGTGATCCATTAGAATTAAAATAAAGACTTCCACTAGTAGAGTCTTGCCAATCACCTAGGCGATATTTAGCATATTCAGATTCAACTTGTTCTGAAATCTTTTTATATAACCCTTGGTCTTTTTTACCTCCGGCCATTTTAGCCGTAGAGTATTGACCCTTTTTAATAAAATTGGCACAAACTCCATCAGGGAATTCATTACTTTTCATTCTGTTAAACATTACATCAGTAACAACTTTTATACCATGAACACCTTCACCACGTGCTTCATAATAAGCCATTTCTGATAAACATTTAATTTCTTTAGCAAAGCTTATAGATGGTATTGCCAATACCAATGCCAATATTTTCTTTCTCAAACTTAAATCCTCCATTTATTATTAAAAAAGAATTTGTTCTTCCTATTAAAAATAGGCATCATATGATAATACCATATGGAGGCAGAACATCATACCCCTAGGAGTCTAGTTGGAGAGATGGCACTAATAAAACTTTTTCAGAAAACATGCAATTAATATAATTAGCACATTTTCCACAACACGTAGTTGCACCTGTGTCAATAATCAAATCATCAACACTTTTATTCTTATCAATATAATCATTATTGATAGTGCTGGTGCTAACATTATTACAAACACATACAACCATTATTATATCTCAATAAAGAATTTATATAAAATGCCATATCAATAGCATCTTGTATAAATAAATTAAATGGAGAATGCGCCGGCGATCACATAAAGTGCGCCGACGCTATTCAGAGACAAACATAGGGCTTGAACCTATATCATGGGTTTATATAACCCTATATGTTACCAATTACAACAGTTTGCCTAAAGTCAGGGGTACCCTGAGGTTGAGCTATAAGTGAATCGGCGGGTTAGGAGGGCCTATCACATTCAATGAACACATCTAGGATATAGCTCTTTATCCTAGAAGGGCCGATATAGTACCTCGGCAGGGTTCACGCGACCCGACCGCCTTTTATAGCGATCTAGACATTTCTTTCTACTATACAATAAGTATCAGTAGTTTAACGACATAATATCCAAATGTCTTAAACGATATTATTAGTCGTATGGCTCAGGGTAGGAGACGGACCCATTATTACCATAAATGCTATTTTGGATCAACCCATAGCTGGATTTCTAGGACTACCCGGGTTTTACAACTACATTGAACTTATCCTAGCTCATCCAAATATAGTTGATTTAATAGCACGTCTTAGGACATACTACACAAATTTGTTTTCATCAGGCCGTCTTTCCGTTGCTGATGAACCAAATAGCAATTAATATAAATTGCTATGCTGTCAAGAAAGGACAATGGTATGCACCATTAATAAGGTTAAGCACCTTAGAGCTGCGGGGAGAAATAATAAAATTATAAAGGAGTAAACACATTCAGAAACCTTAAATTCTATGGAAGTCGCCACAAAATTCGATTCTTAAGGTATTTAAAACTTATGCAAAAAGTCGGTATATACCGATATATGGATAAATTATTTCCATGAAAAATATGCTTGTTTAAATTTCACTAGTTGGTAACTAGGTATGCCTAAACATATTTACTCTTTTATAATTGCTGGTTACGATTCCAGCTCTACCCAATCGTAGACGATTACGAAACTTACTGAAGCACTAGCCGCAGTGTTAGAATTCTCGGACAGTTTCTGTTACCAGGTACTGTCCAAACCCTGTACATTTATGCTCAACTACCTAAATTAGGCAGCGGCGCATACCATGTAAACATTATCGTTTGCATTTATTTTAAATTTTGCTTTTACGAAGCAACTCGTGCCGAGTAATTATACCTATTCATCGCTTGTCGAATTCCAATACAGCCCCATCAGAAGACATCTCATAAGACATTTTAACTCAATCACGATAACGTAATTAGGTTAAAAATAAACTGTATGGAATCGCTAACTCTTTTCAGAGTATAAATATCTTCGAAATGTCTTTTGGTGGAGCTGGCGGGAGTCGAACCCGCGTCCAAACAATCTTAATGAATAATACCTTTACGGCAATTAATGAGCAAAAACTCATTAAGAAGTGTATACAATTATACTTTGGCCCAGTTAAAAAAGTCGTTTGATATATCCGATGCATGATTACATGCTTATTGAGCTATTAAAAGTATACACTTTTTAATAAATTTTTACACAAAAATATTCATTTATATTTCAATGTGTTACAAGATTTTGTTTTTGTATGCATCATTTATACCAAATGTAAACCCGATATAAATAGATGCATACAAATTTTGATTACTTTTTACATCAATTGATGCAATTTAAAGCATCAATTTTCGTAATGAACACGTTGGTTTTTGTCCGGATACCATGCACCGCCTTTTGGATATACAACCCAAAATTCACGTGCAGAATCACGCACTGCAAACCGTTTTGTTCCGATTTGAACAACCGAAACAATCTTACGTGTCAAAATTTCGTCACCAACGCCTTTACCTGTGCATTTTTCATACGCACCGGTAGGACCAAATTGATCCATAACAGGCTTGATATCAATGATCAAATCATCACCAACTTTAGGCACTTTAATGCCATTGAATTTAGGTTTGGAATTAGATTTGTGGTCAAAGGCACGTCGAACGTGTGCTTTGGCCTTTTTAGTTTGAGTCATTTTAAATAAATAAACTTTCAAAAAAAAAAGAAATAGAAGTGTACGTTTTTAAGGAAAACGCACAAACCTATCTACCGGAAATCTAAAATGGAAACTACTCATACCAACGATGTAGCGTTAGTCCATTTTGTTGTTTTTTTTGCACTTGCGATCTGTTTTAGTGTACGATATCGTTATCAGCTTTATCAAGACTGATAAGATTACCATCTGCATCAATAGCAAAAGATTTAATTTCTACACGATCGCCAAAAAGACCTTTTAATTGAGACATACATTCCTGAACTTCTTGAGGAACAGTCGCAACTGAAATATTACCTTTATTTTCATTTTTGGATTCGACACTATTAGCTTTTTCAGCTTCATCAAATGCCTGTTTAAACAAATCAGATTCATTTTGTTTTACCGGAATCTCTGTAATGATTTCGGCAATACAAAGGTCTTTAAGAGGCGGAGTGTTACCAATACCTTTTGATGAAACACGATCAGTGGATTCACCATACATATTCCATGCTACAGGAATCTTACCATGAGTTTTTGAATAAACAAAACCAATTGCCATAGCAACTTTGCCATCTGAAAGAATAGATCCAATGACACCTTTGTTGCCAGTATGAGTAACAATTTCCAAAGGCATATATTTATTCATGCCTACGCTTAATTGAATTTTTTGTGCTTCCATTTTAAAGCCCTTTCTAAATTAAATTGAAATTAGACTTAATAAAGTCTATGGCGCGACCGCCATTTAAAGAATACAAAACTTTTCTAAGCTGTATGTCATTTGGACATAGCTTATCAATTTTAAACTCAATATAGAATGCACTACCTAAGGTGAAGTATTCTAATTGATGTTTTTTAATCTTTTCCATAAAAGCTTTAAATTCTTTATAGCTTATATTTCCAAGCATAGGATTGTAACTTCTTGGGAAAGACCATATTTTAAATGCCATTTTAGTCTCCAATAATATAGCATTTTATTCAGAAACAACAGAAATGATAAACTCTGGTATATAGCCAATATATTTATTACAGTTTCCAACATTCATTACAGTATCAAATTTATGGACCCGTTGACATGTTGTTAAAACATTAGTTTCTGGGTCTTCTACGGTCAAAGATTTTATATAAGCATCTATTGATTCTTTATGATGCTTAATATATAAATCACGATCTTTAGAAGATTCAAACAAAAGCCATTCAATATCTTCACTAATAGGATCAGAATTTACAGGAGTAAAAACACGAACAGCATATACCGGAGCATTTTCATTATACTCTGATAACTTTTTAAAAATAAATTTCATAATAAAAATTCCAAAAAAAATTAACCAATAAAAAATCGACACATAAAGTGCCGATTTTAAAATTAATTAGACACAATTTCAAGATTTTTTAATGTGCCTTTATTAACAATTTTAAGAGTACCAACAATATTGAAGATATACTCACTGTCAGCAGTTTTACCAACTACATAACATTTAAATTTATGGCCATCCCATTGAACAGGAAGTTTTTCTTTAAAAGCCTTCTCAAGTATATTAGTATTAACTACAGACCAAAGAGATTCCTCTTCAACAATATCTTTGATCTCAAAAGCATCATGTTGAAGATTTTTACCATCTTCTGTCCAATATATCATAGACCATCTATTAGATTCTTTATTGAATCTGTATCCATGAATAACATGATCTTTTTCACAAATATATGGAAAATTTTTTAAATTACAGGTAATCACAGCATAATCACCATTTTTAAGTAAAACTGTTTGTCCTGCTTTTATATTTGATAAATCAAGTTGTTCTTTCATTTTACATCTTTCTAGAAAAGATTAATAAAAATTTAATCAAAAAATAATCGACACATAAAGTGTCGACTATTATTAAACAATTATTCAGATGCTTTTTTATCAGGCAATTGTTCCAATGCTGTAATTGCACGATTATTTTTGACACCAACAGCCTTAGACATCTCAATAGAATGATTGATATGCTGGAATTGCATATCTTCAAAATGAGATTTGTCAATCAAACGGCATAAAGCTTTTGCTTCTTTGCCGGGAACCATATCATTAACGCATTCTTTATAGACCATTTTATCATGATCAAGATATGATTCAATCCAATAATTTGAATTGATGTACATACGATTTACAGAATCATCCTTATAAGGATTACATGCTGTTAAAGCCAAAGATGCGGCGATTACAATAGCAAATTTTTTCATTTAAGTCTCCATTATTTGCAAGGTTCATTAAAATTGAGTACAGTATATTCTCTTCCGAATTGCTGTACAAAAAGAATTTGTTTGCCATCAATACAAACATTTGTGGCTGTAAATTTATAGCCATCAATAGAGAATTGTGTCTTTGTACCTACCAAATGTTTGGTGACATTTTCAATTTTTACAGGATTATCAATTTTAGGTTTTTTACTTTGCGAATTAGAAGCAAGATAAAACAACAAAATTAAAAATCCAATTACTGTTACTACGATACCTGCAACAGGACCGATAATATCACACATAAACTTTTTAAATTTAGACATAGTACACCTCTAATAAAAAATAGTTTTAATCAAAAAATATTCGACACTATTGTGCCGAACATTTTGAAATCAAAACATTGATTCAGGATAGCAATCAAATTTAAGAGATTTAAATCTTTCAATTTCATTATGAATTCTACAAAGAATATCATACAAATGACGCATACGACCTTTAACATTCTTTGAAAAATTTTCACTTAACATAAAAGCTTTCAAATCAAATTTTGGAATAGGATTGTCATCACTAATGCCAAAGTATTCAATCATTTTTAAAGATTGAAAATATAACCCAGTATTGAAAAAGAATACTTTAGATTTATATGAACCATGAACATCTAATGAAGCATTCATTAGATTTGCTGGACTGTAATAAACCTTTTTCAAAGCTTTTTCTTGTTGAGCAAATATATTATTATTACGTTTCATCGAAGATAAAAGCATTTCATAACTTTTGATACTTACTTTGTAAAAGCAATTAAACTTTTCTGGTGACATTTTATTTACCTTTCTTAAAATAGGGCCTTAAATGCTTTTTCATCGTAATACGGGCTTCATTATCCTTATTTAAAGAAGTCCATGTACGATTCCAATCAATACTTGCTTTACGAATTACTTTAATAATACCCTTATGCGTCAAAGCGCTATAATGAGAAGCAATATTTAAACGATTCAAATCTTTTTCTTGAACCACTCTTAATGGATCAACATAATATACTTTTCCGTTATATTTAAATTTGACCATAATATGGCTCCAATTATCAATATTTATACGGGATATTACATTCTCATCATTAAGTTTTAACTTATGCGGTCTAATACCAGAAAAAAGATAATCATCTTTAGAGAAGGTAAATACAATTTTTATATTTGATACACCTTCAATATTTAAAAGAGATTTATAAATTGTAAAAGCAGATTTACCGCATCCTCCACAATTTATCTTAGGGAATTTATTGCGCATTTCTTGATTCATAGTTTTAATAACTTTTATTAAATCCATGACAATCTCCAATATATTTTAATCAAAAAGAAATCGACACTAAGGTCGATTTCCAAAAACTTTAAGATCAAAATATACTCGATATATCAATACTGAGGAATTATCGATTAGAAATTTTTGACAAGCTGCCATCCATAACAGCTTTAACAATACCAAAAGCAACATATCCAAAGATTGCCAATACTGCTAATGTTACAAAAAATTCAAGTACGCCCGGGGCGTATAAAATTACAAAAACAGAAATGCCAAGAATGGCACAAACTTTAATAAGAGAGATATTACCATCTTTCTTATAAAGCAAACGAGCAAGTGCAATAGTTGCTGCACCAATAAAATACTTTTTCATATTTACACCTTAAAAGATGGAAACCAACAATAAATAAAGAATATATAAAGTCATGATAAACCTTTTATGCAAACTTACCAATATTTTTATTAGTAAATTTATTCAGCCAATTGGAGATCTTGAATTTGGGTTCGTATTCAACCCATTTATAGGTACCATCTTCTTGCTTTTCGTAACGAGCATAACCGTAAACCCGCGCGAGAATGAAAAGAGTAACACCAAAAATCAAACCAGTAGCTGCACCAATTACAAAGCCGGACATAGTACCAGAAAAACCACAAGCCATACCAATCAGCAATGAAAATGCTAAATCAACATAGGCCTCATATCCTAATACACGTTTTAACAACTTCGGCGATGCTTTAGCCAAAATAGAAATAATGGCAACACTAGTAACTAGTGAACCAAATACAATAAGCCCAATCATGACTTATCCTTTCTTTTGTAATGATAAACCTTTCAGGACAGTAAAAGATAACCATCCTAAAAACATAATAACAAACAGTCCAGACATATAGACTGAAATAGCAGTTTCAATTCCCATATTTAATCCTTTCTTAAAGTAGATAGGGACAAAACTTAATCAATGAAATATCGACACTAAAGTCGATATTTCAAATAAAGCACTACAGGAATATACATATATACCCGCGCCACTTATTTCTCTATTGATCAATTGTACATAAAATAAAATATACAATAAAAATAGAACAAACATAAAACAATAAAGCAATAATTAAATCTACACTAATCATAATAAAAAACACCTATATAAGAAGAATATACAATAAAGGCTATTCCAAAATAGCCTTATTTAAAATAAACAATACATAAACAATACAGGAATAAAGTAATACAATTCTATATTGATTACAGTACAACTATGTACACATATACATATATAGGAATACTGTATTGGTGATTTCATTATAAAGATATACACCTTTAAAACAATATTTTATTAAATACAAATACAAATACTTTAAGATATCTGTACATACATATGATACACTTATATATTTATACATCTAATACTGATTTAAATATCTATTTAGAAACTTTTTATCAAACACTGGAATCGTATACCTAATGATTCCTTTAAATGTCCATTTGGATACTTGTACAGATGCTTTAGAATACATGTACCTGGTACAGCAATCAAAAATATATGTAATACAAGCCACTTTGTGGCTATAGATGTCAAAATAATTACATCCCTATATAGGTACCAGTACATATTCCTATATTAAGGTATTGCATTCTTATACTATATATACTATACTTATATATATTGTTAGAGAGTAGTCTTACTGGAGAGACTATAAACTCCTTAAGTGCATGGAAAGGCATACATATATTAGAATTTATCCCTTTTTTATTCTTTATTTCCTGTATCGCATCAGTGCTTGTTGTATTCTTTTTAAAGGGTTCTTTGTCAATGTATATTTATTTATACACTACAGAGATATTATACTTATTAGCGGCGTTTTATATCTAATAAGTGTACTATATAAGCAATGCTTGGTTCCTGAATTGGGCTGTGAAGCTGTAAGGTTACGTCCCCAGCGACATCACGTGGTGTGATGGGTATTAGCATATATAATATACTTGATGTAATCCCTAGTAATATACTATTTCTTATTGTATTTATTGGTATATATACTTAGTGAACAACTTAGTTTTTTAATGCATCCTTTAAGTCCAATGGCAACATTGGTAGCGTAGGAGCGCCCGCCGTATACTTATCTATAGTATTCGGTAATTTTGTCGTATCTGTACAATCTGTATTGCCAATATTACAACACATGTCCCGCCGGCCATGTGCTATTTTTATATCTACCATATATAAACTGTATTGTACACACTTATATAAACATACTATTGTATTTAATACGCTTATATATGTAAATAAAATGCAGCCAGTACCTCTTGTATTAAAAATAATTGGGCTGAATACTTTCGTATTCAGGGTGTTTTACTTCTTGTTGTAATCATTTATTAGTAAAGGGGCTCGCTTACGCTCGCCCCGTATCTGTTTCTTATAGTACAATAGAAACCAATAGAGATGTTACTGCTTCTAATACATACAATATCCCTATTGTTGACAGTATAACAATAATTGCCATAAGAAATGATATAAAATCATACTCTTTCATGATTGTTAACTCAAATTAGTCACGCCAACTAATTTCTCTAAACGCTCTACTCGCTTTTTAAGCTCTTCAAGTTCGTTATCCAAATTTTTATTGCCGGCCTTTAATTTTAACGTTTGAATAAGAATATCCGGAGTCATGTCATATCCTGGATATACACCATTTGAACCAACTCAAAGTACTTTACCGACCCTGTCAAATTCAAAAACAGGATCTGTACGACTTTCTTTTACAAACTTGGTACATTTCAATTTTGCAATACATTGTGGTATATCAGTATCGATAACTTCGTATTCGTTTCCGAATTTATCTACAACGATCTGGCCAACATTGATATCTTTAATATCCATTTTTATTACCTCCAACAAGAATTTAATCATAAAAAGATCCCACTCCTAAAAGTGGGACCTTTTCTTTTACTACAAATTAAGCAGCAGTTTCTGCTTGTGGACCTTTGTCTACAGTACCATCAGCGCCGGAGAGCAATTCATCAACACTTTGTTCTTGATCTTTTGCTTCGGTTTCAGCAGGTTTAACACCGCGAGCTAAACGTCGTGCACGTGCAGCTTGTACACCTGTTTGCTCTTTAGGTTTTTCAGAACCTACTGTTTCAATGCTGTTGATATCGATCTCTTCGGCAACTTCAACAGCTTCTACAGGTGCAGCAAGCATATCGAAGTCTTCAGATACGACAGGAGCGGCAACACCACTACCAGCGCGGTCGAAGATGTATTCAGAAATCACAACATTAGGTACAGTAACCCAAGGTTGTCCTTGACCCATGATGCGGCTTTCCATAGTTACACGGTTGCCGGATTGGTAAACAATAGCAGGATTGCTAGCGATGCCACGTTCAAACGCCTCAGGGCGAGAGTTAGTGTTACCGCGATTGTTATCGTACAAAGTAGTACGGATAGCAATCTTATTACCTTGTGGGTTAGTTACCTCTACAATGCGGCGAGTATATTGGGTCTCGCTGTTTTGGGTAACTTGGATACCACAACCAAAATCAGAATGCAGAGGATCAACATCAGCCATATTGACTGTTGCTTTACCTTGCATAAACAGACCTGCAATTACACGGCTTGCAGGGAACAAGGTGTTTTCCCACAAGTCTTTAGCAGTGCTGCCTTCACGACCGTAACCAGCACCCAATTCTGGCAATGCGATCGGTAAAAGGGTGTCGCGGTTAGCATAAATCGCTACACCTTTGAACAGTTTTTCTTCTTTAACCAGCTTTTGAACTTGCGCCAGGTATTCTTTGTACAGTTCTTCCATACGTTGATTGATGGCATTAACATTCATTGCCTTTTCAATAGTACGGATTTCACCGGTATTGTGAACATACTGGCTGTTCATTGTAGACAGGTTTTCTTTTTGGGACTGCAAACCCAAAATCGCAAGAGCATTACGATTGATGACATCATACTCTGCCTGTTTCACTGCATCGGATGGGCATACAAAAGTGTATGTCCATTGGCCTTGAACTGACATTGCATTGAATACATCGGAACGCAAAGCAGTTTCCATAGCCCAGTGGTTATGGTCACCAACAGGAGTGTTGACAAAATCTACAGCACCTTTTTGGGCTACAACCCAGTGATCGTCTGCATTTGCCATAATCCAACCGGTGGCACGTGCATTACGAGTGTTGCTGTATGGTGCTGGGACCATAACGTTTTGAGTACGGTATACGCTGAATACCGGACCATTATCAGTATCACGGCGGTTAATGCTGTAAATCACGCGACGATTTTCAGGGCGTGGCATGTAAACAGTACCGGATACTTCATGGAAGTCTTCAGGGTTGTTACGTACAACAGAAATGATACGGGATGGATTGATTTCGAAGTTTTCTTGGTTCATTTTAAGATCCTTTTTAAAAGTAGAATTAAAGTGGGCGAATACCCGTTATTGAGGACACCATTATCCTCAATAAAAAATCGACACTTCCTGTGAAGAAGTGCCGATCTTTATTTTTACTTGCAACTTTTGATGTACAAGTCTGCCAGGTTACTACTGCGAGGAACAAACACGACTTGCGGGTTATTTATACTAGTAACATTATTTAAACTGTCACTAGCAACAATATCCCCATCGCTATTTTGCAAAGCGAATTCAATTGCAGCCTTTTCGGCGATATTGTTGTCTTTCGCCTTAATACGCTTACAAGATCTTTTGCTATTGTTAGCAGAGATGTACCCGATTATGAATACATCCCCACTAACTCTAGATGCGTCAGCGTATATCATGCTGCAGAATCTTCTTCAGCAGTCATAGCCATCATGCCTTTGCGGATGATACCTTTAGCGCCACTTGCACCAAAATCTTTGGTTGTTGCGGCGTCAAGCAAATCGATGATGCAAGACAGTGCCAGCGCAGATACTTTGATAATGGAACCAATTACTTTCTTGATACCATTATAAACATAGCATACAACACCTTTGGCAAAGTCCCACAACAGGCCGCCTACTTTAGTCAGACCAACCATAATAGAACCAGTCCAACCTTTCTTAACTGCATCAGGGGTTTTATCAATAGTCCCCTTAACAGATTCAACAATCGCTTCAGCCTCTTCATGAGTGCTGACATTCATTTTCAGTTCAGAAAGAATGTCTTTAGCAGCCTCATTTACTGCAGGCATATTGCATTGTGCAATGCTGATACCTGTGATATCGCTCAAACCAAAATGGGCGATAGCACGGATATATTTGCGCACTTCAACATACAAGCGCACTTTGTTTTCTTCTGTGTTATTCGTATCCAATTCGATATTAGCGCGAATAACTGCTGAATGCAGCAAATGGATACTGGATTCGTCCAGTTTCTCGATTTCTTTCATTTCTGCGTCGAGGACTTCTTGAGATTTGTAGTTTTTAACATTTACGGTGTTCATGATGGTTTCCTTGTAAGATTTGAAAATTGAGTCGGCAACATTGCCAAGTTTGGTTTCTGGTTTAGATTCATCCATAACATCGTATGGATCCGTATCGATTATACCTTTCTGAATATAATCGTGTGCAACTGTTTTATACTCAATAAAACCGGCAATAACCTTTTCTTCATTGAGTTTTTTAACTGACTGATCAATAGCAGCTGCATAACCTTTAGCGGCATTCTTAATACCGTTTGCGATATTATGCAACTGCTTTCTCGCAGCTTTTGCTTTGTCGGCCATATCATTTCCTTTCTATCAGATGGCTTTCAACAAAAAATCGACACTAAACGTTAATTCGTTTAGTGCCGATGATCAGATTAGTCTTCTTTGGTCAACTTGTCAGTGTGAACCATGAATTCTTTCTGTTTCGTTACTGCAATTTTCAACAGTGGCAAACATGTTACCATTGCTGTGAATCCAACATCAATCCATGCGTGGACAACTTCGCCGAACTTATCGAAGAAGCCAACAGTCCAACCTTCGCTGATGCTAATAACAACAGAACCTGATTTCTTTTCATCAACAGATACTGTATCATTACCAACAAATTCTTTGACTTTTACTTTCGCAAATTTTGGATCCTTGCCGAGAATGATGCACATCTTTTCGGCTGTTTTCTTTGCTACACCAGAAATCTTTGCAGAGAAACCGTTGATTGCGGATACTTCTTTAGCGGTGAAAACAATTTTCATTTTGTTGTCCTTTCTTAAGACGTGGTTAAAAATATAATCAAAAAGAAGTCGACACTTAACCTATAGTGGTGTGGCGACTTTCACTACGAAGAGCGGACGGAGAAAAAATAATCCCCGTCGACACTAATCCTGTGATAAAAACTTAATATACAACTTCCTTCAAAAAAGAATCGACACTAAAGCGCCGACTCTACAGTAACTTAATGGACAATGCTACAAACTTTTCGGATATCAGTTATAGTATCGACACCGGTACCTTCAGACTGATACAGTAGCTCACCATCTTTATCGAGTACTTGAACATACCCGAATCCGCAGATAACGGAGTTGCCATTATCTGAGTTCATTATACTTTTCAATTCAGGATTATTAATAGCTTCCTGAATTTTGTTTTTAAGCAGGACATCAAAGTCCTTTTTATCTACAAAAAACATATTGATTCCCTTCTCCATATAAAAGGTTTTGCTCAAAAAAGAATCGACACTAAAAATCTAGGCCGATTCTGTATTTTTTAATAGAAGCACTGATCCTCGTATCTGTCAAACTTAACAGATCCATCCTCACTTATATCAAATATAACAGAGAACTCGTCATCAATATGATCGACAATTGCTGACCAGCATTGGATCTTTACTGAGACGCCATCTTGTCGATGCATATCAGATTTAAACTCTTCAACAGAGTTGTAATGCATTTTAAATTTAAATGAAATCATGATGATTCTCCAGAAACAAAATTGTCAAAAAGAAATCGACACATATATCAATGTGCCGACCTCTATTGTATTACCGACCAGAAAAGGTATGTTCGGTAATTGCATTCCACGGAGTATCATGAGATACACCTTTAGGCCTCCATTCAGCCCCATTAGTACTGATTCTGGCGTCGTATTCTTTGGTCCCAAATGCACGTTGGAACCGTAACAGCAGTTCTTTGTTTTGGACGAAGCTAAGAACCTTTTCACGATTCTCATTCAGCAATGGGCGTTGCTCCATTACACCCTGATTACGTTGCAGAGCCAATTCCAACTCTTCAACTTTTCGAGTCAGAGCCTGTACCTCTGCTTCTTTCTTGGTCAGCATTGCAATTAGGTCTTTCTTCAGAACATTGTTGTAGTTCATAATAGTCTCCAAGGGTTGTAAACAATCATAAAAGTGTCGACACTCACCATTACGAGTGCCGGCACCTTTTAAATCGATGGTGTGCATATCGGTGATCTCAATAGAGGCCGTAATACATCCTCACAAAGCGATCGACACTACTTGTCCGCTACAGAAATTTGTACCGGAGTTGTAGTGTCTTTCTCGGGTTTTTGTGTACGGAGTATTAGAATCCCATGTCTTCCAATGCTTCAGCTTGCTTAGCAGCAGTTGCAGACTCAGCACGTTCAGCTGCCACGTTGATAGCTTGGATAACCTTCAGCGATTTAGAAGCTTTCTCAGCAGCCTCAAAGAAGTAGCCGATAGCACCATAAATGGAAGCTTTAGGGGCAGTAGAGTGCTTAACCCCGCGAGATTCAACTGTTTTGAAGAATCCATCAAATGTGCGACCAATTGACATAGTTGCATCAACATAGTCTTTGATTTCAGCCTCTGTACCCTCGATGCTAGAATAAACAACTGAATTAAGATTAGCCATATATGAACCAAAGCCCATACGAGATAAGGCTAAACCAGTGGCACGTACACCATAATGGTTGTAGTAGTTGTACTCACCATCAGAGTACACTTTACCTAACTGAACCATATTAGAATGCTCAATGATACGAGGAGCTTTCTCAGCAATAATTGTAGCAATACGACGCGCTACTTCTTTATTACCGATAGTAGACTCAATGGCTTCTTCCCAGGCATCTGCCAATGAGATTGAATCATCGTGTGCATTACGTTCAGATGCTGAGAATAGGTACATCATATCGATCAGGCTATAACCACGGTTCTCATGTTTCATTTGAGAGATCGCACCATTTTGTACAGCAACACCCATAGAAGCAATAGCAATACGTGCCTCTTCTTTAGTGAGGCCGTCTTTTAAAGCAGTCATAGCCTCAAATAAAGGAATGCTTTGTACCAGAGCATTGGTATACTTACCAGTGTCTTGTTTTGCCTTAACAAGTTTCTCAACACCAGCTTGGAACTCTTCTACTGGGTAGCATTTAATAGTACTATCAGTAATAATGTCCAAACCTTTCAACAAGGATTCTTCTTCATCAGCCACATATGCAGCTTGATACGCACCGATAAGATTATCTTTGCCCAGAGTGTGTTCTGCGGTCCAGGTATCATAACCATCCAAACCTTTCGCGAAGAAAACGGTGGCACGGTCTCCGTCGAAATCGTCTTGATTAGACAGTGCCAACATTGGAGGAATACGCAACACAGATTCTTCCAGGATGCCGAAGATTCCGTATTCTTCTGTACTAGTCCAGAATGGGGTACCAGATTTGGCTGACACCAGCTTAAATGACTGCAGCATCAGTTCTGGGTATTTAATATAACCCAGCTGACCGTCTTCCTGGATACCTTTGCGTACAGTCTTATTGGTGGTGTACACGTTCACCAAATCTTTGGTTTGCGGCACTAACACCATATTGGCATTGCCAGTCATACGCATTTTAGTGATACGGCTACCTAAAAACAATTGTTCCAAAGTCAGGACGTGTTTTGCATATGTCAACACGGCACCTTTAGTGTTTTGGAACTTGATCATTTGATAGATTGACATTAAAGTGCCAACTAATTTACCACCGATCAAACCTTCAGACAAATCTTCTTCATTAGGAAGAATGATTTGGCCTTTCAACTTGTTCCAGCCTGGGAATACAAAATCATAACCGGCAAACTCTACAGTGAACCCTGTATTGGTCAGACCAACCCAGCCAATTGAAGAATCACCATTAAGCAAACGATCGATTGTATTAGCAATCATAGCTTTATCTTTACCATAAGACTTGAAGTTCTCAGCCTTCAATGTACCATTGCCAGCATAAGCGATGCTATTGTCGAACAACTCTTTCAAGATAAACTTGATTTCACCCTCCTCATAAATACGAGTAGACAAATCTTTAGTCATAATACTAGACTCAACCAGATAAGAGTTATCAATATTTGCCTTCAAGAATGATTTCAAAGAACCTTCCCCGAACTGATCTTGGATAGAATCTAATGTCAGCAAGGAAATACGGCCAACTTTCTTAACTTTCGAAATTAAGCCCTCGCGTTTCATATTGAGAAGTTCTTCACCAACAATAAAATCAGGATTTGTTTTAATCTGTTCTACAAAATATTTCATAACAGATGTGGCATGGAGAGCTTCGATCTCTTCATCTGATAATGAATCCTCATCAATCTGTTCTACGCCCAGAAGTTCAAACTCTGCTTCATCAATGGAAGCTTTAGATTTCATCTCTTCTTGTTGAGACAGGAACTTCTCAGTATACTCCCAGCCCTCCAATGCATAAAATGAAGTTGCGTGAAGTTCTTCATCAATAGTAATGACTTTATAAACAAGCTGGCCAATCTTAACCTCTTTAACAAAAGAAGCCAGCTCATTATTTACTTGTGTACGGAACTCAGAATCGTTGTACAAACTAATGATAAAGTCCTTCAAAGTTTTGCCATTATTAGCAAGATTATAACCCAAGCCTACAGACTTGGATTTTAATTTACCGGTGATGTATTGAACACTAAGATCTTTGGCAGCAGCCTCGAATTCATCGCTAATGAATGCAGCAACACCCTTAGCATGATTGGCACTAATAACTCGCATAGCACCATATTTCAAGTACTCCTCTTTAGAGGCATGAATTGCGCCGCCAACAATAGAGGTATAGATGCTATCAGAGTATTTATCATAACCCTCAGGCATATCAACGCCTACAACTACGGCTACCTTTTTAGAGCCAATAGACACAGACTTATGATCTGATGGATTCAGACCAAATCGTGCAATACTCTTAGTTGCATCATTGATGCTGTATGCATTATCGCCTTCAAATACAGCTGCCATAGAATCAACTGCCCCTTGGCTAAATGCACCAATAGATGCCAATTTGCTATTGATATCCGGACTAAGGTTCATAGAGTCCAACTCGGTAGCTTCAATCTCCCAACCAGAGAGACGATATTGCGCTAATTGTTGACGTGGCATAATATGAGAAACAGGAGCGTAACGTAAGCCAGGACGTTGACGCATAGCGTCTAAGATGTCCTCGATCTTATTTTTGCTATCGGAAGATAACTTAATTACGAATATAAAGAACGCCTCAGCAGAGGTGATTACTTCTTTACGGAACACTGTTTCTTTTCTTTTTTCTACGACAACAACCTCTTTATTCAGCATAAAGAACTTGTTAATAAAGCTCTCATAACCTGAGCAAAGAACGCGATTGATCGCATAATTGCGACCCTCAGCAAGTTTAAGTGTAGCCAACAATTGAAGGGCTGCCGGACTGTTCTTACCTTTAATAAAAGACACGAATGCCTTTCCTTTCTTGGTGACAGATTTAATACGCATTGCTACCTCAACTCCGTGAATATTGATTTTAACATCACGGTGCTCTGTAGTGGCTACGGTACCAATAGCGGATACCAGTTGCTTTGCTACGTTTTTGATCGCTTCTTGACGATCGCTAGTCAAAGAGGAGAAGAAGTTTACAACGTTAATAGTGTTAGCCATGATTATGTCCTTTCTTAAGACAAATATTAAAATGAAGGTTTATAGTAAGGCTGTACTAATAAACCCATGAAGGAAGCTGTTTCGTACTTTTGTACTCATCAGTATGGATACACATCCATATACAGGAGCAGTTTATTGTCATGCTCAGGACTAATATTATTTAAAAAGATAATTTTTTAATTCATTCCCATCTTTGTATTTCCCGATCCTATTAGGTATTGTAATATTAGAAATAGGAACATTTAGTTTATTTGCCATGTTTATGACACTAAGCTCCTCTTTTTCATTTTTAAAATACTCGACCCATATGCCAAGTATATTACTGCATGAAGAATATGTCTCTATATATTGACGTTTACCAATTATAGACTTGGACATTGCATATAACACGTCTTCACTTACAGACATATTTCTGTCTACGCTATTCCTTTCTTTTTTGCCTGACATAACATCGATAAAAAATGCCCTATGAACTACTCCTTCAAAAATGATCCCTATTCGACCAATCGCAAGATCAGATCCGCATATGATGATATCATCATTAAGAATAGGACCTATTTTATCATCTATAGAGTTAAGGTCGGTATACGCCTCAAGGCCATGATAATGAATAGAAGTAGATATACCTTTAGACGGCTGTACTTCCGTATTCTTTTTATCGTAAAAATCATACAGATAATAGTCATCGTCATAATTGTATTCTTTATATCTTTGTGTGCTCCTTTCTTTCTGAAGCCAGTGCATCTTGTTTTCCGTTATGTCAGACAATCCTGAAAATAACGGATTGTTTGTATATTTTACATAAGACTCAGGGTCAGTTCCCTCCATAGAAATTATCATTTCTTTCTCTAAGAAGTATTCTTTTTCAATTTCAATATGTTGCAGATTAAGTTTCATTTTATATTCCTTTTTGAAGAAGTTGATAAAAGACCAATCTCATCAGTAGTGGTAGGTCAATTCCACTAGACACCCCATATACTACAGGGGTGTTTCGAATAAGCCCTATATTTCTATAAGGCTATATCTTAATTTAGAAGGGGATTTCATCACCCTCTTCTACTTTCATTGTTAACACTAGATAAGCTGTCTTACCTAACAATGCATCATTAATGATATCATTTAATTCTTCTAGTGATTTAGAATTATCTAAATACCATTTAATGCACTGCACAAGACGAATATTGTAAAGCATTGACTTAAACCAACGATCACAATAATAATCCAATTGGATTATAAGATGACTTGGATCATCAAAACATTCTATTTTTAAATAGAATTGATCCTTAACATCTTGAAAAGTACCAAGCCAAAGCTCAGCAGAATTCAGTGTATCGATTACTTGGTTTTTGTTTTCAAATTTAATCATTTTAAAACTCCTTTAAAACAAAATTATTTAGATGGGTTATAATTAGTGACAGCAGAACATTCTGCCTTAGTCATTGTTGATGTAACAATGCAATGATTATAGTCACTACGCTTTAAAGCGTTATTGACAGAATTGAAAGTCAATACAACAACAGCAACTAATAGAATCCAACGGAATTTGATAGGTGATTTCATTTTAAGACTCCTTAAAAAAGTAAATAAAAACAGAATAAAACAAAAGATAAAAGGTTAATAAAAGCAATTACTTGCAATTTCCATCGACAGCGCATTCAATTTGCGCATTGCGATTGTTTAAGATGTTTTCGGCTTTAGCAGCTTGCATCAATGAATTGATACCACAAAATAAAACAGAAAAGAAAACTACAAGAATAGTGATAAATTTAGTCATTTTAATAACTCCTAATAAAAAATAAAAATAATGTAATGAATGTGGATGATGTAACAACATAGGATACAGTCCAGGGGGCAAATCCCGGACCATACCCCACTCCACAAGAGACCATAAAATACACACCTGGTGCCCAGACAGTAAATGTGTACATTCTAATGTTCTATATTGCGCATACTATGTATTATCATTTTTAATAGATGTACCCAGCTACATCACTCTCAGTCTTCTTCTCTCACTTTCACCCCAGGGGGCAAAATAAATCAACTCTCCCTTAAATCAAAAATAAATTCACCCAAAAAATATATATATCAAAAATATTTCATCCATTAGGCATAATTGCCGACAAAGACATTACTTACATACTTTACGCACTTTCGGTCTACCCAAAATAAAATTTATGTAGTATTATATCTGAAACACTCTAAAAGTGTTTCTAGATCTAGAAAAATTTTAATTTAATCTTACAAGGAGCGTACTTTATGGCTATCGCCAATAAACGTTTCAGTATGTATGCTAGAGTACAAAACTTCCTTGGTAAATCCGAAATTGCTCCACAATGGACAGGTGGGGTCGGTGTTGGTGCCGCTGCTGGTGCAGCCTATGGCTTAGGAAATGGCATTCTATCCGACAACACTACAGCATTTGGAGGTACGGTTGGTGGTGGCACCTTCGGTGCGATTGCCGGCGCGGGCATTGCTTACGCTGCTCACAAATCTACAGGATTCCGAAATCTTGCTAGTGATTTGGCTGCCAGTGCAACTGGCGCTAAAAAAGCTGTTTCGGATGCTATGTCTGGATTTGATGCTGGATCAGGGATGAATGGTGGACATAAACACATGGACAAAGCTTTTGCTAGTGCATTTGCTGGTGCTGAGGCTGGAGATGCTAAAGCATTTGAAGGCTTGTTCAGGAAAGACTTCCAAGCAAGAAATTCTGCTAACAGTTGGAGTCCAAGTCCTAAAGGGAACTTTGATAGATCAGCTGAATTTGAGAGTTTCTTAAAACGTAACGGAGTCGTTTGATTATGGGTCTGTTTAATAAAATTGCAGGTGCATTTGCAAAAAATGGAACTAGTCCTGCATCAGCTGCTGATGAAACTATGAGCATTCTTACACGGAAGGTCTTAAATACCCCTGCTTCGCAAACAGAACAACTATTTAAGAACTCTGGTTTTATCACACAGGCAGAACAGCGTTCAAGATTCCTTGGGTCTATCACTACAGGTGCTGCTACAGTTGGTGGTATGAATGCTGCTATTGCTATGGCTACTGGTGGAGATCTTACTGATAAAACTCTTGATGGATTGAAAGCAGGTGCTGCACTTGGTGCTGCATTTGGTGGATTCAGGGGTTTTAGAAGAGCTACTGCTGGAAGAGTTATTTCTGATATGGACTCGTTCAAACGTGCACATATTATGAGTCGTAGTTCTGGAAAAGATATGGTTTCCAAGCTACCTAGAATGACCTTCTCACAATCTTTAATACAGAATTCTGAGAAAGCGCGTGCTGCTTCGCAATCAGCACTGGATAGCTTTTCTATGTATCGGAAGACTGCTCCTGAGAGCGTGGGAGGATACGGATGGAAAAGAGCAACTATGAACATGGGCAAATAATGATCATAGTATGTGACCTCAAACACACTCTTTTCTTGATAAAATCCCTTGTATGAAATTTTTAACACAATGCTAAGATAGGGGATTTAAATGTCTGAAGCAAAAGAAAGTAACAACAACGGCTATGTTGTTTTTGGGGTGACAATTCCTAAAACAATTGGGATTGCTACCTTTTGGTCGATGATGTGCTTTGTTGTATATAGTACATGGAGCCTAGCTTCAATCAACAATAATATACAAAATTCTGCAAATCAGGTTGCACAGTTATCACAGGATCTTCAAAAGATCCGAAATGATATGTATACCAGATCTGAAGCTGCTATGCAAAATGAATCTTATAAAAGAGAAATGGACGAAACGAGAAAAATTCTTGACAGACATGAATCTGATATCAAATACTTAATGAAGGAAAGATAAAATGTCTATCAAAGAATATGCTATGAACTTCCTATCAAGAAAGTTCGTCTTCTCGCTAACTGTCATAATGTTAGTAAGTAGTATTCTATTTGCTAATAAAATAGACAGCACTGTCTATAAAGATATTGTTATCACAATTTCTATGGCATATTTAGGATCTAATGTTGCATCTAAATTTGTAAATGAGAAGTATAAAGCTGCGGTTGATGACACATCAAAAGAGACAGCTGATGAAGATGCTCCTGTTGTTGAAAGGGAAACTTCACAAGACGAACCAATATATTTTCCACATAAGAGTTGATTAGCAACTAATAACTTAGGAAGTTTTTAAATGGATTGCAGAAAAATATGGTGCAATCACGTATTCCTAACACTAACTTCTCTTATAGTATTGATTATAAATATATCTACAAATTATTATATTGATGCAAAATACAATGATCTTAATGAGAATATTACTAGATTAGGGTATAGGATTAGCGGAGCTGAAGATATGATAAAAGATGTGATTGCTATGTCATATAGCAATAGGGTAGATATCGCTACTATAAGAAAGTATGAAGAGGAAAATGTGAAAAGCAGGTTTAATGCCATTCGAAATGATTTAAACTCTATTAAAACGCAGTTGAGAAAAGTAAAAAATCTTGATAAGTTTGATAGAGAATTGGAATCAGTGAGAAAATCCGTAGATAAAATAGAAGACACTATGGATAATAAAAAATGATATTAGAAAGATTAAAACAAAACCACGCAATAGCGCGAGAATATGGCGTACATGGACGTATTAAGCTTAATCTTTCTGGTAAAGATATTTACATTTATACACTAGAGTCTCCTTGGGATTATAACAATGATTCTCCAAATGGTATTACAGGTTTATCATGTATAAAAGAGGGTTCATATACCATCTCCATTGAAAAATCCCCTGTTAATGGGAAAAGATATCCATTCATATTCAATGAGTCACTAGGGGTGTGCCTAAAGGCTAAAGTTAAATCTACAGATAGAACTGGACATTGTTTTTTACCAGTTGCCGCAGACGGAATAGATAAAATATATGGGAGATTTATCCTTGTAGGCGCAAGCACAAAGTTTGATTCTAGAGGGTTCTATGAACCAATTGATGGATTTGAAGCAATAAGCTATCTTTTAAAGTATATAGAAGAGTCTGGTGATAATACATTAAAAATAACATGGATTAAGCCATAAAAAAGCCCTAGCACAGAAGCTAGGGCTTTTCTCTATTATAGAGGGTTTGAAACAAATGATCCTCTGTAAACATCTATCAATTCTCTATATACAGCAGGAAGGTTATTATCTGCTTTTATTTCTGTAGAGTCGTCTATTATTCTAATCTTGAATTTATCTTTATTAAATTTATTAGAAAAGCTTCCAAAATCTGGACCCAAGACATTTGCAAGAAGTTTTATAAGTAATGCTTCACTATCAAAATCTGTTTGGTCGCTGTCTTGTTCTATTTTTATCTCATCCATTACAGATTGTGGAATGCAAAGCTCAATAATCATATCTTGATGTGGGACAAATTTTATAGATCTGTTATAGTTTATTGCAGAAACTGTCATTCTTGCTATAAGTTCGCGTATAGGTAACACAACACCATCTAGTGATTGCTCAAGAACTATATTATAGTTCATTTTTACTTTAACGTTATTATAATCAGTTTTTGCTACAGAAACATTGCTTTCAGGATGTTTACCTGATCTATAAACCATTAATGCAGAATTAAGAATATATTTATTTTCAAGTTCTTCTATTCCTGCCATTGATTTTCTTTCTTCTTCTGAAACCATATACACTACAGGGTATATTTCCAGTTTATATACTTTTTCGTTATAGTCTTTCTTTTGCATATTTACAAAAGCATTTGATAGATATCCTGTGCAGTAATCGTTTGAGCCCCAGATATCAAGAATATTACCATATTTTCTATGTGTTGTTACCATTGTGCGGCCTGTACGGCACAATGCACAGGTGTTTTGTAGATTATAAAATGTCAATCTTTCTGGTTGGTGAAAGAAAATTCTGTCTTCATATGTATTGCCAAAACGCATAATTTAAATCCTTAAATAAAAAATAATAATCTTCTTTGTGGCGACTAAGATTTGAATTATACAGATGTTTTTATAAAAAGTCAAAACTTTTTTACTTATATAATCAATGACTTATTTTTATAATGTGTAAAAATATTTTTACATTATTTTTTACACTCCCTTAACACACAAGCGCATAAATTGAGAGTATAATTCGCCATGTTAACTCGTTGAGGTTAGTATCTAGTCGGGATAAACTACGGCATCGGAACTAAAAGAGAGTTAACCTTATACCAAGTAGCTCATAGAATAATCGGTAGAGGCCGGTAGCGAAAGTATAATGATCTCCCAAGATGTGGGCAAGCCTAGCTAGGGAGGTATCGAAAACTGTTTGTTGAAGTAGCGTAATTCTCCCTGTGTAAGCTCCCTTACTAAAAGTAATACATAAAGAATTATGAAAGTTGGGCAGTATAAAAATAATGACCTGTTGCAAATAACGGATTATCCTCGAAATCGAGCCGTATGGTCAGACAGACAACTTTAGGGTTATATAGATAGTGCAATGAGATATAACCTAGTAACTTAAAGTTACTCGACTACAAATATAATGAACCAGAACTTAACAGAGTGTTGCGAAATAACGACACTTGGAGTAATCAATATCCTGTTAGTTAAGACACGACAAAGTGTAACAGCTTACTTCTGATGATCACTTGGATCACTGCTTGATAATCGCAAAGGAAGTTACGAAAGTGGAACTGGGAATAACATGGCAGATACAGCTATATCTTTTTAGATGAAAGCCTTGCTTTGCTAGGCCTAATTGTATCTATTAAAAATGTGTACAACTGATTTTAAACAATTCTTCAACAGATGTTTAAAACATTTTTAAATTTTAAAACATAGCGTTCCTCAAGAACGCAGTGTTATAGTACACTACAGGAAATATAGGATCATATTAAAAATATAAATAAATATATTGTTTAAAATATATACATATTGTATACTATATTAAAAAGATTATAAGCTTAAATGAAATGTCTTATTAAATAACGAGACTTACTTCTATCATTTACAGCTTTTCATATATTATTAGTTATTTAAAACATTTCTAAAAGATTATAAGATATTTAACAATAGGAAAAATATGAGTAATGAATTTAATTACGGTAAAGGAATTCCTAAATCGGAATTAGATACTGTATTCAATTTGTCAGAACAACTGACAAATTCTAATAAAAGTAAAACAGTTGTAGAATCTGTTTTAGAAGATAAAATGAAATCCGTATCCTCTGGTAGTGATACTAATAAAACAATTCCAATTTTATTGTCTTCACAAGCAATTTCTATTAGTGGAGATAAACTAACTAAAACAAATTATTTAAAAGCATTTGATATTGATGAAGATCAATACAGACATATAGCATTGACAGAAGATGAAGCAAAGAATCTTAATAAAAGTATTGCTAAGATGACTTCTGGTGGTGTAACAGCTGCTGCACCAATGATATGTAGAGGCTCTAAATGCCCTTTCTCTGAAACCTGTGTAACAGGTGATACATTAGTATCTATGAGATATGGAACAGCTAAGAAAATAAAAGATATAGTAGACAAAGATAAAATATACAGCTTTGATACAAAAACACAAGAAATCCGTAGTGATTTTGTTATAGGATCAGTTATCCCAACAGGTAGACGAGAAGTCTACACTGTTATTACCGAACATGGACATTCTTTAAAGGTTACAACAAATCATTTATTTTATGCATATAACGGAGATGTATATTCATATATCTCTATTGATGATGGGTTAGAAGTTGGACATAAGGTTTTAGTTACTGACTTATTTTACAATGAAGAACTAGAAGCAGATATAGAAAATGTGAATCAATATGGAGATCTTTTAGAATCAGAAATAGTAGCTATAGAGTATTCTGGTATAGAAGATGTGTACGACATAACAGTAAATCTGAATTCTAATTTCTTTGCAAATGGTATCTTGGTTCATAATTGTGAACTTAATAAGATTAATAAAGCTCCTATAGGCTCACAATGTATATATGAACAAACATATTTAAGACAATCTATTGAGGGGTACCTAGAAGAGTTTAATGCAGATCCAAGCAGAATAACTGAAATGCATCTTATATCTGAATTATCAGAATTAGACCTATACGAAAGAAGAGCTACATTAATGTTAGCTTTACAAGACCAAAATATGTCTCAAGAAGATTTTTACGGATTTGATGCTAATGGTGGGCAAATAATAAAAGAAGATGTATCTAAATATTTCAATATAAAAGAGCGTATCAAAAAGAATCGCTTAAAAATATTAGAAACATTAATGGCCACAAGAAAAGATGCTGCAAAAGTTGCAGTAGATACACTTCAAAGTGGAGTATCATCAGAAATGGCATCATTAGCATCCAAAGTTGATATGATATTAAAAAATGTCGGAAATTCAAGTGGTGGTCATTATGTAGATCCAGCAATTCAGGAACTCTTAAATGCCAAGAAAAAAGAGTAATAAGAATAACAAGAACAATGGTATATATTTCAATAAAAATGATATGTATAAGAGTGGTATGTTTAAGTCTGTCAAAAATAGACAGTATATGAAATACCGCTCAGCATATGAATATGCATTTTTTGAAAAACTTGAATCTGATCCAAATGTTATAAAATATTTGGCTGAAGCTATACATATACCATATGTGGACATAGACTTAAAAAAGAGAACATATATTCCTGATGTCCTAGTTCTTTATAAAGATGGAAGAATGGAGCTTTGCGAGGTTAAGCCAACTATAATGCTTAAAGATCCAAATGTACAACTAAAAGCAAGGGCAGCAGTAAGGAAAATAAAATCTACCGGCAAAAATATGTCCTTCAGATTTGTAACTGAAAATGACCTATTTAAGAGTAATAAAGAATATTTAGCTATACTGGATAAAATAAAATGAATAAAGATTTATGGCAATATGTTACATCTTTAGATATAGAAACTACATCATTAACTCCTAATGGCAATATAACTTTAGATTATAATGGTGTAACCAGGAATATAGGCAAAGGTAGAATATGGTCTATAGGTGCATACGGGAGAAATAAGGATAAAACTATTGCCAAAGAATTCCATTATGATCCAGATAGTATTATAGATAAAAAAGCAGAATGGAATGCCCTAAAAAATAAAGAGTTCTACTCTACGAATAAGGTCGTAAGAGACTATTTTGAATCTGGTACTAAAAATTTTAGAAGTAATGATATTTACAAGCATATAGATGATGATATATTTGGCGATGGTGGCAATAAGAGAGGCATGATATTAATACAAAACTCTCAATTTGAAAGAAGATGGATGTCCTCACTACCATATTCAGAAATGTTGTCTATACATCGTAATATGATAGAATCTCAAATGTACAATGGTGAAAGAGTAAATCAGTTGTACAGACCGGCGGAAGTAAGTAAGCATCTACAAGATGCCAAGAATGCTAAAACACTAGCTGCTAGTGATAAAGCATACGACAGAATGATTGAAGCTTATAAAGAGATAGATAAGAGAATTTCATCTTTGCCAGCAGGCCAAAATAAATTTTATGTAGCAGACCTTATGGATTTTACTGCAGCAACATTAACAAAGGCAGCTGCTCAAGGTAAAGTCCCTGAATCGTATTCTAAAATGGGTCATAATGTTGACTTCTTGGCAAAGTTAATGCTTGGAGAAGAAGAGATACATGGAGCAATGTCAGATGCTAGACAGCAGTATGCAATATTCAAAAAGATGAATATGATAAGAGAAGAGCTTGTATCTGGGAGTTTATCTGACGAGGCAAAAGATATATTTACAAGGATGAGAGAAGCTGAACCATACCTAAGAGAAGTTATGGGTATGAAAGTTTTAAAATCTAACATTCAAAAATATAAAGAGACTGGCAAATTTGATACAAGACGTAGAGCTGGAGATGCAACTATAACAATAGTTGATAATATCAGTGGTGAAGAGAAGAATATATCTGTTCCTAAATATGTATATACTGGATCAAAAGAAGATTCTATAAAACGTATAATGGAAGAGGTAGACAAATATGGTAACACATCTGCAAAGAGGCATCTTGATGACGCATGGGCTAGATCTAATGGCAATATAGACGATTTTATAGATATAATAACAAATATAGACTCTCCGTCAATAAATAATATAGAGAATTTAGCAGATAATGCTGTAGAGAGCATATTGTTAGGTGGGACTGTAGATAGCGATACAAAAAAGCTCATAGAAGAATCATCAAAAATAGACCATAAAAAAGAGTTTATACGAAAAGCAGAAAACATATATGACACTAAAATAAGAAATATACCAATAATTGGTGAGCTATTGCCAAATAACTTCAAAAAAGGGTATGGTGTATTAGGTCTAGGAGCCGCTGCGTTAGGATTATATGCATCAATGGATTCGTTTGATGATGATTTAAAGGTTAGGGCAATAAGAGAAGATCAGCAAAGGCTAAGACAAAGACAGTATGCAGACCCAACTATAAGACAATTCCAGTCACTAGATTATGCATCAATGCCAGCTGGTGTAGGAAAAGCTAACTGGGAGGAGCGGAATAAACACTATGAGTATTGATAACGAAACACTAAAACAACGTAAATCTAAGGCATTTCAAAGGAAAGTTGATCAAATAGATTTACAATGGGACCAAACTGGTAGAGGTTCATCCTTTAAAAAGAATATAGATTATGCTAAAACTATATTCAAGGTTGATAATAATGGTGCTCTTAATACAGGTCTTAGATTTGACAAAAGGAAGATAACAGGCGGATTTGAAGATTTGGCATCAAAATATGACAGTATGAAAAAGTCTGGCATATCAAATATAGAAGATGTCATGAAGATAAGGTCACAATCTGCAGCAAGGGAACAAACATTCGCGCAGAGATGGCTTGGTTATGGACATAAAGATTTTCAAACACTTACAACCCCCAAATCAGGCGGAGGTATTGGTAATTTATATATGATGCCCTCTTATGAAGCATTTGCCACAGCCGGTGTTGGAACTCACTTAAATAGGGCAGCAGCATTCGCATCTGGTATCGGGTTGAAAGACGACCTTATGAACTCAATAGGTGTTGCAACTGCACATCAAAAGAAAATTATGGCATCAAAAAGTGTTGGTAAGCTTGACAAGTTATTTGCAGGTGTTGCGCCAATGATGGGTGCAGTATTTTCAGGTGCAGAAGCATTACCATATTTGACAGGAGAGAAAGAGTCCACCATTACGGATAATGCTATAGTTAGCGTTGCAGGAATGGCTTTATCTTTAGCTGCAGGAACATATGGATTTAGGGTTGGCAAAGAACTTACACATGCTGCAACATCGCTTATTCCTAAATTCTCAAAACAAGGTCAAACATTAGGTAAGTTAAGTAAGGCCCGTGGAGGCCTTAAAATGGCAACTGGTGTAACAGGTGGTCTAGCTGGAGGTATTGGCGCTACATTGGCTGTAGATATGGCTGTGGACATGTTTAAAACAGTTTCTGACCAGAATAACTCTATCAATAGAGTTAAGAACGCACTGTATAGAAACGATATGATTGGCAATACATCTATAAATACTAATCAGCTGTTAACTAGTAGACAAAAGGCTATGTCAGCATTAAGTAAATCATCATTGAATGATAAAGCATATATAATGGGCAATGAAGCAGCAATATTAAAAGGAATATATTAATGGGTGTTATACCAATAGTTGATGAAAGTAAAATAAAATCTCCTGTAGAAATAGATATTCCAGATGATAAAGTTGCAGGCAGCATACTTGGACTATATGAAACATACTGGAAAGATTATCTAAAGAAAAAGAACTATAATACAGACCCTAATGAAATGTGCAGAATCTGCCAGATGAATCAGATTAAAAAGTTTGGTGAGATAACAATAGAATGTAGTGGTCCAAAAACAGTTGTAGGAAAAATGCCAGATGAGATTAAGGCTAATTTCTCAGACGAAGAACTTGATAAGATAGAGCAAACTAAAAATCCATATGCATGGGCAGATGCAAATATAGATATAGATCAGCCAGACCCTGATAAAAGACTTTTTGCAAGAAGATGGCATCAAGAAATGATGGTAGTATGCTCTGCCAAAAAGAAAACTATTAGATGTGGACGACGTGCCGGTAAAACATTTGGTTTAGCAATAGACATCGTAGACAGACTAATAAAAAATGAAAACTACCAAATCCTCGTAGTGACTCCATTTGAATCTCAAGCAAAAGAGATAACAGATACAGTAAGAAAACTATTAAGAAAAATAAATCCGGAAATAGGATCATGGAATTCTTTGGTTACACAGTCTGTAGCATCACCTTATCAAAAGATAACACTAAAAAATGGTTCTACATTAAAAGCATTTACAGCAGGTAATGATGGTGGATCAATTCGTGGTCAAGGTGCAAACTGGCTTATAATTGACGAGGCAGACTTTTTAACTAAGGCTGCATTTGACTCTGTAATAGCAATTCTGATGGATAAAAAAGACACAGAATTTACATGTACATCTACACCTATGGGTGAGAATATATTATTCAAATTATCAAATTCTAAAGAGTATAAAGAATTCCACTTCCCATCATTTGTAATCCCTCATTACAGTGATGAGATGGATAAAGACCTTAGGTCTTCTACCTCTGTAATGGGTTATATACAAGAGATTCAAGCAGAGTATGGTGTAGCAGATAATGCAGTTTTCCAAACTGAATTTATCACAAGAGCAGAAGAGACAAAAGTATCAGCGCCAATAGTTGATGTACTAATGAATAGACAAGATTATATATTAATACTTGGATGTGACTGGAATGCAGACAAAGTTGGTACAAGAATATGTATTGTTGCATATTCTAAAAAAGAGGATAAGGTTTTTGTATGCTCTATGGACAATGTAAGAAAAGAGGGATGGACTCAAGTTGCAGCGGTTGAAAAAATAAAAGAGCTTAATAGGCAGTATATTCCTGACTTCATATTTGTTGATGAGGGTTTCGGTGAAGCAAACGTGCAACAATTAAAACTTGTTGCGCTAGACTCATATGGAAAACTTCCAAAGGATCATCCAGATTTAAGACTGGCAAATGTACAACCAGTAAACTTTTCGTCTACACTAGACCTAGTGGATGTTGTTACAGGAGATATACGTAAAAAATACTATAAAAACTTTATGGTAGAAACAGTAAAAAGGATGCTTGAAAAAGGTCTTATATCATTAAATAATAAGTTAGCAGAACCTATAGTAGAGCAAATGAAGGGCTATGTTGTAAAATCTAGGAATGCTTCTGGAAGAGAGATATATGAAGCTAAGAACCCAGAAGTTGGCGATCATGACCTAGATGCTTTTATGATAGCGGTATGCGGCCTTCACATGAAATATGAATCAATCCTTGACACTAGAAGATATTCAGAGTATACAATTTTGCCTTTTGAAAAACAGACGTCTAAGGGTTATAATAGTCAAACTACTATAGAAAAAAGAAAAACAACTGATGAATTATCCAGAGATGCTAAAAAACTTTATGGAAGAGCCGGTTTAGTTAGACCAAGTTCTGGAAGAGCTGGAAAGCTTATTACTAGAAGTAGTGCATACGGTAAATTCAAGGATTATAGATCAAATATGAGTAAAACATATAGATAGGAATAAAATTAGATATGAATGCTAACAATATAACAGTTACAAATGAGACAGTACAATCGGATGTTGGCATATGCTATTTTGATCCAATTGATGAAACTATAAAAGAGATTGGTTCTAGCTATATTTTAAGTAGCAATTCATATGGCCCAATAGTACATAAGCTGATGGTTGCAGTTTCATCTAAATCATTGTCAAAAGTTAGCATTAAGCTTGTAGAGTCTGAAGACTTAAGTAGTAAACTAGATATAAAATTGTTACCTGGCGCAGTGACTCCTTCATATTATGAGTTTGATAATGTTCCAAGTTACAACAGTATAAATATAAATGGTCCGCTACAACCATATTCCCTGATACCATTCTTTATGCATATAAAGGCAAAATCAGATATAGCGGCTATAAGCAACCTTCCTCTTGAGGTTTCATATGAGCTCTAATCAAGTAGAACTATCAGATGTAATGAAAGTGATAGAGGACTTAGTTAATGCTAAGTCCTCATTATTTGAAAAATTAAAAGATCTAAGAGTTGCTGTATCACAAGAAAAGAATCCGGAAATAATAACAGCAATAGTCTCATTATTCGGCAGTGATAAAGTAGTAGATGGCAAAGCGTACATAACCTTTGAAATGGTAACTCAATGTATGAGGGTTGTTTATAAGGCTGGGGCAGCAAAAGCCTCTGAATTAATAAAATGACAGACGCTACATTATTTACAGATTTAACCCAAAATAATATAACTGCGCAGCATAGGGCAGAACTATATCAGAGAATATATCCATTTATGGCTGAAGATTTTGTAAACCATCAAGATTTTACAACATTTATGGAAAACCTTACAAAATGGATGTCATCAATAGAGGAAAAGCTAACTAAGCAAGGTGCTGCATTAGCTAAGCATACTCACGGTATCACACCACATACACATACAATACCTCAGCATACACATATGATACCACCTCATTTCCATCCTCATGCGTATGGACCTACAGGTCCTGTGCCATTAGTTACACTTGTTGAAACGCCAAGATCAACACTTCCGAATAATATGCTTCAAACTCAAGTTCCTGAGGAACCATCTGGAGTAAACTGGTCTACAGGAACAATACCGAATCCATATTCAAATACATCTGGGGCTACAACAAATCTTGTTAACTCCATAGTTGTAGGATCCGGTACAATAGGTGATTCAACACCAAGAGCAAGAAGATCTATAGTAAACCCACAAGCGGCAACACCAGTAATTCCGCCATATTTAACACCTAATGTAGTATAAGGACTTTTATGGAATTAGAAAGAAAAGTGTCCTCTACGGACAACACTGCATATGCTACTGCTTATGCACAACAAATTGTTGACCATTTTGCAAAAGCTTTGCAAGAAAACGGATGCTTAATTCAGGTTCCAGCATCTTTATATATAGAATTAGACAATCTCCATAATCAAATAACAGATTATATAGATAGTGCTATAAATTCAGCGTCATTAATAGATGATGGGTCTAGTAATGCAAAACAAGATCAAAATGGTGTCACTAATCCCGAAGATAGTAATACAACTGAAAATGGTATAACTAATGCAGCAGTTGCATCTGCTATAAGAAAAGTAAGTAATGATTGTTTTAATTGTTCAATCCCAAAACCCAAGTTTGACTTCTCTGGTATATTTGATAGATTAATAGCAGATATACAATCTGCGCTAAGTCAATTTGAACATATGTTTAAATATAAAAAATCAAATGTATGTCAATACTCATACTTCTTTTCATATTTATGCATACCAGACCTTTTAAAACTTTTATCTCTTATATTAGCAGCGATAGTAAAATTAATGTCAAATATTAATTTGCCTAGAATAACTATTGCAGCTTTCATAAATGGAATTTTATCTGCTATAATAGAGGCTTTGGTAAAGAATATATCTATACTTGCTAGATTCGCACTTACCCCTGTATTGTGTATATTAGATGCAATTGATTCCATAATCGGACAACTGCCAACACCAGAAAATATAAGACAATCTTCATCAGAAGATCTTAAAAAACTTGGCGTTAGTGAAGAATTCCTAAATGGAACATACGATACAAATCTTAAAAAACAGACTGCAAGCCTAAGAGATGCTTATTCATCAAGAGTAAATAATCTTTCAAATTCTGCAACATCATCTATTCAATCTTACGCAGAAGAAACATTTGCTCCACTTAAAAATACAATAAATAAGAGTGTAGAGTCTTTAAATAATAGCATAGCTGAGTTAGCAGCATTATTAAATCATTATTCATGTGAGCCATCTAGATCTGGAATATCTATATCAAATTACTTATCAAATATTTCAGAATTAATGGCACTGGCAAATCTATTAAGATATATAATAAGATTTAAAGCAGGAAAGAGTGCATATGAAAAACTGTGTAATACTCCAGTCGATGGAAGTAACGCACTAAATGACAATGATGTAGGCGATATAGCTGGAAACCTATCTGTTGAAAATATAGGATCTATAATAGCAGAGACTATCGAAAGCGATGTTGAAATAATAACAGATGACAAAGGTAATCCGACTGCATTTATAGTTGATAAAGACAATAAGAATAAGGATTCTAATCCAAATAATTTATCATTTTATTCATGCAATCTTGAGGACTTTACAAATTCTGTAAAAATACCTAATATAATAAAAGAGATAGTTGACCACGGTATTCCAACTGACAATATACCTGGACTTCCTAATGGTGGATGGACAATAACAATAACTCCTGAAGATAAATTTACTACTACACCAAATGATAAAATGATAGTGCCTATACGTGATGATAATGGATGGGATCTTCCAGATCATATTAGGAATATCGTATCATTAATAAACAAATACGACGGCACAGTAAAAAACCCAAAAACAGAAGCAGATATAATCTTTGTAAATGATGATTATATTAATAAACTTATAAATAAGAAGACTCCTAGTCTTCCTACAAATAATGTTACAAATCCTGATGGTACAACAACTGCTATAACTACAAACGGTACAGAAGATATAACTCCAGTAAGAGAAAGAGAATCTGTTCGTAATATCATTGCAACATTGTCCCCAGGTAATAATCTCGGCATCAATATGTTAGATTGTGCTAGTGATGAAGAGTTGAACAATATATTGAAAAACCTTGGCGGAGATATTTAATGGACGCATTAGACGCTCACATCATAATGGAGACTAATTATCTACCTATTGGTGATAGAAAAATATTTTCCAACGCTGTAAAAACTGCCAATAAGATTCCTAAAAGAAGATTAGATACACCAGGATATTCATATTTTGGATCTAGAAGATATTATAGGAATGACGAATCTGGTTATAAAGGTCATGAGTATGACCTGTTTGAATATTCCAGAATAATAGATACAGAAGCAATTGTTGCTAGGGCTTTTGAAAGAAAAAGAGCCCTAATATTTAAAAATGGATATTTCTTCAAATCAAATAATGATGCTAATATAAAATATATTAAGCAAAGATTAAGAGAGATAGAATATGTATCCGGCGTTACATTTAAGTCTTTTGTTGAGGAATTGACAAATAACCTTATTATGTTTCATAATGCATACGTTGTACTTGTAAGAGATAAAGACAAGTCAAACGGAAAAACTGTATTTATAGATGGCAATGAAGTTGAACCTATAGCTGGATGGTTCAATCTTCCAACTGAATCAATGCAACGGAAGATAAAACCAAATGGTGAAATATCTGTATACAGGCAATATATAGATTCTAATAATTTTAGAGTCTTTAAGCCAGAGAAGATTGCTCACCTAACCTATAATAAACGTACAGGGTTTACTATGGGTACACCGCCATTAGAGTCTGTAAAAGATGATATAATGGCATTAAGAAGAATCGAAGAATCAGTAGAAACATTAATATATAAGTCCCTGTTCCCACTTATCCACGTCAAAGTTGGTACAGAGTCAAAGCCGGCAACTATATTAAGCAATGGTGAAGATGAAGTGGCTTCTATGACTAGTGTTATGTCTGATTTGGATGATTATGGTGGTGTAACTACAAACGAAAGAGTTGAGATAAAAGCTATAGGTGCAGAATCTTTAGCTCTTCGTGTTGAGTCATACCTAGAATATTTCAAAGATAGAGTAATGCTTGGTCTAGGTGTTTCAGATCTTGATATGGGTATAGGTGATTCATCTGGTAAAGCTACAGGTCAAATCGTATCTCAGACACTAAAAGAAGCAGTAATAAATATGCAGCACGTAATTGCTGACTTTATTACACATAGATTCTTTAAGCCTCTTCTAGTAGAGTCTGGCATGTACTCTGCAGAGTATGAAATATCTGATGAAGATCTAGTTTCATTTGAATTTAATAATGTAGACCAGGATTCTCAAATAAAATCAGAATCTCATATATTGAATATGTTCAATAGCGGCCTACTTACATTTAATGAGGCTAGAAAAGAGAACGGATATAGAGAATTATCTGAAGAGCAAATAAAGGATATAGGTAAAGAGAAGGAATATATACTTCCTCCAACAGAGGTTGACTTAAATAAAGCCTCTGCTGAATCTACTAGAATATCTGCACATGCAGCATCAGTTGCGTCAAAAGAAACTAATAGTTCTGGAAATTCTACAAAAAGTGATGGAAGTAAATCTGAAACAAGATCAAAAGTTTCTCCTACAAACCAGTATTCTGACTCGTTAGAGTTATGTTCTCCAATAGATTTGCTAGATAGTATCGCAAAATCTAAAAGTGATATTAATATAACCTCTCAAACGATATCAAATTATTTAAAATGCAGCATTGACAAAACGAACATATTTTCAGATAATATAATAGATGATATAAGTTCTCTTGCAGCATTAGAAATATCAGAGTTAAGAGATAATGAAAATACAATAAAGGATATTGACAATATCCTATTTGACACGTATATTACATTAGGGGACTTAGTTTGAATCATTTTTCAGAAAAGTCAGGAATCCCAATTATAGTTGATATAGATAGAGATCTTGAAATAAAAATTCAAGACTCTATTAAATCTGGAAGTTTAAAAAGTGTTACCGTTAAAATGGAAGCAACACATTCCGGAAAAGTAAATGGGAACTACTGGTATTACTCTCCATATGGGATGAGTAATGGAGCTAAAAGTTTTATTCGCCCATACGCCAAAAGGGTTACAAGAGATCATTTAGATGATTCTGAAACACTTGGCCGCGTAATAGAGGCAAATTATATTTCCTATAGTGATGCTCCAGAAAAATTACTTAATCCTGTAAATAAAAACTCTATTAGAGAGATAAAAGATTTTATAAAAAGCCCTAATTACAGAAAAAGTGATTATAAAGGGTTGGGTCATGTTGAGCTTATAGCGAAGATTACAGATCCAGACGCCATTAATAAGATATTAGACAACAAATATGTTTCTGTATCTGTTGGCGGTAATGCTAAATCTGCTATATGTTCTGTTTGTGGTGAAAATGTTAAAAACGGCCACAGACATATGAGGGGAGCACAATATAATGGCGAACCATGCTTCTATATTGGAGGAGACATGGTTTTTGAACATGTCTCATATGTAGATATCCCTGCAGATAAAAAAGCAGTATCAACATTAATACGAGATGCTGAAGAGCATAGATCGTATTTATCAATATTAGATTTTGAAACATCAACACAAGGCAATACAACAATGGTAAAACTGGACGATCTTGATAAGTCAAATACAATCCTTGTAGACCACGCTAAGGAATTAGGTATTAAAGACTTTGTATGTCCTACAGACATCAAAGATAAATCAAATTATGTATTTATCGAGGAACAATCATTTCCTATTTCTGATGCGTTAAGCGCATCATTGGTTAAAGATTTCTTCGTTACAAAAATTGAAGATTCAGAAGATAAACAGAGTATCTTGCAACTTGTAGATGAAAAACTAGCTGAGCTTGGTGTATCAGATTACACATCTGTAATTGAAGGTGCCAAAGCAACTAAAGATCCAGAAAATGTAGTTAAAGACAGTCTAGACACTGGTGCATTAGCTGATTTAGTTGTAGCTAAAATTCAAGACTCATTAGGAATTAAAGCTAGTTCATATCAAAGTGCAAGAACTAAAGCATTAGCAAAAGAAAATCAAATACTTTCAAATAAAGTTGCTGAATTAGAATCACAACTTCGTGATTCATTAGTTTCTCAAATTTCAGCTCTTGATAAAATTGAAGACTCTGATAAAATAGAGAGACTGAAAGAAAGATCAATTGATTCTCTTATGGACAAATTACAAGACATCAAAGATTCTCAGTCAAAAGAAGTAAAAGAGGATAAAGAAGATAAAGATGTCAAAAATGAAGAGGGTACTGAAGTAAAAGACTCTCAAGATAAAAATACTCTTCCTAAAGATGGAATCACAATCACAGACTCCGTTGATGGTGAAGGGCAGACAGATACTGGTAAAGAAGGCGAACCTCAGAATGAAATTAAAGACTCAGAAAGCCTAGTCTTTAAAGATAAAAAAGAACTTGAAGAAGCGTACAGAAAAGTTCTGAAAGAGAAAGGCCTAACAAAAGCTTTACAATTTAAACGCAGTGCAAAAATTGCTGCATAATAGCTACTAATAGCGGAGTTTTAAAATATGTTTTCACCATATTCTATTAATAAAAAACAAAATACAAAACACTATAATAAAGGTGACTGGCAGACCCCAGCGGTGATGTTCTCTGAGGGTATGCACCCTGCAGGCCAGTTTATGCCTGCCCCATACTTGCCATTTGTTCGTGGTAAGGGCGAAGAAGTATACACCCATGTAGTTGTATCAACTGGTAAAGTTGTTGCATTTGATAGCAATGGTTATTTGGTTCCAGCTGGTATCCTAGATTCTGATGCTGCTTACACTGTAGTAGATGTACAAGAAGGCGTTGTTGGCCCTGATGGTAATCCTGTAGTAGCTGGCGAAAAAGTTGCTGACAAAATGAGAGCTGCCGGTATTACAGTTTCTGCACCAGTAGGCGTTGCATTCTTCGACTACCTGCGTAACCCAGGCGGCGATGGTATTAACCCACTGGATCTGAACTTCCAAAACTTAAATTATCAAAACCGTGTAACATTCACTACTGACTATGTAATTGAATTGCCTATTGTTGAGAGCGATGAAGTTTATGCTAAAGCTCCTATGGCTGGCATTGCTGCATTTATTGCTGCTAAAGGTCCTAATGCTGGTACTGGTACAGTTGCTGATTTCACCACAATTAAACCTGGTGATTTTGTAACATTTGATAAAAATTCTAACTTGATCGTTACTACAGATAAGACAGGCGACAAAGTTATTGGTCAAGTATTGCAAGTTGTTAAACCTCGTGCAAATAGCATGTTAAAATATGTTCGTACATCATCAAATGGTGGCGGCGAATTGAATAAGATGCCTGGTAGTGCGACTGATGGTGTTGGTCACAAATTATCATATTCTGGTGGCTATGGCTTAGTTCGTGTTAACCTTATAAATAGATAATATAGCAAAATAAATTAGGAAAATACATAATATGTCTACAACAGAAGAAAAACTGAATATCAGAGACGAACTACAGACCTTACACTCTCTGTTTAAAAACAACGGTCGTGATATCACTGGCGAAGTGATGTCAATTAAAGATACATTGGCAACTCCGAACATCGCTACAATTATGAAGCGTGTTATTGAAGAAGTTGTTCTTGAAGGTATCGAACCAAATCTTATTGGTCAATCATTGCTGCAACGTATCGAATTCAATGGTCCATATGTTACTGAAGTTAAATTCCGTACACTAGGCGCAATTGATGTTGGTGATATCTCTATGGCGGAAGGCCAAGAATATCCAGAATTCAGCACCACTAACGGTGGTGGACAAGTAAGTGCCATTATAGGTAAATACGGTTTGGCTGTCCGAATCACTGAGGAAATGCTGAATAACAACCAATGGGACGTTGTTGGTTATACTCTGCGCGAACTTGGTAAAGCTATGGCTCGTGCACGTGAAGAAAACATCTTCAATGTAATTAATAACGCAGGTGTTGTTGTATTTGACAACTTGCACCCTAACCAATCTCTGTTAGGTCGTACAACTGGTCGTGACCTGTCTGGTGCTGGTAACGGCTCATTTACAGCTGACGATATGTATGATATGTATGCATCAACTCTGGAACGCGGATTTACTCCTGACGTAATTCTGTGTCACCCATTGGCTTGGGCAACATTTGCTAAAGATCCAGTTCTGCGTGAATATGCTCTGCAAGGTGGTGGTCTGAATGATTGGTTCAACACAATGCCTAATGCTAACGTAGGTCAAGGTAAATTTATTCCTGAAGTTTGGCGCAATGCTAACCGTATGTCTGGTGATACTGCTTTCAACCCTACCGCAAATGAACGCGTTGGTACACAAGAAAGTACATTCAACTTCCCATCATACTTCCCTGGAACTGCTGGTCTACGCATTATCGCATCTCCACATGTACGTTTTGATCCAGTAGCCAAAACTACTGATATCATCATGATTGATACTAAAGAACTTGGTGCCCTGTGTGTTATCGAGAATCCTACTATGGATGAATGGGATGACCCAGCACGAGACATCAAAAAAGTTAAAATCCGTGAACGCTATGGTATTGCAATCTTTAACGAAGGACAAGCTATTTCTGTTGCTCGCAATGTAAGCATCGAGCCTAATGAAATTGTTCTGCCTCCACAAGCAATTGTTAATAATATCCCACGTATTCAACGTAAAGACTAATATAAACCCATAAGTGTTTATTGGCTAATTGGGAGGTAGGGTCTACTCCCTACCTCCCTTTTTTATTGGATTAAAAATATATGCAAATAAAAATTAAATTAGTTGGCTCATCATTCTTATTTGGTGAAAAGTTCTCTATGATAAGAGGACAAGAAAAAGTTCTTGATTCTGACAAATTAAATATTGCAGATCTTGAAATTATCTCACATTACATTCGTTCCGGAACATTGGAATCAACTGCCAATGCGGATGATATTATGAACATTGCTCTTGAGTTGAGAGAACAAGTTTCAAATGGCGATACAGATAAAGTGTTTCATCTTCAAAATGAGGCATCTGTAGAAGTTGTTGATGCAGAGATTGTTGATGAAAATGGTAATGTTACAACAACTGCCGAAATTCTGGAAAGAAAACAATTGAAATCAGATATGGAAACATTTGTTGCAGATAAAGTTGTTAATGCTAATGGAGCTCAAGCTCTTGTAGCACTTAAAAATTCTCCATATCAAACTAAAGAAGATTTAGAGTACGCATTAAATGCAGAAGTTGAATCTAAAAATCGTAAAACAGTTGTAGCGTTAATTGAAGAGCAATTGGCCGCTCTTAATGTTAAACAAGAAGAGCAGATTCAAGAAAAAGAACAAGAAGAAGTAGTATCAGAAGAGTAACATAATTATGTCAGATAATATATTAAAAGTATTAAATTCAGAAGATGAATTAAAATTTATGCCATTAAAGGGCGCTATAAAACTTAAATTATCTGGCAGTTACTTTCCATATGCGCTTAATGAACATATATCTCTTAAAAGAATTCATAATAAAGAAGGAATAAATCATTATTCTAAATCGTATAGTGATATGTTCAGAATAGATGAATTCAGAAAAGAGGAAGTAGATGTAGAGTATAAAGATGGCGTAATAACAATTATTCCTAAAGAGATGTTTCAGGACAATTCCAAATACGCCCTTTACATTGATTCCGGTTTAATGAGTATATCAAATGTTCATCAAATAAATGGCAATGATACTGATCTTATATCAAGCACCCTTAACGATAAAAATGTTTTAATAAAAGTTTCGTCAGGGTTTCTCAACGAAAATAATAAAATATTTGTAGCTAGTGTATCTATTGAGGGGCAGCTTGTAGAAAACTCTAAGCTAATAACAGTTCCTAGCAATATTAATATTAGGGGAGTAGATATTTCATTTAAAGATGGATTTATCCCTCATATAGACGATGAGATATCAATAACTGTCACAGCATCACAAATACTTGATAAAGATTTCAAATTAGAATTTGGAACTGGCACAGCAAGCCCATTAGAAGATAAAACTCCTAAATCTACATCTGGCAGGATAGGCGAGTCAGACCTGAAAGAGTTTTACAATGGCTTAAGTGGATCAAATACAGCTAAAACGACTGATGGTGTAACTACAAGTTCTGTATCATACAGACTTGAAGTAAGACAGCCATCAAAAGCTATGATCGTATTTGATAAAGAAATAGATAAAGACACTACAGATATAAATTCATTTGATGTAGAATTTATGGAGGCATTTGATAATTACCATTTATCCATGATGGGATTATATGAATTGCCGAAGTATATATTAGAATTCTCTATAATTAGGGGCGGAAAAGTATTACAAATAGAGCTAATACAAAATGTAGACCCTAGTGCACCAAATGTAATACGTAGGTGGAAAGAATGACAGAGTTAGTAGACTATAAAAGGCTTGCAGGAGAGAATTATCTTGTAAGAGATCCAGAATTTAAAACTGGGCCAACATTTATATATAATACTATTGGAACATTTGCTATTCCATCTGTACATTCTACATTTGACGGATTTGAAGGTCCACCAAGAGCAATCAAAAAAGAGCTTATAAGAGAAAAAGTCCAAAAGGACAATGGTAAAACTAAATATGAGACTGTGGAAAGAACAACATTCTTATATAGAGAACCATTTCATACTTTTAAATACTTTGAAGCTTTGGGATCTACATATGGTATGCATGAGATAATAAATGATAGAGAAGCATTTGATGGATCATTTGCATCTATTATAGATAGATGGAAAACTGAGCCAGCATATATTGAAAAAATGAATGCACTAAGATCATCTAATGGATATTCATATAACTCTTCTACTATAAATGGTTGTGCCATAACTATACATGCGAATATACAATCTGATGGCGAAGTGTCATATTCATTTAAAGATCAGATAAAGAAAGACCAATATGACAATGACTATATAGACATACATATTGGGGAATTCCATCTTATGCCTAATACACCAAGAAATATTTATAGGTGCAATTTGGCATATGATATACAGTTTATAGAAAAAGGTTCTGATAATTTTAATTCAAATATGGATAAAACAGCACCTATGCTAACAGGAATTCCAAAACCTAAAGCTACAGAAGATTCTCCAGTAGAATTTTATTTCGGAACAACAAGGTTAGTAGACGAATCAAGTCGTCCTAAAGAGTTCTACGAAAAAGATTTAAATATAAGACATCCACAATATCTTGAGGCAGGCGCACAAATAAGATGGAAATCTATGAGTGAGCAATGTCAATCATGGGTAAGGATATATGATGGATTAGATCTAAAGCGTGTAATGTCAAAGAATGTATACAAACCTGGCGCGTATGTATGCAACTCAAAAGTCAAAGTAAATCTTACAAAGCTAACAAAGCTTATCAAACAAAATAATCCTGTACCATTATCTACATTTAAAGTTATAATATATCCACCATCATATAATGTACTTGCATATGATGTAATAGACAGAGTTTCTTATCCTCATTTCTCTATGTTTATATATGAAATGGACTATATAGACTTTGATGTACAAAGAAATTTCAAATCTAGTGGCGGATTTCAATATTCAATAGAAATATATCATAACGATAAAGAAACTCTTTTGTTTAGAGATTCTACGTCAGATGAGGTAGAAAGATATATAGCTCCACAATATGCTAATATATTAAAATATGGACTATGGTATCATCATACTAATGGTAATGATTTAAAAACAATAGGAAGAGAATTCCCTGAATTCTCACATACATTCTTAGAATATAAAGGTATAAAAACAGAGGATTATGGAAAAATACGATACTATCCTAATGAGTCATTAATTAAATTTATTGAGAGCAATGGCGGCGTATATATTTCTATAACCACATATGATGGAACTAAGAGAGAATAAATGGCAAATATTGAATTAAGACTTTCTACTGGTAGTGCTACCAATAAATCAGTTTCAAATATTAGAGACTCTATTGGCGGGAAAATGGCCGAATCTGGTACAATATCTCATATAATAACAGAGAACTCATTCAAATTAAATGACGTATGGGATGATATAAGTCAGGCTGATAATGCATCTAATACATCTGATTATAGATGTTTATATATTTACAATAATCCAACTGGACCAAATAAGGGCCCATTTTTGGGCACAAAAATATACGTTGGTGGTGTAACATATGCTAAATTTACGTTAGCCAAAGTAGATGCAAAAAATACAGATGCTAATATAGCAGCATCAGAAACAACACCTCCAGATGGTATAACATTTGAAAAATATACAAAAGAAAATCCATTAAGACTTGATACACTTGATGCAGGTGACAAATACGCAATATGGATTAAGCGAACAGCAGAGAATGTATCTGGAGCAGGGGAAATTAGAGAAGCATTTGAGCTTAATATTGTAGGTTCAGACTAATATAAAGGATAAGAGATGGCAGAGATAGAATATGGAAGTTCAGGCAGTACTAGAGAATCAGTAATGGATTATTTTGATATCTACCTGCCATCTAGTCTTCTAGATCAGTTTGAAGACAGGGTTGATAACTCTTGTGCCCCTGTAAACGGATTGACACCGTGGGAATCACCTTCCGGAAGGGATGCATTAAATAAATCTATATTGGCTATGGCATCCGGATTATTTGATAACGTTCCTACACCTAGATACCCAGATGAATGTGGATTCAAAAAATTTAAATTTGATAGAATTTATAAAAGTTATGATACTGAACAGTCTATATCAGATGGGGTAGATATAAATATATCTGGACAATCTTATTTTTCAAATGAATTAACAAACAGATTATTTAGACATAAATTTATGTCGCCACTTATAAAGGCGTCTAACCCTAGTGAATTAGAGTACTATAATTCAGAGATTAACATTGGTGTGACATCAACAGTATTATCTTTATTGATAAATAATTATATAGTTAATAGTGGATATACTTTTATCGGCAATAATAGTTTTGTAAAAGCAGAAGGAAAAAGCAGAAAAGTTCTTGATGGTGGAACATCCAATAGAACAGTAATGATACCAATAATGATATCTAGAAATTTGAACTATGGTGAAAATGCCCCAAATGGAATACAGATAGATGTAAATGCCTATAATACTATAGAATTGGATCAGGATTTTTCTGAAGACCTAAACAAGCAGAAAATTTTTAATGGTGTAACATTTTTAGGGTATAAGAAGAAAATTACTGGTGTTTCAGTTGGCGGTGCACATTCATACAATAATGATAGCAACATTATAAACGCTATAAGATACACAGTAGGTCAAAAATCATTTGCTGTTGCATCAACTGTTCATTGCGAAGGAAATAAGTATTCTGAACTAACATTGATTCCAAGCATTGAGAGAAATGCTAATTTGGTTTTATCAGGATTAAGGTATGATAAGTTGCCAAAAATAAAAAGTCCAACCGAGTTTTTCATATACATCAATAGAATATATGAGGATGGAGGCAGCTACTATATAGATATATTTGTTCCAGATAAAACTATTAAAGTTTGGAATCAAGGGATAAATAATTATGAAGATAAAAATGTAAAGGATATTAAAATATCTAATATATCTAAAGCTTCAGCAATGATAAGTGTTAATGTATGGAACTATATAGATCCATTTTCGGGAGTTTCAGACGAAAAAAATTCTAATCCTAAAACGCCGATGTTCGAGGGTGTAGATAGCAGATCTTTACCTGGATTACTGAATAATAATAAAAATTTACACAATCTATTTATAAATAGTATAACAGGAATGTCAACATATGGAGTGTCAAATCCAGTAGTTGTCGGATCAGCATTTTCAGATACATCTAATACATTTTGCGGATCATCAATCGTAAAAGATAAATTCTCAAAAGGCGCCTATATGGTTATTATAGTAGGTATACAATACAATCCATATCTTGAAGACGACTTTATAGGAAGCAAAGTTAAAAGCTCGTTTATGTCATATATAAATGAGTTTACCCCATCATCGTCTAGGTATGACGGAAGTCTTAGTCAAATTGCCGATATGTTTGGTGTAAGTATAAACTTTAGGCCAATAGGAGGCAAAACAGATGTATTTGAAGCTTGATGATAACCCAAAAAGTTCATTAAGATACCCTTCACTCTCGCTAAACCTAAAGGTTGTATTTGATAATTATAGAGTTAGAACTTTTAAAAGTTTATATAATAATAAAACAAACACTATTAAAGAGAAAACATTTAAAACTCAATACAGGGTTAAATTTGGCGATACGACATACAAGTTTGTAGATATATATTATATAAATAAAAAACATGTATTCAGAACAAAATCATTCCTGTCAGAATATATATCGTATTCATTATCTGAAAAAAGGATAAGATATAAATCTGGATATCATTTTAGTGTTGCTAGCAAAAGAGAACATACGCTTACATTTAGAAGTATATTTAAAGTTAAATTTGGATATGTTAAACGTACAATAAAACTTAAATCTAGATATAAAAATGATAATGTGAATGGTAGAGTTTATAGATTTAAATATTATGACTACTACAGTTATCAAAAAACTAAAAAATCTGAATTTAAGTATATAGGAAGCTATATATCAACACATGTAAAAGATGCTCAATATAGGTTTACTTCTGAATATAGAAATGATGACTCATTCCTATTAAATATAAGCGAGGGATATACAGTAGATACATCAGGCGGTAAAATAATAATAGATCCAAAAATCTTGAAACTTAATATCGCAAAAGATAAGATACGCGTATTCTTAAATATGCCTCCATTATTTATAAACTACTGTTTTACTATGAACTCTCAATTTGCACCTATAGCAGTAGAAGATTCAAAATATGTTATAAATATATCAAACATATTATCAAGAGCATCTGTAGATATATCAGATTTACTACCATATATCTCTTTATCTATATATAGACACAATACAGAAAAAGTAGATACAAGAGTTATAAGGGCCGGCAATATATTTGTATCTGAAAATGTATACGATCATAATGTATTCTCAAATCTATTATATAAACGAATAGATGTAAGAGACGAATCAATACATATAGGTAAATCCTCTATTGTTCCATCAGATTCTCAATTATGGAATATTAAAATCAGAAATAATGGAGAATGCTGTCTTAATAGAGTTATCAAAATTAAATCTGGTAAAGTATCTTGTTATATTCCTAATATTACTATTAGACATAATGTTAATAAGATGTATGAAGATACAACTCAGCAATCTGAATTTGTAGCTAATGGATTTAGACGTATCCCTTCGACATATGTAAGTAAAATGAAAATTTCTGAAATTATGGAAAAAGCTAAAAAATCCAAACTTGACGAATGGACAAGACCAGAACGTGAATTTTAGAGTGATATAAAATGATTAAAGCACCAAATGGCGATATTTTAATTGATAAGAATATAACAGGAATTGAAAACCTGTTAGAACTTATAGTTGATGCAACAGGACTCCAAAAGGGAGATATAAGAATAGATGAATCTACTATTAGGGAAGTTTCTGAAAAAGACAGAAATGCCGCTGTTGATGTTGAGATTACTAAAGGCGGCCACACAAATAGAGTGGTCGCCTATTATAATAGGGTATCACTAGCAGAAATAGGTAATGTCGAAGCAGAAAAAAATAACGCTGCCGTTTTAAATTATATAGATGGAGAGAACGGCGACTTTAGTACAGCATTTAATGACAAGGCTATTAAAACTAAACTAAAGCAAACAGTGGCCGATAGAGTTAATATCCCTAGTGATGAAATAGCGGTTGAATCAATTGATTACGGCAAAAAGTATGAAGGTTACACATCCGTAACATTTAAAATGAACGGAGATGATGCTAAAACAGTAAAAGATAATTTTACTGTTAAATCATGGTATGTTCCGCCAATATATACAATTAATGATGAAGATTTCGATAGGAAGCTTGGTACTCCAAATGATTTTTCAGACAGGGTATTTATAGAAGTAAAAAATGATAGAGATCTTTTATTGGATACGAGTAGACATGTGGCAAATGGACGTAGAAAAGCTAATAATCCATTATTTTTCCCTAAAGGCAATATAACAGATTTTGAATCGACAAATTACAGTTATGGGAATACTGATGATGAGCTTGTTGGGTACTTAGTTGATGCGTATCACACTAGAGAAATACAGGATTCTGGTAATAATAAGTATGAGATAACTGAAGTTAAACAACTTGAAAATGGATTCTCTAAAGTATGGGTTGAAAATAAAAACAAAGACATAATAGAACGTAATGGATTTTATAAAATAAGACAATTTGATCTTAATCGCCATGCACAATGGGTAATATTTAAAAACGAATTATCAGATACGGTAAAATATGTTCGCGGAGTTATACAAGGATCCTGGAAATATAAAGAGTTTTATAGTGATGATAATAAAAGATATACTATATTTTATTCAACTAAGGAGGGATATTTGATATATCCAATAGAAGACTTATTAAATAGCTTAGGCCTTAAATATGAAAGTCAATTAAGATATCTTAATCCCGATCCTAATGAAAGAGTAACACCACCTAGTGACTTTAAAATCCCAGAACTCACAGACGATAAAAGAAAAGAGTTAGATAGATATTTTAAAATTAATAAAAAATATAAATCATTAGATATACAACTTTATGGCGAAGATAGTATTGGATTATTTAATCTTAAATATGGCCAAGTATTTAAATTTGAGAAAAAAGAAGTAGATAATAATTCTTATAATGAATCTGGGAGTCCTGCATATAAAATACGTGGAACTGCAAAAATACTACAGAGAGAATATGACTATAATCGCAATGACATCATAAATGATGAGAATAAAACGTATTATTCACACTCAAATTATGGAAGGATATATAAATATAACGGAGACGCTGTATATTTTGCAAAAATGACAGCAGGAACATCACATTCTGACGAAGAAATAAGAGAAGAAAAAGAACTCATAAAAAGAGAGATATTTAATAGGTACGGTTTGCCTTACAATAAGATAACTATAGATTGGGATAAAACTTTATCATCAAATTTCGATAAAATATATTACAATGTAAAACAGGCTGTATCATGCAAAGAAACTTCCGAAAAATTAATACCTGTTTATAAACGTATAACTCCTGAATTCACAGGACACCCAGCAATAAGTGCTGACATAAGATATATAAATAGACAAGAATTAAAATATACAGTAAGTAATAAGTACCCTCTTGAAAGAGAAGTTCGTAAACTTCCAGAAGATAAAAACTCTGTAGAAGAATATTATTATTTCTCAGGCGGTTAGACATGGAAACACTTTTAAGTAGAAATACTGATACTAAAAACAATCTAAAAAAACAGATTGCAGATATGAAAGCAGTTCCAGAATCATATATAGAAATATTAGGCATAGAAGAAGACAAAAATGGTGAATATGGATCAATTAATGTTAAATATTCGTATGCTGGCGAGGAACATACTGTATCTGTATTAAGATCAATTTTAAACACAATTTCTATATATAGTCCTTCAAGAGGAAGGACATATGACCAGGAATACAGTATATTTTCTGATATGGATCTAAATAGTTGGACAAAAGATAAACATCTTAAACTTGTATGTGACCAGCTAGATATACCAAGTAGTGAGGTACACCTAGAAGATATATCCATAAGTTTTAATTATTATAATGATATAGTAGTTGGTGCAATTATAGCCGCAAATGAAAATTCTCAATATACGTGCGGCGAATTATATACTAGAACAGTATACTATGCTCAGAATTATATTAATGTATATACAGATAATATAAAAGAGTTATTACCAAAAACATTTAGGCATGATTATGTTGAGGAGTATATAAGACTGTATAATGATTACCCTGGAGACATCCCATCTGATAAATTATTAGAGTTAGAAAATAAAAAAATACAAGAAGCTGGTAGAGAATCGTTTTTTGTAAAAACTCCAGGATATACATATAATCCAATGGAAACATATTATAAGGATGATTTAGCTATACATACTGGAGCTATATTAGAAAAATATTTATTGGGGACACCTAGCGGCAGGAATATTTATAGCACAAGCATAGCATATTCATGGGGGGAATATAAATGGGGCGTAGAACACTGTCTTATTGCTGGATTAAGAACAGATGGTGGAAATGATAATATATTCGGAATGTTTTCTACAAGAAAATTTAATATTACAAGAGATTTGGTTCAGGTTATGCCAAAAAGAGGGTATATTAGAAATAGTACAACAAACAAATCTATATATCTTTCAAAAAGTAATAACTCTAATTATTATATAGAATCTATAAAGCATATTGAGGGATCAAAGTTTAAGCTTAGATCAGACCCGCATTCTGGTACTGTTATATACTATTCTGGAATAAAGTTAAAAGATTCATATAACGATAATGAACTTGAGGAAGTTAGAAATTCTATTATAATGGGAATAGAAGACCAACTATATAATGTGTATAATCTTCCAAGATCAATTGTTAGACTTGTATTCACGAGTCAGATTAAACTTAAATATAATGATAGTGTATCATTAGATGTAAGTTATAGTGATACAATGATGAAATCTGGAATATTTACTATTAAAATAGTATATGAGAAATAAAAATGAATAATAGAATGCTTATAAACTCTATATCAATAGGATTTAAAGACGAGACAAAAACTACACTTACGAATGTTGTTTTTGATTTTGATCTTAATCCATTTTATGCATCAATAAGAGATATAGAAATATCTTTTCCAACTGAAATATCATTTTCGGAGGATTTTGTAGTCCGTTTAAATGAAATGATATTCAGAAAGTCTGTTTGGATAAGTAATTATATAAAAAGAAAAAATCTCAAATTGACATACGAAGAGATATATGCGATATGTAGAGACTATGTTATATGCGCTATAGTTTCTGACGTTGCAAATCTTTTATATGGAACATCATCTAAGAATGAATCAGTTAAAAAGATTCTTGGCGATTTTACTGTAGAAAGAACTAAATCATCTAATTCTGGTAATAATAACTCTAAGATAGCCGATGAGGCTAAGGAATGTGCCGAGTCTATATTAGCATTAATAGACGATATGTCCAGAGTTAAAGCTATGGGATTTGTAAAAGGCGAAAATAATTGCGGAAATAAATCTAGTAATAGATTATGGCATAGCCCTAAATTCCTTAGCAAAATGCCTATAGGGGCAAATAAGATATTAGAGTCTGATGGAAAACTATATAAGACTGGATACGGATATGGCAACGAATCAGAGCCCCTTTATACAAGAAATTGATCTAAGACATGAATTCCAGATGCTGTTTTCTGGAGGAGAGTTCGTAAAAAAGGGTGAGACTTACATATATAGAAAAGTAAGAATCAAAGATGGCTCAAAAGAGAAATGTTCATGTTGGAATAATATATCAAATGAGGGCAGATCTGACTGTCCTCATTGTGATGGGATAGGATATCTATGGGATGATGTATTGCTTAAGGGTCATATGTGGATGCCTAGAAATACACTAATGCCGGGAGAAAACTCTTATAAATCTTACGGAGGTAAGGCCGGCAGACTCAACAACTCTGAATGGTTATTGGCAACATCTTATTCTTTAGACTTTTCTGATAGAGATATAATATACCGCCCAGAAGTAGATGATAGTGGAAAAGTAATACTTCCAATAAAATCAAAAAAGACATATTATATAACATCTGTATATAGATATGGTTTCGATTTTGATAGGGAAGATTTTACAGTCTTAGGGTTATCAGAAGTATGACAATACAAGTAAACAATGAAAATGATTACGCACTAGATCGTCTCCATAGAATGTCTATTGATAATAGCTTTGTTGTTACAAACCCAGACGAAGTTTTAAAGAATTATAGGAAATTGACGATTGACAAATTCATAGTATTCCTGTATTCTTTACTAAGCAATAAAGAGATGATTTTAGAAAACCCTGAAAAGGGTATTGGGCCAAAAGATAGAAATAAATTCTCATTTACAGAGATTTATCCAGATTACGGCGATGTAACTAACACTCATAACAATGTTACTTTTGAAATATGGAGCAGAGCTCCGGCAACATTAAAAGCTACAGCAGTATCAACAAATTCCACTAAATGGAATAAGCCAAGGACATTATTTGAAAAGAAAATGTCAGATGGAGATACATATGAGTTTAAAGAATTTATATATGAAAATATATTAAAATTTACAGTTTGGTCAGAAAAAGCAGATGATGCTAGAAGGTTAGCAACATCATTAGAAAACTTTTTTGCCGATAATTATCATGTATTAAGGATGCATGTAGGCGGACTATATTATGAGGGCAGAAGCCCAACAATATTATCCTCAGACTTTGGTTCAAAAAGATTATTCGGAATACCCTTGGTTTATAAAGTAATAACTGAGGAACCTGGATATACACGACGTGGAAATATAGTATCTATCGATACTTCATTACAAATAGTTGACTCTTTATTAAACGAAGAGCTCGAAGAACTACAAAAAAGAATAAATAAAAATTAATGGAGCATAATATTTATGGCTACATATGAAAATCTACCAGGCGTAAATCTGGAGCTTTTAGACGGTAATTTAAGAGTAGACGCTACATCAGATGCCAATCGTGTCTTAATTATCGGTCGTGCTGAAACAGGTACATCTGGAAGAATATATAATGTTGGTGATACCAACAAGGCTGCTAATACATTTGGCCCAGAATCTCCTCTGATCAGAAAGATGTCTGAAGCTCGCTTAGGTGGTGCAACAGAAGTATCTCTATATCGTATTGGTGGATCTCCAGCATCATTAAATGGTCTATGGGGTGAAGGTTCTCAACTTGCAACAGTAGAAGAATCTGTTGTAGCTGGTGACAGCTTCCGTATTTATTGCGGTCCTCGTCCTAGCAACGATGGTAAATCATGCTTGATCGTATTCAAGGGTAAAAATATTGTTTACTCTAACGTTCCTGGTTCTGAAATTGACCTTAACCAAGTAACAGTTACAGGGTTTGATGAAACAACAGGTGTTGTAATCGGTACTCCTACTGAACCTGTTCTGATGTCAAACATTATCCCCGTAACCAAAAAAGGTGAATCAAATCACATTAGCAATGGCGTTAATACAGAATTTAGACTTATTGGTACAACAAAAACTGATAACGTTACAAATGTTGTTGTTAAAGTTAATGAAGAAGAGAAAACATCTGGTACAGATTACACTCTAACTAAAGACACTTTAAATAACTACTGGAAAATAAAATTCAATTCTGCACAAGATGCACGTGCAAAAATTAATGTAACATACGACTATATCGCTACTGGTAATGAAGCTGGTGCAGCTGTATTCAGCGGCGACGGCGCTAAAACTAAATTTGTTTTAGCAGGTACTCATCCTAGCAGCAATGTTACCATTGACCGTGTTGTAGTTGCTGGCGTAGATAAAACATCTGAAGCCACAGTTGAAAACAGCGACGATAATCTAAGTAAGGCGCTCGTACTGCAAACTGCTCCAGGCGATCAAGAAGCAATTGCTGTTGACTACACTATCGCTAAAACAGGATCTTCAGTTCCTGGTACATTTAAAGAGGGTAAAGACAGCCTGAACTGTACATGGAAAGAATACTACGAGATTCTTTACGCCGGTCTTAAAGATCTTGAAACAGTAAATGCAATGTCTGTTGTTACAGACTACGCTATCGTTGATGCACCAAATATTGCATCTGGTTCTACTGCTAAAGACAGACTGGAATATGTATATGTTTCAGAAGAAGATGGCGAATACAAATTCGAATGGTCTACATCTAAAGTTGTATATCGTAAAGGCAGTGGTACTACACTGAACTCTTCTGAGGCAGATATTAACGGTAACGGACAACCTATCGTTTACAGACGTTATCATGAGGCTGATTTTGCACACTTGCTGGCAGAATTCGCATACAATATCTCTGAAAATGAACAATTTACACTTGTAACAATTGGTACATCAGTTCCTCAAACTACATCTACATTTGCAGTTAACAAATGGGTTGGATCTGCTCCTACATATGATGCCGCTGGTAATATCATCACTAACGGTACTGGTCTGCTTGGTGTTCGCCATATGGTAGAACGTGCTGACCAAGCTCAAGGTTACTACAAAACTTCATCTGGCTTTGTTGACGGTGTTGTTCAAGTAGATAGTAATGGCGCCAATATTGACATTGGTAAATATTTGTCAGTTGTTCCACAATTAGTTATTACTCCAGCTAGCTCATCTACTGGTACATCAACCAGAATCACAAATGCTGCAGCTATCTATGCCGGTCTGTTAACAACAATTGTAGCTGGCAACTCTACTACAAATGCTCCTCTGCCAAGATTGAGTCTGCCATTTGAGATGAAGAAAACTAAACTGAACCAACTGTCTAGCGCCGGTTATGTAACATTCCAAACTAAGAATAACACTGTTCGCGTAGTGTCTGGTGAATTGGCTACTAACATAAATTCAGACTATGATTATGTTTCTACATCAATCATCATTAACTCTGTTATTACTGGTATTCGTAACGTATGTATTCCTTACATTGGTAAGGGTCTAACAGAGGCAACTAAAGTTGCTCTTGATACAGCTATCGAATCTGTACTTGACCAAGCAGTTGCTGCCGATGCAGTAGTTAAATATGCTCACGTTGTTAACCAACCTACTGTTATCAACGGAAAAGGTACTTTAAACGTAGCGTTAACAATCGTTCCAGCCTTCGAGCTTCGTGAAGTTAACGTAGCAGTTAAATTAGCTTTAGATCTTTAATAAAGAATAGGAGAGGGTAATCCTCTCCTTAACAATCAGGATAAAATTATGTCAGAATTTAAGGAATACCACAGCTTTGGTGGTGTAGATATCACACCTGTATTCGGTAGCAAAGTATTCGGCGAAATGTCAATGGTTTCTTACCGTGTAGACAGAGAGAAAGCCCCTGTATTTACAATGGGGTCTCCTGATGCCAAAGCAATTGCACGTGGTAAACGTTATGTTTCTGGAGCTTGTGTCTTCACTGTATTCGACCGTGACTCTCTGCTTGAAGCGATGGATGAACAAGATAATACAACTGTTTATCTAAGCAAACATGAGTCTGCAAACTACCAACGTGGTGGTATTTACAGTCAAATTAATGGTGGTAAATATCAGGACGGTTATGCATCTACTGCTGCTTCTGCTGCAACTAGATCAGGCGGTACAGTTGCTGCTGACTACAACTTCACTGCAAACAGTCTTACTTCTAATACAAACATCAATAACGCATTGCGTACCAAAACAAAAGCTAACCTTGCCGACCAAGTATTGGCATTTGATATTAGCCTTGTTGCTACAAATGAATATGGTCATACATCTAAGATGGTAATCTACGGTGTAGAGCTTATGAGTGAAGCTGGTGGTGTGTCTGTTGATGACCTTGTTCTAGAAAAACAAATGTCATTTATTGCTAAACGTGTTTCTAACTGGATGGCAATTGACAGCTATAATAGCAAATAATAATTACTAATCCTTTCGGAGCCACATATGTCATACGACAATATACGAAAGGGAGAGTATCATTCAGTGGGTGGCGATGCCACCCACATTATTTTTAACTTTCCTGGATACGGCGCACTGTATATGGGAAGTTTGATATCTCTCTCATATCAGACATACAGGGATAAAGTACCTGTCTACAATCTAGGAAATACTAATATTGATGGGTTTGCTATTGGGAAGAGATATGTAGCTGGCTCTATTATAAAAGCAATGTTCCTAAATGATGACCTTAGGGCATTCTTAAATGAAGTATCAAAAGATATAGGTCTAAATAAAGATATAGATTCTATATATCAGTTGAAATATGAAAATTCTAAAACATATCATCATCTTATGATGGATGATATATTGCCATTCGATATAATAATAGTATTAAGCTCTGAGTACGGAAATTTTTCAGTATCAGAAGTAATATATGGCGCAACACTTATAAATTCTGGTCAAGTACATTCTATACAAGACCTTATTGTTGAGAACACAATATCATTTGTAGCTCGTGATGCTAGACAGACTCTTGAAAGTTTGAATTCTACAAAGTACAATATAACTACAGGTGGTACAGGAACAAAGGCATCTGAACTCTCAGATACATCTAATACAAAATACAAATCAGATAAATCAAATAGTAATCCAGATCAAGAATGGTTTAAAGATGCTTTAGAGAAATATAAGTATCAGGCAAATCTTGATGGACAACTTACTGCAGATGAGCAGAAAGTTATATCAACATTATCCCAATTGGCAGGATTAGGAGAGGACCCTAATTATAATTGGGAATCTTTACCGGCTGAATATAAAATATATAAAAATGACCCATATACAAATGGCGGCACTAAAAAATATGTATATCCAAAATCTCAAGATATAGATTCATCATCTCTTACTGCACTAGATAAGGGCGATAAATTTATAGTTGATGATGGTGACACATTGGTGTGGACAGGAGGTGTAAAAACATCTACAGGAAGTGACTATAATGGTAAATTTACTATACGTCTCTTAGGAATAGATACTCCTGAAACAGAACATAAAGATCTGAAGCCTCAAGAGTATGGATATAAGGCATCCGATTTTATGAAGGAGTATGTCAATTCGGGCAAATGGGATCAGGATGTAAGAGATGGTGTAGTTAAAATTGCTGGCACAGATGTTTATGGCCGTACCCTAGTGTATAATTATAATTATGTACTAGCAGCTGTATCTGCTGGCACTGCACATTATATGGACGGTGGTGTCAAACAAATAGGCGAATCAGAGGATAAAAGAGCCAAGCTCAATGAAGCCGCATTGGAAGCTAAAAGAGAAAAACGTGGATTATGGGGAACTGGCAATACAGTAATAATGCCGTCTGTTTGGCGTAAAAATAATAAGAAATAGGATAGTGAATGAGTACAATAACCGCATTAATTGATAGAGATGATGGAACTGTAGATACAGTTTATGCATCTGAAAATAGAGATGGAAGTGTATCATTGACTACCGTAAACTCGGGGACTGGCGAAACAAGAAGTGGAGCCAGTCCAAAAGGAACTGCTAGGGCAGCTAATACTTCTAATAGTTCAAATAAGAATTCTAAAACAGGTACATTGTATCATGCAAACGTAGACGAGATAGAAGTTAAAGGCAAGAGACAGCCAAAAGGCCATAGTTTTGTAAACGGCCTGTATAATAAATACTATTCATCAAGTGACTGTATGATCTATATAGAAGATATATGGCTTGATAAAGTTTCTGGCATAGGTATAAATGAGTCACTGTCTAGTGTTCCTATATATACAATAGGAAATTCTAGGTATAGTTTTCTATCAAGAGGAAACAATATAGTAACTGGTTTCATATCTATAAATAAATGTACTAAAGATTATTTGCCAAGAGTTCTGGAAAATATAAATAAAAATTCTGAGTTTAGAAAATTAACTCCATATGAGCAAATGCAGCTTACATCTGAAGAGTTGAGAGTATACAAAGAAAAAGAAGCTGCAATGGAATCTGGTAAGGTGTCCAATAAATCTGTATTAGACTGGGCAGACTTAGATACATTTAATATAACTATATCATACAATAATGGAGACCCAACTATGGCTGGTGTAAAACAATATGTTGATATACAAGAAATAAGAATAATAGGGTTCGAAACTAGTATAGATATAGGAAGTGATGGACAACTAATAGATGGCTACAGATTTATAGCTAAAGAAGTAAGAGGATAATATGTCATTAACAGTAGACGAAGTAAAAGGTCTAAGTACATTACCGGAAGATGATCTTACAGTTGAAGAAGCAATAGAGATATCACAGAAGCTGGAAGAGGAAAAAGATAAAGAAGTCCAAGAAGAGTCAGAGATGTCTCTTATAGTTAAAACATTAGCTATGCTTGAGGATGCCCCAACAGAGGCAGATATTGAGAATTGGAAATCTCAATACGGAACAATACATATATCGACTATACTTAACGGATCAGATTTGTACTTGTGGCGCACATTGCGTAGACAAGAATATAAGCAATTAATGAAAAGCGGATTCTTAAATGAAGTCCTTCGCGGAGAAGAAGCTATAGTTAAAAAATGTTTACTATATCCTAAACCAGACGAAAAGTTTATGGCAACATCAAGCGCAGGTGTAGTATCATCACTAAAAGAACAAATAATGTACAAATCTTCATTTGTGCCAGAGTCTATAGCTTTAAGCCAAATAAAGGTTATATAATATGAATGCAATAGGTGTCAAATCAGGAAGTTTAATAATTCCATTTAACGATACTGATATAGAATTAGGTGGATATATCTATAGAAATCTTATAGTTATTGCAAGAATGCTTAACTCCGTAGAGTTACAAAGAATACTTATGATGGATCTCGAGAGGGGTTATGTAAGAGAAGAGCTATACGAGGATATATTTAGAGAATGTTATATATCAATTCCTGGAATAGTTGGAGACATAAATTTTGATGAGGCACCTGCTGGATTTATAACAACTGTCGCTAGTGTAATACTATCTAAATCATTAGAGTATTCTACTGACCCACAAAAAGCATTTGAAAGAGATAGAGAATCTGTTACTTTATTAGATCAAATGGCTGCAATAGTTTCCAGATATATGAACACTCCATACCTAGAAGTTGTAGAGCTTCCAGTAAATAAGTTATTTGAATTGTATGCAATATGTCATGCGACATATCCAGAGCATGTAAAAGAGATAGTTATAGAAGAACCACAAAACAATATTCCTCCGGTGTAATCATGTCAGCACAGAATTTAGCAGCAAATATATTTGGTCACAAAGTATTTGATGAAGGTATACAACCAGGGGATGTAAAATCCCCATATAATATGTATACTTCAGACGATGTAAATACGTATGAAGATATACATGCTACAAAAGAAATTATAGGCTCTATAACAAAGTATGGATTATCAGCAGGTGCATTATTTACAGTAAAAGAGCTACTAAAAAGACAAAGCGCACAAAATAAGCTTAGAGACTATATAACTCTAAGTTATCTATCTGAATCAATTAACGGAACAGCAGATGATGCTGTGCGAGCATACGGCGGGAGAGTCACCTTAACGAACTTAGCAATGAATACTGCTAGGGCGTTTGAGGAGCTCTCCCCTTTTTCTATTTTAAAGACATTCCAAACATCTCATATTATGCAGCCGTTTGCAACAAAAACTGGCGAGCATTTCTTCACACCAGAATTATTAAAGTACCAGAAAAAATATTTTGAAGAGCTTGCACATAAGTATGGTAATAGAGGTATAACATCCGCCGACATATCTACAGGTATGTTATACAAAGATGGCAAATTATTTTCATCTAGTGGTGAAGAAATAATAAGCAATGCAAGACTTATTACATCTGAATGGACAGGACATACAGGTGGCCATGATGAAGGATCAATGTATAACAAAATTTTAAGAAGACATATCTTGCATCACCAAGATATGAGTACACAGTCAAGAAAAGAAATATTTGATTTGTCTAAAAATATACTTGATACAGAGGCACCATTTACTGTTATAGCAGATACAAAAGACACAAATATTAATAAAGGCTGGATAAAATCTGTAATAGGTCAAGGTATAGCACAAGGCTTTAACATGGTTAATGAACCATTAGGATTCGTTGAAGAACTTGGTGGCACATTATTCAATGAAAACAATGGTGTATTTAGATTTATAAATAAATATGGGAAAATAAATCCGCATGCAAATGCGGATATGAAAATAGCTGACTTGGCAGTTGGTTACGTTAGGCATGGCGCCGTTAAACTTGGGATACTTGGTGCGGCATATTATACACTAGATAATATGGCCAAAGTAATTGGAACAAGTGGTAGTGGATATGATCAAGGTATAATAGAGGGTGTATCTACAACAGCTGTAAATGCAAAAATAGCATATGCTGAAATGGTGTCAGATAGATTTGAAGAGTATACTACACAACAAGAATATGTTGCACCAGGATCAACATCATTATTAAGATTAGCTGGATTCCCATTAGCAGGAGCTATGCTTGCAGGTACAGTAGCATATAGTAAGCGTGTAGTTCCATCTGTATTATCAGATGAGGGATATAAAGCTGGACAAAGAATGGCACATGCACAGGGCGATGTGATAAGTTCTGGAGTTTCACAACTTGTAAGTAATACATCTATAGAGTCTTCATTGGGTAGAATAGGAAATACCAAAAAATGGGCAATGAGAGGTGCTTTAGCTGGACTTGCATTAGCATTACCATTTTTACCTGGAGCACTAGCTGGTGAATCATCTGATTCAATAAAAGACAGATATCTGTACGGTGAAGATGTAGAACAAAGATCAAATGCATTATGGTTTTCAGGATCAACAGATATAGAAGGTGGAGGTATAAAATACTTCACTAAAAACTGGTATCAAAGACTGATGGCCGGGAATAAAGACAAAATATTATATGGAGATGGGGATACAAAAGAGGAGCTTAATCCTTTTCTAAATCCAATAGATTATCTACAAAATCCGTATAGACTTGAAGAAATGCATCAGGATGATATGCCTTATCCAATATGGGGTATGGATGTATCTGTTGGCGGATGGGCCGGTAAAATATTTGAACGAACAATAGGTCAAATAATAAAACCGGACAGAATAAATCCAAATATGGCGCAGTTGATGGAAAATCCCAATTCAATAGATCAGGATTACTACGCTAGTGATGAAAATTCGTATGCATTCGCTTATAACTTCGGAGATATAACAAGAAAGCCTAGTTTTGAAGTTCCTGTAAACTACTCAAATGTAGAACAGTCATTAATAAACGATGACATGATAACAAAAAGGAAGAATTTAACATATTCTCCATATGCAGAATCAGCACAATATATATATAATTCTGCATCAGACTATATAGGTCTTAAAGGATGGGCTATATCAGGAGCTCTAAGTGAATTTGCTGTTGGGGACTTTTCCCAAAAGAATCAATTAGCAAGATCAGGTGAATCAACAAATGTAGCAAGAGAGTTTGTAGAGCAAAACCTTGGTGGATTATTCGGTGCAGCAGATATACTTCGCCGTATAGTCCCAATGTCATCTGATGTACTATATGATAGGGCAAATCCATTACATAACAGTGTCGCCCCATCTTGGCTACCAAGAGGAGAATATTACACAGACTTCTCAAAAGGGAACTACTATGCAAATGTAGAGCTTGGTTATGATAGAATGCCAGGTGTAGGATATGAATATTATAACCCAGAAGTAAAAGGTTTAAATCTAGAAGATTATCCTGATATACATAAATTTAAAGTATTATCAGATGTTGCATACGGTTCAAGTGAATTCTATAACGCAAAAGAACTAATGGAGTCTAAATATAACTCTGGAGAGATGACGGAATATGAAAGAGTAATATATGAGGCTACATGGGACCAATTACAAAGACGTGCGCAAAAGAAAACATTTGCAGAGTATAAAACGGACGAAGATTATGACAATGTATCGGTTGGTGGGGAACTTCTTGGCAAACTATGGGAAACAATAACACATAATGCAGAACTTCCAACAGAAAGACTTACATTCTTTAGACCTGCTGGTAAACTACTACACCAAAGAACAGCAATAGAGGATTATGAAAAGACTCAACTTATTGCATCTGATACAGCATTATGGAATGAACCATTCAAGCATTTTATAAGACCATTTATGGAGGAAAGTTATAAAACTTTCGATAAATCATATATTCCTGAACATACTCAAGAAAAAAGAAACATAGATAATTACTTTGATGCATTAGAATACTATAAACAAATGAAGGTTTATAGAGAAAACGCTAAAGGTAATTTATTTATGGCAAATCAGGCCAAAGCTAAAGCATATAAAACAACATATGGTGCATTAGCATCAGGACTAGATTCTGAATCAGATGTAAGTTCTGCATACATGGGTTTATCTAGCGAAGAGAAACAATACTTTACTTCATTCGTTAATGCAAAAGATTCCGATAGAGAAAGAATAGCATCTATTGTTGATGGTAATAATATATCAGAAATATACAAGATGTTATGGAGTAGGAAAGATGTTATAGAGTCCGGAGGAGATATATCAGAATATCTTCGAGATGAAGAGCAGCAACTTATACAAAGCAATCGTCAAGTGTACAATGCTTATGAGAGAAGTGGAGATGCCGATATAGGTATATCATTTAGGGAATATCTACAAGAAAAAAGAGCAGAGAAACTAATAGTAGATGCAACAGGTATGCCTGATGAAGAATTTGCAGGATGGGACCCAAGATTAAATGTCAAAGATATAAAACTTAGAACATTAAATATTGGTGGAGAGAATGCAGTAGAATTTGGATATTATCAGGATGACCAAGATGATCTAAAAAGACAATCGGCAATATTAGCAGAAGATCAAGTGACTACTCAATTAAAATCTATAAGAAGAACAAAAGCTCAGCAAAGATTTGATACTTCAAATATGATAAAAGACGAATTATATCGTAATGGTATAAGAGCAGTAAATGTAAATATAAGCAATAGTGGTCATGGTGATTTTGATATGACCGTATATAATAGGCAATAAATATGGACCCAATTAAACAACCTAAATTACTACTAGGTGGCGCAATAATAGGCGCTATGTCACAAGACCCAGAAGACCATCCAATAGCATCTGCGTTAGGTATGGGAATAGGAGCTTATGTAGGTAATTCACTGCAAATATCTAAAAGGGTATCTAGAGCTAGAAAAGAAATAGCAGACGATATATCATTTAACAGGGCTGACCTTTCTGGATATAGGGGATTGTCCATAAGGGCAGCTAATAGGTTTGTAGATAAATTTGCTAGGAATGCAAAAGAAATGCATATGAATCTAAGTGCTCAAGCATATGCATCTCTAAATATAGGTAGATTTGGTAGTAACACAAGCAGTAGAGAAGCGCAGGTTGCTCTGTCTGAAATGCATAAACTTACACAGCAAGGAATGCAGTCATACAAAGAGGCCGTAAAAAGAAACTTCTCAATGATATATGGACAAGATATAACATCTGTTATTGGCAATGATTTGTTCGATAATATATTTGAGTCATGGTTAAACAATAAAAACCTTGAGCAGATAAAACAAACATTGCCTGCCCATATAAAAGATAAAAATGTATTATCTGCACTACTTAGCTCTTCAATGCCTAATGCAATAACTGGCATATTAGATGCAGAAACTGGACTCCTTATCCCTACATCTAGTCTACAAAAACTAAATCTTTCTAGTGTACCAGAAACAAACTTTAATAGAGGTAAATCTCTTGATCTAAGTATAAGTGCAACATCAGAACAAAAGACTAGTGCAATAAAAGAATATCTTGTAAAAGAACTTAATTATCCTGAAATAGAGGCATTTAGAGTAGCCTCAAATATAGGTAATAATACTGAAAACAGCAAGATAAGCTTTGAAGATAATAAGATAAGTATAACAAAAGATGGTGTTACTGGCTCATTACATATGGAAGAGTACAGTAAAGATGGATCTAAATTTGTATCTAAAGGCGGGAATATATATTCTGCTGAATCGTATAATCAATTCCAGCTTCTTGGCGATAGTACAAAAGTAAAAGGTAATGTATATACAAATACAGGTGGACCATTTTCATCATCATCTCCAGAAGTAAAATCACAAGCATTTACTCCTGTAGAGTCAATGCTATTTGAGCACTTAAATACAAATAAATCTCTTGAAGAAGTATCTAAGAAATTTTCTGACAGAATAGAATATATAGGTCCCAAAACAGATTTAGTAAAACTATCTGATATGCCTATAAAAAATAAACTCACTAATATAAGTGAACAATTTTACCGCAATGATATAACAAGAGAGATACAAGGTATAAGATCAATTAATGCAGAAGAGTATAAAAATATTGTTGAAAATATAGAAATAGATAGGATGAGAAATGGTCTTAATCCTGGATTCAATAATATAAGACACTCTGACCAAGCAAAAGTGTTTATGGGTGATAATAATAAATCTGTATATACTGGCATAGTGTCATCTCCTGATCGTGATGCTACATATGCATCACGAGGAAATATATCTGTATCTGGCGATAATAGCGAGCTAAATAGAGCTGTTAAGGAATTATCAAATAGTGGTGTAGATGCATCATCATTTAATGGTGTTAAAAGTATAGGATTTAACGCTGTTGGATATGATTACAACTATAGTTTAGGAAGCTGGGTAACTGGTACTGCTATAGGAGACGGCCAATCAATAATACAAGAGTCAGATTATACCGTTAGAAAAGCAACAACTATATCACTTGGCAACAAAGATTTTGTAGCATCTAGTGATGCAGCAGAAAAGATACAGTCACTTATAAACGGTACAAATGAGGGGCCAGTTACATTCAAAGGTGGAGAACTTTTAGGTTTTTCAAATGGCGAAGAAGTAAGAGCACCTAGACATTTTGAAACAGTAGAATTATCACAAGTAGTAAACTCTGCAGAAAAATATAAACTAATTGGTGCCGGCACATCATCCCTATCAAACAATGATGACAACATTGTAAAACTATTCGGAGATCTTAAATCTAATGCAATCGTATTGGATAAACATTCTTATAGAAAAGCTATGTACGGATATGCAATGTCAGAGCTTGGACTTGTATCGGCAGATACTTCAAATGGACTGAAGTTTTCTATAAATAAGTTTAGCGAAATAGGCAAGAATAATTTTCACGCTTTAGTAACTGGACTTATGGCTGCAGATGAAGAGTTGGGAAATACTGGAGAAGGAACTAAAAAATTCTTCGATAGACTTCTAAGCCTTGTAGACACATCTGATAATAGCAATGCTAGAAGAATACGAGAATATCTTGAAAAGAATTCTAGTATAAATTTTGGCGCACAATGGATGGTTAGAGGATCTGATACGAAAATAGGTTCACAGATATCTGAAGCAGATAGAGCTATTAGGAAATATAGATTTAGCAATGATAAAGATACACTAAAGAATATAGTAAATAGAATAGTTGACTCTACAGAATTAGATTCTGAAGGCAGAATAAGTCCAGCAGGAAGAGAGTTCGCCAGAATCAAAAAAGAAATAGACGTTTCTGGTAAGGTTAGTGATGCTAACCAATCTAAACTTATAGGTGCTATATTCGCAAACAATGCGATGTCAGATGGTAAATCGTCTCAAACAGCAATGTCTACAATGATAGACATGATAAGTAAAATTGGCTCACAAGCTAACTCTACTGTAAAATTAAACCTTGCCGGTGTTGATATAGATGTAGATCCTAATAATATAGGAAAAGGTATAGCTAAATATATTAAAGAATCATCATCAAGAATGATTGACTATTCAAATGGCAGAATAAGTCCAGATGATATGTTTAAATCACTACAAGATGATTTTTCATCATTATATGGAGCTATAAGAAAAAATAATAGGACTGCATTAGGTATGAGTTCATTTGGTGTCTTACAAGAAGGTACAAGGGAGCTTACAGGTTCTAATACTTCTAAAGCGACTATGGACTGGATGGCATCAGATCAACTTAGAGCAGCTGGACTATCTATGGAGTCATTAGAATTGCTTGGAGAGGCAAATGAAGATGCTAGATATGAGCTAAGGTCTAGAAAACTCCAAACAATGGTTGAAGGACAGAGTATAGATTCTATATTTGGAGACGATCCTAAAGCTATAAGAGATTTATTCGAATCTAGAAATAGAGAGGAATTTGCTGCTAAACATCTGAAAGGTCTTGTAAACAATGATGGGGTTGCATCTGTTAAATTAGTAGTTCCAGATGGAATGTCATCTAAAAAGATAGGATTAAAATCTTTATCTATAAATCTTCTGAACAGTGATAATAGCGGTATAAAAGATATAAATGGATCAGACGTTATGGCTGATACAGATAAGCTAAAACGTAATACCCTAGTGTCAATGATGGAATATCAAAGAGCTATCAGAGATGGCGAAAATCAAAGGTATATAGATATAGCAAAAGAATCATATCTAAAGGATCTTGAAGAGCTTAAGGCAAAATTAAAATCTACTAATACTACAGTAGCAAAAGCTGCCACAAGAAGAACTGCAAGAAATGGTGTTACTGCAACTGCAATTTCTTTAACAGGCGCTGCAGAAATTATAAGGGCAGAAGAGGAGAAAGCTGGACGTAATGCAGTATTCTTAAATGAAGAGACTGCTAGAGCATTAGGATTTAAACTAAACAGAAAATCTAAATCTCCGTATGAAATAAAAAATAGTTTAGGTTTAGTAATACGTACACCTGCATCAAGCTCATTAAGTGCACAGGCTGTAACATTCTTTGTTGATCCATCTATAAAGCAAAATGGTACAGTTATATCTATGGGCGAAACCCAGTTAGCATCAGCATCTGGGGACCTTGATGATGATAAAATACATGTATTTAGAGCAGACGATATAAATAACCATAAATTAAATAAAGAATTAAGAAACTTGATGGCATTACAAAATGATATATTTGTAAATGAAAAAGAGTTCTTAAAAACATTTAATACAAAAATGGCAGAGATGGAACAATATGGAGTTGTAAATCCTTTAAAATCTGGAGCAAAAACTGTTGCAGAAGATCAATTCCAGGAAAATATACTTAAGCAGGTTAAATCTCAGCAACGTAAATTTAGTGCTGCTGAAATAACCGAGTTCCAACAGTTGCTATCTCAATCAATAGAAAGCAAAAGAAGAGCTGACCTATCTGAAGCTGTAAAAGGATTAGGAGTTGATGATCCTGCTAGGAAAATTATAGAAGATTCTATTAATAAAAGAGCATTTATGGCTCAGGCTGTAGCCGGAGCAATGCAAGAGAACGTACTTAAAACTGTTCGTTCTGGATCAAATGCGAATTCATTATTAGAAACTATAGCATCTATGAGGGAATCTGCAGGTAGTAGTAGATTTGCATCATATAGCCAAATAGGTGAATGGGTAAAAGGTGTAACTCCTGAAATATTTAACGGCGCAGAACACTTTGTTGATATTGGTAATTTTATAGGAGATGCGGTATCTACATATGGCGCAGATATAACTCTAAATAATCCAAATATGGTTGGTTCTAAATATACTGGCAAACAGGCTGATAAAATAGAGGCAGCAATACCTAGAGTACCAAAAACAGTAGCAAGAGAAGCAGATATTAGCCAAGAAGTATTGTCAAAAGCTGCAACTAATGCTACTATTGATACTGCTACTGATATAGGAAATCAAATTATTTCAACTATAAAAGCTAACAAGAAATCAATACTCTTAGGTGGATTAGGGTTAGGAATAGTAGGATTAACAGTTGGTGCAGAGTCACCAAGTACAACCTCTCCAATGTATAATTCTCCTACTGCAAGAACAAATCCTACATTGCCAGTAATAGAAAACAATTCTGCATACATAACAGATGGCGCACAGGCACAATCTGTATCGGTTGCCGGATATCAAATAGATAATAGAAGTAACGACAGATTGAAGCAGTCATTAAGAAGTATGCTTCAAGGTGATTCTGTGTCAAGAAGTACAATTAGGTTCCAGAATCAAAATTATTAGGAATAAGAAATGTCAAGATTTACCTTTTCAATAAATGGAATATTGGATGTAGAACCAGTTTCTGTTGATAAAGTTAATAAATTTTATACAACACAAAATGAGTTCTTAAGGGACACATCTGTACTGACATCTAAATCTCGATTTGCGGAGTCGCTACATTTAGCGACTTTCGCATTCGATTTGTCTAAAAGTGATAGTGTCGAAGAAATGTGTGACCTAATATCTATATGTAGGTCATTCCCATATATGTTCATAAGGTGTGAAGCTATGGGAACATCAGACTTAAGTATGCTAGGCTTAAGTATTGGTGATGGATACTTCATGTACGCACTGCATGAATATGAAATTGAATTAGGTGCATCAGACAATATGCAAGGGATGGCTTTTATATCTTTAAGATTACAAACTATCAACTGGAAACCTCTAGCAAAAACAATAAAATTCATATCTATAAATCAGCAATCTGAGTCAGAAAACAATTCTAAATCAATCTCATCTAAATCTAAAAAATCCGGAAAATATAAAACAGAGTACGAGTTAAATCCTGGTGACTCTAACTTAATGAAAAAGTTAGTAGACTTTTACAGAAGGGATGTTGACAACTACAAAACACAAATAATAAATCAAGGTTACAATAGAGACTTCGATCTTTATCTTGGATACCCTATTGTATTTACAGATGCAGTTAAGCTACATCGTGAATTACATGACTTATGTTGGGGAGAAGCAAGAACTTTTAGAATCCTTAAAAAAGTTGATTTGGCCGGAACAGATGCAAAAGATGGTCAACAAACAAATGCGAATATATCTGAAGTCAAATCTGATGAAGAAGTTAGATTTGATGAAACAGGTAGGATAAATGTAGGATGGAAAAGAGAGTTAATAGGCGGAACTAATTCTACAAAAAATAAAGATAATGTAGCAATACAATCTATAAATATAAGAAGACGTAATAGATTTGCTAACCAAACAATACAGGATTTTAGTTATCCATATTGTCAATATCTTGGACATTCTCCTACAGAAATAAATATATCAACAGTAACAAATCATGAAGAAGGAATGGACGCGGCATCTGCTGCAATGGCAATTGACCGTGTAGATGAATTTACAAAAAATATTAGAGTCACATATCCTGCACTAAAAGGTTTAGACGTTATAGCTATTGAAAATCCAATAGTTAATGCTATGGGTGTAAAATATGTAATAATAGATTCATCTCAATCATCTACAACTGGAAACATGAATAATATCATTACAAATAACTATTCATTTGTAGAGTCTGATTCTACAGACTTCTTGGAGAATAGTAAATTTGTAAAAGCTTCAAGTAAGGAAGCCTATAACGATATATTAGCTCAAGCAGAGACAATAAAGGATCTGCTAGCAATGGCCAATATAGAATCTAAAAAGGGCGCTAACACATCATCATTAAAAGATGTGCTTGATAAGATAAACAAGCCTATAATAAAGGCTATTGATGAATATAAAACTTATATAGATTCGGCAGTTAAAAAGGCTGAGGATCCAACAGCTGATATAGGTTTATTCCTTGAACCTATGCTTAGAAGTAAAAAGTATAAAAACATGACAGACACAGAAAAGTCTACAATGTTTATCAAGGAATACCTGAAAGCAATAAAAAGCCATTCAGCAACACAGTCTGAGGAAAGGGTTTTAAGAGAGCGTCTTAGAAGCTTTGAACAGGCAGTTACAAGAGCATATAAGGATGCTCTTGGTAGTTCATTTAATAAATACACTATTGATGCATTATCTAAAGACCTGGAAAAGGAAAAAGAATACTATAAAACTCATAAAAGTAGCACATCTTTTTCTGGTGAAGCAATTCCAGATATGAAATATAAAGAAATATTTCATGATATGCCAAAAACAGAAGAGTATTCTTCATATAGAGATTTGCCATCATTGCCATTCGTGTATGACCAACAAATATTTGATGGCGAAAAGATAATGGCTAAATGGGAACAATCTTCTCCTCTTATAGATGAGATACTTGAAGATACAAATGCTATGGTGAATGGACCTGGAAGCAGCACTGACAGAACAAATAACTTCACAAAGGTCAATGCTGTTGCATCATCTGGAACTATAAATCCAGACGGAACTGTATCTGCCGGTAGTGTAGATAGCGTAAATGGACAACTAGATGCCAAAACACTTAAAGGTGCACAATTAGGTGTACATGGTGCATCTGGAATATGGCTAAAAGATTTATCGTCAATAATGAAATATGTTCGTATATCGTCTCCTTTTGGTATGAGACGCGGAGGATTTCATCATGGCATAGACTTAGCTGGCCCAACAGGAACTCCTATATATGCAGCATCAGCAGGTAAAGTTACTGTAGCTTCCAATAGGGGAAGAGGTGGTAACTCTGTATATATTCAACATGCTGGAGGTATAACAACATGGTACATGCACTTAAGTGCTTTTGCTGTTAAACCTGGACAACCTATAATAGCTGGACAGCTAATAGGATTTTGTGGAAGTACTGGACATTCAACTGGCCCACATTTACATTATCAAGTAAATATAAACGGCAAACCTGTAGATCCTGCAGCATTCCATAATTCAATAAATGGAGTAGCACGTCAAAGCAATCAGCAAAGTGTCACTCCTCCAGATTCAATCAAGAAGAAAAGTTGGTTAGAAAACCTTGGTGCATCAATTGCCGGAACTAATGGACAATCTGCAATAGGATTAAGTATAACTCCTGCAGGATCAGATAAACAAAAAGCAAAAGATGGCTTAGCATTGCCAAAAGAATCAGCAGCTATGCAATCTGCAGTTGCCAATGGATACCAACCGTTTACAGACTATAATTCTTATAATCTAGGTAAAAGCGGAGACCTTAAAGGTGTAGCAGCAGCATCTAGTGCTGGGTTTACAAGTCAAAAAGGTACATCACTTATAAATAGCACATTGCTTAGAGACTATGCAGGATCAATAGCGGCAATAGAGTCAAGGGGAAGATTAAATCCTACTGGGAATGAATCATATTTGGGTATGTATCAAATAGGTCTAGATGGACTTATGGATATAGGATGGATAAGAAAAACAGCTCCAAGACATAAATCATCGTTATACAATGATGCATATTGGACAATCCCAGGAGGATATAAAGCCTTTATATCTAGCAGAGAATTACAGGACCAGGCATTTGTATTATATACTCAGAAGAACATAGATTACTTGTCAGCTAAACCAGGATGGAATAAATTAACATTCCAGGACAAGGTATTAGCATTAGCTATGTCACATAATGGTGGACATAGCGCAGGATGGAAAGCGTTACAGGGCAAAGATAGTTATGATGGAAATCGTACATCTAGACAGCAATATGGTAGAGTCGCAATGTCTCTTTCAGCAGCTGTTGCAAAAGGTAATGCAGGTGTCGGCATGTTCAGTAGAGATGCTGCAGGGTATACATCAAATTATTATGACAATGTGGCTGTACAGCGTAATAATGAGGCAGTAGAATTTAATACCGATCCTACGCCTTGGGATCCTGAACTTCAAGGTAAAGCAAGAATTTCTAACATGGTAAAAGATTACACATGGGGACTTGAGAAACTTATTCCAACATATAAGGTTTATCTTGTTCATGGTAATAATGAAAATACATTATTTAAACTTATAAATACCAGCGTAGAAGCAGTATATTATGAAATATCTACTGTAAGAAATATCCGTGTAGAAATGGCGAACCAAGATAATCCTGTTGCTGTTGCATACTTTGAAGTCCTAAACTCTTTAAATACATCAACAGATCCAACTACTGGTTATAATACTGCAGATAAACTTGGCAATACTAAACTTGATATAACATCATTAGGAAGTGATTTTGCCAATGTAGTTGCTATGGATCAAATAAGACTTAAAGCAGGTAATAAAGTTCAAATAAGAATGGGTTATGGCAACAAAATAGATGACCTACCTGTAATCTTTAATGGTCTTATTACAGAGACAGATGGTGGAGACGTTGTAAGAGTTGTAGCAGAAGGATACGGAAGAGAGCTTCAAAATGAGTTAATATTTGCCGGAGATGTATTACCATT
>ERZ772909.12-NODE-12-length-187286-cov-5.311903_pt1 | contig 187286 bp, 196 predicted proteins | sample MGYA00511137_ERZ772909 | MGnify/ENA primary metagenome ERZ772909 (study PRJEB29015, sample SAMEA2738095) | human oral metagenome | biome: human oral; feature: human-associated habitat; material: saliva | place: China | collected 2270 ... | reverse complement strand
AGCATCAAGATGGTACACACAACGTGTCCCACACGGCGTCAGTGTACCCATTTGAAACTCAATAAAAATCTCTCCTGTATCGCGTACAAATTAGTTGACCTTGGTTGTAGTAAGGCTAGATAATTTCGACGCGATACAGGAGCTCTAAAGTGCCTTTATGACGATTCTAGATTTGTACACGTCGGTACACGAAATAGAAACTGTCAAAGTAGACCCAAAACAATGTTTTAAGTAGCTGATTTTTCTTGTAAACTATACTATATAAAGTATAAACTATATGATGATAAGATGACAAAAGAAGAATTATACCATAAAGCAAAAGAAGCATACTACAATGGGCAGGAGATAATGTCTGACACAGAATTTGACGCGTTAGAGAAAGAGCTAGGTCTCGAGAACAAGTCTTATATCGGTACTAAATCCAGTACAACATATACTGTACGGCATCCGTTTATAATGGGATCCCTCTACAAGGTCCAAGTTCATAGCTTAGATGATTTTTCTAATTATACAGAAGATATTAAAAAATATGTCGGTGATAATGCCATAGAAGTGACCCCGAAATTCGACGGTTGTTCTTTCGAATGTGTTATCAATGCGAACGGTACTGTTGGCAGCATATCGTCTCGGGGCGACGGGAATTACGGTAAAGACTTGCGTAGCCACCTTATTAAGCAAATTCGATCGGTTTATCCAGACTACTATGTATATGGTGCACAGGCAGTTATACGTGGTGAGGTGCTGGTAAAACTGAAGACATTTGAAGAGAAATACAAAGATAAGTTCTCGAGTCCTCGTTCGATGGTATCGGGTGTCTTGAATAGTACATCTCACGAATACGACGATGATTTAGACATTATCATATACGATTATAGAGTATTAGAAAACGGTAAGTGGACAGAACGAGAATGGTACGGACTTCCCAAGACACCTAAATTTTATAAACTAGAATATCCATTAAACAATGACACAACTATTTGAAACAGACTATGTAAGACAGCTTACTAACATATTGTCGACTGTCACACAGAAAATGTCGAATAGAACCGACATCAGTACGTTGAACTCTTACGGTATCAACTTTGTATTTGAACAGTCTCCTTCACCGTCCGACGAAGTTCGACTGATGGTGGTGAACGGAAAACGTGTTTATCCTCGAATGGCACTCACCGAACTACTCTGGATGCTGCAAGGACGGACCGACGTACAGTGGCTTCGCGACCACGGTGTTACCTATTGGGATGAATGGGTACAGGAAGATGGTACTATCGGTAAGGCGTACGGTTATCAGTTTCGAAACTTTAACGGTATTGATCAGTTGAAACAACTATTTGAAGGTTTCAATAACAATTTATTCTCGCGCCGACATATTATCTCACTTTGGAATGTGAACGACCTACCGGAAATGGCACTGGCACCTTGTATGTTCGAATATAACGTTACATTTCAGTTGGACACAGACGACGCTGGGAATACAGTACTTACACACAACCTACATGCTCATATTCGCAGTAACGACGCGTTCTTGGGTGCGCCGTATAATTTCATATTCTGTTCTTGGTTCAACTGGTTTATAAACGGCTATTTTAAGGTCAACCATGAATGGTTCAAAAAGAAATATGGTATCGATAAAGTAAAATGCGGAAATATATACTATACCGCCGATAATTTCCATATCTACGACAATCATAAAGATGCTGTACAGGAATATATCGATTCGTTCTTTACTAATACCGATGACTATGTGACGCAATGTTATCATACCGTAGAATGCACCTTGGATATGACCATGTCTACTGTGAATGTACCGATGTCCTTAGACGCTTATTTGTGTTATATTTTGGAGATGTACGAAAGCCGACAGATAAAGGTAAAGAAACATTTCGACGGTTCTTATACACCCCCTGTTATTAAAGCACCTATCGCAGTATAATGAGTACCTTACAAGAACTATATAACGACTTTAACAAATACCGTACCGAAGAGTGTGAATATGCTCTGGACGGGTTTGTTATCAAGCCTATACTCCCTGTCAGAGAACAGAATACCGATAAAGTTCGACCGTCGGACTGCGTTGCTGTGAAATTTGTTCCGGAAATTCAAAAGACGAAGGTAGTAGATATTGTATGGAACCAAGGTAAGACCGGAGAGTATACACCGGTGATTGTCTTTGAACCTGTTGTACTACTTGATAAAATAGTCACTAAATGTTCTGGACATAACTACGGCTATCTTATTGATAATCAAGTAGGTATAGGTACGGAGATTGAAGTTTCCTTAGCCGGTGACATTATTCCGTTTCTTTATTCTGTACTTGACAATCCATCAAAGGACCTCGGTAGTTTACCAAATGATGCTGTTGTAGAAGGTTGTCATCTGGTGGGTCTTGTGAGTAACCGTGGGCAGTTCATCGCGTCTGCACAAACTCTGAAGATACCTAACATCGGTCCGTCTGTAGCGGCTGCGTTGTACGACACTTTACAACATAACTTCGAGAGTTTAACAAATATACTCCAAGTAAGACCGGAACAGATAGAACAAGCGTTGAAAGGTAAACGAGGGCAGAAAGCCGCCGAATCGTTTAAGAATTACCGACGACAAATCACATTAGTAGACATCATCAAGTCGTTGAATTTCAACAAATGTGGTTCCACATGCGCTAAGAAATGTGCGCAGTTCATCGGTACTGGACAAGCCGATTTCAGTGGTGTCGCATCGGAAGGGTACAGTTGGGTCTATAATCACCAATCACCTAAATGGTTGCAATTCAATGCGTTGGTTAACGCACTTACTGACTACGGCATTGGTATGTGTCAACTTACAAACTTACACGTCGGTACAAGCAAGACTACACAAGTGCCTGTGATGTTGACGGGTAGTCCGTCTAAATATGCGTCTAAGAAAGAATTTCTGGAGAAGAATCCACAGTACGTTCAAACAAACAGTTGGTCAGACGCGAAAGTACTCTTCACGGGTGATATAAACTCTACATCATCTAAGATGTTAAAAGCCAATAAGTTAGGTCTACGTATAGAACTGTATTAACATAATAACAGTCGAACAATTCATAATGAGTTGCTCGACTGTTATTTTTTTTCTGTGTACAAAGTTAGTCTTGATTTGAAATAGTAAAACCATTGGGGAATCGACTATCCGTCGAATCAGACTTAGGAACAGTGAAGTAAGCTTTGCCTGCCGGAATATCGGTTTCTACAATACCGAAACAAGGAGTTCCTTTATTAACAGCCAGCGCATAATAAACATCAGACGATGTGGATACTTCACTTGCAGGAATGTCTGTCAATGAACCTTTAAGGTCGTTTTTACCGAATTCCTTTGCAGCTTCTGTAGTCGACGTTAGTGTATAGGTTCCGGACTCTCCTGTGAGGATAACACCGGTATTTGCAGGTACTACACGACCGATGTCTTTAAGTTTGACTGTACCGTTCTCTTTATTGACCTCTACGGCGTTTGCGACAATCCCTTCGGGGAGTTTCATCGCTTTATCGCTATAAAAAGTAGATACTTTCACAGCCGATATGGTAATCTCTTTTGTTTCTCCTACTACAACTGTAGGTTCAGTAACTGCTACAGGTTTAACAGTTGCAACGGCATCGCCGGATGTTATTTCTGTGATAGACGATAGATCACTAGTAGGTAGTGTAGGTTTTGGTGTAGACTCAGACGACGCCTTATCGGAAATGCCGAACAAGGTACGTGCTAGTTTATTTTTTTCTTCTGTAGAAAGTTTACTATAATCCTTTGCCAGTTCACCGACAAGGATATGTGCTGTTCCTAAATTTGACATATATTATACTAGTTATAAATAATAATCTCAACGATGCTCTGTGTGTAAATTTGAACTCTACTGTACCTGTGTCGTTTTGACATATACCTTTTACCTTTGAACCTTTTGGTAGTTCTATTAAGGAAGAGTAACATAAATCAACCATTATAGTTTAAATCATTATACCACGGTGTTGGTTAATAATCCAAATCATATCAATCTTTTCCGTATTTCTTCACCAACTTTTGTGATTACACCACAAACAAGCGCATTGCCCATAAAGAATGCTCGTTTTACGTCGTTTTCTCCTTCTGTGTGATTGTCAGGAAACATATCTAATCGTTCAAGTTCTAATGGAACAAGTCTTCTATATCTTCCGTTTATTGGGTCTTTAATGACGTGTTTGAAACGAGATGGTGTCTTACCACCTTCAGATGTTATAATAGTTCTTGATGCCTTATCAAGTGGGTCAGGAAAAACCATTGCTCCCTCTGTGTAAGTAAATTCATTACCATCTTTCGTTTTACGAATTTCACGTTTTGAACCTTTTAAGTATTTCCACTTGGGTAACTCATTTTCTGAAATATAAAAATCCTCTGTAATTAATTCTCTATCTTTACCACTTACAAGAATGTCCCCTAAGAATGTGAATTTTCCATTATATGATGGGTTTGTCTTGTATGTGTAAAAGACACCATCAATCATCAACCCTGCATTTAGAAATGGCGTTTTCTTTCCACCATTATTGAATTCTTGTGATAAATCGACCAAGTCCCAATTAGGGTTACTTTTCAAAGGAATACCAACAATTGGTGTTTCTTCACAGTAATCACTAACAGGAAAGGCTTTTGCAAATACTCCATCATTAAACAGCCATTCTGTTGGTTCTTTTATTTTTTTTGCAATTGTTGTTCCTTTCTTGTATGCAAGAATGTAGGTACGTTTTCTTCGTTGAGGCATACCATATTCAGCTGCATTAATTATTCTCCATTCGACAATATAACCTAAATCATTCAATGATTCTAAAATAATGGCAAAATCACGGCCTCGTTGTTTGGCAGGAGAACTTAGTAGTCTGTCTACATTCTCCAAAAACAAAATCTTTGGACCTTTGTCTCCTTTATCTTTAATAATTCTAACAATTTGCCACCATAATACACCACTCTTTCCTTCAATACCCGATGCTTGACTAAGCACACGTGCAACACTATAATCCTGACAAGGAAAACCACCGACCAACATATCGTGAATAGGAATATCATCACTTTTCACTGTTGCAATATCTTGATTAAAATGACCGTCTTGGCCAAAAACTCGTTGGTATGTACGTGAAGCGTGTTGTATTTTTGTTGAAGGTTCAAATTGATTACTCCATATTGTGTTAAAGAACTTCGGCTCTTCTTTATGATTTTCATTCACACGTTCAAAGCCAACTCTAAAACCACCAACACCCGCAAACATTTCAATAATATCCATATATCTTAAGTCTTTTTATTTATTTTACTATAATGATTGGTTAAAACCAACAAAACTTATAAAATTATGTAATGTAAACATTAAAACAAATGTAAGTTGGAGGACTATTAATCCTCCATTACGTGTTTTCTTTCTTATGTTCTTTCAAAGAATCAATAAGGTATTGCACATCATCATGTACCGCCTCTCCCAGGAACGTATCGTAATTGGGGACATTACCAAAATACTACATCTTGGGTAATACGTTCATTAACTGTCATAACTCTCATTACCTTAATTTTTAATTTAACATTTAACTTACAAATCTATTATACTTTACTTGGAGTATTTTTCCAAATACTTTTGTATCTTTTTTCATTAAATTCGTTCTCCTAATTTAATTACAAATACTTTGTCCTGCTCAGGTGCACCCCATTCTGTCTTCCCATTGGAAATACTAATGCCATCAATCTTAAACGTCATACGTTTTTTCATATAGCCATAAGAGAAACAAACATCAGTATATGGCACGAAACACATATCGGTTGGAATATCACCAAATTCTTTAATACTATTTGTAATATCCTCAACATTGGTTGCATCCATTTTACCATTTGTCATATACAACAATCTCTTAACCCAATACGATTTAATCTCACGATATTCCTCAGTCTTTACACCGTCATCGATTAAGTTGTACCATTCTTTCTTGAGTGAAAGATATAAAATTTTCTTTTCTTTCATTATAAAACTTATCTATAAAATCTAGATAGACATGAAATAGGCATCTGCGATGTCGTCTACCTTCTTTAGTACACCCATTTTAGGATACAACGTCAAGAAAGTTTTCGATATTAGTTCCTTCGATGCGTTACCTTTACCGGTGGCGTGCTTCTTTGCTTCCGACGGCGGTACTATGGTATATGATATATTAAGCGATTCACAAGTACCGCGAATAAGATAATTTAGACCGGCCAAGTCAAACACCGAAAGTGTCTGTAACGAACCGTATGAGATACCTTCCATGTATACTTTTACGTTCTCTGTACCTACCTTTCGAACAGCCGATTTTAGTACTGTTTTAATATGATCTGTTATATATAATAAATTTCTTGTTTTACACACCTCGTTTTCATGCTTGTCTGTACTCGATACCTTATCGTACAATAAGAACTTAAAGTTACTCAACTTGATATTTTGTTCTTTCTTTGTAAGGTTATTAGGTCTTATAATATAGAACTTTATTTTTTGTTTTCCGTTCACATCTCGTTCGTTAACGCAGATGCCGGTAGAGTTTATACTCGGGTCGATTCCGATTGTTATCACATTTATTTACTATATTTGTATATTTACAATAGCTGTTTTTATATGATAAATCATACTTTTTGTCCTGATTTGTACGTTTTCTGTTTTGGGCAGGGACGTACAAATACATTACAAGCCCGTAAAGGCACTTTTAAGGCTCTCTAACGCACTCAAATATACTAGGCTTAGCCTAGTGAAGGTCAAAGAAAAATCGTGCGTTAGAGAGGAGATTTTTGGACGTTTAGAGTTTAGTCGATATATAACTGAAATAAGACGATCTCGTTCATTCCAGAGACCGTCTTATTTTGTTATTGATAAGTACTATTTTCGACCTTTTAATTTACGAACAAGTACGTCGTTGTTTGCACTGAGTGCTTCGTTGAGTTCTGTAAGACCTATACTACCGTTCTTTTTATTTGCTTTATTAGTGGTAGGAGTAGTGTCGGTGCTAGAACCGGACGGCGCCGAAACGTTCATCGTCGTGCTTGAATTAGATGTACCACCGTAGTCTACACCCCCGCCTTCTAATGTGGCATCGCCAGCCATGCCTTGGTTCACTTCTACAACGAGCTTCTTGTCCATAATCTTTTGTACGTCCTTAACAGATTTCTTGATCATATCGAAGCGACGAACCTGCATCTTATCGGCGTTATTGATGGTCTTTTCGGCACGTTCTATTTCCTTAACCAGTCTATTAAGAACACCGGTCAAATGCACAGCTAACGCATGAGTGAGTTTATCGACATTTCCTAACTTTTCTGCCAGGTTGTTTAAGCTGATAGCGAAACTGTTCAGCCTGTCTAAGTTGCCGACCTTCACCGCATTGATAGTCTGTACATACCGTTCCATGACAGCGGCGTGCTGAGCGAATGTCTGGTTCTGACCAAGCTGTGCTTCGGCTTCAGCAATCTCGAGAATACCCTTCGCGAGGATAGAATAACCGTTACCTCCGGCGTTCGAAGCGTTCTGTGCTGTTCTTATAAGTAGATTAAACGCTCTGTCCTGGTACATTGTGGTGTCTGCAATATCTCGCATCGAAACAGATCCGATACCCTTAAATACAGTTACCATTTTCAACATACTGTTCTTGTATTCATTTAATACCGCTTGTAAGTTACCCAACGCACTGCGATCGGCACTCACAAAACTATTGGTCGACTGCATCGCCTTGGTAAGTGACTTTAGAATATCTCCGAACCCGTCGGTGAATGTATCAACGTCTTTAGCAATCGTTTTAATATCCGAAGCGTTGCTTGAGAGTTCTTCTTTGTCTATACTACTAACTATCGCAGTGAACGTAGACAGTATATTACCTATGTTCTTGACAATAACATATTGCATCTCTTTACTACCCTTCTCAACAGGTGTTTGTTTAATAAAGCTAGTAACTGAATTCTGGTTATCGGTAATTGTCTTTTGAAGATCACTTATTTCAGTAAATAACTTACTTATTTCCTTAGAAGCATCTACTATACCACCAATAGCCGACTTAATATCACCGGCAGTGTCGTTTAAGAATTGTTCTATTGTCTTATTCTTACCATTCCAAATACGACTCAACCAACCGTTTGTCATGTCTTTACCCTCGGCATCTTTAGCTGTACTATTAAATAATGTGAATATACTAACAACACCTTCTAATAGACTCTTGATGTTTTTCTGTGTCGTATTTACTTGAGCATTAACAGTTGCAAAGTCCGTTTTACTCATATTACCGACGACGTCGACCATTGTCTTTAACGAATTCGCTACTTCTGTAACAGCCTTACTTGCTCTTTCTACATCCGAACCGCTACCGAACCAGTCGCCTCCGAAATCGCCTTGTACGTCTTTTAATACATCTAATATAGCTGTGAGAACGTCTTTGATGTTCTGTTGTGCAACCTTCATCGTGTCCTGTGTTATCGTAGTCGACAAGTCGATTATCGGTTTGCCATGAGCATCATATCCTGTTATAATAGGGAATTTACCAGACGCATAATATGCCAGACATTGTGCTATTGGAGATAACGAATTGGAAATCAGTAAGATAGACTTGGACGCATTCAACGCTGGTGCATCTGAACTAATCAGACCACCGTTCCAGCTACCGAATATAAACGTACTGTTTTTTACTGTGGTGACAAGTGCGCCGCCAACAGCTTCGATTACACGTTTTATATTTATAGCAACCTGTGCAAATTGATCGTCTCCTAATGTGATGTATTCTTTTATCTTTTCACCTTCGTAAACGGGTACCTTCAACATCGACCAGAACTGAACACCCTGTGCCAACGGCGTCAACGTTTTTCCTATTTCACCGACGGCTTTCGCCGCATTCACAGCCGGACTGTCGTTGAATGCACCTTCTTTGAATAGATCTGGATTGTCTTTAATAGTCGACACAATCGGACGAGCTACTGCCAGTATAAGACTCTTTACGTTTGTAGAGACCTTACTGAACGTCTCGTTGCCTAATGTAACATACTTAGTTAATGTAGTACCGTTATATACAGGAATCTTAAGTTCGGCTAAGTCTTTAACACCCTGTGCCACCTTACTTAACGAATTACCGACATGTCCTACCATCTTCGCAGCGGCTACAGCCGGTGTATCGACAAATGGGTTCGAGAAGAAATCACCTGTGCCGAACAGATCTGGGTTCTTTTTTATCGTATCGACAAGCGGTCGTGTTACCGCCGTTATTATTTTTTCTATATTAGAGGCAACAGTAGCGAATGTTTCGTCGCCTATTGTAATATAACCGGATAATTTAGTACCGTTATATATAGGAATCTTCAAGTCTGCCAAGTCTTTTACTACTTGAGCAACAGTACCCAGTGATCCGATAAGATCCATTATGGTACTACTCACAAGTTTTGCTTTCACCATCAGCGTCCACGGTGCCGCCTCTACCATATTTTTAGCGATGCCGAACATACCGGTGACGAGACCATTTACCTTATCAAAGTCTATTTCAGGTGCATTGTTTAGTATTGTAGCTGTCACTACGACATTTCGCACCATTTCACTGATAGCGAATACAAAGCCGATTACACCAGCAAGTGCGGCGGCACCGGCCCCCAACAGTAGTGCTCCGACACCGCTTGTTATGATAGCGCCCAATGCAGCGGCGATAGCCGTCACACCCGTAATTAGGACACCCCCTATCAACATTACTTGCTTTACCTCATCGACGGATGCGATACGAGCAACCAGGGCAACCTCTTGGAGGGCTTTACCCATCAACCATGTGATGCCTGCGATAGCCAACATCGCTAAACCACCTTGGACTAGATTACCCTTTATTTGACTTAATAAGTACATTACAGTCGACATGCCGCCGACGAACAACACCGTTATCGCCGCAAATTCAGGAACTGCCCACCACATGTCTTTGTTATCGGCAATGACTTTGCCCCCTGCCAGTAGTACAGCACCCGAAATAGCAACGAGTATACCTAGTGCTAGTGCCGTCGGTATCGACATCGCAATATCTGTAGCGTTCTTCTTATATATCCATGTTAGTGCAGCGACAAAGCCCAGTAGCATGACACCGAACAAGACGGTATACCAGGCACCTTCTTTGCCCATCAATTCAAGTATAGCACCACCGGCTAACAGTACAGCACCGGACACAGCAACTAACAATGCAAGACCTGTCGCTACACCGAATGCAGTGGTTATATCTTTAGCATTCTTCTTGTATATCCATGTTAGTCCGTATACAAAACCGAATAACAGTACACCGAACAGTATAACATGTGCGATACCTTTCGGACCCATTGCTTCTAATATAGCACCACCGGCTAAGAGTACAGCACCGGACACTGCGATGAGGATAGTAAAGTCACGAGCGTGCTTTAATGCGTCGTCGACTACAGACCCCATTATCTTATATACAAGTCCGACCCCTAAGAGGAACAGTCCGAGTGTCACAGTAAATGTTATAAGACCTTCTTTATTAACAAGAGGCATTAACATACCGGCGCCTAATAAGATAGCACCCGAGACGACTAACAAGACCATGAAATCACGACCGATCTGTACGGCTTCCTTACCAATCTTCTTCGACAGCAATATGTAGATACCGCTGACGGCGAACAAGAATGCACCTAACGATGCAGTGAATGTTATAAGACCGACGGGGTCGATTAGTTTAGATACCAATGCACCGGCGAACATAATAGCACCTGATACAGCGACTAACACAACAAATTGCTCTGATACATTGAGTACGTCGTCTTTAAGTATCTTTGCTAGTCCTAAATAGATTAACGAGACGCCGGCTGTAAAGCCACCGAGCATACCGAGGAACTTATATATACCGTCTTTATTGGTATATTGTGTTATATAAGAACCTATAACTAATACTGTACCAGACATCAAGACCATCTGGTTGAATGCTTCAACATTCTTTATAGTATCTGCATTTGCTATAGCGGAGATAATACGATATGCCGTACCGACACCGATTGTCATAGCAATAAGTCCTCCTACGAACATTGTAAGGTCGGTAAGTTGGACAAAACGCATCAAGAAACTACCGACTGCCATCGCTATTGTAGACGATAGAACAAAATCAGTAAAAGCACTCATAGATCTGTCGTCAATATCAAGACCGCTCATCTTCGCTGCCGCTTTCGATACACCTAAGATAAACAACGGTAACGCCGCAGCGAACATTACTACAGCTTTCCAAGATATTAGTAGGGACGCTGCACTAACGACGAGTAATGCACCGACTGCGACACCGACGACCAACGCGAAGGTCTTACTTGTTTCCTCTGCATTATTGATGGCATTTTCGTCGATAGTAGACAAGGTGTGCATGAAACCTCGGATGAAACGACCTACATTCTTACCCGTCTTCTTACCGACGACTTTATCAAGTGCATCTAGTCCTTTAACGGCACCGACGAGGTTCTTTATGGACTTGTCGAGTCTACCGATACCCGCGTCGTTGACTAGTCGTAATTCGTCGAATACTAGTTTTAGACCGGTTGCGAGTTCTATATAATAGTCTAAACGATCTTGCATAGCATCCCGCGGGGGTATACTAACAGTGAACATTTCTGTAAGTAGTTTATTAACACTGTCGACAGTACCCTTAGCCGCTTTCAACTTCAGCATCGTCTTTATCATCGACCGTATACTAATAACGTCACCGATTGCTTCTATAGTATCGTTAAATTGCGAATATGTTTCTTTAATGTTATTGATTTGTTGTCTATAGTCACTTCTAGTAACGGCACTGATAGTACCCATTTGTATAGATATGTCTTTTATAGACGTTACAAGTTCCAGAAATGCCTTATTAAATACAGACGACGATAGTTTTAATTTAACATGTAACAATAACAACGATACTAACGATCTATCTGATATTTTCAATGCAGTATCTACAAAAGAAGCATACCCGGAAAACATTTCTGATACGACAAGTATGTCATTTTTTGCAGATCCCATATTATGCGCTACTTTTGATAGGGAATCTACTATTTCAGAGGACATGCTTACTAAAACCTTGTTAAATCCTTTATTTACTTTCTTTTTAGATATAACATTTGCATTGTCGATAAAGGCCGATAAAGATGCCAAGAAGCCGACGATCATACCGATACCGAAAGTGTCGCGGTCGTTTTTATGTTTAATTTCTTCTATAGACTTTATATTGTTAGCTAAGTTCTTAAAAGTATCATCTTCAAATATCTTATTTATTGCTTTTATGATGTTGGTTATTCTTTCGCCGAAATCTGTAGCGTTTTGTTTTTGTTTAGTGTCGGATGACGGTATTTGTATACTAGATAAGTTTTTTATAATGTCGTTTAGTACACTTACATTATTTTGTACGTCTCTATTTATATTGACATCACTCAGTGTATTTACAACACGAGCTACTTCTGTTAAACCGACAATCTGTCTTTGTGCTGTTTCATCGTCTATATTAAAATTTTTAAGTTTATCAAGTAGCTCGACCAACTTATCTATACCGTTACCGTCGGATCTTAATACAATATCTAATTGCTGTATACTGTTTCTGTTATCTGGCAATGTAGATAATACATTAGAATTTTCTAAAAGTCGACGTATAAACTCTAATTCTACAGCCGTTGTATCTAATACACCTTTAATATCAATTAGTCTATCTAACGATCTAACGATGTTGTCCATTTTAGACTGTGTTGTAGGACTGAATTCAACGAGAGTAGGTTGTGTACCGTCATTTCTACTTTCCAGAGTACGTTTAATATCTGCGATAAGACTATATAACGAGTTTCTGTTCGATCCAAGAGCCTGACTTTGACGAGACAAGTCGTCTCCATCACGGGGTGATACGTCGACGCCGTACAACAAAGACACCAACGCACCGGAAATAATAGAGTCTACAAGCGACGGGCGTTCCTCGGATCCGGGTTCTTCTCCAGACGGTGTTCTAATTCCTCGTTGTCGTATTGTATCCATTAACGATCGTGCCATTGTGTCGGTTTATATTTGTTGTATATGTAAAAATCTGTACGTGTAGATTCTGTAAAATGCACTGATTTAGACAGTTTCTGTTTTGCGCACTGGTATGTAAATACCTAACGTCCTCGTAAAGGCACTTTTAAGGCTCTCTAACACACTCAAATGTAGTGACCTTAGTATGTGTAAGGTCCAACAAAAATCGTGCGTCAGAGAGCAAATTTTTAGAGGTTTTGATTTGTCCTGTACAAATGTACTATACTATAGAAAAATAATTATGATGAAACCATTTACTGACATAAGTATAACTACGGCAATAAAAGCAATAAATGACTCAGAATACTGTTATAGTACCATACAAGAGGCAATTGGTGTGCTACGAATAAATCTTAACGATACACTAGCCCGTGATATTGATACAACAAAATATAAAGGATACGATGTTTGTACTGAGTATTACAACTTGAAAGACGGTATTTTAGGACTGCGAGGTGTATGTTATGTGCACGCAACCGATATTTGGGATCCTGTATGGGACGAAGTAAGAAAACAAAAATGTGTAGCGTTTGAAGGTAAAAGGCTTTCAGGAAATCGTTATGTACCAAAACAGGATATAGTTTATGCCGAGGCGAGAGGCTGATTTTGTGCACAAACTACGTTGATTTCTCGAGTTTATGTTGCGTGTACCGGTATGCTGAACTATTACACGTCCATAGAGGCACTTTTTAGCCTCTCTGTCGCGTCCAAACGTACTTACCTGGGTATGTGAAGGCTAGAAGATTTCGACGCGATACAGACGAGATTTTCTTGAGTTTTTGTATGTATATTACAAGTTGATTGTAACTGCACTGATTTTGCTCACAAAGTTCGCTATAATACAAATATACGAACAAGTAAACCAATTAAACATACATTAAAGATATGGAAAAGTTCAAATCATTTTTTATGAGTCTTTTTATCACTATCGGTGTACTTTTATGCTGTGCAGACTCTTTTGTTGTAAACGCAATGGGTGTATTTGTACTGACATGTGTAGCTGTATCGACGTATGTTTTTAACAATGACAATTAAATTTCTTATATTAAATGGAACAACCAAATTTGAATAGGTCGGTAGACCCCAGAGACTATCCTAATGTAAAGTGTGACAAATGCGGACACGATGTATTTATGCCTGCGATGGTCGTAAAGAAGATTCCGGGCGTCGTAGTAGGTAAAGCCGGTGAAGATATTAACTATCCTATGTCAGTTTTCACCTGTACTAAATGTGGTACTATTATGGCAGGCGATCGTAAAGCGCTTAAATTGGACCATGATGAAACAGTGATTGAACTACAATAGTCAATTGAGGATATAGATAAGAACACAACATTTATTCTATGAAGGTTGTATGATAAATGTTGCATAATAAATAAAGAAATTAAATAGGTATTCGTAGTACCGAATTTACGCTTGTGGACTATTAGTAGTGATAGGTTGAAACAAGAAGTGAAACTATTTTAGCTAAACAATTTAGGTTTTCATATACGATGAAAAGTCAAAATTACAAGTATATCGTCGCATTTGACATTGAATGTACCGGACTGTATCGTGAGACGGATCAGATTATCCAGTTCTCGGCTATTAAATACGATGCGAAAACAAATGAGGTAGTTGATGAACTCGACCTTAAAATCCAACCTGTACAACCTTATAAGATTAGTATGGGTGCATATTTCAAACACGGTATCACACCGAAACAATTGGAACAATACCCCCATTTTGAAGAAGTCGCAGACCAAATTGTTGAATTCTTCGGTAATCCGAAAGAGAATGCTGTATTGACATTCAATGGCAATAGCTTTGATATTCCATTCTTGAACGAGGAACTCAAACGATACGGTAAGTCTATTAATTTCACTGACCGTGTTATTTTCGACTCTTTCTTGATTAACAACAGAATCAATCCGACCGACCTGGAAGGTATTTATGAAAAATACACAGGCCATTCAATGGAAGAGTCCGGACTAAACGCCCACGACGCACTTTCGGACGTGAAAGCTACGTTTGAAGTATTTAATAAACAAAAAGAGCAAACCGATAACTTAATGGTACCGATTATCGTTACCGACAATTCGTTGAAGACATTCCGCGACGGTGCAGTGGTGTTCAATTTCGGTAAATATCGGAGTTGTGACGTACAAAAAATTCATAAAATCGATCCGAGCTACATCGACTGGTGTCTCAGTGACAAATGTAATATGTCGGGTGAATTCAAAACCGTATTGAGATCCCTCTGTGGCCTCTAGTAGTCTTATATAGACAGCAGTAGTCTACGTCGGTAGTCTACAACAGTATTTAGTAGTACTTTGTAAGTCTTGTGGTCTTTAATATCAATTTAAGACTTTAATAGTACTTTGTAAGATTTTTGTAAACTATAAAAATATGACAAAACAACAACAAATCGGCAATGCAGCCGAACTCGCCGTTCTTGCACGCTTTGTAGAGGCAGGATATACAGTCAACGTACCTTACGGCTGTGACGCACGTTATGACTTTATCGTAGAATCGGAATATGGTAAGCTATATAAGGTACAAGTAAAACACGGTCGTGTAAGAACAATCCACGGACAAGACTATATAAAGTTCAACACCGCATCGTGGGCCGGTAGTACAGAAAAGACAAGAAACTACGTCGGTGAATGTGACTTTATCGCAGTATGGTGTTCTGAATTGAGCCGACTATTTACTGTACCGTGTACAGAAGAATACAATAATAAGCGTAATATGACGTTGTTGCTCGACGACGGCGACCCTAAGCAGTATGCAAAGGTAAAGAGTCATAAGGCATCGATGTTTGAAATTTTTAAGTAAAAATATGGGAAGATTGCGAGACATTTTAGAACAGTGGTGCGATGCACATGTTGTAAGCGAACGAAGAGGTGAACCTGTTGATATGCAATGGGTTAACGACGAACGACCGATGATGACCGCTGATGGTCGACAAGTGATCATCACAGAAGTCGATATGGAAAAAGTACCCAACGAGATTGTCGGTAGTGTCAGTCAGTTCGGTAAGCTGTGTGATTACAGATGGTCAGAAGACGGTACATGTGTACATGCAACGGACAGACACAACAATCCGGTTAAGCCAGAAAATAAAGATAATCTGGTAAAAGCACAATAAATTCGGTAGTTTACAATGGCGCTACACATCACGTCAAAAACTAGACCTTTATATGTTCCAGAACCAGCATACGGGCGGCCTACTTCACGAGATGAATTGAAGGAACTAATACGTCAGGAACTACGACGTCAAGGTCCGGATGCTGATTTGAATCATATTGACGTATCAGAGATCACCGACATGTCTTGGTTGTTCTGTTGCCTTGATGTACGTGACATCAAAATCGACAGTTGGAATGTTAGCAATGTGCAGACGATGGAATCCATGTTCAACGGTTGTGATAGGTTTACGGGTGCCGGTTTAGACAATTGGGACACTAACAATGTTGCGATAATGACAAACATGTTCCGTGATTGTAATGCCATTGTTAAACTACCTCGTTGGTATACCGACTTTGTTGACTTAGATCATAATTCAGGCAATGATAGTAAAGATGAGTTTTATTGGGTTCTGGCTACTTTAGTTTTATTATTTATAGGCGCCATAGTCATTCCTATAATAGCGTATATTGTTTTTGAAAAATAATGTCAATAAATCGACATCGTGGATTCAATTTATATAATATGATCACAATAATTTGCGCTCTCGATGAGAACAGAGCTATCGGCTTCGAAGGTCACATGCTTTTTCATTTGCGAGGCGATCTACAACGTTTCAAAACACTCACTTCGGGACACACTGTAATTATGGGACGGAAGACTTTCGAGTCGCTACCGAACGGTGCTCTTCCTAATCGTCGTAATTTTGTGGTTAGTCGTTCGCTCCGTGAAGCACCGCCCGGTACTCATCTGTTTCATTCTTTAGAGACTGCATTAGTAGGAGCGTACGATGACGACCGAGTATTCATTATCGGTGGCGCGTCTATCTACAAAGCGGCATTGCCCCTGGCAGACAGACTATGTTTGACACACATTGAAGGGGTAGCACTGGAAGCCGATACTTTTTTCCCGAAAGTCGACTACAATGATTGGGAGTGTACATTCAGAGAGTCACATCCAGCCGACGAGCACAACGAACAACCTTATACATTTGTAAACTATGCCCGTATCAAATAAGCAGATTTTAAGACCTACTTCTAACGAACAAAGGACGTCAGGATGTGATCTACAAGACCTCTCCTCTCCAAGTAGTGGACCACGAAGTGAAAACAGAAGTTCGGAGCAAACTGTAACATTAACTGTTGAGGAGTGGAAAACATTAAAAGGTATAATAGAACGTGGGCTTGACAATACACCTGTAGGATTATGGAAAAAGAATATACAAGAATATCAAAAATTGTTTACTAAGCTTAACCCACAGCTTTCATCTTTTATTTAATTTCATATATGAATGGTAGTACTAAAACAGTGAGACCAACTACAAAAGCCGAGTTACGTTCTGTCATAAAACAAGAACTGGAACGTCAAGGTTGGGATGCTGACTTGAACCATATCGACACATCGCTGATTACAGACATGTCTAATTTATTTTGGTTACTCAATCCCAGAAGCATCAAAATCGACGAGTGGGATGTCAGCAACGTGACAAACATGTCTTGGATGTTCTGTCATTGTACCTGTTTAGATTGTAATCTGTCTAAATGGGATGTATCGAAAGTGACGGATATGTCACACATGTTTGATTGGTGTTTATTTTTCAACAGCGACTTGTCTAGTTGGAATGTGTCCAATGTCACCAACATGTCACACATGTTTTACAATTGTGGCATCTTCAATTCCGACCTGATCTATTGGGACGTTTCTAATGTACGTAGTATGTGGTGCATGTTCTTTAATTGTAGAAAATTCAACGGTAACCTGTCCTATTGGAATGTGTCCAATGTGAGGGATATGTCTGCGATGTTCTACTGTTGTGAAAAATTCAAATCAGACTTGTCTGGTTGGAACACATCGAACGTTCAGCACAACAAATTCATGTTTGACAAGTATACTAAGATGCTACCTGAATATTATCCTAAATTTGATCAGCATGTCAATACACATCACATCTCAGACGAAATCGCTTGTAGTGAGACCTGCGACGAAAGATGAGTTACGTTCGTTGATAGAACAAGAACTGTATCATCAAGGTCTAGATGCAGATCTCAATTTCATCGACACATCGAAGATCACGGACATGTCTAATTTATTTAATTCACTTGACATCCGAAATATCAAAATAGACGAATGGGACGTCTCTAATGTTAGAAACATGAGCGGCATGTTCAGTAATTGTTGGAAGTTTAATTGCGATTTGTCCAGTTGGGATGTATCGAATGTGACAGACACGTCTAATATGTTCTATATGTGTGAAAACTTTAATTGTGATTTGTCTGGTTGGTATATATCCAATAAGGTTGAAGCGCTTCTAATGTTTGCAGCTTGTTATAAGATGCCAGAGGAATACTATCCTCAATTTGAGATTCGTACTAGGCATTAAACTATTAGACTAGTTTCGGAATACTGATTTATCACGCGATGTGTACTATATCTTATATATAACATTAAGTATAAACAATGATCTTAGATAGAACCTGGAATAAGCGAGACAAAAAACTCAGTATTTCATATATTACAAAAGAAGGTAAACGCGACTTTATCACTAAGTACCTTAGTTATATGCCGTCGTACGAATATGACCCGGACGGGGAGTACGATACCTGGGACGGACAAAGGGCAAAACGTGTAAATAAGAAGACATCTGAGTACAACCCTAATACGTTTGATATATTAGAATACATTTATAATAACAAGGAGGAGTTCGCTCCGTTGTTTGAGAACAATTATCCTAATCTATATACATTCGATATTGAAACAGAGGTATCGGACGAGTTCCCTGACCCCGAAGTCGCAGACCAACGAGTGACCGCTATCTCTGTAGTAGGACATAATTTGAGTTGTATCGTATACGGTCTACATCGACTATCGCAGGAGTCTATCAACTTACTGAAAGAACGATATATTTCATGGATCCGCGACAACAAATTTGCAATGTCGATTGTAGAACAGTCGGGACAGAAAGTAGAAGATTATATTAAAGTATATTATAAAGCATTTTCTTCAGAAGAGGAATTGTTAGAGGAATTCTTTAATAAGGTAGTTCCGAATACACCGGTACTTGCAGGGTGGAATTCATATCGTTTCGACTGGATGTATCTTACGACACGCATTAAGCGACTGTTCGGTGCTACTACAGCCAAGAACATGATCTATAATGCGTCACCGACAAGGGAAGTCACTAAGATTGCATGGAAAGAACTCGACGGTACGTCGTACAGCCTGCCGGCGCCTCAACATAGTGTTGTGTTGGATTATATGGAAATCTGTAAACAGTACGACAGAATTTTGGTACCGTACGAGTCGTTTTCGTTGGATTATGTATCGTCCAGGGCAGTCGACGCACATAAGATCAAGTACGACGGTTCGTTGCAACAACTCTACGAGCGTGATGTAGAATGGTATTATTTCTATAATGCTGTCGACAGTTTGTTGGTACAGCTGATTCATAGAAAACTGAAGTCACTGGAAGTACCATGTTCTATGTCGACCAGTACAATGATTACGTTGAAAGATGCTTTCGGACAGGTAGCCATTACCAATGCGAACATGTTCTATGAGTTTTACGATAACAATAAAGTAATTGTATACAACTGGGATCATACCGTTCGAGAAAAGAAACCGTACAAAGGTGCTTTCTGTGAGTGCATCTCCGGACACTACACATGGAACGTGTGTTATGACTTCGCGTCACTTTACCCGTCACAGATCCAAACTTGTAATCTGTCGTTCGACAACATTGTAATCGACGAAAATGGCGAAAAGTTCGACGAAGAGGAACTAGAAAAGTTCAGAAAAGATCCGAATTATTTCGTTACGGTGAACGGGAATGTGTACAAAAATGACAAAGAATATACGTTCAAGAAAATGCAGCGTCGTATGAAAAAGCAACGCGACGAGTTTAAGTATACAGGTCAACGTATTGATTCTGAACTACTTACGTATATCGATAGTCTAATTAAATTAAAAAATAACAAATGAAAAAGAAAGTATTTATCAGTCAACCGATGAACGGTCTTTCTAATATCGAAATCAGTGCGGTGCGCAATCGTGTCAAAGAACGGTATGAGTCTATAGGTTGGACTGTACTGGAATCCTACTTTGGTAATGACTTTGAAAATTCTAACGTACCGAACAAAGGATTGTTGTACTTGGGAGAGTCGTTGAAATTGATGGCACAGGCCGACCTTGTTTACTTTTGTAAAGGTTGGGAGAAAGCACGTGGTTGTGTGATTGAACACCAGGCTGCAGATGCATACGGTATTGAATGTGTTTTTGAGAAATGATGTAGTATAAACAGTGAACAAATGGCAATTCACATCACATCTACAACAAAATCATGTATAGTTAAACCATCGACAAAAGATGAACTCAAGACTATCATAGAACAAGAACTGGAACGTCAAGGTCCGGATGCTGATTTGAATTTCATTGATGTATCTGAAATAGATAATATGGAATGCTTATTTTATAGGAAAAATATAAGGTACATTGAAATCGATGGATGGGATGTCAGTAATGTCACTGATATGCACGGCATGTTCTACGATTGTAAGTATTTTAACTGTGATTTGTCTCTTTGGAATACATCCAATGTACAATTTACCGAAGTTCACGAGGTTCACTATGTCAGAGATGTTCTATGGTTGTTCTAATCTCAATTGTGACCTGTCTCGTTGGTCTAATAATAGTTTGATTTATGCAGCAGGTATGTTCACGTTTTGTGACAAGATGACAGATGATCTAAAACCTAAATTTATGTAGCCATGCCAATTCACATCACATCTAACAGCAAATTATTAAGACTGAAACCAACATCGAAAAAACAACTGAGGTCTATTATAGAACAAGAATTGGAACGTCAAGGTCCCGATGCTGATTTGAACTTTATCGATACATCGCTTATTACAGATATGTCTATGTTGTTTTGGTGGATTGAGATTGGAAACATTAAGATAGACGAATGGAACGTATCCAATGTCACGAATATGATCGCCATGTTTACAAATCAAAATTTCAAGTGTGACTTGTCTGGTTGGGATGTTAGCAATGTAGAACGATATGATGGTATTTTTGAGGATTGTCCTAATATGACACCGGAACTGCAACCAAAATTTTATTGATTAACACAGTTTTACTATGCCGATTCACATTACATCAAATGCGAGATCATTAACAATAAAACCAACAACAAAATACGAACTCAGAGACATTATCTGGGAAGAAATTAAGCGGCAAGGTCCGGATGCCGATTTGAATCATATCGATACGTCGCTTATAACAGACATGTCTATGTTGTTTGGTATGATTACCATTGGTAACATTAAAGTAGACCAGTGGGAAGTCTCTAATGTGACAAATATGCGCCACCTGTTTTGTGGTTGTCTAAAATTCAACTGTGACTTGTCTAAGTGGGACGTCTCTAATGTGACTAACATGGAAAACATGTTTGATTGTTGTATCAAATTCAACCGTGACTTGTCTAAGTGGGACGTTTCTAATGTGACAGATATGTCTGGTATGTTCTATAACTGTCCTATAATGGAGTCATATAAACCAAAATTTAACAATGACGCAATGTCGTCTGACCGTGTTGATGAATTAAATAGGATTATGAGACAGTTATTTGGATATAGATGATATTTAGATTAAATAGTAATGGCAATACATATCACATCAAATACAAAATCGGCAACATTGACGCCTACATCAAAAGATGAACTTACTTCTATTATAATGGAAGAAATTAAGCGACAAGGTCCAGATGCTGATCTCAATTTCATTGATACGTCGTTGATTACAGACATGTCGTTTTTATTTGTTTGGGTTGGTATTAGAAACATCAAAATCGACGAATGGGACGTCTCTAACGTTACGAACATGGACAAAATGTTTTCTGGTTGTAAAGAATTCAGCTGTGACTTGTCTAAGTGGGACGTCAGCAATGTAAAATACCATCGTTTTATGTTCGATAATTTTCATATAGATGATGCATATAAACCAAAATTCAAGTGATTAATATGTACAAACAAGGGCTATTCAACTCAATAAAAGAAAGTGCACAACAACTAAATGTCTGTTTACAAGATAATAGGGGACTAATTTCACCGGACGCGTTTAGTGAATTAGATAGCATTATGAGTGATTTACTCGTTCAATTGAACGATTTTGAAATTAAATAATAAGATATGGGAGGAAAATATGTAATGCTGGTAGACGAGACTATTCGGCATGAAGGTCGTACGCTGTACCGCGTTCAGGCTGTAAAAGACTTCAACGATGTCAAGTCGGGTGATAAGGGTGGGTGGATTCAAACAGAGGAAAATCTATCCCAGGACGGCTTATGTTGGCTATACAATGACGCCAAGGTGTACGACGATGCTAAGGTAGAGAAAAATGCGACGTTAAGAGATAATGTTTGTGTTTTCGGCAATGCGTATATCGGCGGCAGTGTAAAATGTAGTGAGAATGTTATTATTAAAGACAATGCAAGGGTATTCGGTGATGTAATCCTACAGTATTTTGTACAGGTATATGAAAATGCTAATATATCAGATAGAGTTACTGTCAGTAACCGCGCACATATCCACGGTAATGCTAGTCTTAGCGGTGATGTATATGTCGGTGACAATGTCAACATTTACGGACACGCTATGCTTACTGGATTTACTTACGTCGAAGATGATGTTGTAATCTACGGGGACGTTGTTTTAGGTTCTGACGATATTATCTGCGGCGATGCCGTTATCGACAGTAATAAGTCGTTTATAACCTTTGTTGTAAATGAAGATGATGAACGTAAGCATGTTGTAACGTATAGTGCATCAAATATGATGTGGTCACTCGACTGGTTGGGTAGTTTGACTACGGAGGAATTTTTGAAGCACGAAAAGACCGTTAGTGAGCATGCGTACCGGCTTGCACAGCAATACGTTGGTGTTGTGAAGGCAATTTATTTCGATACAAAACAACAAAATGTGTAGACTGTATTGATTTTGCTACTAATATAGACTATTATTATGAATGTGAGTTACAACAAAACAATATGGCAATAAATTTTTAGAGCCTACATTGATTTTTCTCATAAAGTGTACTATTTTAGATATGTAACACATCAAGTATGTAACGCAATCAAGACCTACTCTAAAGTAGGTTGCACGTTCAGGTCAGTTAAAGGTTAGGCTAGATGTCTTATACACATCCAATCTGGGTTCAAGTCCCAGCCTGAATACTACTCGCTGATGTATAAATACATTCAGTTTCGGGATTTGTCTTCCTAAGATGAAGAACATTTCCTGCGTAATTACAAAACCGTCCAGTCAGAAGCCATAAATTTGTAATGAATCATATACTATAATAGCGGTTGGGGACGGATTATAGTATATACAATGCCCGAATGATGAAATCGGTATACATGAAAGATTTAAAATCTTTTGGTCAGTAGACCATGTGGGTTCGACCCCCACTTCGGGTACCAAATAGTAACAGTAAACAATCAAGTAGGTTATGAGTTTGAAAATTGAGATTGGTAGAGGACTTAAAGAAGAACACCGTACGGGTATGGGTTCTGAATATGAAGATATTAGTCTTCTTACTGATATTAACTTTCTTTATAGGTATTTCGCTGGACATCCGTACGGAGAAAATTGTATTCATAATACACCAATTACAAAAGAAGAAATTGAGTATTTAGTTGAGGATTGTACACTTGTATTAGAAGATCACAGCATGTGTACTGAATTGTTACCGACAACAGATCATTTCTTATTTGTACCGTCAAAATACAATAATAATTATTTTAAGGATGTGAAGAAAGTCTTAACTGTATTTCAAGAGATTCTTGAAAACTATAACGACGATTATATCTATAGTATTACTTTTACTTACTAAACTAATACACATTTATAACAAGACAGCTTGGCAGAGTGGACGAATGCTTAAGGTGATTATACCAACGTCATAGGTTCGAATCCTATACTGTCTTGAATAAGGACTTGTAGCTCAGTGGTACAGAGCGGCGCCCTCATAAGGCGAAGGTCGTAGGTTCAATCCCTACCTGGTCCACAACAGTACCCAAGTCACTAGAAACTGGCGTGTATATGTTTTTCGCATACTATTAACATATATAACGTACGATAAGAGTATGCAAAATTTGGGCACATTGGGACCCAGAGTATCCTAAACTAATTAGGTTTCTATCATACAGCCGTAGAAGATAGAGTAATTATACATTCCAAATCTCGGAGTAATCATTATTTGCTAAGTCGCGAATTAGTCTTAGTGAGCTGCGTTGGTAACGTTATAACCATACTTAGTTGCCCGAATGATGAAATTGGTATACATGAGAGATTTAGGATCTCTTGAACAGTAATGTTCGTGTGGGTTCGACCCCCACTTCGGGCACCAAATAGTAACAGTAAACAATCAAGTAGTTAAATAAGGAAATCAATGTTACGAGCAATCAAAATAAGGTTATATCCAAATAAAACACAAGAACAGGTACTAAATAGTGTGCTTGGGTGTTATCGTTTTGTTTATAACTACATGCTTGCTCGTAAACAAGAAGCGTATAACACAGATAAAACAAATCTTGGAACAACTCAACTATCCAAACATTTTCATCATGAGTTATTGAAAGATGAACAATATGCTTGGTTGAAGGAACAGAATACAAAGATAATGAATCAAGCTATTAGACAAATGGATAGTGGCTACCAAAAATTCTTCAAACAACATAATGGGTTTCCAAAGTTCAAGTCGAAGAAGAATAACCAATCTGCGTTGTTCCCGAAAGGTACAATATCCAAGAAAAATACATTTGTGACACGTAAGATAACACTTACAACCAAATTAAAAGACATATCATTTAGATGTTCTGATTTGTACTTGGCAAGATTGCGTAGATATAAGAACAATATAAGAAGTGCAACCTTATCGAAAACCAAGAGTGGGAATTTCTTCTTATCTATTCTTATTGATATGAATGATAACGAACTTACTAAGTTCAATAAAACAGGTCGTGATGTCGGTATCGATCTAGGTGTTAAGGATTTTGTTATAACATCAGATGACACTACATTTGACAACAAACATTTCTATAATAAAGAAGAAAAGCGACTTGTAAAGCTACAACGACAGTTGTCGAGGAAACGTAAAGGTTCAAACAACTTCTATAAACAGTGTAAGAGGATAGCGAAAGTGTTTGAGACTATTACGAATAAGAAGGAAAACTATATACATTCTGTAGTAAATGAGTTATTGTCACAGTATGATACTGTCTACATGGAAGACTTGAATGTATAAGGGATGATGAAAAATCATAAACTTGCCAAGGCAATCCAAGAAGTTGGATTTTTTAAGTTCAAGACTGTGCTATCAACTAAGGCTTTACAAAACGACAAGAAGGTTGTACTTATTGATCGATTTTATCCCAGCTCAAAGACTTGTTCACAATGTGGTTATGTACACAATGACTTGAAGTTACAAGACCGTTATTGGTGTTGTCCTAAATGTGGCACAAACCATGATAGAGATTACAATGCAGCACTAAATATCCTCTACGAGGGTCGTAGGATAAGTGCAGTATAAGAACAAAACTAGTAGGTATTCGTAGTACCGAATTTACGCTTGTGGACTATCCTCCTATGGGATTGTGATATTGATTACAATTAGTAGTGATAGATTGAAGCAAGAAGTGAAAACTAAATGTAATGATTTAGATTTTCATGTACGATGAGTCCCGCTTCTGGTACTACATAAGTTGATTTTATTCATAAAGTAGACTATATAATATATAACAAATCAAGTTAGAAACAAGACCAGTAAAAATTACACAGTATGTTGTACACAGAAATGAAGTCAGGTTATCCTGTCGATAGTGACAGAGACGAGTTTGTTATGTTTTGCGCATATTCAAAATTCACCAATACCGATAGCATCATCGATTTCGTAGAAACATTGCCGTATCTGTATCATAATGAATGTGCCCTGCTCGATGAAATTGAAGTGATGTTCGATCATTCGAACTATAAAAACCTACACATCGTACTTTATGTGTTCGGTCGGACCATTGCTGAGTATGTTGTTTCAGAAAAAGATGGTAAGCTGGTTGTCGCAATAAACGATAAGTACAGCAACGAACGAGTAGACGAGTTGTATTATGAACCTATTAAGCGACATGCTGGATTATATTAGTAGATATGGCATTACGTAGACTACAACTGTGTTCAACTTTATTGCCTTACAATAAAGACCACAAGAAAAGAAAGTACATCAAGGCCGGTGAAAGAAAATGGTTGAAGAATCAATTGAATCGGTACATCAGACACAGAAACAGAGTCGTCTTTGAAGACTGTGACGTTCACAAGTTCAAAAGAGTCTATAAAGGCTATGACTAAATACGTTGAAGTTTAATTAAGTTCTTAAAATATGATGTGGTATGTACCAGGTATTGTTCTGTTTCTAATAGAACTACGTGTGTTGTTCAATACACAGTACTACGATTTCGATGTAGACCACCGAGGTTTTAATGTACACAGGTACCCTAATAGGAATTTCCGAGTTAAACTGTGGCATATACTGTTGTTGCTTATCGGTAACGTACACTACCTTTGTTTCGTTACGCTGCTGATATTCATTCTCTTTTATCTAAAGAAAATAAACAGTGGAATCCCCCCTCACAATGAAGAGGAAACCTATTGGGTCTATAACGACCAGATAGTAATTAGCACTTATAAAAAAGTCCGTAAGGTACTAAATTATGAATTTAATGATTGACTTTACTGATTTTTCTTGTAAATTACGCTGATTTACCTCACAAAGTTCGCTATTATTATAAATAGAACAATACTGGTGTCGTGCTTAGTACGAATCGTATTGCGTTGCAAATCATATTGTAAAGACCCATGTTAAGGCTATGTTTCTGTGCACAGAATTAACCTCAAACAGACAGCTGTTCAACGTATGAACACTACGTGTTCAAAGAATACATAGCAAACAGAACATTTTTGTAGTTTATGTGGGCATAGAAAAACTACATGCGCGGTGTCTAGCTCAAAGATTGGTAGAGCCTTGATGTTTTGAATCAAGAGATGTAGTTTCGAATCCTATAACACTGTCAATAAGCACAACGGCCTCTGATTCAAGCATACTGTTTGTTGTCTGTTTAGTACAGACATCCACCCGACGGTGTGGAGCGTTTGACCGTCAACCGGACCAGTAGCTCAGATGGCCAGAGCCGAATTCACACTAGTTTAACCTCCTTTCTCTAGTTTGTTTTCCAGAGTCGTAGGTTCAAGTCCTACCTGGTCCACGACAGTACCTGATTACTTTTATAGTTAACTATAAAACACGGTCGGTGGTCTTTGAAGACCTTGCGTAGGTGGGGCGCAGTCGTTTTTCCACCATCATGTTGTCCTTAGTTCAGACGGTTAGAACGTCAGATTGTGGTTCTGAAGGTCATGGGTTCGAATCCCATAGGACACCCTCAATGAATGTAGTTTAATTAGCGTGATTTTACACCACAATCAAAGTCTAATTTAGACTACACCTGCTTCCTTAATGTCACTAACGTGATATACTGGAAGCATTCGCTTCCTTAATGTCACTAACGTGATATACTGGAAGCATTCGCTTCCTTAGCACAATGGCAGTGCGCTTCACTTGTAATGAAGAGGTTGTCAGTTCGACTCTGACAGGAAGCTCTATAATAGAGTATGGACATTTAGCTCAGATGGTTAGAGCGGCTGACTGTTAATCAGTAGGTCGCAGGTTCGAATCCTGCATTGTCCGCAACTTGTATAGTTTATAGAATCGCTCGTAGCTCAGTTGGTAGAGCACTTGACTTTTAATCAAGGAGTCCTGGATTCGAGTTCCAGCGAGCGAACTTATGACAACAGAAAGACAAAAAGCTGCCGTTAGATTTTGTCAAGATGTACTTAACGTACCCTTTAATGGTGACATAAGCAACTTTAAGGAAGTGTCTTCGTTTTTGTCTGAGTATTTAGATGATGCGAAAGAATTCCGTAGTGATATGTTAAGCAATTGGCATGACGACATTTGTTTTTAATTCAATTTAATTATGAAACTAAAAGAAGCAATAGAACGAATAAATAATTCTGAAGAACTCTATTATATAGACGATGCAGAAAGTGTAATTGACTACGAAACACAATTAGCAAGTAACATTGATATAAACCGTCATAGATGGTACGAAACCAGCACTTCTTACTTTCAATTAGAAGACGGTATTTTGGGTATTGAAGGTTTATCTAATGTATACAGTGAATACATGCTGGCTTCTGATTGTGATGTTAATTGCTATGCTTTTGAAGGTGAAGAAATTAAGACAGTATCTTATAAACCAAAAATGGAAAACTAAATCAAAATATCGCGGGATAGAGAAGATGGCATCTCGTCAGCCTCATAAGCTGAAGATCGGTTGGGTTCGAGTCCCCCTCCCGCAACTATATTACTCAGTTAGTATAAAGGCTAATACACGTCTCATTGGAGACGAAATTCAGGTTCGAATCCTGGCCTGGGACTATTTTTAGGAAGGTTGGGTGAGTGGCTTAAACCGTCTCCCTGCTAAGGAGATGTACAGGTAACTGTACCGCAAGTTCGAATCTTGCACCTTCCGCGACAGTGCCCGACAGCTATTTTTTATAAAAATATAGCCTAACGGTCGGTGATTTGTATAAAATACAAATCTTACATGGCGATGTGTAGCCTTTCATCGTACAGATCTTATATGTGGTCATGAACACTATAAGATCCCACGCTGTAGCCTAATCGGTTAAGGTACTTGCTTTGGGAGCAAGGAGTTGTGAGTTCGAGTCCCACCGGCGTGACTGATTGTGTATAGTACACAATAATTGTCTTGCCTTGTGGTGTAATGGTTTAGCACATTTGATTTTGGTTCAAATAGTCGAGGTTCGAATCCTTGCAAGGCAACCATCGGTGATGTAGCTCAGTTGGTGACAAAGTAAGTCAACGCAGTTGACCAGAGCGTGGGACTGAAAATCCGTGTGTCACAAGTTCAATTCTTGTAGATACCACACTTACATGCGGCTATAATTCAATTGAATAGAATATCCCTCTTCTAAAGGGACTACCTGGGTTTGAATCCCAGTGGCCGTACTAAAATGAGAATGTCTATTGTCGCTGCAGAGGCAATAGAATCGTACCATTATCACGTAAAACTGATATAGATCAACGTATATCTAGATGACTAATAACAACATCATGGGTGTTAGGAAAGTTATTACTTATCCTGACTTAAGAATTGCTATTATTTGTCTGTCGAGGGTTTCTTGTTCGTTCCTCGGCAGACATTTTTGTTATATATTGGGGCTGATTGGGTGGTTTCTGTTTTGTACACCGACGTACAGAATCATCACACGTCCGTAAAGGCACTTTTTAGCCCCTCTGACGCACTCAAATTAGTTGACCTTACCAACACCAAGGTCAAAGAAAAATCGTGCGTTAGAGGGCAAGTTTTTATAGCTTTATATCTGTGACAAACAACAAAATATAAAAATGCCTGTCTAAAGGAATCAACAAGTTCCTTCGACAGGCATTTTTGTTATGTTGGGTTGGTTATTTTGACGTTTCTGTTTTGCATACTGATGTGTAAATATCTGACGTCCACGTAAAGGCACTTTTTAGGCTCTCTGGCGCACTCAAATGTAGCGACCTTAGTAGTACCAAGGTCAAAGAAAAATCGTGCGTTAGAGGGCAGATTTTCTGACTTCTTCTAAATCAAGCGATCTCATCGATATTTTGTCGAAGTTCTATCGCACGTTCGTAACCCCCTTGATGGTGTAACTCATTATTCTTACTAGTTATTTCAGGGTCAATGTCATCAAATGTATCTACGTCGTTCACAGCTAAATCATCGGCCTTTTCGTATGCTGCATCTAATTCTTTTGCTACGGCGACATCGGCGGTTTCTGCTGCACTATCGGCTGATTTTGTTTCTTTACTGTCCTGTACCGGTGTTTGTTGACCGTCGTCGGGGGTTTGTACCGGTGATTGTTGCTGATTCTGTCGTTTTACATCCTTTGTTTTTTGAGGTGTTCCCGATGCCGCATTTACACTGTCGGCATTCTTTTGTGCATCGGTTGCACTCTTTGCGACGGACGCTGCATCTTTAGCACGACTTCTTTCTGCCCGCACCGCCGCGGCATGTGCATTGGCTTGTGCTTGGTCTAATTTATCTTCGTCGAAACCACTATAACTATAAAAGTCACCGAGTTTATTACGAGCGTTCGACATATAAATAGAATTAACACCGTGGGTGTACATGCGACTGATTTCTGTAAGGTCGCGAGGTTTTGCGTTCTTTAATTTCACCGTTACTTTAATCTCAGTAGGGAAATCATCGATACCCAACGGCCCGGTATGTTCTATGGTAGAGTCTTCTAATATAAGGTTACCGATAGCGGCGATAGGATTCTTAGGATTACCGATAGTAAGGTGCCATAGACCGACGTTATCACCGCTCAGTAAGGAATTCATCGCGTACAGTGCAGGGCGTCCCAATGCAGCCTTTAACTGTCCCTTTAAGGCATGCGATACACCGAATTTGTTATTTATATTATTTAGACCACTGAAGATAGACTGTACGATATTCACTTTTCCGGACGCGATACCCGACGCAGCCTTCGATGCGGCATCAACAACCTTACCGGCACCCGATGTTATGGCGGAGCTGATTGACGCGACAACACTTCCCAAGTCTAATGTACCGTTACCCAAAGCGGCGGCGAAACCACCTAATTTATCAAAGCTGTTATCGATAAAAGCGTTCACCTTCTTGTATACCGCCATATTTTGAGGCGGACCTATCATTTTTCTAGAACCACCCCAGAAATGTCCTCGTCGGTAGGTTAATTCTAATATATTACCGATAAGGTCCAAAAATGCCGATTTCGGATTGATATTGTCGTACGACCGTAGCTTATAACGAAAAACCAACGTGATGTCTTGTGACATTTCTAATTTACCTTCGTAGATATGCGTACTCTGTACCGTATCTTTCGGTGTGTATACTTTATTACTGTCGTAATTTCTAAGTACTGCGTCGTTTGCTGTACCGTGTGGCTCTGTATTAAGTAACTTACTCAACGGTGTAGCTTTCATCACCCAGCTACCTAAATCAGTCCAGACGCTCTTACCAGACACGTAATCACCGCCTTGGTAGGTATTGTGTGCCGCATTGATAGAGTTACCGATATAACCGACAATGCCTCTGTCCTGGCTCTCTGAGTCGGTATCGATCTCTTGGATTTCTGAATTCAAGGGTTTCCATGTTGCTTTATAACTGTATCTTAAGATATTTTCTAGTTTGTTATCTTCTGTTCCGAACCAGGTAACAAGACGAGCGACATCTTGTCCGTTATCCATTCTGGTATTTTTTCTGTGCTTACCCGATGTGTACTTAAAGATATTATCGCCGACAGGGTGAGCGAACTTCCTCAGTGTTATAAGATGGTTATTGGCAAATTTACCTAAATCGTAACAGTACATGAAATCCGCGAACTTATAACGTGCCTGTCCCAGTACCGACGATCTCTTCTGCGATAGACCGACAAGTTCTCGGATAGTACAATTTGATATATTATCGGCGACCGATACACCGTCGGACTTATGTGTGTCGAGTAGGGGCACATTCGGTGCGATACCGCGAACCTGTACACAATAAAGAGGATTAAATATAGATGTTACTATCGTATTCGGCCCGCTTTCTACATACCGCGCCTGTGGCGTTTTGGAATCTTTTAATAAACCAGCGTCGACGAGTTGTTTCAATTTAGCATTATATACAAAACGGTATCTGTTCATTCCGGCAATGAAGCGTTGAGGCTCTGTAAACGGGTTCTCTATAAATGGGTCACCGGGTCTATTACTACCGCTTTGAAGTATTGATTGTGGTGTATATTCTGTATTTGATGTAATATCGACGTATTGACTGTCATAAAGACTGGTTTTAATATAAGGATTCATATTGATATTCACAGCGCGAAGACGCTCCAACGCCGACTGCATAGGAACCTTTACGTTCTGTGTTTTTACTTTCGTCGCTTGCGACTTGCCTTCTGGGTGCATATTGACACCGCCTACATTTAGACCATTGGGGAACGATAACATCTTGTTTATACTATAATTTATCTTATATATCAAAAATCAGGCGTATTCGGATTATTTATATAGTAACGTATATATACTTTAAGATAATGACACTATACCAAAAATTTCTTGATCTAACCGGTCTTGTACACATCAGTGAAGCCGATTTTAACACAGCACTGGATCCTAAAACAGACGAACAAAAGGCACTACACGACTTTATCAAATGGTCTGTCGGTAAAACAGATGCCAATGCAGAAGCTGCTGCATTTAGAAAAGCTATTGACACTACATTAACAGATACTGATGGTGACAGTTTAGTGACACCTACAGTGCCCGTTTTAGGCGACGTTGCTGGAGAGACAGTAACCGTGGCGGCAGTAGCATCAGAAGAACATAAAGCCAATGTACATGACACTGTAGTAACTTCTCTCACAGCACCTGAACCTGAGGATCATAAAGCTGACGTACATGACAGTGTCTTGTCGTCTCCCGTTGTGCCTGAACCTGAAGATCATAAAGCCACAGAAACAGTGTCTGAAAGTGTAGTAGGTGAGCCGTCTACGTTAGTAGTGAAATGATAATATAAAACAATGGCGTTAGAATATAAGATTTTGGACACCAAAGCAACTGTTAATGTCGACGGTGAAGAATTTATCGACCTACTAACAGATAACGTTATACCGTTAGATATAATGTCGGGACAACCGATAGTAGTGAATGCACATTATGTCGCCCGTCCTGATCTTATATCCTTGGCAATGTACGGTGAAGACGATTATGCCGATATAATTTGTAAGGTAAACGGTATTAGTAATCCGTTCGAGATAAATGAAGACGATATTCTTTATATACCAAGTGTAGAGACTGTTATGGAATTTATCAAAAAGACACGGAAAGCATCTGAATTTGTTACACCAGATAAAGACGACGATGTAAATATCAGTGTCAATAACGAATCGGACAATTTCAAGAAGCTACTTTCAGATACCAGAGCACCGAACGAACAAACTATCAACGACAGTAATTATATCATCGACAGATCACTGGGTCTGGTATTTTACTAAACTAAAAAGAGACTGTACAGTTACTTGTACAGTCTTTTTTCTTTATATTTCAATCTAATTTTATAGTTTTTGTGTTGTTTCTGTTTTGCATACTGGTATGTAAATACCCTACGTCTTCATAAAGGCACTTTTAAGGCCCTCTGACGCACTCAAATGTAGTGACCTTAGTTACACCAAGGCTAAGAAAAATAATGCGATACAGAGCAAATTTTTGTATGTTTTGATAAGTTGACAAAAAAGAGACTGTACAAGTAACTGCACAGTCTCTTTTTATTTTTTCAATAGTAAAAATCAGTGACCGAAGAACCGTTCTGTGACAACAACGAACTTAACGTTATTTGCCGTAGCGTATGCCTGAGCTGCACGCCATTTAGAAACGTTGATAACATATTGCTCTTTCAACCATTGTGACGCTTTCTTCCGTGGCTTCTTGGTTTGCTCGTACGGTTTAATTTCAACAATAAACTTCTGCCCGTCGGTATGTTCTATCACATAATCCGGAAAATACTCACACATCTTCTCACGAAGGGGGTTGTAGTAATCTATTTTGATTATTTCAGACCCCCAACGTTTGATCAGCGGATTCGTCTCACAGTATTTAATAAACTTTAATTCCAGACCGGAACGATATATAACAGGCTCATTATTTTCACATACTAATTTCTTACATTGTGATTTATCTAAATAACCTTGTTTATATCGACCATTTTTATTCGGTTTTAACGTTTTAATATCAAATCCCATGTTCTGTACATTATGGTTTTGGTGTGGACGCAGATGTATCTCCCGTCGGTACCGGTGAAGGTGATACTGTCGGTTCGATAAGTGAATTATCACCGTTTTCGCTCCAATAAACTAAATGTACATCTGCAGACCAGTTCGGGTCGACCTCTGAGTAGATTCTCATATTAGATTCATAACCAGTCGATTCATTCGGATACATTACTGATACAGGTATACTAAATCTATCACCACTACTAATTTTACCTATTTGCCAATCATTCCATTTGTTGTCATTAGGATTACGTTCGTTCCACTCATTCAGTGTTGTATTTATAGTATATAAGTTACTCACTGGTCTTACGACACCATTGGCATCTCTTTGTACAACATTATTAACTTTATCACTATAACGAATTGTGCCGCTAATAGTTGCAGACTTGTCTTTATCTGTATTACGTATTACTACGGTCTTATCGTCTGCATATATACCGTTAAGTGGTGTGTCGTAGTTCTTCACAAAGGGTATTTCTACATTTTGTTCATTCCTACTACCCTTACCTAATGTTAATTTAACAATACCTGTAGCACCCTTTAGATTTTGTCCATTTGTAGTAGAATGTGTCGCAGATGCTATTGTTAATTTACAATTATTAGTACCTTCTACTCGTGTTAAATAATAATTTATAGCTGATTTTGGAGCACCGTTATTAGTTATTACTTCAACACTAGGTATTTCATAATTACCGTTACGTGTAGATGTTAAGATAACGTCCGCAGATACACCAATTGTATCAGTTATATTAAATTGGTTGATTTCCACTTTTTTAACTGGTTGTGTAGCACGTAATACATAATTCGCATTGTCAGATGCCTTTACTGTTACCTTTCTAGTAATCGTTTGAGTATATATAACGTTGTTAAGCTTAAAGTGTGTTACCGTTGCTTCTACTGTACATTCACCTTCTGCCTGCGGTATAAATTCACCAGTATTTTGATTTATAGTACCGATAATTGGTTTATTAAACTCTTTACGTACAGACCATTCTATTTCATACCTAAATTCATCTCGAGTTCGCACGTCGATATTATCCGAATCTATATGATATGTTACTGTAAACCGCTTCTTTTCATCCCTGAATATAGTCTGATTGCCTTCATTGATTGTTACTTCAGGTCGTTTATACTGTTGAACATCTATATCTAAGGACATACTATCGTCACCAGGAAGGCTGACCGTTATAGTACCACGTTTTGTTTCATCTCCAATTATATAGTAACTAGTAGATGCTCCACCCAACTTGAAATCCTGTGATGTAACTACTAGGTTTTCTTTCTCATTACCGTAACGATTTGTAACAGTTACTAAATCATTATAGTCTATAGTATTGTCCTTAAACAAAACAAGCGGCGTTTTTACACCTTCTTTTAGTATCAGACCGTGCCTCTGAACACCTTTAATTTTCACGTCAAAATTTCTTACTAGGCGATCGTCCGCGTCATAAATGCCTAATGTAACAGTTTTATTTTTATCTGTAACTTTCGGTGTTATTCGTATTTTATTATCACCCAACATTACAGTAATGTCGACAAGTCTGTTATCTTCAGCGTTTTTAGGCTTTACAGTTATAGTATCTTGTTGACCGTCGGTAATATCTGTACCTTTATGTGATGTTATCTTATATCCTATTTCTTTAGATGTACCGGCTGTGATTTCGATATTCTCGGGGTCTAATGATATAAATCGAGGACGCTTCAGTTCATCGTTGGACACTGTAATTCGCTTAAAAAGACTTTCTCTGTAAACTTCACGGCCATTAGCCAACTTATATGTAAGTATACCCGTTATATTATATTCACTAGCATTGTCTACTCTAAACTGACCGTTTTGATCTATTGCATCTACAACTTTAGTATTACCATGGACATTTTCAACTGACCATGTAACTTCTTTTCTAAACGTATTGGTATCATTAAAGAATGTAACACCACCGTCAATAAATCTAGTAGCTAACTGTAACGGTAGATCACGTCGTAATACACCGCTTGTTAAATCTTTTCCGTCTGCATATATCTCTGCCCTCGAAGCCTTATACATTTTAACGGTAAACGATTTTTCGACTGTCGGGTCTTCCTTTACATAAAGCGTAACTGTACCCTGCTTGTTTTCATTTTCTGTAAACTGCAACTCATTATCAAGATTCTCTAAAGCAAAGACAGATGACTTGTATTTAAGCGTACCGTAGGTACCGGTAATCTTTGCTAAGTCAGATAATGCGACACGTCTATTCTGAACCAGAATCATAGGATTCTCACCTAATCCGTTTTTAAGAACTATATTATAACGCAACACAACATTTACCTCACCTACTTTCGTACCGTTAGACATTATATCAAAGCTAACCGATTTAGCACTTATTACATCGAGCGATAATCTGAACGTGATTTTTTTTCTCCGAGGGTCTAATATAACATTGATATTGTCCTTTGATACGATTTCAATGTTGTCTGTATTGTTGTCACTATTGGTGTTTTCTGAGCTACCGTTGTATGCTACAGTATAGTCCACAGTAGTACCGTCACCGGCCGCGAGACTTACAGGTCTACCACCGTTTACACTTACATTAGTTATACGTCTAATTGGCAATGCCGTAATGTTAACATTTACTGTGCCTACTTTATTACCGTTACATGTCACATTAAAGGTATGCGATTGGCTACTTAAAGTGCGAGGTGTAGTGAACGTAATTGACTTATTTGTTTTGTCTACTTTAACAGTGATGCTACTGTCCGGTGATACAACCTCAATGTTGTCTGTATTGTTATCTGGTAGTTCACCTTTATAAGCTATAATGTCGTACGATACTTTCTTGTCGGTACCCGCTGTGATACTTACCGGTTTATTGTCGTTTACTCGGACTTCACTTATACGTCGAGGCTCTTGAGCTGTCACATCAACATGCACTGTACCTACTATTTCCCCGTTCGACGTTACAGTAAAGTCGACTGATTTTTTACCCAGATTGCTTTCTGTACTAAACATAATTTGTTTTCCTACAGGATTTATACCAACCATGACGTCGGGTGTTGACGCAATCTCGATGTTGTCTGTATTGTTGTCACTAATAGTGTCTTCTGGGCTACCGTTGTATGTTACAGTGTAGTTAACAGTAGTGTCTGTACCGGCCTTGAATTGTACTGAATTAGTAGTATTTACCGTTATCTTAGTTATACGTCTAAGAGGCAGTGCCTTAACATTAACATGTATTGTATCTACTACTTTGTTATTAGATGTTATATCAAAGTCGACTTGTTTAGCACTTAAAGTCCTTTCCGTATGGAATGTAATCGTCTTTTCTTTTGTATTTACTGTAACGTTTATATTATCCTTAGATGCAATCTCAATGTTATTAGTATCGTTATCAGGTAGTTCGCCATTATAAGACACAATCTCGTACGATACTTTCTTGTCGGTACCCGCTGTGATACTTATAGGTTCACCGTTGTTTACCCTTACAGACGATATACGTTGAATTTCAAGTGCCGTTACGTTAACATGTATTGTACCTACTACTTTGTTATTAGACATTACGTCAAATATGACATCTGATTTAGCACTTAAAGTGCGCGGTGTAGTGAACGTAATTGTTTTAGTTTTTTTGTCTACTTCAACTGTGATACCGTCCTTAGATGCAATATAGATGTTATTAGTATAGTCGTCTTCTTGTTCACCTACATAGTCTGCAGTATACTTAAATGTCTTAACTGTACCTGCCTTGAATTGTACTGAATTAGCAATACCAGTATTACCTTCTACTATCACCTTCGATATACGACGCAATGCTTTCGGTGTTGGGGGTGTTGGAACTACAGACGGTGTAACGACTGTTCTGTTATCGGTAATAGAAATACTTGTGTTATCTACACCCGGATTCCAATTTCTATCGGCCACACCGAAGACTACTGTACCACCACCCCCGGAAGCCGATACATAGTACTTATCGACTTGCTCGCTGTATTCAACTTTAGAAATTGTTATACCAGAGGAAGAGATAATTTCTGTCTTTAATTGATTGATATTTTGGGTACCCGCCGATAAGTCTTTATGTACCTTTATAATTGCCGACTGATTATCGTTATTAAATACTATTTTATCCGGTGTGACACGTAATCTTGTTATTTTAGCTAATACATCATTTTGTCTGGTTACAGTTACATCTAACCTAGCGTGCAGATCACCTACATTAACCGTTATAGTATTATTACTGACTGTAGCATCGCCTTTAGAAATGGTTAGTGTATATTGACATGTATTGCTACCTCTATTCTCCAGCTTTAGACCAGTCCGAATATCACTGTGCTTCTTATGTATAGACGGTGTAATTACATCGCTATCAAAACGAATGTTCTTATCGTACCTGACTGTAATCGTGACTTTTGCCACTTCATCCCCCAATATAACAACATTCGAAGTAGATAAGTTCACATCAACCGGTTTCGGTAGCGGAGGATTGGTAATCAACGGTACATGAACATTACCTCCATTTTCACTTAGTTTATTGAAAGCATCTCTAAGGTCCTTGATTTGTTGTTTCAACTCATTTACCGCACCGGATATAGACGCGACATTACCGTCGATATTGAAGTCATTAGAAAATTCGGCCGTTGCACGTTGGATGTTACCGACACCGTCACAAACAAAGATACCGATATGACCTCCGTAGGTATTTATTATAATACTGTTTTGTGCATCCTTTAATACCTTTCCAATAAGCTCCAGCGGATTTAACGACGACGTAATGAATCTAAGATTACTAAATTTATCTATATTAGTTATCATTCAAGTTCTATCTATATTTCTTATGGGCAATTTGTCTGTTGTATGCTGCCCAGTATCGGCATTGTTATGATTGATAGTCATTTGTTGCCTGGTGCCATTATCAATTATCATATCATTAAGTAGCTCTGTTCGTTCGTCTATAATCGGATAATTTGTAGCTACTTTGATACCGATAGTCAAATTACGTTGATTGACATCCGTCGACGTTAGATCAACTTTGTTAAACTCAGGTTTCGCGTCGGTACCGAACTCTATCGAACACTGAATTGTTTCACCTAAATATGTTATATAAAAGTACCGTTGGAATATCAACTTGTCGTACAGTTCTTGTAACAATACTATCGACTCGTTGTAATTACTAAGCACGTACTTTATTTCCATACTTATTTCTATCGGAAGACGTCGCATCGTCGCATTGAATCCTTGTATCACGTCGCCGTTAAGTCGTTCGTACTGTCCTCTTACGAAAGGATTACTCAGTTCGGCAGTATCAACAGAAATACTAGATAGTTCTACCATACCGCGGGGCATCTTCATATACAGATTGTCCTCTCCGGTTACTTCGTTCATCTTGTACTGATAACCGTTCTTCTCTATATAAAGATAGGACGAACCTGTATTGAAGATAAAATGATTGATAGATTTGTCGTACAGAACGATATGTTCATTTAGATAAGACAGTATGCCCTTAGTGATAACAGCAAAGAATCTATCGTCTCTATCGTACAAGTCGTCGAACTTTGCTTTGTTCCACGGCTTTACCCACTTCTTGATTCGTTTTAAGTCCGTATTTTCTTTGTTTTGTAGTCTATCGGACATTTGTTGGTCTTATTTATTTTGATTGATAAACATGTCACAGAACTCTGTTCTTTCGGGTTTGAAGTTTTGTAGTACACCATCACCTTCCAGCACACTCGAACCGGACACCAAGACATTGCCTACTATTTTTATACTATCGTGAATTGTAGCATAGTCTGTAACACGAGCACCGGCGTATACCATGGCATCGTCGTATATCCACGGTGTGTTACCGCTTAGTTCGTCATTGTCTAAATTAGCTTCCTCTTCGATATAACCACCGACGTCGCCTTTATAAACATCGATTTCCGGCATATCGATAATAGCACATATTCTGTACACACGGTGACGGGTATTGGTTTCTGTCGTGACATCTTTGTATTCGTCGTACAATAAACAGTATCTGTCACCGGTTATCTTAGGTTTTGTGATAGACTGCCTAGTATCTACCCAATTCTGTAATGATTGCATTTTTATTAGCATATTTATTCACAATGCACTTAGTGCTGTAACAAAAAGTCTGCGAACTGCGTACCGGTAATCATAAATGAATTACACATGTCCATCGGGCTTTCACCACTAGCAATACGCTTTAATAGTTCTGACATTGCAGTTACTGTACTGATTGCATTGAACTGTACTTGATATTGTACGGCACCCGTCATAAACTGTGACTTACAAATGTCAGGACATCTATTTACATTGTTCGTATAATTAGATGCACACTTTTGTATACCACTGGACGAATTGGGATCTGCAAATTCTGGATTTTGTGATACAGCTTTTATATAGTCCCCTAAAAGTTGTTGCAGCATACTGTTCAACACAGGATTTATAAACATACAATAAAATTCACAGTCACCTAACATTTTCTTGTAAGCCTCATCCATGTCTTTTTTGTACTGCTCCGTACACGAAACTTGCACTGTCGGGCTTGGTTGCATCGGTGTGGGTTGTACCATTGTCACACACCCGGCACGTTTCGGCATACTGTTGTCGAACTTTGATCTATCTGTAGGGGGTGCCTTGGCATTCTTAAAAGTCTCCAGTTGTTGTAGACCCAGTACGACACAGTCTGTTTTGTTGTTCTTATAATAAGACATTATAGACCGATAAAAGTCCGTCTTCGGTGTCTTGGGTGGCCCTTCTTCCGGGTCGTCCAAGATATTATCTAGTATTGTTTTATTAAACGTCTTATTAAGGTTCAACAAGTCTTGTTTGGAAAATACCAGTCCGTTTTTACGAGCTTCTAATATAGCATTACTTAACGTGATATTTAGCAATTTATACTTTTGATTCAATGTAAATTGATCGTCGATATACAAACTTTCCATTTTAATACCCGGCAATACTAGTTTCGGTACTTGTTTTGCGCTTGTATCGTCTCTATTACTGTCTACAACTGTGTTATCGACATGTCCTACATCGGTATCTGGTACTGAACTTGTACGGCCTGTATTGTTAACTATATTAGTGTCTTTAATAGTGGCCGTCGTCGTCGACATATCAGTCGTTGTATCAATGACTGTATCATCTACTGTATCACCGCTTACATTATTGGTTGAGTTAACGGCTTGTAAATCAGCATCTTTAGTAGTATCATGTACTGTATCATTGAGTGTATCACCGGCTGTATCATTAGTAGTATCAACAGCACTGTCAGAAACAGTATGAGGCACATCTGTAGCACGGCGAGCGTTACGTTCTGCGATTAGTCGTTCTGCTTCTTCAGAAATAGCGGGAATAGTTCGTCCGACGAAATCGGTGGAGAGTTCCGGTACTACACCTAACTTAATCTGTTCTTCAATCGTCTTGTTCGTAAATTTGTCACCGCGCGGTGTAACCATTTTAGGTAAAATCTTCTTATAATCAACACCGTCTTCGTACTGGGGGGTATCACCGGTGAGGTTCGGCATCTTAAACGAGTCTTTATCCATATAGATAACTTCGAGGTGACGTTCCATCGGAGCTACATAAAAACCGAATTCATAATTTTTGATGTAGTCGAGTTTATTTCGGAGAATCGTCGATACTTCATTGAAGTCCTTGGCCTTTGCGAGTCGCTTAAAGAACGGGAAGAAACCGAATCGTTTGTTTGCGTCCCATGTATTGTCGATAAGCAAAAAGAAAGTATCAAACGGATTCACCTGTCCTTGCATATTTTGAAGGATAGCGGCAAACGAAACGGCATAGTACAACTTGTTATTAGTGAGATGTACTATCTTATAAGGAATCATTTTCAAAAACTCCTCGTCGGAAATATGGTTGGGGTTCTCTTCCTCGTAATGCTTTGCAGCAAAATGATACTGTTCGTCTTCGCGTTCATGACGTTCCTTTTCTTTTGCCTGGTATTCTCCACACACGTCGCGTGACCAGTCTGTGATATGAATTTTTCCCATGTTATATTGTTCTGAATTAGTTACAAATAAATCTATTTATATAATAGATCGAAACAACAAATAAATCACTTATTTTTGACATCATTTTCGGTATTTGTCAGTAATAGTTCGAGACGGTCGATAACAGTGTCGTCGTAGTAGTGACCGGAGGGCATTCTTTTAAGATAAATATGTCCGTTACCGTTCTTTATTACCTTTAATATAGCCTCCTCATCGACGTTGTTGTACAGTCGATAGGCATTTAACTTGTCATTTTCTAGTTCGGTTTTGTACTTATTAAAAACGTCGGTTAGTGACGTCGGGTAGACTGTAGTGTTGTTCGTATTGGTGTTGACTGTACCAGTATTGGCTGTACCGGTGTTGACTAGTTCTTTTTTATAGTAAGTTTTATAGAATGTACCCGAACCGATGTTTGTTATATGAATGTTCTTCTCCGGATCGTACTCGTAATTTAGTACGGAATTATTTGGATTCGTATTTATAACAACACTGTACTCTTTGTATCTTCTTTTGTTCATAGATTAGAATTCTCGTTTCGGTTGCTGCGATGCGTTTTTCTTTATATTAAGAGCGATTACTTCTTCTAACGACAGACCCAGTTCGGATGTCATATAAGACAGTTGCTGTAATATATCGCCTATGCTGATAGCTAAACTGATCTTGTCGCGTTCTGTTATCGCCGTACTGTCCGTGTTCATTATATTAGCTATTTTGGTCTGCAATGTACCCACAGCGGCACCGATGTTATACGGTACTAAGAACGCACCCAAATCGTGATTGTATGTTGCAAAGTTCTTTATTGTTTCTTGATATTCTGTGATGTCCATATTTTGATTCGTTTTAGTTTGATTTATATCGGATATACTCGTATGACCCGTCTGTTTTTACTAACTTACATTTTATATAAGAAATATCAGTTAAAAACGATAGTTTGACAGCACCGTCACTTATATATTCTATTTCATACGGTACGTCTATTTCAGACAAGTCTAACTCATTGTATTCCAGACCTTTATAGAAATATATTACAATGCGATTGTTTTCGTTCTTATATATAAAGACATAACCGGGCCACTGTATGGCGCTCGTACTGGTGTGTGTATTAGTCTCGGTGATAGACATGTCGGTGTTCTTTATATACGTCTTATTTGAAAATCACTCTATTCTAATTTGGTACATTGATTTTTGTGCACAAGTACACTGATTTTGTATGTTTTACATGCTGATTTTGTTCACAAAGTAGACTATATAATATATATATAACAATAAAGTCCTCAGAATATAAGTATCACAAGTGAATTGATAGCGGTGTTGGAAGAACACAAAAACAAGAAAAAAGAAAATAAGCTTGTTATTATAAGTCGTATACAAGAAAAGTTCAATTTCTTTCGTAAATTCTTTTTGGAAAACAAAGAAGCTATCGCCGACGGATTGAATATGTTGGATGTTATCAATGACTTCTCCGCAGAAATACTTCCCAGTGAGTTAGATCATAAAAATGGTTTGTACAAATTCCAGCGTGAAAATAGAAGTGTTATTATACGCTACGGTGAAAATTATGAAACAGTACCTTCGACAGGCGAGGGATTTAGTGTGGTAGTCGATTTTACTGTAAATGGTGAAGAAAATAACGAATTTATTACGCGTCTTGTAATTTATCGCTACGGTTGTCATAGAATAGTAAACTATGCCGATATAAAGAAAATGGACTGCTATAACAACGCAGAGTTGTGTACTATCGAAAAGTGTCTTGATAAGATGATTAAGAAATTTAACGAGATCAAATACAGCAGTAATTTCAAATCGGTGAACGACGAACTAAAGAAAACATTAGAACAAATTAAAAAAGAACTACTATGAACATTGCAAGCGAAATGGAATCCTTGTTTAAGACGTACAAACAAAACCAACAGGAAAGTACACTTATAGAACGTATTAAAGAAAAGTTTAATCACTTTAACGATTTCTGTGACGGACAAAAAGAAGGTATTGTCGAAAGTTTGAAGACGTTAGATGTACTTCGTAAGTTTTCGAACGAATACAAAACTGTTACAAATAAAGACTTTCGAACAGCGCTAGACCACAAATCTGGTTTATATAAATTCGTACCCGAGGAAAATGGCTTTATTATAAACTATTATTCTATCGATGTTGCACCGGTCGGTACAAACGATATGTTTAGAGTATCGTTTACTACGGTTGTAAATCCCCCTACTAATGAATTTACGTCTTACCTGACTATTTATCGCAATAGTGGGTACATAAATTTGAGCTATGGTGATTTGGATAACATGACATATACCAAAGAAGAGTTGCACGCTATCGATAAATGTCTTGAAAAGATGGTGAATAAATTCAGAGAAATCCTAAGATGCAGCGGTTTTCTGTCGGTGTACAACGAGTTAAATAAAACATTCGAAGACATTAAACTACAATTACAATAATACAAACCAAATGGACTACGAAATTACTGACAAGGTTAGTAACCTTATTAAACAATATAGTAACGTAGAAGAAAATAGAAGATCGACGCTGTTAAATACACTGTCTAAACAGATGAATTATTTCATCAAGTTCTTTTCTTCGAACAAAGAAGCGCTTATTGACGGTCTTACTGCATGGCAGTTATTAAACCAATTCAAACTAGCCAACCCGGATTCTAATTTAGACCCGTCTGTTATCTATTCAAATTGCGGTATTTATAAATTTGAACAAATTGACGGTTTATCATATTGTATTATAAATAAACCGGATGATTGTACTGTTAAATTCAATAACAGTTTTATCTATGTTAAACCGGTGTTTTATTACGGTGAGAATGATTATGTGATTAAATTTCTTATTACCGACAATAACGGACAAGCGCTAAATGACGGTCTTACAGTAGAAGTAATTGCTCCGTCCTGTAGCACACAGTTGCTAACATGTATCATCGAGTCGTTTGATAAGTTGATTACATACGTTGAACAACGAAAGTTTTATTATAATTTTAAGTCGGTAAAAGATGAGTTAAATAAGAACTTGAAAGAAATAGAATCAAGCATATAATGACACAGACCACAATTATATATTTCTTACTGCACATCGTCGGTGTCGTATTTAATATAGTGTGTTTTCTTCTGTTTCTGAAACTGCGCGTCGTGTATAACAACATCGGACCTGACACGGAATTTACCTATTATAGTGAGACGACAGATAACCATATTGTCTTTCTATCGATATTTCCGTTTCTGTACGGTATTTTCTTAAGTATTTGGTGTGGTTGTATGTTGATAGGGCTAATTATCAAATACCTGTATCGTAGACTGTACGGTGGCGACGATAACGCGCAACAGTTTACTAGAAAACACATTACAGGTTTTTCTATGACAGACAATCCAAACAGTAAACAATCCAAAACAAAATGAGCAAGATTCTAAACTTGTTTAATGATACAATAGAAGACTATAATAAGTTCGTAAACGACAGGGCGACGATCTATATCGAGCGTATCAATAGTAGTATAAAACAAATCGAGGAGTTCATCGATTCAAATAAAGAGGCTATTATTGACGGTATCCTTATCACAACAATGCTACGTGACTTTTACGAGATTTACAGTGATGATATAAATGATAAAACAGAACGTATAGATTTAAATAGTGAGTATGATATTTATTCGTTTGAAACAGATAAATTCATTATCGGTACCGACATAACTTCTATTAAGGTTGTTTGTTATTATAACACTAATACAGGTAGTCTAAGTACGTCATATTATATGAATGTTATGTATGACGATCCAATTCGTATCAATACCAATTTTGATATACTCTCTACCGATGTACTTGGTGACTACAGTAGACGTTTTGAAAACTTCACAACTAATTTTTTCGACAAGCTTAAAAGAATAAATTTTGTCTCTATCGAGAAAGACTTGTCGGTAAAATTAGAAAATTTCAAAAGACTTATAGAAAAACTTAAAGATTAATAATATATGCTTGAAAAAAATGTATACGATCTTATATTAGACGAAACTCAGCGGCAGCTGTTCGGTCTCGAACTGATTGCCTCAGAAAACTATGTATCGAATGGCGTATTGTACGCCTTGGGTTCTGTACTTACTAATAAGTACGCTGAAGGTTATCCCGGCAGACGATACTACGGTGGCTGTGAAGTAATAGACAAAATAGAACAACGAGCTATTGATACTGTTTGTAAATTGTTCGATGCGACGTATGCCAATGTTCAACCACACTCTGGGTCTCAAGCGAACCAGGCTGTTTTCAATGCTGTACTGGAACCAGGTGATAAATTCTTAGGTCTCGACTTGGCACACGGCGGCCACCTTACTCACGGCTCTCCTGTTAATCTGTCTGGTATGCTTTACAAACCTATTCCGTATCATGTAGACCCCAACACAGAACGTGTAGACTACAGCGAATTAGAATTGTTAGCTACCTCACATCGTCCCAAAATGATTATGACAGGTGCGTCGGCATATTCCAGAGAATGGGACTGGGAACGTCTTCGACAGATCGCCGATAGTATCGGTGCGGTCCTTGTTGTCGATATGGCACATACCGCGGGACTTATCGCCGGTAAATGTTTGAGTAACCCTGTAAAGTACGCACATATTGTAACATCGACGACACACAAGACATTGCGCGGACCTCGTGGCGGTATTATCTTGATGGGAAAAGACTTTGAAAATCCTAAAGGTCTACGAAAGAAAGACGGCAGCGTAAAAATGATGTCGGAAGTCATCGATAGTATGGTCTTTCCTGGTATTCAAGGCGGTCCGTTGGAGAATGTCATCGCAGCGAAATGCGTATGTTTCGAAGAGGCTTGTGAACCAGAATTTCGATTATATGCACAGCAAGTAATTAAGAACGCACAAGCGTTGGCTACAAGTCTACAACACTGGGGTGAACGAATTGTGTCGGGTGGTACAGACAATCACTCTTTCTTGGTCGACCTAACGTACGCACATCCCGACCTTACAGGAAAGCAGGTAGAAATCGCATTAGAAAAAGCCGGTATCACCGTTAATAAGAACATGATACCGTACGACAAGCGAAGTCCGTTCCAAACATCTGGCATCAGAATTGGTACTGCAGCTCTAACAACAAGAGGTATGGACGAAGAGGATATGGTATGGGTCGCTAACTTTATCGTGCGTGCTATCGACAAGTGGAATGACGACGATGCCTTGCAGGCTATTAAGACGGAAGTTAAGGAATTTGCCGAGCAATTCGAACTACATCAAATAATACCAAATCAAGATGACAGATACAATGCAATCACGTGTCTTAGCAATTCATAAATACGACGTACAGAACGGTCCGGGTATTCGACTGTCGATATGGTTGAGTGGTTGTTCTAATGCCTGTAAAGGGTGTTGGTCACCACATACCTGGGACCCGAATAAAGGGGATTTGTTGACAGACAAATTACCTTATATAGAGTCTCTTCTAAAATCATATACGTCGACACCTGTAAAAGTATCTATCTTAGGGGGTGATCCTTTCTACCACGCATGGAACGGGCATGTGCAGGCTTCTGAAGACGTACTAGAACTGTTCAAACTAATTAACAAGTACACTACCGACGTATGGGTATGGACAGGTTATTTGTTAGAAGACTTACAACAGAACGAACTGTGTCGACCGTATTTGGACTATATCGGTACCTTAGTCGACGGGCGTTTCGAAGAGTCGCAGAAAGACTTGAACTTAAAGTTTAGAGGCTCTGTCAATCAGAGAATAATAACACTTCGTGGTTAAAACTTCGTAAATTAAGTTACATGAATGATATAAAACAATATAAAGTAGATATTCCGAAAGTGTTGAAATGGGTCGGTTCTAAACATACTATTATCGATACTATACTGTCACATACAAACAAAGACATATTAAACTCACCGGAGTTCACTTTTATAGAACCTTTCGCCGGCAGCGCTGCATTGTCGCTTTATATACTAAAACATTATAAAAACTGTAAGCGTGTCGTGATAAATGACGTCAATACCGGTCTTATTAACGTATATAAACAAATTAGAGACAATGTAGATGCTTTGATTGACTTACTTACTGATCTTAGATTAGAATATGTAGGTTATGAATTTGGTAGTACAGACAGAGAAGACATGTACTATCGCTGTCGGGACGAGTACAATGCAGAACCTAAAAACACAGTACGGTCCGCTGCACTTTTTATGTTCATTAATAAGACAGGATTCAATGGCCTGTACAGAGAAAACTCAAAAGGTTTATATAATGTATCTCACGGTTGTAAAAAGAATCCAGCTGTATTTGATGTTGATACACTTAAGGAATGTTCTACGTTACTACAAAGAGCAGAACTGTACAATAAAGACTTTAATAGTCTGTTAAAAGAAGTATACAACAAAGACGAAAAGACGTTTGTATATTTCGACCCACCGTATTATGTAGTCAAAACCAATTCGGAATACAGTAGCTATACCGCTAACTCGTTTGACGACTCTTGTCAAAAACAAATTAAAGAATTATCAGATTACATTATAAGTAACGGCGGGTGTACGGTACAGTCGAATTCCGATACGAGTGGCTCAGATAAATTCTTCGAGACACTATATAACGACAAACGATACAAAATAGAATATATACCTATCAGAAGAAGTATTAAATCCGGACAGTGGCAGAACAGAACAGAATCTTTGATTTATTCTATATTATAATTTGAACAAGCAGACGTGTTCTTTAACTAGAATGCGTCTGTTTTTTGTTGATTTTTTGACGGTTTCTGTTCTGGGTAGGCTACAGTAGAATCATAACACGTCCATAAAGGCACTTTTTAGGCTCTCTGACGCACTCAAATACACTTACCTTGGTACTACTAAGCCTCAACAAAAATCGTGTGGTAGAGAGCAAATTTTTGGGCGTTTTATAAGTTATAAGAAGATGGTACAAAACAGATGATATAGATTTTTGATTTCAATAAATTGAAATATGAAATCTGCGACGCAGATTTTTGATTTGAACAAAGTTCAAATATAAAATCTCTGATAGAGATTTTTAATTGTATCACTATAAAGAGAACACATGAAAAGAAGAACTAATTTATTTTATAAAGACGGTCCGGACAGTAAGTTTTTGACGTTTAGTAATTACACCGAAGCACTAACGGGTCATTTCTTGTCGACATATACCAAACTATACCCCTCCAGATTCCTTTGTTGTTATATTCCCAACATTGAAACGAATAAACCTATTATAATAGAAAGCTTAATAAAACACTACGAGTCTAAACTGGCATTCTTACGTGACCATTTCGACGGTCAGAGTAGGTCGAAGGCAAACGATGTGCTACTACCGTTAAACTATCTATTGGACTGTATTATCAACGATAGTATAGACGGATTTGAAGTACGTGCTATAAACGAAATAACAGAACAAGACTATAACGGTACCTATACCGACACCATTTGTATTGTTAATTTAGACAGTATTGTTAGTACTGAACTTGGTGGGACAGTCAAACCTACTGATACAACCCAAGACAATACAAGTTTCATCGAAGTAACCGATAACAAAACAAGACTGTACGGCTGGACAGAACAGGAGCTGTCGAACACAGAATGGTCTACATTGGAAACAGAATTTGACACTACACAAGACGGTAAAAACTACTATTCTACATTAGCCAACAAATATGTTAAAGTAACAGACAACAGTACCGTCAAAGACGAGCTTGTATTCAACTGTATTATACCACTGTTCGACTTGGTCGATACAAATTATGTCACGAATAATATCTCGCTAAGCGAACTTTCTAAGGACAGTGAACAACTACCAGCGACGGGTACTATCAATGTGCCGTACGGTATCTGGTTCGGTGACGATATTGTCCTTAAAAGAGACAAGGTATCTGGCTTCGCACCGACATGGTCGCTTTCGATAGCCTCACAGTTCAAGCCCTTCCCATATTCTAAACAAATGCCCTCGGAGGCACGGAATTCAGAAATCACCAATTCGTTCGCCACCTTCGCACAGGTACTGTCGCAGATTGCAGCTCTGTCTAATAAAGTAGATACCTTATCGAGTCAGTTGATGGACGTAAATACAAGAATAGACAATATAACGGCACAGTCGTCGTCACAGACTGTGTTAGACAATGTCCAAAAGACGTTGATGGCCAACTTCAAAGAACTACAACAGAACAACCAGAAGCAATTAGACGAATTTAGAACTATCTTAGATACCTTACGCTGGAATCTCGATACAACATCAACAACGATAAACTAACATTATGGTCACAGAAAATTCATCTCTAAAAGAATACTACATAAAACTGCAGTCGATGTACAACGACGCGGTGAATATGCTCACTAGTATCAACCAAAGTCTACTGTCGAGATCGCCTGAAATTTCTATTAAATTAGAAGACGATACAGAATATCGTATTCCATCGTTACTTTATTTAGACAATAAGGTAGAGGAACTGAGTAGTTCTATCGAGTCGCTGGTAAATCTAAACAAGACGGGTTCCGCGTGGTTGACACATGCCGACAATATGCACAAAATAGAACTGTCGGTAGGGAACTCGGCACCGAACAAACCCGAATATGTCGACTCTGGACATGTCCACATCCGCGATAACAATTTCCTCAAAGACCTTGTATCGCCGTATATGTACCTTCGACTGAATGTTCAGAACATTCCTGATACGATAAACGAATATGTATATAAAAAGATTGTAATATACAGTCAGGAACTCTTTACGTTGCTGTCGGGGAACAATCTACAGTCGTACAAAGAATACAAACAAGCGCTGTTCAACTATGTTCCAGGTCGCGATTACGACGAATACGACGCACACATCACCGCGCCGACAAAATACAACAAGTACGACAGTCGATTCGAGATCTTGGACGTAACCCGTCTCGACAACACTCATATCGACGGACTAAATAACACCTATCGTATCAGAATAAATACCTTTAAGTACACCGGAACAGAAGATAACGCCATAGAGCAGTACCTTCGCATCGGCGATAAGCTGACTATTCCGGGCCGTAATGTTATATATAAGATAACTAAATTAGAAAACAGTAATCGCGACGATAAAAAGTTCTATATAGAGGTAGAAGAGGAAATCGGCCACACAGTCCTTCAACCTATTAACGAGGACAAGGATATGTATTTTGTCTTATATAACGAAAGCTTTTCGGAATTTAGATACGTCGACATCCCACTGGAAGAAAACAGGTACATTTGTGTCTTTATCGGCTCGGTTGTCAATAACGTCCGCGGCGAGTTCAGTAAACCGTTCCTGGTCGACCTCGAAAAGGTCTTTGTAAAGGATAGAAACAACCAGTATGTGTACGACAACGATGTTCGTATGAACTACATTCAGTACTATAAAAAATACTGTCGTAACATCGGCGATATTATATTAGGACTAACAGAAGTAGCCTACCCGTCTATTCGTAACTTTAACAACTTCATTATCAGTGAGATAGTAACTTCTGATACCATAAAAAGTATTGTTAGTGCTACCTTTGTTCGAGATAATGTACAAGTTGTGCAGATAAACAAGCACCTTATCGACGACAACAGTTCTAAAGACGTTATTAACTTACATAAACAAAAACAGAACATCAACGCGTCATTAACGGCGTTGCAAAGTAGTATCGACGATACACAGACCAAAATACTGAAAGGTGCTACAAATGCGACGGAGCTAAAGAAGGAAATCGACAAGAAATACACAGACCGAATCGCGCTCCAGAAACAGTATATTTCTATTATAGACAATATCAATAACATAAAAGACGACGTTTACGGTTTTGAAAGTCCTAAATTCGCTGTCCGTGGTGTTACTGCGTACGATACATTAGAACTGGCGTTAAAAGATACCTACAACGAAGAAATCAATGTTATCGCTTTAGATATAGAATACAAGTATTCGAATACAAGTTCTAACAACACAGCTATTACCGGTATCAATACGCGAGGCGAGACATCGTTGTCGGTATGGAATAAACAGTATAATATAGAAAGAGAACGTTCTATTGTCTTCGACAGTGTCACCGGGGCATACAAACCAGTCTTCAAAGAAGGGCAAGACGTCGGTGTACGATGGAACCAACTGGATATTCCTATCGTCGTCGGTGAAGACGTTACGATTCGTTTCAGATACAAATACTCTATCGGACAACCGTTTATCGATTTATATACACCGTGGAGCGAAGAATTCGTCATTCAGTTCCCTCACGAATACGCCGACGTTACCAGTATATACAACATTGTTACACAAAATAACGCCGATTTAATAGAGTCCGCCTTTATACGGCACCTACTGAACGAAGGTTATCAAGAACATGTCGACGATAAGATTTTAGCCAAAGACCGTAAGTTCTATCATACACCGGAGAACATCTATTCCGGATTTATGGACAAGGACAGTAAAATGTTGTCGTTAAAGGATAAACTAACAGATCTGAATTCTGAACTACAACAGTACAAAGCTCTTATCGAATCGGAGCTACATTCTAATCTGAAGGTGTACCTGGAATACGACGACAAGAAAGTAGAACTACATCGTAATAACCGGGCTTATATCTCGTTCGACCACGAAGAACTGACATCGGGGTATGCACAAAAACGATTTAATCTTGTTATAAAAAACGAGAACGATACAAACTTGAATTTGTATAGTATATTTCCGGGCGACGTGAAGATACCGTTACTGTGTACAAACGCAGACTATTACGAATACAAGATAGGCGACTACGAAAGAACACCGTTTCATATAAAAGACGATACTAAAACAGCACGTGCACAAACGTTGGGACAATTTATCTATTTTAGAACAACGGATCCGTACACCCATCAATCTTATTATTACGACAGTCCGCAGCAACGAATGAAAGACTTGGCTGTGTATCGCAAAAATATGACGTTGGAGAAGAAAGATAGACTAAGGTACGATATTGCCACACAAGATAGGATACTTGAAAGCAAACAACAGCTGTCGTTGCCGTATCGGTACAGAATAGGCGATAAAAACAGCATCTTAAGTTATGTCAGTGACGGTATTATAAATGTAGCGACTAATAAAGTACTGTCGTTAGTGAAAGAAGACGATAAATTGGTACTTAAAAACGACAATGTATTAGATAAAAACAATACAGCTTCGGAAAACGTCGATGTGATAAATAACTTAGACAACCTAACGTACGACGACGGGGACTTTTTAGATACATTTGTATATAATACAATATCCGATATTTATCGTTATGTGGATATTCCGGTCACGTCTTCGGATAAGATCAAGAATCCGGCGAAGAACAGTAGACCGGGTACTGAATTCCAATCTAAGATGTTCGGTGCGGTACTTTATCTTGAATTGAAAGATGTCGAGTCGCTTCAATGTAACAAATACGATAAATACCAATATAGCACGATAGATTCCAACAAGGACATTACTATACCTCTCGTAATGGACTATATGTTTAAGGACAACGGTTTAGAAGAGAGCTACAGCAAGACACTGGCTTTCGATATTCGTCCGGCGCTCTTAAAAGAACTAGAACACTATATTATATCAATAACTGTCAATAAACGCTATAAACTTTGATACTATAAAGAACACTTGTACAGCTAACCGTACAAGTGTTCTTTTTGTTAACATTAAAAAACTTGAGAAAATCTCTCCTCTATCGCACGATTTTTGTTGAGGCTTAGTAGTACCAAGGCTAGACCATTCGGACGCGACAGAGGACGAATATGGTGGCTTTATTACGATTCTACGTTTATACATACCAGTATGCGAAACAGAAACCGTCAAAATTGCACTGATTTTGTATACATCATGTACTATATAAAGTATATAAAACAAGATAAAGATGGAGCAGTTAGGTAAGATTAAGATTTTATGTTTCTACGACGAACCGATAGAGTTCTATTGTCGGTCTTCGAAAGACAACCGGCTGTATTTGTGTCAGCGTACAGACAGTGAGCAACCGGAATACACTACTGTACCTATAACAGAGGAGCAGGCTACTGACTTAGAAACTTGTAGTATAGACGCGGCTACTGTCATCGAACACAGTGATATAAAATACAAGACGGAAGTATTGTCCGACAAACTAATGCTCTTCAAGGACTAACTTTCTATGTGGTTGTATTGATTTTGCTCACAAAGTACGCTATATTACATATATAACAAACAAGTCAAACAGTTAAAGTGCTACAGTCATGATTAATCTCAGTTCTCTTCTCAGCGACATTGAATACTTCAAGCCTATCATCGATACGTGCGACGAATACGAACAATGGACTGTTCACGACACGTACAATTATCTTAAACACATGGACGAGCCGGGTGCTGCAGAACATTATAACATGTTCAACCCCGAAGAAACAGAGGCAATTATGGATCGTAGTGTAAACAGCTACTTCGGACCACAATACTGGTCTGGTGATGACTGTTGATAATAACCGAATACAAATAAAAGAGACTATTTAATATGTCAGTTCTACTTTTCATCCTATTATTTGTTGTAGGCATCGGGGTATTCTTCAAAGTATCCGGTTTTGTGTTCGGACTCCTATGGCAAGGTATTAGTCTACTTATTAACAGCATATCAAGTGTAATTATCATCGCTATCGCTATTACTTTGTTGTGTGTTGTATTCGGTATCTTGGGTACTTTTATTTAACAAATAGTAATACAGTAGTAAAACTCTTAAGTAGTTCACTAGTTTATATAAAAAATATGACAGTAGCAAAACTTCTTCGAGATATAAAGACACCTGGATTTTGGACGTTGATGAAGATAGACTCACCGGGTAACTGGGAACCTGACTACGAAGCGACGTTTCAATACAGAGACGGCAAGTTCTACGACGCAAACGGAGACGGGCCGTGGACAGAAGAACAAATCAACGAAGCCGATCGTTCTATGACGGAACGAAACCGCGACGAAAACAACAACTATAAACTTAATTTCTTTTATAAACTAAATCAGTAAAAATTATGACACTCGACGAACTTTTTAATTTACTTCAAAGCGACCAAGAACAGTCCAAACAAGAACAACAAAAGGACAATGTAAATGAACATAAAGAAGTGAAACAAGAATTTGAAGCACTTCAAAATGCACTTGTCGCATTGCTTACAGAGGTGTTCGGTTGCAACGACGATGCTGACGATGACGGTATCAGTCAAGAAAAAGACCAGCCTGAGGACGACAAGTCGTCACAAGATAGTTTCGATAAGATCCTCAAAAATAACATTGATGTCCTCGCTCGACTGAAGACTTGTGACAACAACACGTACGCTAAGTGTGACTGCAGCTCACCTGTACTGACCCCTTCTAAGTACGGACATTGGATCATCAAGTATCTTTATGATACCAAAGGTACTGTAGACAAAGCAGACTACGAATACCTTCGTCAATTTTGTGACTTTGTAATGGCTCAGTAACGAGTTAATAAATATCTGATATTCAACATGTTAAATGCAAGTGCGCTAGAATCGCAATTAAAAGCTGCATTTAGCAAATACCTTAAAGACGCTATCCGGCACTGTGTATTACAAGACTATTGTCAATTCGGTAAATCTAAACTCGCAGAAGAGAAAGCACAACGCTTTGCAGATACCTTTGACGAACTTGTATCACAGCCGCTGGCGTCTAGTATTGCAAATGCAATCGACTATTACGTTAAAAACGCGCAGATCTACGGTACTATCATGACAGCAGGCAGTCCGGTCGCACAGGTGGCTGTGATTAACAGTATGCCGACGCCGGTAACGAACGGTAAGGTACCGAACACACTGGGTCTTATGTGATATTCTGTAGAATCTTTCTATAGGCTCTGGTGTTAAACACTAAATAATATAGAATACTACTACATATCTAAAATGGAATTTTCTCCCGACATCAAGACAATTATTTCTGACGTATTGAAGACATCACCAGAGGCGATGGCAAATATGTCGTTGGAAGAGCTAACAGAACTACGGGACAAGGTCGAAGACCTCCGTCACGACTATACCATGTTCGAATTGTCTAAGAAATTGGCCGGTAACGGGGCATACGGTGCGAGTGGAAATCCAGGATTCTATTTTTATAACGTAGAATTGGCAGGTGACATTACCGGTGAGTGTCGGCATCTAACACAAACGATGTGGCACAATATGCAAGAGTGGTTCCATGAGACCATCTGGACACGGTACGACCTATGGGAACAATTTAATTTCGCTCTGGACGAGTCTAAACACGACTGGTATCGACAACAACAGGTCGCAGTGTTCTCCGATACCGATTCGGTATATGTCAGCTACGGTACGTTCTTCGAGTGTATGACACCGGAATACAAAGAACTGTACAAGTCCGACAGAGCAAAGACAGAATGGATTCTTCGTTATAATACAGAATTCCAGAATAAGCTGAATAACGAATGGTGCGAGGCGATTTACAAACCTCGTCATGCAACTAGCATCCATGAATTTGAGCTTGAGACAATTTCCAAGTCGTGTATTTATCTAAAGAAGAAGAAATACATCAAAGGTCTCGTCTTTAATAAAGGTAAATTCTTGGACAGTCCGAAGGTATCGGGTACCGGTATCGAAATCATCAAGTCGACGACGCCACAGCTGTCGCGTAAAATCCTTACCGATATGGTGAAGATGTTGATGTTCGACTATAATGTGAGCGATAAAAGTACTTTCTTAACCGAATTTAACAAGAAACTGTTAAAGTACCGCGACGAGTTCATGACGGCACCGGTACAGGATATTTCGTCGAGCGTCGGTATCGGTAACTATAAGAAATATGTTATAGACGACGAAGAGATGTTGTTACTCGAAAAACGTTGTCCCGTTAGTGTTCATGGTATCGCTCGCTATAACCATCTGGCGTACAAAAACAACCAGAAGTTCCTGAAGACGACATCCGGGAAGATTAAATACTACGAATTCGACAAAGGACAGTATTTTGCATTCCCACAGGGTGAGTTGCCGGAATGGGCACCGGTACCGAACAGAACAATTCAATGGGACAAGACGGTGATTATTCCGCTTAATCGTTTTATGACAACAATGCAGCTACCGGATTGTGAAGTCGGAGAGGCTGTACAACTAGAACTTTTTTAACTTTTTAATAATAAATTATAATGATCGACGTATCAAAAGAATTTGTAAAGTCCTTCAGCTGGACATCTCTGACAGAGAACCGTGAAGTATTGAAGCCGGTAGTTATTGCCGGTCGCAAGTACTACAAAACCGGAAGAGAGCAGGCTGTCACCTTTGTCGGTAATCTTTATAAGATCGACGGGCAAATGCCGAAGTACGTACTGTATGTCGGTATGGCAAAACAACACCCCGACGAACACAATGTACTGGTACAGGACGGTATCGACATCGCTGCGGAGAATGCTTACAATAATCCGATGTTGGTAATGGAAGTCTTTAAGGATTTCGATTACAATGCCTTCTCGGAAATGATGACGACATACTGGGAGTATATGCCCCTCGATATGCTACGAACCAAGGAAGAGAAACAGCTACTGGGATAATACATGAAAAACATTATAGACTATCAGGATTTTGTTCATAAATTCGGTGTCTGTGAGATGTACGAGATAAGGAGCGATCTGACAGGGTCGCTCCCTTACGGTACACCGGTACAGCTGTCGAAGACAGAACCCGGTAAGATAGAACCGTATACCGGTGGTTTCTTCTTAGGGTTCACAGCGATGAACGGGGAATATGTCTCCGACGACCCAGAAGAACACCCGTTGAAATGGTGTGCAAACGGTATGGGGGACCCGTATATGGAACGAAAAGACATCTTGCGCGGTCAGAAAGTCTACGACCCGGTACTGGAAATGACGATTATGACAACCGTAAAGGATGTTGAATACACACCTATTAAACACCCAGATTACGATGACAGTGCCATATATATGCCTCGTAGCACACGGCAGGAATGGCGACAAGTGAATATCTTAGGTAAATGCTACGTACTTTGTGATGACAGTAGCGTCCAACCCGGTGATTTTGTTATCGTTACTGGCAAAGGCACTGTTAAGAAGGCATCTACAAAGTCTACGTTAACATTCCCGGTACTAAATCGCATCGACGACACTACTATTTTAATCTTTAACTACCCACAATATGAACGAACAGGACGTACAAAGACATAAAGTGTCTATTATAATGACGGTATACAATGCCGAGACAACCATAGGTCGTGCAGTTCAGTCTATTCTAAAGCAGCGAACAGACGACGTCAACATTGAATTTATCCTGGTTAACGACGGTAGTACCGATTCGTCGATGACAGTTGCAGAACGGCTGATTTCGGAACGTCCGGATAATTCCCATATCGCATATAAAAGTATAGAGCTGTCGGAAAATATGGGTTGTGGATATGCTCGTGCTGTCGGTATCGACGCCGGTACCGGTGACTACTTTATGTTTTTAGATGCAGACGACTACTATATCAACGCCGATTTCGTCCATGCGGCTGTAATCACAATACTAGAAAACAACGCTGATATTGTCGAATACGGCGTTCGAGTTCGTGATTTGAGCGGTAGACTAAAGAACAGTGTTGTAAAAGAGTCGTTCGGTATTGAAAACAACCCGAAACAAGCACTTATTTCGCTATATAAGGAGAATGCTATCAAATTCAATGTATGGAACAAAATCTATACACGAAAAATAGTACTGAGTTATCCGTATAGTAGAGAACGTGAGTTTGAAGATGTTCGGACGATACCACAGTGGTTGATGCGAGCCCGTAAGATTGTTATTATCAATAGCGTCGAAGTAAATTATAGTGCACAGAGAAATTCTATTGTCAATGGCGACAGACCGAAAAGTCGACTGGGTACTGTCAAGGCCATTGCAGAAACGCTGAATGACATCAACGACAAAGATGTCATTAAAGCGATGTACGAACGCGCCCTGGTCGATATTAGCGGTGTTATGGACGGAAAGACTAGTCTCGATAGTGGCTTTGATGAGATGGCACAGTATAATAACGCATTTGTTATAAAACTGTTCGGAGAAAATCATGGATACACAAACAAAGAACTGGAACATCTACTCTAACGGTGTTAGAATCAATAAAGACCCCATAACAGACGATATACTGTCGACTATTAAAAAACAGGGCTACGTCTCGAAGGTACAGCCCGACGGTTATGTACTAACAATCCCGTTGAATAGAACACAGATCGTACAATGTATCGTTCTGTGACGTACAAATCAGGTATTCTTTCTATAAAAGTATGCCTGATTTTGTCGATTTTGACCGGTTTGTGTTTTTCCCACCGACGTACAAATACGTGACACGTCCATAAAGGCACTTTTAAGGCTCTCTGACGCACTCAAATACACTTACCTTGGTACTACTAAGCCTCAACAAAAATCGTGCGTTAGAGGGCAAGTTTTTGAATGTTTTGTATACATAGTAAATACGCAGACGAAAGGATTATCATTTATATACAATATAAGTATAAATGGACGAGAAGGAATATATAGAATCTATAATAGTCGGCGATGTAGAATACTCGTTTATCGCAGATGAGGCTGAATCACTCAGCGACGAGTTTTATTCCAGTCCGGAGTTCGAACAGATGAAATCATATATATTGGACTATTTGGTCGCGAACGGAAAACTACAAAGAAAAACACAATGACAGAAAAAGAGTATTATATAAAGCTGGCAAAAGCAAAAACGTTATCTTCTCGTTTTATAAGATCTTGTATGGACAATCCTAAATTTCGTTCTTATATACTAGAATATATACAACAAAACAGTGTAGCGCCCCAAGACCATGTCGTACTGAAACGAATATCATCTATTTCTGTTACTGAAAATGTAGTGCTGCGAGTAGGACAACAAACAACAATTAGCTATAATATAACGGCTTATAAAGGTACCGATAGAGACGGCCGTACAGACACTTTAACAGCTACTTTCGGCGACAAAACAACGACAATAGACTTATCTCAAAAAATAATCAACATAATGCCGTACAAATCAGGTACTTATAATCTAGTTGTGACTAATGTTGACGGTGATATTATTTATAATAAAGAATATACGGTGTTAACAAGCATAGTCTACAATACAGAAATACTTAATCGCCCGACTAGTATCGACGCCGACGGTTTTGTTATAATAGATATAAAGAGTACTGTACGGGACGAAAATGGTACCCGGATTTGGAATTTGCCGAATATAGATTACGATACGTCTAAATTCACAATCGAAACAACGACGCTAACAGAAGAGTGCATATACAGACTGAAATTTACCAGCACGAGTAGTGATGTGTCAGATAGAGTTATTCGTATCGGGCGTGACGAAATAAGACTCAGTGTCGTACGAAAGGAACTTCCGATAACATATCATTTATTAGATACGTCGCTTATAAAGGACAATCCTATGGTACTTAGTAAAGACAATACAGTAGAACTTGTATTTAAGGCATATCAACAGCAAGGTGCAGAGCAAAAGACAGTACCGTCCGATTTCAATGTAGAATACGACAACGAATACCTGGAAGTTACCAGAGAAGACTTGTCGAATTTCTATTATAAACTCACTGTTCGTGTACTAAAACAAGTAAAAGGTAGAGATGTACCAGTGTCGTTAAAAGTATCGTATAATAATGTAGTAATTATGAGAAATGCTATTATAAAGAAAATTCCTACGGGACGTGTTATCTTCGGTACACATAACAGTTGTACTTTCGCTAAGTTTGCAGGTAATATATTCCAAAAGGCGCTGGAGTCGAAATCGACCTGTCAACGTATCAACTTGTACGAGCAATACGATATGGGTGTTCGCTACTTCGACTTACGACCGAAATGTTCGTGGCGACACGGTACGGCTACCGACGACGGTTATACATACCACGGTTGGGGAAAGTACAAGTTCAGTGTCGAAACAGCGTTGGATATTATAAACAAGTTTCCGGAAAGATGCTATGTTCGGCTGTACCACGAAGGAGATAGCTTAGACGCTTTTATTCATTTCGTAAAACGTTGTAAAGAGAAATATACCAATATACTTTATTATAACACATGGGGTCGAGGGTATAGCCACCAAGCTGTTATCGACAAAATGAAAGAGATTGGATGTCCAGAAGATGTTTCGTTGCGCGACGGTCTCGTAGAACGACAATGTCACGGTGATTTCGGTGCGAATCTAATCATCTCCAGTCCGCTAGGGTGGGCACAAGACCATAATGTAGAGTATTATAACAAATATAAACAAGAAGCGGAAAATTCAGGTACAGACCAACTTTGTATTTTCGACTTCGTTGACAAACTAAGAAACGTATAATATGAAATCAATATATTCTTTTATTAAACTACAAGAGTCGGCAGCCGATAATACACGAGATGTTGTCTTTAATATATACGACGAACAAGGTAACACAGTCTCAGAATTGGATGATGACTCAAAGTTTCAGAAAATAGAATACACCTATAACGACGAATTCCAATTTCTATTAGGTAAAACAGACAATAAATGGTACCTATGGGTAGGGAAGCCCGGTGTTGTGGCATATTCCGATCCTCCTTATAAAGAACTTGATACAAAACAAACATCGGAAGCTATCAATTTAGCGTCGAAAGAAATCGGCACTTATATAAACAAACACACCGAAGACGATACAACCGACGGCAACACTAAATAAGCACTTAGTAAAATCTCCACTCTAACGCACGATTTTTCTTTGACCTTGGTGTTGGTAAGGTCAACTAATTTGAGTGCGTTAGAGAGCCTTAAAAGTGCCTTTATGGGGACGTTATATATTTACACCTCAGTACACAAAACAGAAACTGTACAAAATCAACAAAATCAGACCGAAATGAATGATAAATAATAGACATATTAACGAGTCGGAACAGACTGTGGGGCTAGTTCGAGACATCAAACAGGACGTAAAACATATTTATAGTCCAGATGAGATCAAGAACTTCGACTTAGAGCATGCTATCAATTCCAGTCCGTTGTTAAATAAGCCGACACCGGTACGAGTGAAACTGGCTTATGCCTATATAAAACGGGAGTTGCATCCGACAAAGAAATACTTACTACCCGGACAGCTTGTACTGTTTAACTATACACAACCGAAACACAAAGAAGATTTGCCGTACTACGACAGAACCCCATTGACATTATTTATCGGCATGATACGTACACGAGACGGAAATATACGAGAGTTAGGATTTAACTTACATTACTATCCTCCCTTCGCGCGAGCCCGTATGTTGATTAAAGTGTACGAAACATTCAAGCCGTGGTTCGATAAGTATTTTAATAAAGCGTCTAATAAACCGTACACCATCATATCACAAGACAGACTGGAAGCGATTTGTAATATAAACAAGTCAATAGAATTCGGACTTAAAATGTACGTCCCATCACTTAGAATGCAGAGCTACGTCATACCGACCAGACTGTTCGCTACGGCGGTGTACACAGAAGGTAACTTTTCGAAGGCTACCGTTACACAAATTCATAAGTTCTGGCGTTCTTACAAGTATAAACACTGAAATAAATTATAAGACCCGACCGGTTATTAAACTAGTCGGGTCTTTATTATTTTAGGCGTTTGAATCAATAATAACAGGAATATCTTGTGAAAACGGCGAGCCTGGGAATTTAAGTCGTAAATAGATCGTCTTATTCGGTGTTCCCGTCGGTACAGCTACTGTAATCTTAGTAGCATCTTTTGTTATATTTATACCCGGAATTTCGTCGATAGTAAATTGATTTGTACTGTTATCAACCACAGAACCCGTATAACGTGCAATTTCATATCCGATTTCAAGTCGTTTTCCAGGTCCTACTACCAACTTGCCATTGTTTTTAATTCTAATAGCGGCAACACGTTTTGGTCGCGCCGACGAACTAATAATATCGGCATAGCTATTACCGTTATTGGTATATACGTCATTTGTGGAAGGTGTTTCAACACCCGGGGTAGGTCTGCCTTTCTTGAATGTAATATAAGAAAATCCGTTCATCGACTGACTACGAAGCACGACATATTTTGTTCCTATGCTGTCTGTTAGTATAATGTTTTCTTTAGAAGAATTCAACAGTAAGTCGGCACTGTTATTGGTGATATGTCCGAAGTATTCAGAATGGTAGTTCGCCATACAAATCTTTACTTGGTCGTACCATGCCTGGGGTAGTACAATATAGTCGTTGTATGATACATAAAACACTTTATCTATCAAGTCTTCTAAGGTATTGTATGTCCGGAGGTATTTCGTAGGCTCGTTTATAAATTCTAACTTCGGCTTTATTGTTCTATTATCGTCGGACGGTAAGCGGCTACCACAGTACACATAAGAGTTGTGTATAGGTTGGATGGTAATATCTTTCTCGTTCCACAGCTTATATCGGATGTCCTTGATTGTCCAATTCTCTTTTATAGTGTTTTTAACAGACTCCGATAACGGTTTTATTGACATCGTTACCTTATGTTGCCCGCCGTCGTTGGAATACACAGTTTGTACAAGGTCAGACTTCAAATCGGTATAATTAGGTATTGTACTGTCTACGTTAATACAACGCAAGGTGATACTGTTTCGCTTGTTTTCGTGTCCATTGTCTAACATATACAGTTTTATCGTGGCGCCTTTCAATTCCGATCCGTCCATATACTCGTAGAACCGCTGCGACGGTTGCATATAAAGATACCCTGAAGAACCGTTATTGTCGGTTAATTTGAGGGATATTTCTTTATTATTACCGATATAGACCTTTGCTGTGTTGGTATCGTCGGCGACTGTTACAGTACGACTCGCCCCCTCACCTACGACACTCTTAGCGATACCTAAGACACGAGTATAAATAACACCGTTCTTTACAATATCTCCCGACTTGTATGGGACAGCACCGTTGTACGTATCACTGGTAAAGAACACTGCATTAGGATGCGCTTTTGAAATAGACGGCGTCGTACCAGAAGTAGTCGTAACATACTGCGTAGTAGAGTCTGTTACAAACAAAATACGACTTTTATTTGATATAAAGTTAGGCATGTTGTTTTATTTATATAAATGTATTGTCGATAGATCTGTTACACCGTGCCAATACAAGTTCTCGTGCGACTCGTCTATAACAGTTTTTAATACATCTGTACCATTTACTATCGTCAAATTATTAGCAACGTTCACTGGTGTACTGTCTGTACGGAAATAATTTGTAGTACCGCTGCAGTCGACGTCTAATACAATAGACATCGTGTCAGACTGTGTTAGTCCCGATAGTCCTGTAATAAAATACAAGTTCATATCAGTAACACCGCGTTGGTCGGTAACGGTATACGGTATTAACGGCACTTGAACTACCTTTATAACGTCTCCCACGGTCACATACTTAACAGTAGACGATATAGACTCTTTATAACCTGTTTTTTTGTCTACCAGATAAGCTCTCGACACTGTCATTCCTTTCGGTAACAGCAACACATTCTTCTTATTAACAATATAATCACATTTGATGGTACCTTCGTTCAGACTTTTAAGTTCTATGACGTTCTTTAACGACACTTTGTTGAGTGGGATTTCATTGCTATTCTCGTCGATACCAACTGATATAAAATATAGTTTAGGTTTAATGGTTATCTTCGGTAGCTCTATGTAGGACTCGGGACGACTATAAAAGTTGTCTTTTACGTAAACTTGTGGATTACTGTACAGTAGCTTCTTGGTCGAGGGAGGTCCATATTTAACTTTGAATTTCAAATCGGACAATACAGTTTGTTCTGTTATGTAGGGCATGATACCTTCCGACGCATTTGTATTAAGCAACAACGTAATGTTTACATTTTCTGTTCGTACGTCACTACTGTCGATGTCGATATTCGGTAGTATTTCTTTGAGTCGATGTGTACCGTCTTTGGTGTGTAGATTGAACGTACATTTTCCTTTATCGATACCCAGCGTGTCATTTAAGTTATAGCTGAACGAACAAGTGATCTCTTTTATAAAGGTCCCTATCGGAATATCTAGTGACACGTTATCGTCCACAGGCTTGTTATTTACTAACGTTATCGGCACTTGTATGTTCTTATCAAGACCGTCGTTGACGTCGCCGTAGCCGTATCGGATATTGTATGTACACGATGTTATAACAAGATCTTCAAAAAACGGATTTTCTACGTCGAGTAGTTTCGATACACTCAATTTAGTCTCGCTACCGTTGGTGTTTACGACGATGTACGCGTCTTCTAAATTAGAATTCTTCTTTATATATTCAAGATCTAACGTATCTTTGATTTTCTTGACACTATCTCTTATCTGTGTGGTATCTTTATTGTACTTTACGGCAATGTCGGTAAGTGTATCTACTAATCCTTTATTTGGGAATCCGTAACCTGAACTCAGTAGCTTATCGTCACGGTACAGTTCGTAAAACTTGTCTTTCTTATTTTCGGCTGTTTTTTCAACAACTATCAACGCACCGGTATTATACCGTCCGAACAGTTCTGGTAGTTGCTCGTTTTTAGTATAATAGAATTTTACCCACTGTTCTCTGTTTATGCCATGTTGACTCATCTTATACGAGTATATTTATCTTATAACATAAGTTGCGAAAGGTAGCCCTACTTTGCTCTTTTCAAATCCCATATCGTACAGTGTGTCGTTATTATCTATCGTAGTAAGCCCCGTCATCACTGTTTTCGACAGGTTCTTAAAATTCTGAAGGTATTCTTTTCCGAACTGACTAAGGATTGCCTTGTAGACCTCTTTATCGTTTTTGACAACAGGACTAATATAAATCCCTAAGATGTGCATCACAGAGTCGATGTACAGTCCAGAAGTATCGAAACGAACAAGTCCTATCATGTGTGTCAACGACTTTTCGTTATTCGGATCAGCATTGTATGTTATAGGTATCCAGTAGCCGGTAACTTTGCGTTTCGACGCTGTCATTTTCATCTTGTTGGACTCTTTGATGACGTCTTGAAAATTAGTTGTCACAATATCCTTTACTGTATCGGCGTACAGGTCTTTGTCTTTTAAGGGCGGTGCCGATGCGATGCCGATGTTATTTACGTCGACTTGTAGGCTGTCTTTTTCTGTATTATTCGCGCCGGCGGTCCAAGATTCTAATAAACTACCGTATAATTTTAGACTGTTTGCATCTAACGACGACTCGTTTATATTATCTAAGAATTCAGTGATATGCTTTAACATAGTTTATAAAGATTTTATTCTAGCTCGATTGTTAAATTTGACATATTAGAACCTATTTGTATTATCTTCTTATGGTATACGGAGGTATGTGTATCGACAGCTATTGTTATAATGTATTCTATGTTGTCACGGATAGTTATATTTTGTATTTCACCGGTGACATCGAAGTTCGGAAACATATCACAATCGCTCGTCATTCGCACATGCTGTCCTATATAAGAACATAATTCGGAATATGTCAAGTTAGCGACTTGCTTTCTCATTTTAGAAAAATAATTTAGCCTCTCGTTGCACGTTCTCCACACTGTCTGAACTATGGACTACATTTTTCATTTTATCTAGACTATAATCCCGTCGAATAATCTCTTTTAACGCAGTCAGTTCCTTTATAGGATCGTACGACGGTTTGTATAGTAGATATATGGTGCACTTACCAGACGTCATATAAGCAACGAGGTCGACATAGAAGTCTTCGAATTCGTACATCTTATACAACTCTTCCGCTTTGAAGACGTCGATGTATTCATCCTTTGACTTTAACACAGACCAACCGTTTGTCATTAGGTATCTTTCGACATCGTCTTTTCTATATTCAAAACCAGGTTTGAGGATCATAAATCCGTTAGCAAGGTCAACAATCGACTTGTTCATTTTTGTTAGTATAATTTTGTTAGTCTACTCTGATGGTAGTAGTGATGTGATTATAATTGTTTCTTATATAAGAGATATTATAATTCTGTTGTATACGGTAGTAGCCCCGGTTAAGATTCTCTCCTAATATAAGGTACTCTGTTTTGTACGTCTTTTCTTCGTTGTGAGTAAGTATCGACTTGTTCTGCACCGTCCATTTATGGTCGTACTCCGGTGCTGCCCACATATTACTGTAATTAGTAGTGTATATAACAGGTATCTCATCTTTAGAAAACATATTATTACCTTCTTTGTCTTTTATGGACATTCTATTGATAAGGAATCTATCGTCGGCACGTTGCCATACCAACTTGTATTCACTCTGTTCGCTATAACCTTTAACAAGAATGTGTTTGTTAACGAACTCTAAATCTTTCAAAGTAGTGACATTGGACTCAGTTTGCCTCGATATTAGTACAACATAGTACTTTTTCGTATCGTGCATGAGGTACATATCGTATTGGAGGGCTTCACCCCTCAAAGCACCGGACGTATTTAGTATATCGTCGATATAAACGACATCGCCTGTACCGGGTATGTCCTTAAACGTTGTCTCCTTAAAGAACTCCTTATACAGCAAATTACGTTCTGAAGAAACCGGATACAACGTTGTATTCCCGACTTGTATGCTACTGTCGTTGTCACCCACAGTGTCACTATAATAGATATTCACATAAGAATTCTCTTCGGCATGCAGTCTATACAGATGAGGCTCTACGTAGTACTTATCTGTGCCGACAATGTCCGGCAGTTCTATATAAAACAAACATATTACCTCTTTTTTGTTGTCGTTAAATTTTACAGTAAAGGTATTGTTCGTCACAGAGTTGTACAGTCCACCGTCGCAAGAAACATACAGCTTCGGAGCAGTACCTGTGAAGTTGTGTCCAAGTTCTAGTTTGTATCTGACGTCGGTTTCACCCTCCGGTTTTTGTAGTTTTATCTTATAACAAAGATAGTTCATTATGGACCTATCTATATCAAGCCCCGATGTTATCGACTCCAAGTCTTGTTGTACGTACGCATCGTCTCTACCGTCCCAGATGTTATAAAAGTGAATACCTGGTTGTGTTGCGCTATAAGGTGATTCGTAGTCTCTCTTTATATATACTTTAATACGTTTACCGTCGATTTCTGTGTACGGACCGTCGTTGTCAAACTGTACTTTATCTACCGACACAACATGTGGTACAGATATTATCTCCCCGCTCTTAACAGTCTTATAAGGCTGTATATTTATACTGTATTTTATACTACTTTTACCTTGTAAGACATTATAAGTATCATAGAAATTATGGTTAGTCACTATAATTTCTTTACCATTCTCGTCAAGTATATTTAGTACTTTATAGTATACGCCAGTGAGTTCAGGTTGATTGAAATAGTCGTCTAGTTCTTGTATAGTACTGAATTTCGTTTGTACTTTCTTACCTTTTTCTAATTCGTTCACCTCTTCGGTTTTGTATACAGAATAAGACATCTCGTTTATCGCATTGTCGTTATTGTCGGTATAGTACAAGTATTCTATATTGTCCGGTGCAGTATTGTTGCCTGCGGTATCGTCTACATTGTGCCATTCGTCTGATACTACTATATCTGTCTGTGTTGACGTTATGCCGTTTTGTGCAGTCTCTCGATATTTAGGTAATGCGTACACGAAAATCTTATTTGCTCCGACTTTTAGCGAACCGTCTGTGTTAAATTCCGGTTCTATATTATGACTAAATAGCATGTTACCGAACTGTACATTGAAGTTTCTTCTTATATAAAGTAGATCGTCTTTTACCGGTGCTTGCTTATACAGTTCGAATAGGTGCATTCTATTAAGGTATTTCTTAGACAGCACACTTGTATTTTGTACGTATTTGTCTAACGTATTCGACAACTTATGAACTTGTGTGGGTACTATATAATCTCTACTCGTATTGGTTTGTACTTTCAGTTGACTCAAATAGTTGTTATCTGCATTATACAGTTCGAACCCGTTATTGTCTTTATCGGTTTTATTATAATAGAGATATACTGTATTTGTAACGTCTGTATTGGTTGGTAAAATACTAAATGCACCGTTCGGCGAGGCTAAATCATAAATGTCGAATGTTTCATTGTCGCTCGCCCCCGATTGGATATAGTACATTTCATTGTCTACGAACACCTGTAACGTACCTGTCTCTATCTTGGACTTGTCTATTTTAGACGTGTCCATTTTCAGGTAAACATTCTCGTTTATTAGTTTATTATATACCTGTTCGGACAAATTAAGGTCTAATTTGTAGTCACTATCAATATCGAGTTCGAAACGATAGTAGAACGCTCCCTTATTTAGTTTAGTCCCACTTATAGCCGCTAGTTTACTGTCTTTTATATACCTGTGCAGATCATAAATATACTGTTTGTTATTCCATTGTACCAGTTCCGGATGATACATATAAGCATTAAACTTCGGTTCACCATTATCGAAATAGACCTGTTTGAAGCGTTCGTCGTATTTGTACTCTAATGCACCGACATGGATTTCAGGTTCTGTTAGATGTGCACCGAAGTCGTAGCTGTACCATGAATTGTTCACCAGTAGTCGTAACGTATATCTGGCACCGATGTCAAATTGTTCGTCTTCCGTGTTTAACCAGGCTACGGGTATTACCAAGCCTTTGTAGATATGTTCTTCATTCTTGTGTTCGTCCAGTCGTTGTACAAAACTAAAAGAAGACTCCAATAGTTTCTTACTCGTCTCTTTATAGACTATTTTCGATTCTTTCAGCACACCGTCGAATTCTAGCGTGTCGTCTAAGTTAGTCGACAATTTAAGTATTATCTGTACCTTGTCGTCCAAGATACTAAATAGTGCCTTGAAATCGTCTACAGATTTCGGGACGTCTTTATAGACTACTTTTTTACCCACTTGTAAACCTACCTTGTGCGTACGATTGCCCGAGAATATAGACTGACCGTTAAGTGTTATATCTCGTACAGTTTTAAGCTCTTTTACCGTGCTATAACAATATCTATCGTAATAAGACAGGTCGACGTCGATTTGTTTTTCTAATATAAGATTTACATTATAAAACATTTCCGGTTTGTGACTGTTCACCGTCTTGATACGAATAGGTATGAAAATACAAGGCTCGTCGATGTACATTACATCACGCTCTACTTTGTTATCAAATACATTAAAACTGTCGTCGATTTGGTGTGCCTGTTCGCTTATCACAAGACTGTCGGTACGTGGGAATTCTACTGTAACCCGCACTGTATCGGTAAGTACCGTCGGTTCTATCAACTGTACCGATGCCGAATTGTACATCTTTATATCGTTTGCCCATACATGCCCGCTTAGCGATGCCGAAGCAACATCGAGGTGAATCGGTAAGAACAGTTGCTTGTAATAGTGCCGTAGCATCGAGAGTTTGATACCCAGTTCGACGAACGAGAAATCAAAATAGTTCTTTATATAAGTAACTGTCTCACATACACCGTGAACGACATCCACAGTTTTGGTAAGGAGACTGTCGTATACAGGATGTCCTTCACCATAGAACTTGCTCTCGTCACTATGGTCGAGAACACTCTCACCGGCAATATAGTCAATGTCGACAGAGAGTGACAGTAACGAAGAGTTTCTAAAATACCGATAAGATTCTAATAAGTGTTCGTTGATATTAAAATGTTCTCTTATAAACTGTCGTTGTATATCGTTATCGGTCTGCAACAGCTTTGTAACTTTTAAGAGATTACCCCAATCGAACCATGCCAACGAATCTAAGGCCGAGGTATAGTTCCCGACCTGTGAATGAATAGTATGTATATTTATAAGGTACTCTTTTAGTTTCTCGTTGTATTTCGCCGTATCGAATTGATCACCTGAACCAGTGTACACAGCACGCATCACGTCATACGGTATTTGTACACCGTTATTGCCTAAATTGATACTGTACTTTTCTATATCCGATACAAATTCCGCCGACACGACAATAGGACAGTACTGTTCTTTAGTACCCAGTACTGCATAGCCTTCACTATTGTCTTCGAGATGTATCAGTACATGACTAGACCAGTCACCTTCTTCCTGCGACGATCCGATAATGTATATAGGTATTATAAGATAACCTTCTATAATAGTACATACCATATCGGTGTCCGTTACTCTTTTGACGCCGGACAAGTATTGTTTCGAAGAATCTGCAAGTACAGACACGTCTTTTGATTTAAGAAGACTAAATACATTAGAATTCGTCGACAGCTCTATGTGTAGACTGTTATTTATAAACTCTGCGTCGTATTCGTTGTTTTCATCCGTCAAATGACTAACCGGTACAGCGGCATACGTCGTTAGGGAACAAAAATGACCTACGCTGATCTCTTTGCTCCTATTGTATCCGGTTGCCCAGAATTTGTAACCGCTATCGTTATATTCATATCCCACGGGTAGTTTATCGAAAGAGGGAAGTTCAAACCCGTGTCCGGTATCGTCTATAAATAACATATTTTGATTTTGTATGTACTCTTATGTAAAAATCCTTATGATACAAAAATAAACAGCAACTACTGTATATTTTATACAATAGTTGCTGTGTTTAGTTAGTCGTTGTCGAGTTTGCACTGTTCGTACGCTGTACACGGATCCGAGCTCGACATGATCACCTTCGCATCTTGTTTCATTTTTGGAAGGTCGTCCAATTCGTCACACCATAGCCACATTTTGTTGTTCTCCGGTGAGAGTAGATCGTCCAGTACGTTAACTGCAAGTTGTTTTGTTAACTTACGTGCTTTTTTATTGTCTATAAAGATTACTAATGTATCGTCTAAATACCTTTCCGGAATCGACAAATACTCGTGTATAGAAATCGATAGTTCCGATAGTTTATACCATGTATCTAAATAAACACCGATATAGTTATCGCCGATCTGTGATATACAAAAGAATTGTTTGTTTTTGTATGTCTGTTTTATTTCGTCTTCTTTGATGTATTCCATGGCATCATACAGTCCGCCGGTACCGCATGTGACATGATTGTGGGTGTATTCCATTTTATCGTTTTCTGTTATATAAACGATTAGTAATTTCATATTTTTCTGTTCATTATATATCGATAACTTCAATGTTTAGTTGAGGTACATTCTTTTCTTCGGTCATATACCAAATAACATCTACGTTTTCATAGTAAAATTTATTGGAGGTCGACATTAGTTTACCGTCGTTACATACTAAGAATAGTTGATTGTTAATGTTTAACACATTATCATCGTCATTTAATACATTTATATTTGCAAATTTATTCACATTTATACCAGATTTCTGTTCCAGTAGCTTATTGATGTTTATCAACGTACAAATATAGGTGTTTGTAGCATCCTGTGCATGTATAGATTTAACATAAACCGTTTTACCCGTATGTTGCCCGTTATTGTATTTTAACCATGTACATATTCGGTACAGTCCTTGCTTCTTAAACGATACTTCGGTAGCGGTGTACGTCGGCTTATATAGACCCCAAAGGTCGTTCTCGAAATTATACTGTTCTATATATAAGACAATTTTACTTTTTTGTGCTTCGTCTGCATTTTTCATACCTAGTATCTCTAATAAATCTACTGCAGTACCTGGTTTTGTAGTAACTTGTTCAATGTAAACAGAGCATTCTTTGTTCTGTACCCTCTTGTTATTAGAATATAAAACAGTTGTATATAATGTGTCTTTGTTATATATAGCATTTAACTCTGACGCCCTTTCCTTAGACGGTATCTGTTTAATATGATTTACTTTAATAAACACGTTGTCGTCCAACTTTTGACCGGTGAGATCTAACTTGATACCTAATTTAGAGTCGACGTCTTGTAGCCTGGACATGTCGTCGACCAAATAACCACATGCAAGTTCACTATAATGACCGTGTACAAGTCCACATATCGAATGTTGTTTTACGTTACCGATGGTATGTGTCGATATAGGATTACTAAGATATGTCGCCTTAGATTCTGTTTTTATAAGTGGAAATTCCAACGACAGGCTATCGTGCTTATAGAACAGTTCTGCCATATTATAGTCCGACAACGTTTCTCGTCCTAAATTGATATTCTCTGTCGACGTACCGATAACAAATTCTTTCTTGTCGGGATTCCGCCAGTGTGTTCCAATATAAGCATTGTACATCCGGCCTTCGCTGTCCAGAGAGATAACATTGTATCTATTTAACGCATTTACATCACGGAGGAATGTTTCGCCGAAGTTAAACGTCGGTACATTGTTCTTAAATACATACTCTGGAAAATACGAGTCAGGCGCCTCGCTGTACATCACAGTCGGTGTGTATTGTTTTACTGGCACTTGTGTAGACGATTTTACAGTCTTCCCTGTAGCATCAGTGTCGACAATATACGAACGATAGATGTACCTATTTAGATCTGTTGTAACAGTCGTATATTGTACTGATTCTGTTGTAGTAGACTCATTTGGTTTTATAACGTTGATCGTCGGTTGCGGGGGCGGTGTCCCAGTCGATACACCGATCAGTTTATAGTCTGTATTGGTTACTTCTATATCGGCAAGGTACTTTTTAGTCGGTGTACTGTTTAACTTGTCTGGACGATATATAATAGAAAAATTTAAGTTCTTTTTAGACGACAGTTCAAGTTCCGACTTGTCTCTGGGATCGTATTCTGTGTTCTTCTTTAACTCTTTACTTGTTGCGTCTAACTTAATAGAACGTAATTTATCGAATTGACTGACCTGAATGTTACTACCCAGTTCCATCGGGTACTTTTTATTCTGTGTCCGGATATAGTCGAACGACCACGAGTTGTTTGCATTTAGTTTATATTCCCAAATTGTCGTAAGATAACGTACAGTACCGAACTTTGTATTCACCTTCATATAAAGAAACATCACAGCGTCGCGGAATATAGAATGGTAGTCGTCATAGGCTTGAGGGACCTTCACTGTCACCGGACCGTTTACATCGTCGAACTGTAAGTCTACTTGGGTAAAATTTTCCTCTTTTTCTGTGTCTAAGAACCCGAATCGTGAATTGGTGTTTATAATTTTGAACTTACCGTCGAAATACGATGCGAAGATTATATGAGGAACACCGGCATCTCGGCCTACTGCGTTCACACCAGTATCGATGTCGTTGATCGTCCATTGCTCGTCTTTTATATACGGTAATGTATAAAGATGCTGCGATTCAATAGAGTTGATAAAATTCGTATGACGAACGTTATAGTTTACAGTAAAGCCGTATACTTCTGTCTTATTTGTTGCGTTATCCGCGTCGTCGAAATAAAAAATACCACCCGCCTTCACATTTTTCTGTAAAATAGGCGAATTGCGTTTATTGAACTCATCTTTGTCGCTGTTATGGTATATCTTTACCTGTCGAATATAAATGTTATTGGAATAGTAAATATCCGCACTGTTATTCGAGTTGCCGACATAATAAAACTTGTAGTCTAAGGGTATATATAATGTCTTTGTATAGTACGATAATTGTGATTGTGATGCAGGATAAAATGTTTCGTACAGAGATTGTACGATACTATGACGTAATTTAACCTTGTTCTCACCGTATATGTTATTGTTTACCGCCGTTAGTACAAACTCATAATTACGGTTTATCGATACATTGATATAGTCGATTATACGCTGTACAGAGAGTGTAGGTTGATACTGACTAAGGAATTTGTTTGTTAACTTTGCTTTATCCCCGTCTATACTATAACCTAATACACCGTCGCTGTGGAAAGTACAGTTTAATGTTAGACCGTATTTATCGTTCTCGGGTGTATTTCTGGCTATGCTTTCGAATAACACTGTCATGTTACTTGACAATTCGCCGTTGAAGTTGCCTTGGTCGTACAGTCGCGAATCGGATAATTCAGGATTACCTTTTAGGCTAAACCGTTTGATGATTTCGTCTATATAGTATTTCTTATATTGGTCGATACGTAAAATATCAAGTATGTTTATACTTAATTTTGTATCTTCGAGTCGTACTAGTACATAAAATTTGTTATTAAAGACATCTTCGAGATGGAAGATACGAATATACTTTTCGAGACGGTGTGTTTCGGTATTGAATCTGCTGTACAACAGTTCGAGGTTGTTCTCTTCGTCGTCTAACATACCTGCGATTTTACCGAAGCCTACACTGGTAATCGTATTGTTCGTCTTATTAGTATTTGACTTATCAGTGTAGAACTTAGTGCCCGGACACATGTACTCGATGTTATTGATAGGAATGTTCGACGCCTTGTTTATCTCTTTCGACACTATCGTATTGTATACCGGAATACCGTCCTGTACAGTTTTGAACTTTGTAACGTCGGTATATAATAACGACACATCCTTTTTTTCTACAACACAAAACTTTGCTGTACTGTTGTCATAATACAGTACACCAACATATTTTTGTGCATCGTACTTGCCGGTAAACAAGTCACCGAATGTAAAATAACGATAAGCGACGCTGTCTCCTTTTAAGCCGAGCCGTTGTCCCATATTGGCCAGGGCATTGATTGTATTATCCCGGTCTTCGGTCGAATAGTTCCTATTTTGGATAGTAACAATAGGCTTTATATTTTCGGATTCGTTTAGTGTATTGTCCATGAGTCTTTTATAAAAGTGTATATTCTATTTTGTCATCTGTTATGATGACGTTGTAAACACGTTGTAAGAATGCTAAATGTGTACTGTCTGATAGGCCGTAGTAGTATAATAAAGGTTGCCATATATCGGTCTCGTACGGTATAACGACCTTGTCTTGTAAGGGGAACAGTTTATTATACTGTAAATACTTGTTTTCTACCCTTTCTGTCTTATAATAGAACTGGTTTGTTTGTTCTAACAGTTTTATATAAGGAGTATAATAACCTAAATAGAACTTATTCTTGTACGGTCGCTCAAAAAATCCAGGTTCGTTTATCGCCGTCAAGTTGAGGTTGTTTTTTAATAACGGTAATATGATACTAATGTTATCCTTAACGTATTCAGGATCGTTCAGTACGTCTATATTCATGTTCGGTAAAATCCAGTCGTGCCCTTCCGACGTGACGTTTACGTTCAATGTGTAGACAAATACGTCGTTTTCTTTTCGACTTGTTATATAACTGTTACGACTACCGGAGATAATCTTCTTATAATACTTTTTGGCTGTTGAACGTACCCCTTCGGGTGCTAAGTCGTAGCGTATAAAGCATGCTGCATTGTGCTCTTTTAGGACGGCTTGCTCGTTTATAAAGTCGCATTTCGATCTTAATTTGTTATATAAAGCAATATCGTTATCTTCGAACTGGACGAAGTTACCAAATAGAGGGTCTACTAATATAGACGTTGTATCTATTTTTGTCGCACTGGGATTATACACAGCCGGTTTGTTTTCTGTCGATGCGACAAGATATAACATGTGCTTAAATTTACCGTCCCATTTGATGTATTTCTTATATATATCTGCTGTTATATTAAAATACTTCGGTACTGTGATAAAGCGGTAAGGTAACCAGGCTGCAAAGTCACTAGTCGAGTTATACAGTCTACTGTCGTTATCTATATTATAAAACATATCAACTTGTTCCGGTGATGTGAACAACGTACTAAAATTTTTTACGGTATACTTGTTATTATCGACTTGGCAGTACATTTGTTTGTTCGATACAGCTTCACCCAAGTCTTTAATGACATTGTATGGTGTATATCCTAAAATATACAAGTTTCTGTACAATGAATCTGTCTTTACAAAATAGCCGTTGTTATTGTATTCGTCGACGGGTATGTAGGTGTATCTTGTTGCCGCACCAAATACAATCCGGTCTTTGAATTTTGTAATGTCAATAAACGATTGCTTTTTATATAACCGTCCTTTGTGTACTTTATCGTTGTATTCTGTATAACCGTTTTCTGAGGCAACGTATAAGTCGTCGCCGATATAGTTACTATTCGGGGCCACTGTTATACCGGTATATTCGTACTGCCCGTCCAGTCTATTATTTTTTATATAATCTTTTTCACCATCTGCCTTGTCACAGAAGTCGACTAACGTGATGTATTCGTTTATAAATCCAGTATATTCTATGTACAAATCGGACTTGTCTGTGACATCGTCCGTCGGTTCGAAAAACGCATTGAAATCGACGGTGTATTTCTTGTGTTCGGAAACTACTCGTAATGTATTTTGACCTTCCTTCGTATTGATGTCGATTCTGGTATTTGACATGTTCGGTTTGTCGATAACAAAACGCGACGATACAATATGTTCTTTATTAAGGTTATTTACAATCGGATTCACTTCGATTCTAAACTGTTTGGCATCACCCAGTCCAGAATACAGTACATTGTTGTACATCGCTTTTCCGTCGACAACCGTGGCGTCTGTCGATTGCCGGTTTATCCACCGATAGGTATTAACGACGTCTTGAATGTTCTTTAATAGACTTGTATTTGTTTTACTCTGTGCAAATTTGATAAAGTCACTTAATGATTTAGTATGTTCTTCGTCTGTATAGAGGTCGTCGATGAAATATACATTGGTGACAGGTGATGTATAGTCGCGTTCTGTTTCTCGGAGTCGTTCGCGTAATAGATACGGTGTTGTATTGTTCGACAATGCGTTTTTATATTCCGGTTTGTTTGTTTCTTTTACCCTATCTATGTTATATAAAGGCAATTTAATGTTGTTTTTGACATAATACCCTTGGATTATCACGTCTTGTCCGATGTACTCGTCTAAGTCGAATGTGATACAAAGGGGTATTATTTGCCGCATTACGATTTTCTTGTTGAAATAACCTGTTTCTATATTGGGCAAGCCATTCTCGTCAAAATGTAGGTTATTATATTCGAATTCTACCAAGCCGCCTTTTATAAGATCAATACCGTAATATGTAACGATATAACCGTTTTCGCGCACAGATATGTTTATTGTTTTATCGTCTATTTTCTCTATATAAGAACGTAAGTATTTTCCTACGTACGTTTTATCGTCTAACGGAATACTCACCGACGACAGTATTCTGTCTTTTCGATAAATATCGATAACAAACGAATCGGGCATGTCGTTCACTGCGTCACAATAGAACGGTGCATAAAACATAAACTGTCGTGTGAACAGTTGTTTCTGTACTCGCTGGGCACCGAACTCGTACATCTTAGGATCATCGCTTGTAGTGCCATAAAATTTATCATAATAGTGTTTATAACAACGACGAATATCGAACTCGTACTGTCCGTTATATAACTTTACCGGTATATTATGAATTGTCGCTTTAGTATCTAAAGACATCAAATTAGCAACGGTGTGCTCTTTGTAGTCTATACTAAGACCGAATTTCCCCGATAACGCGGGATCTGTTTTTGCTAATGTATAAAACATGTCATTTTTAGTCTTATTTTAGTTCAACTTTGACGGTTTCTGTTTTGTATACTGGTATACCAAACTATAACAAGCCCGTAAAGGCACTTTAGAGCTCCTGTATCGTGTCCAAACCAGCCAGCCTTACTAGTACCAAGGTCAAAGAAAAATCGTGCGTTATGGAACACAAAACGTGTCCCACACGTTGTCACAGACGAGATTTTTGTAAGTTTTGATAAGTTAGTATAACGACACCCCGTGCGGGCTGAAATCGTCATATCCCGACATATCGAATTTCGATTCTATATTACTATATTCTGATGCGGTTTCGATGTCTTCTAAGAAATTTTTGAATCTTATATTTTGTTCCAATGCCGGTAGTTGACATAGTGACATGATAATGTCGTCGTGACCGTATTTTGCTTTATAAGAACCAGTACCGTTTTTATCTTCGAAATTTTCAAGTTCTGTAATGGTTCCGATGTCGTATATTTTAAGTTTCGATTTCTCTAACAACATCTTTAACATCGAGCACAGCACCGGTTTGTTCGTACTAGTTATTTTTATACCCGGTGTATTGAGTGATTTGAAGTTATCGTCACCGAACTGTTTACCGTATTTTGCTATATTAAAAGTATCTACACCGTCGGCGGCACCGGGTACGTTAAATCGCCACTGTTTCTCTTTGTCGTACTCTTGTTCGTTATAGTTTGTTATATAAGTATAAAACAGTTGTCCGTATGTGTTGTATTCTATGGATATGATAGCGTTACCGTCGTTGAACAGCTGACACACCAACAGCCAAAATTCCAGTGCACTATGCTCTAAGTCCACTTGGTTGGAATGCCATAGACCTACTGCCTCGTAGTCTTCTTTTCCGTTTACTTTTATTATATTAAAAACAGTATAGTCGCCACCAGATCCTTCTGCTAAGTCGACAAGTATGACAAAATAGTCTTTCTTTATATTAGAAATATCGTAATCGGGATGCCATCTGAGACATTCCGGATGCTGTAACGTCAAATAAAGACCTTTGTCATTGTACTCGTTTTCGGTATAAGAAATAAACTTGGCTTCCTTGTCGTGTAGTACCGTCATACATTCGCGACTGACCAAACAAGCATTAGAAATAGAAAATTGAGTACCGTACTGGTAATAGAAGTTCTCTTCGGATCCTAAGATACCGATCATCTCTTGTTTCCATGCCTCGTCTCGTTTCTTCCAACCCCCTATCTCCTTGTCCCATTGCGGTACTTGGTACCAGTCGACTTTATAGGGTGCATAGATGTTTTTTCCTTCCAGCGACGCTTTATATATCTTATAAAACAAATTAAAGCCGTTCTGTGTCGACATGATACAGATATTAGAGTTTGTATCGGCCGTAATAGTAGGAATAATGTTATTATAGAACAGTTCGACTTCACCGGGTGGACACCATGCGAACTCGTCTAATATAAGAAAGTTAATTGTCTTACCCAGACCTGCGGTGTCGGAGAAAGCCTCTGTGGAGATACTGGAATTGTTATCGAAACTGATTTCTTTTTGATTCCACTTCATCACACCACATTTAAGGTGATACGGCAAGAACATAAACATGTCCTTTATCTTAGCCAATAAGTCTTCGCCGGCAGGTCCCGATTTAGACAATATAAGTGCTCGCTTGTCTGTATTAAATAGAATCTTCCATAAGCACGCTATTGCGGTAGATACTGACTTACCGGCCTGTCGACATGCCAACATAATAGAGAACCTATTATTAGCGACATGTTGTAAGTAACCTTCTTGATAGTCACGAAGTACACAGGGTTGTAAACCCGTCGGTGTCATTAGGTAACATTTCGTCGCGAAGTAAACCACGTCGGTTTTACAACGGATATAGTCTTCTATTTCCTCCTTTGTTCTTCTATATACCAGATTCGGTTTCAGTAGCTGCGTCACCTTACCGATAAACGGCGATGCTTTCAGCGGCATACCCTTATCCAGACCTTCACAGGCTTTTTCGATAGATTTTGTCGACCAAACTACCTGTTCCGATTGCTTTCCGGCAGTTTGTTCTTTTATAGGATTAAATTCGTATTCTTTTTCTTTTATCATACTTTGGTAGTCTTGTGTAGTCTACTACAGTAATGCGAGACATAGACTTTCGTCAACATGCTCTATATAGATTACATTAGTTGACTGTAGTAGTGTTGTAGTCTTGCTTTGTACGTAGATAGATTACATCAGCATATATATATGAAAATCACGCATATACAATACAAAAGTTACCCAAACTATACTGTGTTTCGCCTTTGTGTCCTATTATATAGATGAAAGAATAATAACGAAATAACTATGCAAAATATACAAGGCGAATTTATCAATACACAAACCGGTCAAACGATATTCGTCCGTGACAGTATAATGACACCGGAAGGCGATACTATCATCATGACAGACCACGGTCAAATGAGTATGAATGAGTTTTCGAGATATTATGTTAAGATGGAATCGGACACAGGCACAGTCACATCACCGGTACAAGAAGCACCTATTTCGGCACCGTCAGACCTGATGGCGATGGCACAGCAAGATATGTTAGCGAAACCGACTAATAAAGTCGAAGAATTCCTTTCCGACGTCGTTACAGAATACCCTGATTCTTTATATGACAGCACTACACAACCAACCGAGTCTTCAGAAGATGTAGTAGAGCCTCAAAGCGAAGCCGTTAAGATGTTAGATAAAATAATGTCGGAATCAGATGTTAAATTAAATGTTAAAATCAGTTTCGACGAGAGTACGTTTCCGTTCGACGCGATAAATGTATTAAAACACTATTTCAATTTAACAGATGACGATATTTCCGAATGGTTGTATCATAATGTCTTTAACAAATACAAAGACACTATTATAGAACAACTAAAAGCATCGACAGTCAAGCCGAAAAGTACAGTCAAAGCGAAGGGTACGTACGATTGGGCGACAGAACGATATGATATGAGATAAATGGGATTAACAGACGCAGTAACAATTAGTAATATAAATGCAGTTACCGGTCCAGGCGGCAGTACGACACTTTCTAATTTGGCTATCAATAAAGCCACGAGTTTTGTGCAAGGCAAGGCGACGACCGCACTTACCAAACTGACTTCCGATGCGTTACAAGACCCGACGACCATGTCCAGTCTTAAAATTGCCGCGACGGTGACAGGTGTTATCGCACGTATCAATCCCAAGTCTGCGTCGGAATATATCGATATTTTCAAAGAAGAATTGATAGGTCTAGGTACGCAACTATTAGAAAAGTGTACGACGCAAATCGTTTCGTACGGCACAAAACATCTTGTACGTATTATAGGCCCGTTTCTTAGTCCTCCCGATTTTCTATCTGAGATAATGAGTCGCGCCGGAAAGAGAGCTATCGCGTATATATCTAATGAAATTATCGACGAAACACGAGAAGACGGTAAAGGCTACTTTATGACGAAAGGTGAGCTCTTAGAATCGTTAATAAAGTCGGCAGAAGACATCAATAAACGAGAACAGGAAAAGAAGAAGAAGAAAAAGTCATCGAAATTCGTAAATGACCTTATTAAAAACGCAAACGAGGTTAAAAAACTCTGCGACGACTATTTACCACAAGTAGAAAGTTACATTTCGTTGTCGCTGACGTACATTGAAAACGGACCGGACTATGTTAACGAATACGCCGAAAAGTCAGTAAATAAAGCATTATCGTACATCGATACGAAAGTAACGAAGTATAGCGATAAAATAATAGATAAGCGAGACAAATTTGTCGATAAAGCCGTCGACGCTGTTGCGTACGAAATGGCACTTAAAATGGACGCCGTACGACAGAAAGGTGTGGAGACGGCACATGCACTACTGGAAAAGACAAAGTCCAAGGCACTAATCGTCGCCTGGTCACTTATCCAGAAAGCGGTACTAAAAATTATGGCTCTTACGGGCATTTCTATTCCGATATAGTCAAATATCAAATATATAACAGCACATGAGATTTACAGACATGTCCTCAGTTTTCGAAGACAGTTCTAATATATACAACATTATAAACGAGAGCTTTGGTAATCCAAATATAAAGAACAACTTTAGTAACAGTAACGGATTCTCACAGCAATATACAAGACCGAAGAAACCCAAAGGACTGTCTAAAATCCTGAAGTCGTTGTCCCACTATGGGATGAACTACGACGACGATATATACAAGAACATGCAGGCAGTACCTGCAGACCCTATTCTCCAGAAGGATTTATTGCCTGAGAATACGATGTCGATATATTCTTCTATTAGTAACTGGAAGATAAAACCAGAGGAAGAACGGTCGTTTTCTGAAAAGACATTAACACAACGTCGTGATTTCTTACGTCAGATGTCGTTGTATACCGAATTAGAAGACATCATCGACAAAATGGCCAACGAGAGTATTGTCGGCGACGAAAACGATTTGTACATTTGTCAACCTTTCTTAGATAATGCTATCATTCAGAATCTCGAAGAGGAATATATAGAACAAATCAACACGACGTTACAGAACGAGTTCATTCGACTGTACAATTTGCTACAATGGAAACAACGGGCATGGTACCAGTACAAACGATTCCTTATCGACGGTGTACTGGCCTTTGAAATTGTCTACGATGACCTACAACATCCTAAATTTGTAAAGGCTATAATCGAACTCGATCCTTGTACACTGACTCGCGTTGTTGATGGCGGTGTTACCTACTGGGTACAGTACAAAGACACCCATAGCCATGAGCGTAAAATGTTGGACTCACAGGTGATATATATTAAATTTGAAGACTCCGGTGTTAACCAACGTCAGTCGTATCTAGAAAGATTGATACGTCCTTTTAATATATATCGTATTGTAGAGCAAGCGCAGATCATTTGGACGGTAACACAGTCGTCGTTTAAGACTATGTTTACTATTCCGGTCGGCGGTATGAACCGTGCCAAAGGTCGGCAGACATTAGCCGAAGCGATGAACCGGTATAAAGAAGATATTTCTTTTAATAACGAAACCGGTGAATTGAAAATAAACGGCCGTGTTAATCTACCGTTCAACAAAGAATACTGGATGCCGGAAAATGAGAACGGCACACCCCGGATAGAAACCTTAACCGACTCGGGACCGACATTGTCCGATAATGATCAGCTTAATTATTTCTTAAATAAGCTATATAGAGCATCACAGATTCCAGCCAGTCGTTTTAGTACCGATGCGCAAGCGACATGGTTCGGTACCGATGCGACACAGGCCCTGCGCGAAGAAATCGACTTTTCTCGTTTCGTCAATAGAGTTCGGGGTGTCTTTGCAGAGGTCTTACTGAAACCGCTGCGTATTCAACTGTCGTTAAGTATTCCTAAACTAAATAACAACTATCGTCTTATCGGTAGCGTCGGTCTTCGGTTTAATTCATATAATATGTTCGAAGAGATGATGAACATAGAGATTATGACAAAGCGCCTCGAATTTATAACGAATCTGAAAGACAGTCTATCTGTAATGGACGACGAAGGAAACGAGAATCCTTATTTCGATTTAGAGTTCCTTATTACAAAATATCTGAAGATGAGTGAGTCCGATTTGGCACTTAATAAGTCATTCAAAGACAAAACTGCCACCAATAATGAAGAGGACGACGAGTCGGAAGATGACAGTGGATTCGGTGGTGACGATGACGACAGTGGATTCGGTATGGACGACGAAGGAGACGAGCCTGAAGACGACGGTCCGGAACCGGAAGCAGGTGCCAGCGACAGTTCGGACGAAATAGACGACGAAATGCAAGGCGATGTCCAACCTGAGACTGATAGTGTCCCGGCAGATGATGCTCCAGACAGCAATGACACAGGTCTGTAGCAGGCTGTAATAGACTACACAAGACTGTATAAGACTACTGTAGACTGCACAAGACTACTGTAGACTGTAGTAGAATATAAAGACGATAAAAGAAATATGTTGAGTCTTAAATCGAAACAAGATGCGTTTCGACTACTGTTGCCGAAAGAGTTTATCGCTCCGGAGATAGAAGAAAAGTATACGAATATAATCAATAGGGGGAAATCTTTTATAAGAACCCCTATTGATTTCATCAACGAAACAATACAAAGTGTCGATGTGTTGGGGTTTTCTAATGCCGTTGTAACACAAGAACAACCGAATAGAGCACAAGGTCCGTTGATAAAACAAGAACGTACGGAACAGAATAATTTACTCAGTCCCAATGCACCGGTCGCATACAGAGCGCCGAACTCGCCGTTTTCGATGATGGATATGACGTTCAATATAACATTTCGGCATACTCTGGGCTATTTGAACTATTTTATCTTATTTGAGAATTTTTGGTTTAACTATTCCCGTGACAGAACGTACGACGAGATGTGTCAAGCATTTTATATAGAACTATTGAATCAAAATAATGTCGTTTATTCTCGTATTAAAATAGGAATGCCGATAATGTCTGGAATGGACATGCTCAGTTTCGACTATAAGAGCCCAATTGCGTCGGCCGGAACGTTTAAGACAGAATTTAAGTATTCTAGTTTCGACTATGAAATGATTGATACTAGCGATTCTGGTTTTAGTTATAACTAACACTAATTAAATTTACGAAAGTATGAAACTATCAGACTACGAGTTGTTGCCCGGTGTTGTTTTAGACGTTAAAGACCCACATCATAAGGGTCGTATCAAATGTGCAGTACCGTCTGAATTTGACGATAACACACAAGATAAAGACCTCCTACCGTGGGTGTACCCGTTTTGTATGTTCGGGTACCAGGGATTCGCTATGATGGTACCAGGTAATAAAATATGGTTATTAAAGAACACAAAAGCGTATTCCGAATACTGGTATCTACCGTATTTCGATCCTAATACGTCGACATCCGAATTTATCAAAAATGCAGAAGGCAACAACCCCGAGGTTCTACTCATGCGAGCAGGCGGTGGTATTAACTCTTATATAACCTACGACGACAAAAACGGTATTGATATAGCGACGGGCATATCCCATGTTAATATCGGCGGTAATGGTAACATCACGATTAAAGCCGGTAACGTCGATATTGAAGGACAGAATGTACATATTGGTCCTAATAAAGGTCAGGCGACGGTACTGGGAGAGACACTGTACAATGCGCTACTGACGTTGGGTAACAGTATCGCCGGTGTGGGTCAGCAATTTGTCACACAAGACCCTCATGCCGTCGGTGCCGGTAGTGCATTACAAAAGGTCGGCGAAGGCCTCGTTAGCGACATTCAAAATATGTTGAGCACGTCAGTGACAGTATCTGATTGATAGTATAAATCAAAACGTTCAAAACTTGCCCTGTACCGCACGATTTTTGTTTGACCTTAGTAGTACCAAGGTAAGTACATTTGAGTGCGTTAGAGAGCCTTAAAAGTGCCTTTATGTGGACGTCAGATATTTACACGTCAGTATACAAAACAGAAACTCTACAAATCACACATAATATAGCACTTAAAAGACGATTCTAGTAGTTTAGAATCGTCTTTTAATTTAGCTAGTCTTTATTAGTTGTCGATTACTTCGCCTCGTGACATATTCTGAATCTCGTACGTCACATCGGGTTCTTGTTTCTTTAATGTGTCTATCAGTCTATTTGCGTCGTCTCTATTATCGGTGACATTTACAATATCGCCGTCTGGACCAACAATAGCAAAAAAGTCGTTGGCTTCGAAGACACGTTGCTCTAACAATTTCTTGGTATTGGTGTCTGTGCCGATAAGTGCCTTGGAATACATCGCGGGATTACCGGTCGGAAGACAACCTAGTCTATCGAGTACCAACAATACGACGACACGGACCTTAGAGGGTAGTACAAACATCGAAGTTCTGGACAGGTCAGGAACAAAGGTCTTGTTGTCGTAGAATTCTATCAATGTTCGTGTGAACTTTTGCATACCGTTCACCGTTTCTCTGTCGTATTTCCATTTTAGGAGTACTTTGTCGGTACCGACGCGTACCATATAGAATTCCGAAGGAACACCGACAACACCTGAGTCTTTGAGGAGATTGGTAAGGTCGGTATCCATTAGTTCGTCGACAGATTCTGTAACATCACCGCTGTCGTCAGACGGATCTTTTGCCGTACCAGAAACGATCGGCTTGATGTACGTGTTATCGTACGCAATGACATCGTAATAAAAACCGTTCTTTACATACTCTACATTTCCGTAGCCGTGGTTGACGAGGAAGGTGAGTAACGATGACGACCCGTTTTCGAGTTTAGAATTGTTAACTAAGGTGTTCATCACGGCTTGTGCCACTTGCTTCGATACAAACTTACTCGACTTAAAAACAAGCGCCAAGGTGTCTTCGTCTAGTTCGGCTGTAATAAGTAGTCTAGGACAAAACAAATTCTTGATGTCCTGTGTTAAATTTTGTGGGGTCGATACCCCCATTATACTAGTAAAAGATCTCATTATAATGATTTTTATCTATTTTATCCATTTCCAATTATCGTTACGAGACTTAACTCGCGTTATTAGATGTCCTTTGAAATCAGGGTGTTCTTCTAGTATGTCTTCTAACGTATCGTAATAAAAAGTATAAATACTATAGCACTTACGTTTACCGTCCGTAGAGTCTAAATAATTGTATTTTGTACTGAACTGTCCTGATAGTTTATCCAACGCGACACATTCGTACCCTGCGTCGTAAAGTAAGGTCGGTACCCATAGTTCATATAACGAATTTAGCTTATTCGTATCGACAAACGACAACAAGTAATACATCGCAGAGCACGACAAGCGGCAAAAGCTAAGACATGTTCTTATAATCTTCTCGTCGTCTGTGACGTCTAAGTTGTAGTTATATTCCCAATGTACCCATTCCGGGTGCTCCGATTTCTTTTGGTAGTACCCGGCTATCAGATCGGCATGTTCACCGCTCAGTCTATCGAAGATATTCGACCAACGACCTCCGAACCAAACATCGTATTCTACTATATAATAGTAGTCATAATTTTTTGAAGAATCACGATTTTCGTTAATATATTTCAAACAATACACAATCGGATTAACAGTACAGTATGTTTTTGCGATACAGCCGTGGTAAACAGGGTCTGTTATTTCATAATAGGGTATACTGTTGTCGTCGAGTTGTTTTATATAATAATGGGATTTATCCCCACACGAGTTGTCGAGTATAAATAACAAGTCGTGATCGTCTGGTAGTTCCCGTCGTAATTTGTTGTATCCGTACAATACAAACTCATCGACAAAATGGCTTACGAAAAATACTAAATTTGTGCTCATCAATGTTAATTTATATCAGAACTTAAACATAATTGGTACCGTCGTCTGGTAGGGCATAATCGTTCATCTTAAAGAAGTCTCTAATGGAAATGCACTGGGGGTTCCGATTATAATAGTTCGTTATATAAAAATCCCATTCCTTTTCGTCCATATTCTCGTGCATAGCAGCCCATAGTTCGTCACTTGTCTTTTCACGTAACTTATTGAGATACAGTTCTTTAAGTTCTGTGTCGAAATGACAGAATAAGTACACCATGAACAACGTGTTAGTATACAAGGTTTTGTTTAGTATTATATACGGTGCCCGGTCGCGATAGATGTGTCCGACATGTAAGTCCGGGATAAGATAACAACCCCCGCCCGCAAGGTATGTTTTTATCGATAATAACGGTTCGTCACACCCCCAATTGACCAAATGTTCCGTTCCGGATATTCTATTATAAAACTCAGTTGAACAGATATAGCACGCACCCATTATACAAGGTATTTTCACAAGCCCTTCTATTACATTAGCATCCTCAATAGTTTTGTACGTCCAAGGTGATTCGAACGGCCTGTCTCCGAATTTAATCACCGTACCGTTCGTACTGTTTCTTTTAGTGCCGACTTCGTTGTCTATCTTATATAAACCTGAGTACTCTTCCGACTCTGTTCGCCATAATGTTAACGTCTGTGAACAGAGCATGTCGTTATATAGATTATTTTCACGGATTATGTTGATCACTTTCTCGTCCCAACCGTCGTCGTAGAATCGCATGTGACCGTCGATGATCATCATAAATTCGGTACGGGTACACCGTGCACCTTGCATGCGTGCTTCACCGACACCCAGTGACGTTTCGTTGTGTATATAACGACAACTGTATTTGTTTGCTACAGCACTGTAATTGTAGTTGTCATCAGAACCGTCGTTGATAAGTAGAATCTCAGGTCGTGCCGTGGCAGTCGCTAGTATATTTCGCAGAGTATAAGCAATTTCGTCGCCTTCGTTCTTGAACGGTACTATAATAGTCAACTGTGGACTGTCTTCCGCCTCGACATCTAACATACGACGACAGAATTTACCGATTCGTCGCGACAAGACCCATGTATTATCACAAATGCTACTGCACATAGGGTATTCGGTGACCATTTTAGAGTCATGCCGGATGTTTATACCTTGTTCCAAACACCGCACCCATAGCCACATGTCTTCGGCATTGTTGAAATACGACTCGTACAGTCTGTGTCCCAGCTTGTCTATCAGTATCGACTTTCGGAATGCGACAGCGGGGTGAACGACGTAATTTGTATCGCCGGAGAATGTATGAAGACTTAGGTATTCGTTTCCGAATTGTATACGATACTCTTTGTCCGGACCTTGTACACATATACCCGAACTTGCAAGTACACCTAATTCTTGTTCTCTCTGTAGAGTATCGTATTGATGTTGTAGTCGTCCAGGTAACATTTTATTGTCAGCGTCGATGCGAACAATGATGTCAGACTTACTCATCGCGATACCTTTGTTTAGACTGTCTGAGATGCCTAAATTAGTATCATTACTTGTTATAACAATCTCGACAGCATCTGTACTATACTTGTAAGCATATTCTTTTATAGTGTCCAACGTATTGTCTGAAGAACCATCATTGATCAATATAATCTCGTACGGTCCGTTGAAGTCTTGCTGTAGAATAGAATTTAGTGTATCGACAACTGTCGTTGCTTCATTGTATACTGGAATTACAACACTCAAGTAAGGTGTTTGGTTCATTATTTGAGTTAAATCATTTTATATGCTATGTACAAGCATTCTACACAGGCGCTGTGCAGCCGAGGGAATATCGATTTCGAGTTGTTTTATATCTGTCGTCTCCGGCACGGTATCAGATCCTACAAAGACCAAAAATTGTACCGCTTGTGCGAATAGTGTAGGACAATGTTGTTCCATGAAGGTGTACAACACATCGCGTGTCGACATCGGATTCTCTTTTATATAAGTACTAAGACGAATAAAGTCATCTTTTAGGTCACTGTTATCACGAGTAAAAACATCCAGACGATACAATACATCCGAATTTGGATTGTCGTCTAAGTGTTCTGCAATGAAATTCGATAGTTTTTTCATTCTTTTTGGTCTACTTTTAAGCTGATTTTGGCAGTTTCTATTTTTCGTATAGACATGTACAAACATAGAATCGACGTAAAGGCACTTTTAAGGCCCTCTGGCGCACTCAAATGTAGCGACCTTAGTAGTACCAAGGTACGATAAAAATCGTGCGTCAGAGGGGAGATTTTTTATAGTTTTACAACAGTCGTGTTATAAGGGTACCTGTATTCGTCGTACAGCTTTCGTTTTTGTTTGCCTTGGAGGTAGATTGCATTAGACAATTCTTTAGGAAATTTGTCGATAATATCGTAAACAATGTATTTGTCTTTTAGTTTTGACAGTCCAAGTCCGCGACCCAACGACTGCATGTTCACCACCGGCGACTTAAATGATTCCATTAGTACACCGAAACATAGATTAGCTAATGTAATACCGGTAGAAAGCGTACCATACGACGCGACTAAGATACAATCGTTGTGTTCTTTTAGCGACTGTTTGATTGCTTCTCGTTCTTTCGACTTCGTGGCGCCGGTGATCATATAGACATGGCGGTCCTTAAATTGTTCTTTTAATATACTATAAAGCCGCCCGATATATTCTGTATGGTGAGCCAGTATAAGTGTATTGTATTTACAGTCGGGAAGGATGTCTGTTATAAGATAGTTTATCCGTTCGTCCAGGAAATGTGTAAGGTATTTCTCTACGACGAGATTGTTTGTACCGGCATTGTCTTTAATATATCCTTTTATAAGAGAAATGTAGTCGTTTTTCGGGATTTGTTTAGTGAGGTATTTCTCTCGTACCTGTGCTAGTCCTATCGGTAGCGACTTTCGGAACATGATCTGATTTTGTGGGTCGCTCAGCGGTATTTTGTTACCGTCATCGTCTGTATCGAAACTAGAACAGGTGTATTCTGCACATTTTAGATACAGATCTTTTACTCGTTCTTTGTCTTGATAGTCTAAGACGATCTGGTTGATTTCGATGTTCGAGACAAAACCGGCGTCCATCAGTTCGCGTGGTTCGATACTTTGTATCTTACAGCCAATGATAGACTGTAGACAATACCATTCGATAGTTTTAGGCTTCGGTAAGGTACCGGACATACCGAAGAACAGTTTAACGTTCTTTACAAAGTCTTGTGATATAATCGTCTTCGTTTGCTCTGCCGTAGCACGGTGTGTTTCGTCGACAAAAATACAATCGTAATCATTAAAGAACTGTGGATTGTATTTCTTTGACTTCGGATCCAGATACCCAATGAGACTCTGGAATGTACCTATTGTTAAATTGGAAGAATTAACTAATTTTCCACCTGCCCACACACATTCTGTATTAAAGAACTCACCGTATTCTGCAAAGTCAGCAAAGCCCTGTTTCACGAGCGAAATAGACGGTACAATCATCAGAATTTTCTTAATACCTAAGAATTCCATTCCGTAGCGGAATATGATATAAGAAATCAATGTTTTACCGGCACGGGTCGGCAATTCCGACAAACTACGACGATAATCTAAGACTTTGTACGCCGCTTCAAGTTGGTACGGTCTAGGTGGGTACTTTAATCCCCAACTTTGCACTATATCTTTGAATTCTTCGAAGGTATGTTTTAACGTGGTTTTGAACAGTTCCGGTTTGTCCAGGAGACCGTCAAATTCGATATTATGTGTTATAAAGAAAGTACGTACCTCGTTCCATAGGCCGAACGAACAATAAAAGATATGTTTACTGTCTTCTTTACGGACATATTCGAATAAGAAATCACGTGTCTGTTTCGGACGATTACCCCATGTAGGCAAATAACAAATAGGGTCTACTAAATTAAGATGTTTCTTTAGCAGCCCCAAATTTGTTTTGTCTTTAACATTGTCGTACGTTAGGAATAGAAAACGTAAATCGTCTGGATTGAAATTAAAATGAATCATTTATTTATACTAGTCGTTAAACTTCGGTAACTTATTAAGAAATGATTTTGAACACCCGCTGGCAAAATTTTTATTATTTGTAACATTAGAGACGTTCCACCCTCGTAAGTCAGAATCAAATTCCTTACACTCGACGAACATACAGAACATGTTCCATACATTAGAGACGTCCCAACGAGACAGGTCACAATTTAATTTATAACAATTTCCGAACATACCCTCCATATCGGTCACATTGCTGACGTCCCAACGAGACAAATCGGTATCGAGTTGTTTACAACTATAGAACATATATCGTGTACTAGTGACATTCGACGTATTCCAACGATCTAATCCAGTACCTTCAAAAACCTCACACCCACTAAACATAGCCGACATATTGGTAACGTTACTGACGTCCCAATGAGATAAATCAGCATTGAATTTATAACAATTCGAAAACATAGCTGTCATATTGGTCACGTTGCCGACATCCCACCGAGACAGGTCTGCATTGAATCGTTTACAGTTATAAAACATGTTACTCATGTTCGTCACATTCGATACGTCCCAGTAATCAATTTTGATGTTTCCAATCTTTTGTTCCGCGAACAATTTAGACATATCTGTGATCTCAGAAGTATCGATAAAGTTCAAATCAGCATCCGGACCTTGCTTGTTTATTTCTTGTCGTACATAATTGATTAGTTCTAGTTTCGAAGTAGGTCGAAATGTTGCTGATTTCGTCTTGGATGTAATTCGTATAGCCATTGAATGTTATATTATATAGTTATTTTTATAAACTAAATCTGTGCTGTACCAGACTATTTAATCAATATAAACGGCAACGCAAAGTTGTTTACTTTAATGCCAGACGCTATCAACTTTGCAAATTCGCTGTTTAATGATTCAGGATTGTCTTCTTGAATACTCGCCAGGAATTGTTTAACCGTACTATATTGTACTTTTGAAGTATCCTCTTTGTTATTGATAAGTTTATTAAAGATACGTCTATATGTATTAGCTTGTACTTTACCCAGCGTCGGTGATTTTCCGATTTTGATGTCTGCACCGAAATTGTTATTACCGAAAGAACGAATGGTGATTGTTGTTTTACCCTTTAATATAAATTTTTTCTTCTGTTCGTCGTCGGTACTGAGGATGTCTTTACTTAATTTATCGTCGATGTTTTCAACAACATTTCCATTCTCGTCTTTAGTATTTGTAATAGTTTCTTTTACAATTTTCTCATCGCATTTAATATAGATACTTGTTCTATTTTCTTTAACGTCGATGTCGTAGCCGAAAACAACAACTTTCGCATCGATATTTGCATCGAAATTACAATACTGGTATCCTGCGTTTTTATTTGTCTTCTTTAATGAGATACCGACGATACCGTGCTCTTTCCAGAGTCCTATTAGTTGCTCTTTTATAGATTTTCGTACCTCTTTTAGTTGAGCGTCGGATTTCTCTACACTATTGACTGTATTGTTGTCCTTTATTTGGTCTTGGACGCTGTCTGTTATTTTCTTAATTAGGTCGGCACTTTGTTGTTCGTTTTTGTTATATAAAAGAATATCTGCCGTTGTGATATTGTTTCTGTTTTGGTTTAACGGTTTTCTAAGGACGTCGACTAAATCGAGGTATGTCTTTACCACACCCGTTGCATTTCCGACAGTATCGTCGATACGTTTAACCTGGTAGTCGCTGTATGTTTTACCTTCCAGTAATTCTAATATGACTTTACAAGTACCTAGGAATGAGTTATGCCATGCACTGTTCTTTATCTTTTTCGCAATATCACTTGATTCGTCTAGTTCTAATGCCGACAACACCAATGCAAGAAACTTGTTAGTATCGTTGTATTGCCTTAGTAGTTCGTCCCAGTCTATATTTTGCGACAGTATATAGTTAATAACGGTACATACAAAATTCTCTTGTTGTTGTGTCGTTAAGGAATTCGAACCGTCACCTTCTTTAGCCACAGTTATCGACTGGTGTTTGTTGTTTATAATGTTAACACTATCTTTACCAAAGCCCACATTATATGTTTCACCTTCTATATCGAAGGCATTTTCTCTATCGTAAAATAGTTTCATTTTCTTAAATGAACTTCTATTCAATTTAAGGTAATTGTTTGTGTTTTTTTTCTCACTGTCTTGTCCACTTAAGATGACCGTATCGTTTGTCTTAGTTATATAGTCGAAAATTAGATATGCTAACTTATTTGATCGCGCATCAAAATTGGTAGTTGTCTTATATATAGCACCGAAGGTACTAATTATCCCGTCGTATATATCAGTAGCTTTCTTATATTCGTTTTTTGATATAACCAACTTAGTAGTGTATGCTTCGACGATCATATAATCCTGTATGTGTAACATATTTAGTTTTAGATTTTGTATGTCGTTTTAATAGTATGAACGATTTTTGTTTGTCTATATAAAAATCCACAAATGAATCTAAAGCGAATATCTATACTATATAACTTGTATGTACTGATAACGTCCTATTTCACGTACAAACGAGAATTAGCTATTGTAAAACCTATACTATACACAGACAAGTTCAAAGAGCTGTTGTATAAGTACCTTAAAACAGAATTTCATACCGACTGGATTGGACGAATATACGGTGTTATCAACCCGATTATAACAAACGGTAAAATAGACATATCGAGCGCGATCATAGAACTCGACGACCAGCGGACGAACAATGAAGAACAAGTAAAGTATTTCTTATATAAACAACTTGCTATCATCGCACAGCTGTTTCAAATGGAGAATCTATACACGTACCTTACTTGCGACATCGACCATGTCGGGCCTGTGGATCACGATAACTTCCTCGTCGTTTTCGACATTGCGTCACGACAAGCGTACGCCAAGAACCTGAAATACTTTTTACTACATTTTTTACTGTACGGGCTGATTTTCGGTGCGGTATGGACTATATATTTATAGTCAGCACACACCAACATGTGTAGAACTAATTGAGGTACAGCTTTGACCTCTTAAAAAACATACACTTGACGGTACTGTCTATATTATAACAGTGACAAATCAAATATATCAAAATATGAGTACTAAACAAAAAGAACAGATGCTTCAAGACTTCGAAGCGTTCGAAAAGAGCCTCGAAGGTAAATCCCTCACAGAACTTCAAGAGGTGGAAGCTGCAGTAATTGTAGAGATCGACGAAGTAAACACCCGTGTCGCAGGTCATCAGTTTAAGATGAAGAAAACAAAGGGCTACGAAAATGTGTATGCCAAGATTTGTATGTTCCTCGACAAACAAGTGAGCCCTTGGCAGACGACTAAATCATTTCTTGAACTTTATAAGTTCTGGGACACCAAGAAGTTCCACGATAAACTGGCATATCCTATTTTGGACACAACGCTTCGCGTCCTCGGACAACTCCAGTTCACCGGCCACGAGGAATGGCAAGCGATTGTCGACATCAACGACTATTTCGAACAAACACGTGACGAATACACCCGTGTCACAGAAGAAGTTTACCACGTTGCACACAAACACCAAGCTGTAATGCAACGAATGGAACAACTTTCTACTCCCGGACAGGTTAATTCCTAATTTGTTCACCCGACAGACCACTTAAAGTATTATTAGCCATAATATACCGTCCACACTATGTTAGTTTTTTTAATAATGTAGTGTGGTCATAATTTGTACCGGCTGGATTTTTGATTTGAGTAAAACTCAAATGTGAAATCAAACCTAGTTTGATTTTTATATAAAAAGAAAACATAAAATAACATATATGAGATCTCTTAAAACTTTTATGTCCAATTTCGAAGCACAATCATCTGGTGTGAATGAAGCTAAAAACGGCAACATTAAACTCCAGCCCGGTGCGATGAATACACTCGAACCTGCCGAATTACAACGGTATTTTAGTGTAGCCGGTAAGTATCTTTCCGACGACGGTGTGTTTGTTATAGAATGGCTTATCAACAATCCGGAACTGGAACCCCTCAGCGATTTTGAAGGTCCTAATAAGCTGTACAGCTTCTACCAAGCCGGACAAACAAAGGTCGTTCCGTTGGCAAAACTGTATAAGGCCCTCGATAACCTTGCAGTTTCGTACTCTGTAAAAGAAGTACCGGTATTCCAAACACGGCAAGAATTCGACAGTATCATGGCTAAAAAGAAACCCGTCGATTTTGTTGTTTATGACTTCGAATCCGAACTCGGACGCAATCACTTGGTAACCAAATACTTACCATTGATGCACAGTATCGCGAACAGCTATGTCGGTAAGACGAGCCTCAGCAAAGACGACCTCTTCGGTTTCGCACAGGAAGGTTTAACATGGGCACTCAACAAGTATGGTAAGCCGAACAAGACGATGGCTGACGACGAGAAGATTGCCGCAACGAGTTTTGTCGGTTATGCTTCGTGGATGATCAGAAATGCTATCAGAGACGGTATGAAACGCGAAGGTGATATGATTCGTAAGACGTACGGTGAAGTACAGAAAGAAAGGGCTGCCAATGACGGTAAATATGTAAAACAAAACACTATCGACGGCGATGCGACATTGTCAAAGTCAGAAGATGCAGTCGATTCCCTGTTCACTCGTATGGCAGATCCGTCGGCACAGGCAGACAGTACACTTTCGGCTCGTGAAATGAAATCGATATTCTCCGAGATGTACAAGGCTATTGAAAATAAGTTCGGTGAACAAGAGTTGGATAGATTCCAACGATTTTACGGTCTGAACGGCAAGAAACAAGCACAGCTGCGTGATTTCGCTCGTGAAGACGGTAAAGAAAATATCGCTGCGACATCGTTGTACACATCGCGTATCAAGAAGATTTTGAACTATCTATCTACAGACAGTAAGATGAAAGACTTGTTGAGTGACTTCTTAGACGACTGACACTACAACAGGCAATATAAGTACAGTTGATGTAGTTATTAAGCTTAAATAATACTAACACTACAACAGACAATATAAGTACATCAAAAGATATGATAGAACTTAAAAAATACATTGCCGAGCATTTATCGGAAGGTATAGAGGACATTATTCGTCTTAACGATGTTACCGTAACATACGAGATAGACCCCAAAGATGTCTTTATATCGGCGCCGGCACTGTATCAAGAACAAGACGTAGCGGCATATTTAGACAGTTGGTTGCTGGAACAGATGCCGACGAGCGTAAAAATGGCACCCAAATTCTTCGGTGTCAACAAGGACAATATCACTGATGCCTATTTCGAATACGACAAGTTTGAACATCTCAACAAACAGATGCCACATATAAATATCAATTTCGACGAGCGATACGATGTAAAAGGTATTAAAGACTTTACATTGGATACATTCAAGGTGTCGAATCTACGATTCATCGTTCACTTCGATAGATTCGATGTTTCTGACACCACAGAAGATGTTCAAGCGACATTAGAAGCTGTCTTCGGAGCGACAGTGTCCAACAACATCAATAGGTATCCGGTAAAATTATATTTGACAAAGAATAGTATTCAATTTTCAGAATAGTATAACATACTCAGAAAAAAAAATGACAAAATTTCTTAATAAACGTAATCTATACATCGGTTCGTTTTCATTTTTGTATGTCATCGTTGCAGTCGTTTCACTTATCCACTCGTTCTCATTCTTTGGGCTTGCTAATACGACCATTATGAGTGTGTTGTTGGGTATTGCTTTCGAAATCGGCCAGGCAGTGGTGCTGTTCAGTATCTTGTCGACGAAGAAAGAACAATCGAAGGTCGTACCGTGGGTGTTGATGACAGTACTGACGATAGTCCAGGTAATGGGTAATATCTTTGCGTCATATAAGTACATTGTAACAAATAGTGTTGCAGACCTACAATACTTCAAAGATCCTATCTTTATATGGACGAATCTACCCGATAAAATGACAACTGTTATTGTCACTTATATTGTAGGTGCGATACTACCTATCATTGCACTACTGATGACATCGACCCTGGCAGACTTTATCAACGGTTCTGATGCGTCGTTAGAGTCTCCTGATGACACCATTGACGTACAACCTACTACAGTCAAATCCAATACAGATGATACTAGTACTAATGTAGTCAATGAAAGTTCGACGGTAGACACAGTTGATATACCAACAGTTAGTCCTACTACAGTAGTCAGTGACAGTACTATCACACACAATAAAACGCTAAACAACACTGCAGTAGACGATACTAATACAGTGAACAACATAGTCGGGGGCATTTCTAATACAGACAGTACAAACATAGTTGATACGTCAACAGTTAGCCCTACTACAGTAGTCAACGACAGTACTACAGTCAACGACAGTACTAATACAGACGTGAATAGTGTTACAAACACAGTTGATACGTCAGTCGAAGACAAACCAGAACCGAATAGGTTTATCAACATTTAACTATATCAGTATTTAACTTAACAGTATTTGACTTAACAGTATAAAAAATAGAGGCAGCTCCTAATTTTAGAAGCTGTCTCTTTTTGATTTACATGTACTTAATTGACTTACTTGTTGTTTTCAAGATTGTTGACTTCAACAGTGTCAACAGTGTCTGTACTGTCTGTGTTGTCTCCAGAATACTTATTCTTAGACCATTCTACCCACCCGAAGGTACCCCCACCGATACCCAACAACGACACAACAGCGAGTATATACGCCGCCATACCATTAAGGTCGGTAACAATAGTCTTATTAAAAAGCATTTCTATCAACAACGACATCGGTACCATCAGTAGCAATATAGCAACCATTGTTAGCACGATAAGGAAGAAATTACCAACACTATAATTGTTATTGTCCTTTATTAGCTTTTTGAACAACGAATCTTGTTTATCACCGTCGTTACCTTTTTGCTTAAAGATACCAAAAGTCAACAAGTTAAGTACTGTCGATACTATTTTGAACATTTCTTTTTAATTTTTCTAGTTGTCACAACACAGGTCGCGGTGTCACCACAGGTTCTAACGTTGGTGTAGGTGTACTACTACCGTCTGCTACAGGTGTCGTAGGTGTGGGCGTAGACGTCGGTGTAGGTGTACCATCACTGTTAGGATTTATATGTACGCCATGTTCGTCATAACCACCATCTACAGGTTTAGGTGTAGGTGTAGATTGCGGCGTTACACTAACTGTGAACATACCTACTACATTACTATTAGATAGTACTTCAAGTTCTACTTCTTTTGCACCTAGCTTGCGTGATGTCTCGAATGTAATTGTCTTGTTTGTTTTATCTACTGTAATATAAATGTCATCAATAGTTACACTATTATTATTCCCTATTGCATACGATGTTTCGGCGTTATTTGGTATAATGTTTAAGTCATTAGTATTTCCATCCTCAAGTTCACCTGTATAATTTACAGTATAACTAACAGTAGTAGGTGTACCAGCTTGTATGTTTACTAAATTATGAACATTTACCGTTACATTAGATATACGTTTAGGTGTCGATGTAGATCCAGTCGCTTTCACTGTCACTTTCGTTTTTCCACCGAATGCTTTCAATTCACCCAACTCTGTTGTACGGCGAATATAATATACACCCTCCTGTGAAGCGGTGTAGGTGAGATTTTGTTTGTCTCCTCCAGTAATACTCGTCCAACTACTATCTACATCAGGGGTGCTGGTTATTTCCCATTTGTATTCAAATTCGTCTTCATCAATCTGTTCATGACCAGTACTATCGTAAGCTGCACTAACGGAAGCCGGCGCAGTGAACTCTATAGAGTCACCGACGTGAATCTCTTTATCTGCTTCCGATACTGCGGTGTCTTCCAGACTATAGACGTTCACGTTGTATTTTACCAAGTAAGCTTCGGTTCGATTCGATAGGGTGATGAGTGCTCTGTATTCACCGGCTTTATCTACAGCGGCAATAAATTCAATTTCACGACCTGTACGAGTTGACCCATCAGGTAGAGTCCAAGTGTAGGTTGCACCAGGATATTCTCTTGCAGTGAGTTTCACAGTCTCGCCTACTAAAGCTTGTTCTTCAGCATTGCTAGTTCCTATAATTTCCGGTTGTGAATCAACAGCTGCTGTTACAGTCAGCTTTGTTTTACCACCAATGGCTCGTACTTCACTAAACTGTGTTGTACGACGTATATAGTAGACACCAGGTTTTGAAGCAACATACTTTAGATTTTGCGTATCTGCACCTTCGATGTCCTTCCAGCTGTCCTCAACATCGGGTGTTGTCGTAATTTGCCATTGGTATTCTAGATCGTCTTCTTCAGCCTCTATAGTTTTATCGGGTGCAGTGTAGATCATACCGATAGCGGGAGGTGCTGTAAAATCTACAGAGTCACCGGTACGAATCTCCTTATCTGCCTCTGACACCGCAGTTTCTTGTAGACTAATGATATTTACTATGATAAAGTGGGTGTGAATTCTATATGGGTCAGGGAAAGTGACATCAACTGTGTACTTACCGGCGTATTGCTGTGCTGCAGTGAACTCGATTTCACGACCTGTACGGGTTGATCCATCAGGTAGATGCCAAGTATATGTCGCGTCAGAGAATTCTGGTGCAGAAAGTTTTACAGCATTACCTACATTAAAATGTTTTCTCTCAACAGCACTAGTTGAAGTTACAGGTCTATTTGGATCTATCGTGGGTGTTGGTGTAGCACCTCCAGTGGATTGACCTGCCAGGTATCTAACCGGTACAGTAATTGTCTTAGACGAATCATGTCTAGATCTAACTACAACATCTATACCAGTATTCTGTACATCATTGCGTTGTTCTACTCTTATACGATGGTAACCCCTTTCTTCCATTTCACCGTCGGGTGATCCTGTAATGTTCCAATTTCCATTTTGATCGTTATAGGTAATATCATAGTCCGAATGGCAATATGAATAACCGTATTCACTGGGAACACCGTCTACAAACACATCAAAATATGCACTACGCTGTGCCTTGTTCATTGTAACTTCTGTCGGTACAGCATGTAGACCCGTTACAAATTCTTTCAATTCAAATTGAATAGCCAAGTTCTTGTTGCCGTTTGTTAATTCAACATATCCTCGTGCTGTTTCACCTGGACGTAAACCGTCTGCCGCAGTTATTCTTAGGTCATAAGTATTCTCTGCATTTTTTGTACAATTTACAGTTACATAATGTGAACGAACGACACCAGGTTCAGGAGTAGTACCCGGGACAGGTGTTGGAGTAGGTGTGGGTGTCGAACCCTCAGAATCGGTCGGATCGGTATGATCCATGATAGTTACATTCATTGTAGGCATAACAGGCTGTCCATTTTTGGTAGATGTTATACCAAGAATACCTACTGATTTTATAACATTGTTATATAACACAACATCACTTGTAGGACTACTTAATTCATACACCTCTTTGCTAGTAAACGTAACGTTAAAACTTCCTTCATTTGTTGCAATAGTATTATCATTTACTTTTACAAGTTGAGTGTATTTAACTATGCCGGTACTAGGTACATCAGACGTAAGCTGTATATCATATTCGCCCTGATTTGCCTTAAAGTCGCCAGATACTTTAGTATACGTATATTCAATAGTAACAGGATAAGCATCTTCGTCATCCATTTCGGGCTTAAAATAATCATTAATCAATTCACCTCGCACGCGTGCTGCAACATATCTAGTAACACTACCAACTATATTTTTTTTATCTTCTGCCTTATCAAATGTAGGCAACTTATAAGTCTTTATAGTAGTACTTACTTCTGTACCGTTCTTAACCAAGGTTAACGTTGAATTACTACCAAAAGAACCAGTAAATTTAAGCTTGCCATTGTTGATAACAAACGGCGATCCGGGTTTCACAGTATAGCCCGACAAGGATTCAGATGTACCGTTGCGCTGTATATCAATTACATCAGATAGATCATATTCTAGATCATTATTCTCTACAAATATAATGGGTTTCTTAATAACAATAGTACGATGTGCTTCCTGTTCACCAGACGTAACAGTTACAGTTACATTGAATTCTTTTCGAGCAATGATAGTACCGTTGTATCTTACAGTTTGTGTAATTCTAAATACACCAGTATTCGCTTTACTAGATGCAATAGACGCCGTATTACCATTAACATTCATAGTAAAGTCAGCATTCGGTTGAACGAATTCTGTGTTAGTAGTAATACCAAATAACGACATTATAGGACCAGTCGGGTTCGGAACTGTGATCTTTTTAATCACATGATCACCCATTGTAACGTTGTCGTCTATAGTACTAAATGTAGGCAACTTATAAGTCTTTATAGTAGTACTTACTTCTGTACCGTCCTTAACTAATGTTAATGTTGCAGTATCACCGAAAGTACCGGTATATTTAAGCTTGTTACCTTCAATTCGGAAAGGCGAACCGGATTTTACTACGTAGCCAGACAGGGACTCTGACCTACCGTTATTCTTTACATCAAGAACGTCCTGTACGTTATATTCTAAACTTGATTGTTCAATAAACAATACAGGTTTCTTCAACTCAAGTGTACGATGTGTTCTTTCTACAGTTACATTAGTATACACTTCGGCTGTTCTAACTACCTCTTGTCCGTACTTAACTGTTACTGTCTTAGTTACACTACCACTACCTTCATTTCCTGTCTTTTCTAGTTTGCCTTGATCATTCAATCTGTATGTGCCATTTGAATTATCGACATTGTACGTTTCTGTTACAGTAAGACTCTTTTTAATCTCATCTACGTCATTCTTGTGATCTTTTGCTGTCGCAATAGTCAGTACAGACTGTGTAAAATCACCACCGGTATTTGTATCCAAATTAAAGTCCACTGGTGCTGTTGTACCATGTATCTGGCCATTTTGAAGTCCATCAACGCCTTCGATGTCTATATCTTCAGGGCGGATGCTGAGTACTTTTACAGTTGTCTTTAACGAACTATTCTTTTTCGAGGCGGCTTCCAGTACACCGATACCAGTACCTTTCTTGACCAAATTACCGTTTTCGACGGTGAACAGTTCGGGATTTTTCGACGTGAATACAAGATCATCTCCAGAGCCACCAACATCGAATTTGTTTTTTATAGTCGATAATACAAGATTAGTACCGGTAACAAACGAGATCATCGATGTGTCCTTGGGTGTGATATAATAGTACCCGTCACTGGAACTAAAACTCTTTCTTTCGAGCTCTTGTACTCTAATAAATAGTGCATTTATCTCATCGCTATTCTTAGCAAGCTGGGCAGCATACCAGTCAAGTAAAAACTTCAGGTCAGACGATGTGTATAACTTTTTAATAGGACATTCGCTCGGTACATCCAAGACCATGCCACAGAAATGAACATTCATCAAATTAACAATAAAATCTTGGAGCTTACCTTCGTCGCTGTGTAGTCCGGTCCGTGTTATCCTCGTACCGTCGACAACATATTGAGCACTCGCAATAGGATTACCTTGTGTGTTCCATACAGGCAACGGCACTGAGGTGTACTCTACTGTTTTACCACTTGGAAGGTGGTCAGTAAATGTTGCTTTCATATATTTATATCTATATATCTAAAAATCGACCAAAAATCGAATAAAGGTAGAACCCAAAATAAGGTCCTACCTTTGCTGTTTCAGTTGTTTTATATAGTATTAGTATTGTCTTAACTGTCTTTATTAGTATATACAATATCTTCACTAGTAGTGCCAGATAATTGTCGTTCGATGTCCTTAATAAAGTCTCTGGAACCTCTAACGATAATATCGCCGTTATCTGTTTGCTCTTTCTCTTTTTCAGCGAAGGTTTTCTCTGTATAGTCTTGCATCTCTTTGAAGATGGTCTCCAATTCTTTAACGATATTATTCAGCTGTGTTTGCATCGACAACATACTGTTCTGTAACGACGTCAACGCACTGTACAACGCACCTTTAGTGGCGTCTAACGATATTGCCTGAATGACGGTGTCCTGTGCTTTCTCGTTGATTCTCAACATCTTAATAAGACGACGTAAGGTATCGACCTCTTGAGAAATCTTAGTAGGGATATACGGATGCTCTTTAATATAGCGCTCGTCGAAGAAATAATTAGCAAGTCGCTGTGTTATATTGTACGCCTGACGCTCCGATTCAGAATTCACCTCGTCTAAATCTAAGGGCATCGACATAGACTGTTCTTCTACCTCGACACTACCTACATCCTTTAATAAAGCATCTATATTATCAAACATCTTATATTATTATTGTTGCTTATTTGGCTGAACTTCCGAATCATCGGTACACTACTATTGACGTTACTAAACTACTAGTAGACTACTTTTGATTTGACTGAACTTCCGAATCGTCACCCAGTCACTCAAGTCGTCGACAGCGCCGATATGATCTGCCCAGTCTTTTTTATACGATCGTCGAGACCGTTTTGTCCGCCGTTGATATATCGTGTAGTCTTTCTAATGTCACCAGAATTAGCGGCTTCTATGACTCGTTTGTTCAACATTAGAAATCCTAAGGTTGCTGCAATAGCGATAACGTCGTTTGTTTCACACAGGTCCGGATTAGCATAGATATTGTACTGTGACAGTCCCATTTGCGGGAATGCCTTTTCGTATATATCCTTATAATTATAATCGTGGGTTACTTGTATCGGACCTCGTCCGTAGTATCGCTTACCATAAGGACCTTTCGGTTGACCGTAGCTTCGACCAGCGCCACCTATTTCCTTAAAGAATTGGAAATTACCGCTTTCGTGAGCGAACTGTGCTAACAATAACACCTTACCTGTACTATTCAGGCCAAGTTGAGGTGCATACTTGTCGAGCATCGCTATCGACGCCGCTAGTCGGTTACTATATTGTTTAGGTACTTTAAGTGCTGCGGCGACTTTGTTAGTAGGTATAGAACCGTTATAGTTAGTAAATTCTGATAACGAATCGATACCTAATTCAGCGCTGCCCATCGGCATAGTAGCGGCATAGTTGATGTAGTCGATACCTGCATGACCGTCATCCATTTGTTCAGACGAGAAACCCTCTATACATGACTTCAATAAATCCATCTGTACTGACCGTAGTTGGTACACAAGACGTTCTGAATCGTCGAGACCTTCTAATACTTGATCTGGCTGTACTGGTTTATGTTGGTCTTGGGGGGGCTTGTTGAGACTTGTTGAGGCTGTGTTGATCATACTTATGTTGTCTGCGTTGTACTGTGATAGTCTGTATTGGACTGTCAAGCGGTGAGCATTGACTCAATCTTAGATGCCTCAATCAATAGTTTAGTGTACGATATATTTATATCTTGAGGATGTTTGATGTATTCCATCGAGATAAGACCGATCATATTATTGTTCTTACCGTACAGACCCTTGAATAATACCGACTTCACACCGTTAGACGTTAATAGCTGTGCAAGATCCGGATTCTTGATAGCTAAGTCTGACACATTATACCATACATTCGATGTTGTCGAATCCGGTGATTCCATTATGTCCTGAACTACTGTGTTAATTGTACTGAAAGGGATATTCTGTAATTTATGTTTTACCGAAACAATACCCGGTGCCGGCCGACCGTAATTACAAGAGAATCGCGCAAACGGAATACCCGATAAATTCTGTAGCGAGTTATGGAATTCGTACAGTAGAATTCTATCACAGTGATAATAGTTCAGTAAGTCGTTCAGTCTGTGCTCGATGTTCTCTGTATTCTTCAGCCGTTCTTCGAGTAATGTATCGTGTGTGTCTTTTTTGATATTGTCTCGTTTAACGAGATATTCTACCATGTGCTTGTTCTGTTCGGCAACGGCATTTATCAAAAACTGTTCTCTGTCTACCATCGCAGTAGCTAAAGATACAGATAAGTCCTTTATGCTATTTGATAGGGTATCGTTCTGTCGTTGAATAGTTGTCGTTATTGAACCGCTTATCTTGGTATGTACCCATTTCCCACCGTAAAAAATCAACGCTGCAATTATACATAAGGCTATACCTTCCAGCCCGTATTTATCTAATATCTTTAGTGCTACCCCAAAATCCATTTATTGTTACGTATATTATTCTTATAATAATCTATTTTAACGATCTTCAAAGAACAACGTACGTTACTAAGCGATGTGTAGGTTGGTTAGGGTTTGACAAGATCTAGTATAGTGTCATGGAAATCATCGATAAAGGTGTTGTCGTCTTTCGCGACATTCACTTTGTAGGTTTTTATTGTATCTTTTTTGCTCAGCATATCAAATGCTGTGTCGAAGGTTTGTAGTTCGACTGATATAAGCGTGAAATAGTATGAAATAATATATTATTTCTTTATGGTTAATACCAATGGGTGAACTACAACACCCTCTATCCCGTCTGCAAAAGCATTTGGGATTGCTTTTATCAGTATATTATATGCAGCATTAACATCAGCGTTAATCTTAATACCGTTCTGTGAAACGAACAAACCTCTTTTTACACGCTTACCCATATATTTGTCATGTTTACAAATGGGTTCACCGTCTAAAAAGGAACACTTCGATGTGTAACTTTCCTCATTGAACAAAACTTTAATGCCTTCAAGTTCACACTTGTATTTCATTAAATCAGCAAAACGCATTATGGGAAGCTGAACAAAATTCTGATTATTCACTTTGCCAATGTTGATGTCTTGTTTCATATTTTTGTTTTTACCAATAACCAATGTGGTTATTCCTTGCGAAACTAATTGATTCACCAACAATCGGCTTGCCTTATGCAAGTAATCAGTCACCTTGTTATTACGCTTATTAGTTAATGTACATATAGTTTGGCTTCTTCGTTTGTTTCCTTTAAGCCTTGATTGGTATTGAGCCTTCTTTTTGTTGTAGTATTGGTTGATGGATTTAATGGGTCTACCATTAACAATGAGTGGTTTTGAGCCATCATTAAATGCTACTGTTGCCAAATTGTTTAATCCAAGGTTAATGGCAGCATACTTTCCATTATCACAATGCGTCTTTTCTTTCACTTGATAAACGACTTCAATAACATAATGATGTATCCTTGGAACAATACGAACTTCTTTCAAAGAACTAAAATCTGTTAGTTTTGTTGATATGTATACATCTGTTTGTGATAAGTGTAGTTTACCCGTTTTCTTAAACTGTCCTAAACCTATTGCTTGCTTTATAAATGTTGCTACATAGCGACCATTCACCTTGTCAAGGTATTTTGGTAGGCTATTCTTTACAGTTTTGTTTTTAAGCAATGCGAAAAATGATTTGAAAACCATATCAACATGCTTTAACGTTTGACAAAATACTCTCGTTGGAAGGTAATCATAACATTCCTGAGTTTTGGTTAAGTGATAATTTCCATAATAATTTAGATATTTCTTTGTATTAAAGTAGTGTTGTCTTACATTGTACAGTCCTTGATTGTAGATGTTTTTTGACTGAAAACATAACTTATCACACTCATTGTAGAATGGGTGCGTTCGTTTGATAATATGCTTTTCAGTTAAATACATCTTTCTTTATTTTCTTCTTAAACTATACAACTGTTTGGTCATTTTGTATCTACTTATTATCTCCTTGATATTCAATGTTTAATGACGCTATCACGTTATACAGGAGGTGCTTTTGAAAGTATACTATACAACTGTACTAATAAGTTTTCAAGTACTTCTGTATATATGTCTGTTGTCAACTTGTATGGACTGTCTACTATGTCTTGTGTAGTTGTAGCAGAACTAAACTGCGTACTATAATCGTCCCCTCCAAAACCGGCGGATTTGATAAGAGTACCTTTAATAGCAGCAAGTACATCATCTATATTAGTAGCATTATTTAGATGCCACTCTTTCGATACAGGCACTGATTTAGACTTAATAGTGCCGACACTATTTCTAAAAGGTGCTTTTGTGTTCACTACTTTACACACTCGGTTGTTGTTATAACGAACAGGACGATCGCCTAATGTATAAATAGTAAGGTTTTTAATGATACCGTGGTGGGTAAATCGCATCAACGCCGTCCAAAAGTCGAAATCTTCACTGTTGTTCAAAATACAATAACAGGTTGAACCTAAGTCGGTAAGCTCGGGATAGTACATACCGATTACATCACGGGGTAATTCACCCCGACGTTTAGACACATACTCCAACTTCAAACCGGTAAAAGTAATCGGTGTGGAATCCGAAATATCCCAATAATCGCACATTCTTGGCAAGAAATACTCGAATTGCGGCACTACACGGAACTTAAATCTAAGCCCCATGAACTTAAAAGCGATAATATCGCCGACCTGAAATTTGTATCTTTTGTTCATATATTGTTCTTGTTCGTATCTGTTATACGTAAAAATCCCGTACGACCCCAGATTAGCATCTTTTCTTAAGAGAAAAATGTAGGGAAATTCTCAATAATATCGATAAGAATGCTAATGTAGGGTTGGAGCTCTACATCTTCTGTTATAACGAGTGTCGTATAGAGATCCAAATTCAGTAGATAGAGGCTACCGAAAGTGCTGTTTTCCACATCGTACAACCGTTCAAATTCTTCTACAATAGAATAAAGTTCAGGATTTGTGTCTACGCACTGTTCTTGTAGACGTTTAAGGGCTGTCAGAATAGCTGTTTGATATGTTTTTGTTTGTTCCATTGTAGTATGCTGTTGTTTATTTTCTTGTTCGTAGTTAAAATATAGTACATTTGAAGACAAAAATCAATGTAGAGACATGGGATTTTCATATATAAAGAGACAATAACTGCACATGGGCAAGATATACAACGTTCAATTAGGGTCGTATTCGTATAAATTAGAAGTCGATGACTCGGAGCGTTACGATACGTTTAATGTTATACGCTCTGTCGACTATAAAAATAAAGTACTTAACGACACCGATTTGTTTATTGTAGCTTCGTCTATAGAGCAAGAACTGTACCCGGTACAAAACAATAACCGTTTATATAGTACAGATAAGACCGAATTTGTCAACTACGAACTGGAATCGTCTCCTATCTACACACGGCAAGAGGACAAGATGCTGACAAAGAAAGTACGAACACGAAGAATCAAGATCTACCACCCTATAACAGACGTCGACGTACCTAAAATTGTACACATTACCTCTTATATAAACGGTATCAAAATCCATCTTGGTTTATATAAAGTAAATCAACTAAATACGGCGTCGGAGACGGAACTGAAAACACAGCATTCTCTTTATAACAAATCTTATTCCGAATACAGTTATGTCGACATACCGGATTTAGACGATTTACTGTCCGGTTGGATTTATGATACTACACTTATTCGTTTTAATTCGTTCAATAAGCAATCCGGTTTTGTCAATAAAGTATCTACTATATTGGGTAATAAACAGTTTATTAGCATGAATCTGTTCGAATACCCGTACAAAATAGTGTCGGAACAGTACGACGATAATACGATATACACAAAGCAATATCTTAAACGAAAACACAGATCGCCTTATAATATAACAATAACACTATTACCGTACAGAACGGTAGACGAAAACAGGTACGAAACAGACGATACCGTAGGTGTCGGTACTTGTGTTTTAGCCGATACAAATCGATTCGAACTAACGTCTAAATTAGGGTTTGAAAACGGAGAAGTGTCTATTATAAGTAACTTTAATCATTCTTACGATAAATTCCCTCGTACCGACGGCGGTTTGTTGGAAGCGTACAAGTACCATTTTTGTGTCACAGAATCGGAATATGAAGTATATTCTAAAGAACGCATAGTAGACGACATGTACGCCGACGTAGACGCTATTACTACTATAACAGAAACAGACAAACAGCAACTCATAGACTACTATGTTCATATCAAACGAAACAACCTTATCTATAAATGGATTTTAGACGATAACAAGACATTAGAGTTATATAAGGAGATGCGAAAGAGTGTTATAAGAGAAGAGTACGAAGCATCGCTGCATACAGACGAACTGTTCCTGGGTTATCGCATCGAAATAGCAACCGATCGACTATATAAAAACATTGTCTATTCACGTAACGAAAATAGTGATTTAAGTAGCCTGTCGTCATTTAGTTTTCCTTTATATAACATATTTAAGTCGTGGAAACAAAAACCGGCGTTCCTTGTATGCCGAGTCGCTTTTGTAGACCGATATACCGGTACTGTGATAAATTCCAACGACGTTATTATAACAGACGAATGGTACAAGTACATTGTGACGTCACAAAAACAACATATTCATATTCAATCCGACATGGAAATACAAGACGCATCTAAATTCAAATTTATAGATAAATTAAACTGTCATATCGTAGATCCTAATGTAGACAGCGAGTGTAGTACTAAACAGTCTATTATAAACAACAATTTAGACAAACAGATACTTTATAAGCCGATATTCTATAAAGTACAAAACTTACAGCATATCAATCTTCGTCCCCGCATAGAACAGAATATAGGTATCAATTTAGGTAACTATATGACAAAGGTAGACCTATTTTGTATCAGTATCGGAGGTAAAGAGTACAAAGAAATCGGACGAAACGAATCGTTTGTTATATTTAAGATAAAGGCAAGCGATATAGTCGACATTTCGGGTGTCTTCGACATCATAGTAGACGACGATACATATCTTTCATCCGGTACGTATTCTATCAATCAATCTATATAATAAAAACAATGTTGGATTTAGCCATAGACAGTAGAGTGTTCTTGACGTCGGAATTAGACGCTGCCCTACAAGAACTAGATATGTTATTTAATACAGAAAATACAGAGCTGATAGGAGAACCGCAGTTCGGTACCAACTTCGATCAATTTCTCTGGGACATGAATCCGTCTACGACACGCGTCGAAGAATACATTAAAGAACATATTAAAGACACTTTTTATCTGTCACAGATGAAGCATAGCGTAGAAGTCAAACTACTCGACGGCGACTATCGCAGTATATATCACGTTATAATAAACATCTACGACGAAAAAACAGATACCGAAGGTGAACGTCAGTATCAGTTTAGATAGTCTTTTACAGTCTGTATCAGTCTATATTTGTTATGTGTACTAGTATGTGCAACATAGAATCGATTCTTTGGCACTTTTTAGGCTCTCTGACGCACTCAAATGTGTTGATCTTGGTACTCTAAGGTCAAAGAAAAATCGTGCGTCACAGCCAAAAATAATCACGTTAACGAACATCACAAAAATATACAATAAATGAAACTATTCAAAACAATAGAAACGTCTTTTAATCGGTTCGACGAGACGGTCCGGACCTATTTGTCGAAGACGTTTGCGTCGTTAAATATACCGTACGGGCACAGTCAAGTATTTACTGTCATTTTCGACGGTATAAAAGGTGTGATGCAAAATATCATGTTTTATATAGAAGACGCGTTGTCGGAACAGAATATATACACCGCGCGACGTAAGAAATCTATATATAACTTAGCAACGTTATCCGGCTACGAACCGAGCTACGGTACAGCCGCTGTCGGGACGGTTACGATGCAGGTAGAAGTCAATAACGGATTGAGTACTAAATCGTCTAAGATATACATTCCGAACGGTTGTTTGTTACAGGATCCGAACACTGGGTTGTTATATAATACAGTTATCAATTCAGAGTACTATGTTATCGACGTATCGAAGCCTATCATCAACCATGAACTGAAGGTATTACAGGGGCAGTTCAACCATGCTAATTTTGTGTCGGAAGGAAAACCGTTAGAACAATTTAATATAACGACACCCGAACTGTTCGACAAAGACTATATCGAAGTCCGTGTCGACAACGAACTATGGTCACCGGTACAGAACTTTTATGATCTGTCTGGTAACAGTTACATCGTCACCGTCGGTTTTAATAACGAGATAACGATTCAGTTCGGTAATAACGTCCATGGTACGCAGTTAAGAGAAGGGCAGACCGTCGGGGTTCGTTATTTAACACATTCGGGAATACTAGGAAATATCACGTTACAAAACGCACGACTGATGTTCCGAGACTATGTTGTCGACGCGTACGGTAATTCTGTCAATCCGAACGAGTATGTTAATATAACGGTAAATAACGTTATCGCCGGCGGTAGTAACGCAGAAAGTATCAATTTTGTTCGTAATATGGTGGGTAAAAACTCTCGTAGTAGCGTACTGGCAACACCAGATAATTTCAAACTCTTTTTGTCGAGATTCTCCTTTATAGGGTACACCAAGATATGGAGTGAGTACAACTCTATGGTAGTCAACTGTATACTAACCAGAAACCTCAAAGAATTGTACAAAAAAAGAACCAATTATTTTGATTTGTCTCATAAAGATATACTATTATCTAATAGCGAACAAGAACAGATTAAAACCACCTTAAAAAACTCAAACAGGTCCTTTGCAGGTACTACTATAAACATCATAGAGCCTATTATAAGCAAATATGCGTTGGTGTTCTATATAAAGGCTAAAAACAATAACTATAAAAAAACAATAGAACAGTCGGTAAAGACAAGTCTAGCACAGTACCTGTCGAAACGGCTTACCAATACGCGAAAGATTGTCAAGAGCGATATTATAAAAGAACTTTCCGGTATAAACGGTGTGGAGTCGATAGTGGTAGACATCATCAGCGACGATAACGAAAAGGCGTACAGAGACGGATATTATACTTTATATAAGAAAGAATTTGTTAACGGGACAGAAAAATATGTACCGTATAAAAGAGCCTACGAGCCGTCAAAACAAGTAGGACTCGATATGTCCGGTAACATCGAACTGGATTCCGATCTTAGAATTCCCCTTATCACCGGTTCTATACGATACTATTATAACAAAAACAACAGAGAACATAAATACGACAGCATTACAATGGATGCTGTAACAATAAATTTTGTATAATATGAATAACTATTCCGAAACAGTAAAACATATTAAAGACGAGCGCGAACGACAGCTCAACGAATCGGCTGTTTACGACGACACTATCAAACGTCTACAAGAGGCAAAAGAACAAGGCGTACCTTTAGAAGAAGGCCTGTTCAGTTCTATCTTGGGCGGTGCAGCCGGTATGACGTTCGGTCCCGCTGTGATGAAAGCCGTCTGTGATGCGCTGGGTGTCGACGTAAAAGGTACTTTCGGTAGTCTACTGACATCCCGAATTATCTTGACGGCCGTCGGTGCTAAGATTGGTTGGTCAGTTTAACGCCTCCAGTCAGTCGGCGCAAGACGACTTAACGCTAGTAAACCAACGTATATATTTCAACTAAATGATATAAAAGAAAAAAAATGAAAGAATTCCTTAAAAGAAATAAGTTTGCTATTGTAGTCGGTATCTTGGGACTTTTTAGCCTCAACCGTTGTGTATCGTCTTGTAACTACTCGAACGAACTCGATAGTACACGTACAGAACTCGATAGTGTACAACAAGTACTCTCTCGTTATCAAGACAGTGTTAAAACACTCAATTTGACACTTAATAACAAAGACAGTCAACTACAAGACAGAGCTGATGCACTCGAGAAGATTGCTAATCGTAAGATTGTAGTGTCGGTGAAAGATCGTCGATAGTCTGGTGTAGTCTTGTAAAATCCTTAATAATAAGGATTTTTAAGTATATCAGAAATATATTAAAACAATAATGAACTCAAATTATATTTTATCATTGCAAGATGTAGTTCAAAAACGTTACTTAAAGGATAGGCAGATTCACGAGGCTAAAGATGAGAATGAAGTTACCTCGTTTGGTAAATCTAAAGACAACTATTTCTTTAAGAACATTTTATTGTTTGGTGCGTCAACAGATTGTTTAGAAGATAAAACACTAGCTAATTTGTGTGATGCTATAAAGAATACCTCTACTGTTTTACAGATGTTCAAGACAAATAGTGTGAGGTATAAACAGCTTAGTAATGGTAATATCATTATTTTTGATGAGAATAATAAATTTACTGTAACAGATAAGTCTAATACCGATACTATTGTAATAGCACGTTTAAGTACGTTATTTAACGAAGAATGCGCTAATATAATAGAACTACTACAAGACCGTGGTTTTTATGTTATTAACCCTATCGACAAAGGTCGTATCGCGTCAAATAAATACAGTTCTAGTGTTTTATTAGATAAGTATAATATCCCTCAACCTCGTTTTGCTTTATTAACAGCTGATGATATAAGGGAGGGTAAGAAATCGTTGTATGAAAAACTTGTAGAGATTTATCCTAATGTCGGTGAAGATGAAAAGCAAGATGAAAAATTCGAATATGTTGTAAAAACATTAAGTGGTCATGGTGGTGTCGGTGTATTTATGTTGAACGGTACGAATATCCTACCGGTATTACAAGCGGTATTCGATGTGGATCCAGAAATAGAGTTGCTTATTCAGAAAAAAGAAGAAGGTGACGGTGGTGACATCAGAGTACATGTAATTACATTGCACGGTCGTCAAATTATTCTCGGTGCAATGAAACGCGTGATGTTGGGTAAAGGTGACTTCAGAAGTAATGTATCGTTGGGAGCGAAAGTAGAACATGTTGTATTAACAAAAGAACAAGAGGAAATTGCTAAGAAAGTCGCTAAAATATCCGGTATGCCTTGGTGCGCTGTCGATATTATGCCCTTAGTAAAAGGTTCTAATAAGGAAATCGGTGATAATGTTGTGTTAGAATACAATATGAGTCCTGGTACCGAAGGTATTTCTGAAGCGATGGGGCTTAATTTCTTTAAGTTATTGCTGGATAGTATCAATGATGCAAGCGGACTGGCATATACAACCAAAACTGTACCGTACTTATGTGATATAGATGTTACTACTCTGGAGGATACTAATGTATTATCAACAAACGCACAACTAAGTACAGGTAGTGACGATATATCGACAATTTGTTATGATAAATTAAAAGTGAACGGTACTGAAGTGGTCGTTACAATCGACGGTGAAGATTATACATTCGAGAAATCTGGTGAGATTAGTAGAAACCGAGAAAAACGAATCACTGTTAAGATACCGTCTATCCAAATAGGAACGCGTAGAGTATTGGATGTAGAGTTTGCCTTAGTTGACAACAGAGACAAGTCTACACGGGTGCTACTCAATAGAGATATTATAAGCCGCTTTGGATTTGTAGTATCGCCTAATAAAGACTAATACTTATAAAAAGAATCTACTAAGCTATTATTTGACTTAGTAGATTCTTTAACTACTTATACTACAAACAGTTATGTCACTTTCAACACACATCACAGAACGATTAAAGATTACGTCTAAGTCTAAATCAGCCTCAACAGTACGAACTATAAAACCGGAAACAAAATTTGATCTTCAACTTGCAATAAGAGGAGAACTGAGAAAACAAGGACCGGATGCCGATTTGAACCATATTGATGTATCTGAAATTGAAGACATGGTCACATTGTTTGAAAATTGTAAGATCAGAAACATCAAAATCGATGAATGGGACGTCTCTAACGTGACGAACATGGCCGGCATGTTTCTTAGATGTAAAGAATTCAACTGTGACTTATCTAATTGGGACGTGCGTAATGTGAATAACATGCGAAGGATGTTCTATTTTTGTGAAAATTTTGAATCTAATCTGTCTCGCTGGAACACAAAGCGCGCTACTGATATGAACGGAATGTTTATGTTTTGTCGCAAACTAAAATGTGACCTTTCTGGTTGGGACGTTTCTAAGGTATCAGATAATGAAGATATATTTGTCGGCTGTCGGCAGATGTACGATAATCCACAACTTCAACCAAAGTTTAACAACGCATAGTGTTGAGTTATTTGTTTCAAAAAATATAACTGATTAAAATGTCACTTTCAACGCACGTCACAGAACGATTAAAGATTACATCAAATTCTAAGCCTTTGAACAAAACAAAACCCGAATCGAAAGACGAACTACAGGCGCTGATCTTCAACGAACTAAAGAAACAGGGTCCGGATGCCAATTTGAACTTTATCGACACATCTGAGATCACTGATATGTCTTGGTTATTTCTCAACCTTCATATTGGTAATATACGGATTGATGAGTGGGACACTTCGAATGTGACAAATATGTCTTATATGTTCTATAATTGTGAAAATTTCAATGCTGATCTATCTTGTTGGGATACTTCAAAGGTAACTAATATGGGAACCATGTTTTACGGTTGTAATGTTTTTGAGGGTAGTGGTTTAGATAATTGGAATGTATCAAAGGTAACTAAAATGGATGCTATGTTTAATTATTGCTACAAATTTGACAGTGATCTATCTCGTTGGAATGTATCAAAAGTTGTTATTATGGAAAGAATGTTCTCTAAATGTTCTATTTTTAGGGGTACTGGTTTAGATAAATGGGGTCCACGAGTGTCCAAAGTTGCTAATATGAATTACATGTTTTCAGAATGTCCTAAACTAAAATGTGACCTTTCCGGATGGAACGTAGCAAAGGTGAAGCGTAGAGTCGATGTATTTTATGATTCCCCGAATATGCTAGATAATCCACACCTTCAACCAAAATTCAACTAAATTACGCGGTTTTATTATGGCTATACGGATAACATCTAATACTAGACCAGCGATATTCAGACCCACGACGAAAGATGAGTTACAGTCGTTGATAGAACAAGAACTGGAACGTCAAGGTTGGGATGCCGATTTGAACTTCATCGACACATCATTGATCACAGACATGTCATGGTTGTTTCATCCTCTATATTATGTACGTAATATCAAAATCGACGAGTGGGACGTTAGCAATGTCACTGATATGGACGGGATGTTTATGGGTTGTGATATGCTTATGACTGATATATCTACTTGGAACACAAAGAATGTGAGGAGAATGAATAGAATGTTCGGTTGTTGTTTTGATTTCAAATGTGACCTGTCTGTTTGGGACACGTCTAATGTAATTTATTATAATAACATATTTAATATGTGTAATAATATGTCAAACAATCCTCAGCTACAGCCGAAATTCAAGCACTGATAAAATAATGCTAAAAATTACATCTAATACGAAATCGCTTGTGTTGACACCGTCTTCGAAAAAAGAACTGCATTCACTGATAAAAGAGGAGCTAGAAATTCAAGGTACCGATGCTGACTTGAACTTTATCGATGCGTCGTTGATTACAGACATGTCGTATTTGTTTTATGATCTTGATATTCGAAACATCAAAATCGACGAATGGGACGTGTCCAATGTGATGTACATGACTAGCATGTTTGAAGGTTGTAAAGAGTTCGATACTGACTTGTCTGATTGGAATGTGTCTAATGTTGTTGAAATGCCTAGTATGTTCTATGGTTGTAAAGATTTCAAAGGTACCGGTTTAGATTGGTGGGACGTGTCCAATGTAATAAACATGAATTATATGTTCTATGGATGCAGAAACTTCAATGGTGACTTGTGTCACTGGGACACATCTAACGTTAAAGACATGAGTGAGATGTTTTACGACTGTACAAAATTCAAGTCAAATTTGTCCAGGTGGAATGTATATAATGTTGAAGAGCATGAAAATATATTTGACGAGTGTCCTAATATGTTAGATAATACACAACTTCAACCGAAATTCAACTAACAATATGAGTCTACAAAAGTATGTTCACTTGTGTGAACAACTCAACGCACAGCGTTGTCATGTCGCAGAACGTATAAAGATTACATCTAAGTCTAAACCACTTGAACTAATAAGACCTGCAACAAAAGTAGAACTTGCGGTACTAATAAAAGAAGAGGTTAATAAACAAGGTCCTGACGCTGATCTCAATTTTATTGATACATCGTTGATTACGGACATGTCTTATTTGTTTGGTGTGGGTGGATTTTCTATTGGAAACATCAAAATCGATCAGTGGGACGTATCAAATGTCAAAAATATGTCTTACATGTTTATATCATGTAGAAAACTCAATTGTGACTTGTCTAGTTGGAACGTTAGGAACTTAAAAATTACAGCTTACATGTTCTATGATTGTCCAAATTTCAATTGTGATCTTTCTGATTGGGATGTATCAAATGTGACAAATATGGAGAATATGTTTAATAAGTGTACAAAATTCAAGTCAGATTTGTCTGGGTGGGATGTTTCAAATGTTATATATAAAGCGGGAATGTTTGTTAGTTGTCCTAAGATGAGAAAGAATCCACAGCTACAACCTAATTTCAAAAACTGATAATATGAGTCTACAAAATTTTGTTAGTGAACGACTAAAGATCACATCGAATACGAAATCGGCAACAATAAGACCTAATACGAGAAAAGAGCTACGTGTACTGATAGAACAAGAACTGGAACGTCAAGGTCCGGATGCCGACCTGAACTTTATCGACACATCTGAAATTACCGATATGTCGTATTTGTTCGAAAATCTTACTATTAGAAACATTAAAATAAACAAATGGAACACGTTTAAGGTAACAAACATGCACGGTACATTTTTGCATTGTTCTGAATTTGTCGGTAGTGGATTTGAGACATGGGACATTTCAAATGTTACTAATATGGTTTCTATGTTTGCTGGGTGTAAGAAATTAAACCCAGACTTGTCTGAGTGGGACGTAACCAATGTTACAGATATGATCTCTATGTTTTCTGGATGTAAGAAATTTGAAGGTACCGGTTTAGAAAATTGGAATGTGTCGAATGTTGCATGGATGTCGACGATGTTTGTACATTGTTCAGATTTCAATGCTGATATTTCGAGATGGAATACTAGTAAGGTTAGAGACATGACATCTATGTTTAGGGGATGTACATCTCTTGAACAAGACTTGTCTGGTTGGGATATTCAGAAAGCAGCAGCCTATAGAAAGTGGATGTTCAAAGACTGTCCTAAGATGAAGATGAAAATGAAACCTACTGTTAAAAAATAGTCTGTGTTGATTTTGCTTGGAGACTGTGCTGTCTTGTTGGTTGACTTGTTTGTAGACGTAGTCCGTACTGATTTACCTTACAATGTGTGCTGATTTTGTTCACTTTGTAGACTGAATCAACTCACTAATTCGTTGATTTTGCTCGGAGACTACGCTATAATATGTACATACAAACCAATATAATCAATGTATGGACCTAAATTTTAAGTGTACAGAAGAGTTTGCATCGGTGGTAGACGATTCGTTTCGTAAATACGACCCGGCTACATGTCTTGTAACATTGTGTTGCGTACTAGCATATCCACATATTACAGACTTGATTCAACTCACTGGAACACCAGAGCAAGAAATTGATACAGTTAAAACGTACTGCCGTAGTATTGTAAATTATACACAAATTCCGTACGTTAATTTGGAAAACATCAGAATTCCGATGGTACAGAATAAGGATTTTGTAGATTGGATTCAAGATAACTTGGTCTGTGATGACAATCCTTATTTACCGCATACATTTGTAGAACTGTTTAGGAATTTGAACGACGGTATCGATGAGCAATTTAGTTTTGATACACCGTCTGCAATCGACTTTACTAAACTAGACTTTGTTAGTATAAACGAAACAGTATCAAAAATAGTAACATTCATCTTGACAGAAGAGTTTTTCGAGTACTGTAAACAAAAACTGAACTTGGTTTAATTATAACGTACTAGAAAAACACAAACAGTGAAACAAAACAGACTAGGTCTACCTGTGTAGATATAGTCTGTTTTTTGATTTTTACATATAAGAATAAAAGAATTTCAATGTCACTTTCAACATTCATCACAGAACGATTAAAGATTACTTCTAATAGTAGATCATTAATACTGGTACCTGAATCAAGAGAGGAGTTATGTTCGTTGATAGAAAAAGAACTAAGACATCAAGGTCCCGATGCGGATCTAAACCATATCGACACATCAAAAATAACCGACATGTCTAGTTTGTTCAACTGGCTTGAAATAGGAAATATCAAAATCGACCAGTGGAATACATCAAAGGTCACTACTATGCAAAACATGTTTGCAGGACAAGAGAACTTCAAAGGTGAAGGTTTAGAAAATTGGAACACATCTAACGTAACACGCATGGTATACATGTTTGAAGGGTGTAAAAATTTTGTCGGAGATTTGTCTGGTTGGGACACTAGTAAAGTAGACGATATGTATGGGATGTTTTCTGGATGTAGAAAATTCAAAGGAACAGGTTTAGAAAATTGGGACACATCTAACGTAACAAGCATGAAGTACATGTTCCATAATTGTAAGAAATTTAACGCGCCTATATCTTCATGGGACGTCTCTAATGTGACGGACATGGAGGGTATGTTTTTAGGATGCTGGGAATTCAAACAAGACTTGTCTGGGTGGAATGTTGCCCGTGTTAGACTACACCAAAATTTCTTCGGTAAAAAGAATATAATGACAGACGATTTACAACCGAAATTCAAATAACTGATAAATGGCACTAAAGATCACTTCGAAGACAAAATCACTTCGGCTGAAGCCAAAATCGAAAGAACAACTGATGTCTATTATAGAACGTGAACTAAAAGAACAAGGTCCCGATGCGGATCTAAATTTCATTGACACATCGTTGATCACTGACATGAGTGAGTTATTTAAGGATTTTGATATACGAAACATTGAAATAGACGAGTGGGACACTTCAAAAGTCACCAATATGACCAGTATGTTCGCATATTGTAGAAAATTCAATGGTATCGGTTTGGACAAGTGGGGTTCACGAGTTTCTAATGTACAAGATATAAGCAATATGTTCGCCTATTGTAAGAACTTCAACGGTGACCTATCGACTTGGAAATTACCAAAAATAACAAGATTATATTTGACGTTTTATAAATGTAGTAATTTTATAGGCACAGGTTTAGAGAATTGGGACGTATCGAACATAAACGATATAAGTCACGCATTCAGTGGATGTAAATCACTTGATTGCGACTTCTCGTACTGGGACGTCAGCAATGTAGCATACATGCAATATGCGTTTAATGGGTGTGAATCGCTTGATTGCGACTTGTCTATTTGGGCTTCACGAGTTCATAATGTATCGAATATGTCGTACGCATTTTATAAATGTAAAAACTTGCACTGTGACTTGTCTAATTGGAAACTGCCTGATTTCGTTGCAGCAGATAAAGCATTCGGCAGATGTCCTAAAATGACACCTGCACTATTGCCTAAATTTGACAACGCATAGCGTTGAGTTATTTGTTTCAACAAATATAGTTAAATTTATATGTTACTTTCAAATTTCATCACAGAACGATTAAAGATTGCGTCTAATTCTAAACCTTTGGAAAAACTAGTACCCAAAACGAAAGACGAACTAAAAGGCATAATAAAGGAGGAATTAGAACGACAAGGTCAAGATGCTGACTTGAACTTTATCGATACGTCGAAGATAACCGACATGTCGTATTTGTTTAATAGTGTTTTTATTGGAAACATCAAAATCTACGATTGGGACGTCAGCAATGTGACGAACATGGCCGGCATGTTTATGAGTCAAATAAAATTCAATTGTGACCTTTCTCGTTGGAACACTTCAAAAGTCACTAATATGAGGTACATGTTCGATGGTTGTAATAGTTTCAATAGCGACCTATCAAAATGGAACACTTCTAATGTGACAACTATGGAAGGGATGTTTCATGGGTGTAGTGCTTTAGATAATGATTTATCTAGTTGGGATGTCAGTAATGTGACGGACATGGCAGAAATGTTCTATGAATGTAGTAATTTCAATAGCGACCTATCAAAATGGGACACTTCAAAGGTCACAGATATGAAGTACATGTTCTATGAATGTAGTAATTTTAGCAGCGACTTATCCGGCTGGAATGTAGACAAGGTAACATACATGCCACGCATGTTTTATAAATGTCCTAAGATGAAACCTAAAATGAAACCTAAATTCAATATCTGATAAAATGACACTTTCAACATTTATTCACAATAGTTTAATCACAGAACGATTAAAGATTACATCCAATACTAAATCATCCACACTAACGCCGAAATCAAAAGATGAACTTATAGATGTAATAAAAGAAGAACTAGAACGTCAAGGTCCGGATGCTGATTTGAATCACATAGATGTTTCTAAGATCACCGATATGTCTACGTTGTTTGTTAATCTAAAAATTAAAAACATCAAGATAGACAGTTGGGATGTATCAAATGTTACAAATATGGACAATATGTTCCATAACTGTTATGAGTTCAATTGCGATCTGTCACGTTGGAACGTATCTAATGTAACAAATATGCACAATATGTTTTATTATTGTAACTTTTTTGAATCTGATTTATCTAAATGGAACGTATCTAATGTAACAAGTATGTCTTATATGTTTTATAACTGTCATAAATTCAATTCTGATTTATCAAATTGGGATGTATCAAATGTGACTAAAATGGACGCTATGTTTCAAAGTTGTGGCGAATTCAATAGTGACTTGTCAGCTTGGGACGTCTCCAACGTTACTACTATGTTCAACATGTTTTATGGATGTAATAAATTCAAGTCAGATTTGTCTGGTTGGGACGTTTCGAAAGTTGTAACCAATACTTTTATGTTCAAAAATTGCCCTAATATGAATAGAAGTAAGAAACTAAAACCAAAATTCAGTTAACAAAAATGTCACTATCAAATTTCGTGAACGAACGGTTAAAGATTACATCTAAGTCTAAACCACTTGAACTAATACGGCCGACAACAAAAGACGAACTCAAAGCTATCATAGAAGAAGAATTGAAACGTCAAGGTCCCGATGCCGATTTGAACCATATCGACACGTCTCTTATTACGGACATGTCGTACTTGTTTAGAGTTTATCATATCGAAAATATCAAAATAGACCAATGGGACGTTAGTAATGTTGTAGACATGTCTTACATGTTTATGGAGCAGAAAGAATTCAATGTCGATTTGTCTGATTGGGGGACACGAGTGTCCAATGTGAAAAACATGCGTGGTATGTTCAATAATTGTATGAATTTTGAAGGTAAAGGGTTAGAAAATTGGAATACATCAAATGTCGAAACCATGACTTATATTTTTTATGGTTGTCGAAGTTTTAACAGTGACTTATCTGATTGGGATGTTAGTAGTGTGACAAACACAGTCAGGATGTTCAGTGATTGTACAAAATTCAATTCTAATCTATCAAAATGGGACATCAGCAATGCAATAAACTTGTCACACATGTTTTATGGCTGTAGTAGTTTAGATACTGATTTGTCCACCTGGAACACGTCCAATGCAGAAAATATGAGCTATATGTTTTACAATTGTATTAGTCTAGATACTGACTTATCCGGTTGGGACGTATCGAATGTGACAGACAAGTCACGAATGTTTTATAAATGCCCTAAGATGAAGCCAAAAATGAAACCTAAATTTGCTTGAGTAGCAAGTGCATAAATACAGCTGATTATTATTTGTACATATATGTACGATATATCTAGATATTATATACAATATGAGCAAAAAACGTTGTATTATTTATGAAACCTTAGGAAAGGTAAATAATCTCGTTGTTGAATCTAGTCCTAAAGACAACCTTATGCGTCTTACCGGTGTGTTCGGTGTCGTCGGGATTAAGAATGAAAATAACAGAATCTACGATCACGACAATTATGCTTCGATGGTAGAAGGAATTAAGGCACAGATTGCCTCCGGAGGTTGTCCTGGTGAATTAGAACATCCTAATTCAATGAATATCGACCTTAATAATGTATCGCACAAGATTGAATCAATCAGTATGAACAGTGACGGTACAGTTACCGGTACAATCTGTTTGTTAGATACACCGAAAGGTCGTACGGCTCGTGCCATCGTAGAAGGAGGTCTTCCTCTTTACATTTCATCGCGCGGTTCTGGAAGTGTCGATAACAACGGTCATGTAATGTTGTCGATGATTAAAACCTACGACCTTGTCGGAACACCCGGTTTCTCACAGGCGCGCCTCAACCTCGCCGAAGGACAGTGTGTTGCTAACTTGAACGAGTCACTTTCCGACGACCAGACCAACATTTGGGCTATTTACGAAGAAGATGCTTCTGATGTCGCCGTCGGAAAGGTCATTAAAGACGCAGTGAAAGATGTCGTTGCAGGCGCTATTGTTAGCGGTGCCGATGGGCCTGAACCTACAGAGGCTCCTGTGCCTGAACCTGCACCCGAGCCTGAACATACTGAAGAAGAACCTACAGAAGACGAAGAATCAAAACAATCAGAAGAAATGGAAGATCTTAAAAAGACGATAGAAACATTAGTTGATAAAGTCGACAGTCTCGAAGCACAACTCCATGTGGCGAAAGAATCGCTTGCTGCAGTTCGTCCTACAGACTATGACGCGATTGAAAATTGGGTGACCAAGGAATTCGGTACCAAAATGGAAGCGCGATTCTCAGATATGTTAGAAGACATTGAGCAACCTATGGTCGACGAAAGTCGTATTGAAGCGCTTATTAGCGAAAACGTTAAGAAATGGGTAGCTACTGAATACTCGAGTACGTTAGACGAATACCTCAAAGAGCATTTCGCCACCACTATCGGTGAAACAATCCAGACATGGGTATCTAATGAATACTCTACAGTTCTTGAAGATTACCTAAAAGAACAGTTTGCTCCTACTATCGGTGAAGCTGTCGAGAAATGGGTGACTGAAGAGTATTCCGATAATCTAGACCAATACCTACATGAGCATTTCGCCCCGATGATTGGTGAGAAAATCCAGTCGTGGGTAACAGAAGAGTATTCCGATAATCTCGAAAAGTATCTCAAGGAACAGTTTGCACCGACTATCGGAGAAACAATCCAAGAATGGGTGACCGAAGAATACTCTACGGGACTAGAAAATTATCTTAAGAGCGAGTTTGCTCCGACTATCAACGAGACCATTAAGAAATGGGTAACCAACGAATACTCTAATGTACTCGACAGCTACCTCAATAGCGAGTTTGCACCGAAGGTTCGTGAGTCTGTGATGGGCGACGTTCAAGAGTTTATGGAGAACACCAATAAGGTTCGTCTTGAAAATATCGACAACATGCTCGACGCGATGATAGAGCACCAAAACAATACCCCGTTACAGAATGTTATCGAAGAAAACAAGTTGAATAACAAGTATGCCGGTGTCGCATGTATCGAACAAATGCCTGCAAAGTACGAAGCGTCGTTTAACCTACTCAGTGAAGCCCGAAAGGATGAAATCATCCGTAGTGCACAGATGTACGACTTTTCTAAGAAGGGTACCGCAGAGTCTTTCTGGAACAATGTTAATTTCGAAGACGTAGTAGAATCTGCAGAACCTGTAAAGCAAACGGTAGTGGAATCCTATTATTCTAACATCATGAACCGTATGCGCAGTCTTGGCAACGCTTCTTTAGCATGAACGGAATTAAAACATACATTATAAGTAACAAAGATCGTCGTCCGGACAGGTACGCTGACGTTGTAAGGCAGTTCAGTAACAAGTCGGAATTTGATGTACAAATGACACAGTGTGTCTTTTTGGATGACAATCGGCGTTACGGTTTGTGGCTATCGATGATGAATTGTATAGCCGATGCAAAGAAAAACGGCTACGAGAAGTGCATACTCGTCGAAGATGACGCATATTTTACTGATTATTATAATGAGAATACATTCTTACAATATGTAAACTACTGCGAATCTGCCGGTTATGATATTCTCCACGGTGGTATATACGGTACTTCTAATCCGAATAGAAATACCGATAAAGAAGGTCTATGGGACATAACATGGTGTTGGGCGACACATTTTATAGTTGTTTATAACAATTGTTACGACAAACTATTAAATTACAAATTCGAACTACACTCAGATGTCGCAGACGGCGTCCTTAATAAATTGGGTCTAAAACGAGCGGTGATGTATCCGTTTATGGTTCTTCAAAAGGACTACGGGTATACAGACATCACCTTTCATACAGTAGGTCACATGGCTGAAATGTTGAGAGACACGAACAAGGTATTTGAGGACAGACTTAACAAGACACTTTGATTTATATAATTATATAAAATTATGTTTATAACTGAACAATCCGGTGTACATCAATGGCAAAAGATGTTAACCGAAAACTTTAACATTTCAGACAAGACCAAACTTTCTTGGATGGCACAGTACGCTGCTAACCACGAAGTATACGAATCGCAGCTCGGTGTCGCTAACGGCGCGTACGTAGGCACTGGCGGTGTAGGTCCTGTTTATGCTACGCCTCTTAATACTACCGGTATGGGTAACCCTGCGGCTCCCGGTAATCCTAACCCCATGAGCACAGCTCCGGGTGCCGTAGGCAACCTCTTCAACCAAACTCCTGGTTCCGGTGATGTTCCCACGTCGACGCTCCCCATGGCACTTAACATCGCGTTGATTACTGTAGGTCTCGAACTTGTTCCTACTATTCCTATGAACGGTCCTCTTACCTACCTTTCTTATATGGACTTCCCCTACGCAGGCGGTAAGCTCGGTCGTATCAACGAAACGTCGTTTGACGGTAAGGGTGCCGGTGCAGAAAACAAGCCTATCTATATTAAGGTACTTGCTACTTTCACTAACGACCTTCGTAAGAAGTTGAAGGACGGACTTGAAGTAGGTCATGTTTATACTATCGAAAATACCGTTGCCGGCGCACTCGGTAAGGCTACGTTCAAGGGTGAATTCAAGGGCTTCGGTCGTAACGACGGCGGTCTTATCTTTAAGACTATCGAAGTTGCTTATCCTGTCGGTACCGACTTCACTAAGAACCAGGCTGCTATCACCGAGGTATTTACGAATACCGATAACAAGGTTAGTCTCGAAGGTTTCACTACTGCGGGTGTTACTCACAAGCTGGCTGCTCCCGTTGAACTTGTTGGTGCTAAGGCCGACTTCGTAACTGCTCAGGCCGACTTCGTCGACGGTTTCGCTAACTTCGCTACCGGCGCTAAGGAAGCCATGACGCGTGCTCAAAACGAAACGGGTACCGGTAACACTATCGGTCTTCGTATCTTCGGTAAGTGGGTACAGGCTGGTTCTTACGAAGTAACCGGTACGGTAACCCGTCAGCAATTGCAAGACCTTCCCCTTTACGGTGTCGACGCCTTGGGTAAGATTACCGAAACGATGCAGAACGAAATCATCCAGAGTATCAACGCTCGCATTCTCGAACGTGTATTTGCTCTCGGTGTAACGAATGCCGCTCAGCAACGTATGTTCCAGGGTGTAGACTTGAACCTCTATATCGGTGCAGGTACTGCTACTAAGGCGCTTGCCACGTACGACGGTTGCACTTATGTAGACATCTACGGCGTAGACCAGAAGGCAAACTGGGGTGATATTAAGAATGCCGAAGCCAATACATCGGCCGAAAACATGCACACCCGCCAACGTCGTATCAGTTCGCGTATCTTGGCAGCTGCTAACCTTATCCAGGTAACCGGTCGTCGCGGTCGTGCAACTTGGGTTGTTACTAACCCCCTCATCGCTACTGCTCTCCAAGACGTTGCAGGTTACATCATCGCTCCTACTACCAATACATTGGCACAGGACAACCAAAACGGTCTCTACCACGCTGGTACGCTGTTCGGTCTCGAAGTTTATGTAGACCCCTACATGGCATGGGAAGATACTCGTGTTTGCGTAGGTCGTAAGGGTGACGGTAACTCTCCTGGTTTGGTATTCATGCCTTATATCTTGGCAGATACCGTAACCGTTACCGCCGAAGGTACGATGGCTCCCAAGGTGCTCGTTAACTCGCGTTACGCACTTGTTGAGGCTGGATTCTATCCCGAACAACAATACTATACGTTCTGTGTACATTCCGACTTCGGTTTTGTATAATCTAACGTTTTAATTACAAAATAATTTGGGCAGGTCTTGTATAGGCCTGTCCAATTTTTGATTTAAATAAATTGAAATGTGAAATCAGCTTATAGAAGTTGATTTTTATATGTACAATATAAATTAAATCATACTAGTATGTTAACATTAAAAGACTACATTTACGAATCCTTTAATGGGGAGGCGCAGACTACTGAAGAACGTGTCGACGAAGTGTTTGGTTTTTCTAAAAAAGAGAAAGAAGCCAAAGTTAAAAAGATAGAAAATAGTATTCGATCGACTATCTCTTTCACCGACTTTAGATTTAACTACAAATACATCTATGAAACGGGTGTAAAACCTGAAGATTTAGTGTTTACATCTGGAGAAGAGATACCCTCGCAGTATAACATTGCATTCATGGACGAAAATAAAAAGTCAAAGTCTGGATCGAAGTTGTATAGGCTGTACGCTACAGAAGATTTCACTGTCGGTGATGTGAAAATCAAGAAAGGAACATGGGGCGGGCAGGTCGATAACCTGAACGGGTTCACTGTCGGGAAAGACGGTAAAATTCGTGTATGGATCCATCAAGGAGAGGTTATCGGTAAAGTAGTTCTGGGGCAGAATGTTTATCTTGAAGATTCTAGCATTGTTAGTCCGAACGCTACATTTATTATCGACAATTCGTCGTTGTACGAAACACACTTTACAACAAAGAAGACTACTCGTTCGTGGATTAAAAACAGTACGTTAAAAGATGTAACATATTATGGAAGTAAGGGTGTCGACACAGAGTTTAAGTTTGTTACAATCAGCGACTCGGAAATTGAGAAGTGTATTGTATTGAATTCGATGATTATCGACTCAGAACTAAAAAACGATACATATACCGCTTGTTTTGTTAAAGACTCGACACTCGAATACAATTCCGGTACTGTAAACATTGCCAATAGTGTCATAACTAATTCTAAAAATGACGGTACGTTTGATAAACTGCTGAAGAATAATACGAACGATAAGCTGATGCGTTTTGTTATAATAGATAATAACAAATTACTGCATACGAATTCGAAAGGCATTGTATCTAAAATGATAACGTACGAATTCGAAAAAGACATGCTTGCTGTAGACTAATCTTCATAAGTATACAGTAGCCTACATGTACAACAGATTGATTTTACGTACATAAAATAGTGTCTGACGTTCCGCGCAGATTATTAAGTATAAAGACACAATTGTGTATTGTGTGTGATTTGAAATTTTATATATAAAACCCATATATATGGCAATACCTATTTATTTACAACAGTTTAAGGCTGCAGGTATCTACCGTGTTGTGTTCGATAAGTCTACTATATTGAACCAAGACACACAGATTCTCCGTCTTGTTGTAGGTTATTCTGAGAAGGGCCCTTTCAATATACCGGTATACGTAAAGGATCCTCAAGTCTTCCGTCAACTGTTCGGTGATGTTTCGAAGAAGTTGGAGCGCCGGGGCATTTATTTCCACCGTCTTGCACTTCAGATGTTGACGAAGTCCCCTATTATTTGTTTGAATCTCAAGAAGTTCGACGGCGAAACAGTCGGTGCTTCTACTATCTCGACAGATTTTAACAGCAAATTCGACCCGATTAGAACTGTTAAGCTCCGCGTCGAAGATGTTTACGATACTACTCGTTTCTGGGAGCTCAATGCCGACAAACTCAATAACCTGCCAGATACCAAAAACCGTGCGATGGACGGTTACATCAATATCGCGACGACAGGTACAAAAAGTACATCGGCGACCTATTTTATCCGAAAGGCTTCAGGGTCGAAGGTATCACAGTATAATATAACCGTAAACGACTGGTATAGCGATCGTCAAGACGATATGCCCGAATATCTCGAACCGTTCAAGAATTCGCTTCTGAGTGACTTTTTTGCAGAGGTGTACGTATTCTCCGGTCGTTTTACGGCGAAACAGGTACTGGCGTCGCAGACGTTGAAGAACTATTTTAGTGTCTCTACCGACGATGCAGAGAAAGAGGCCGTATTAAACGTTCGCCCGTTTGTTCTCGACGCTTTCGGTGAGCCTGTCGATACGTTGGATGCCATGTTCAACGACGGTACGAGTAATGCACTTGGACACTATGTCGGTTGTTTGATTCCTTTCTTTAAGAACAAACAAGGTTCTTATATGTCCTTAGATGCCGTATTTAACGCCGACCAGCATATTCATAATATGATGATGTCGTTTAATGTAGACATGTTAGACGACGGGACTGCGAATATCGACCTTAGCGGACGTTCAAAGATTCCTGTTCTCGATCCGACTGATAAAGGTGATAAGCAACATAAATTAACACTTGGTAACATCTACGGGGGTACCGCGGTGACCAGTGTGTTGGGTAATACAAATGCCCCTGTTATCGCAGACAAGGTATCGTTCTATCCCAATGTTATCGACGTTAAGTTTGTTCCCGATACAGAATCTAGCGACGGTCATAAGCTATATACTATCAGTGCAAAACAAGCATTCTCTACCGACCGCCGCGGTATCTACGGTTCACTTTATGTTAGTAAGGTCGAAGGTGGTGACGCCAGTGTACCTTACGATGCAAAGGAAGGTACATTCGTTGTAGAACTATCACAAATCGGTCTCGATGCCGCACACAGAGTAAAGGCAAAGTTTGCATTTAAGACGAAACAAGAGCTTCTAAAAGCAGCAAAGGCATTCGGTGTTCCTGTGAAGTATGTAAATGTCAAATACGATAAAGATACCAATCCCGGTGCCGCTCCGGTCGACAATACGGATATTGCGCTGTATGACAAAGACGGTAATATCGTTTATCATAGTGTGAATCTCGAACGGAAGAAGAATACGACGTATTTCCCTTCCGGAAAGGATCCTTATGCCGATATTAACAATCCGTTCCACGGCCCAACATCTGTAATTAGTGCTATTACCAATCTTAAACTACAAAATACAGACAGCACGTTAGTAGACTATCTTATCGACGATGTTAATGATATTCGCGTTAGTTTTGTAAAGGTTCGCCCCGATGTAATCACACAGTACGTCAACGAAGACAAGTTCAAGAACAGTGTTTACGGTGCCTCTGTATCGTTTATCGACTATGCCGACGACGCATGGGAATATGCCAAGGTAGAAATCAACGGACTCAAACAGTACGCTTGGGTTAACAAGCACGACGTTATCGACGATACACTTATTCAAGTTATTAAAGAAGGCGATTGTTTCCTCGGTCTCGACGGTGCGTTGGACAATAGCCACGACGGTGACTACGACGAAAAGGACACCGATAACTACTACGATAACGTGTATGTTACAGAAATTGGTGTTACCGACGACGGCCGAAACTACATCATGTTCTCCGGACAACCGATGAGCGGTGCCGTTGCAGATACTGAGACGAACAAGAACGACGATGACGGTAAGGTGACTTTATTTAATATAGATAGTCCCGTCGACGGTCCTAAATCGTTAAAGAACAACGGTTGCCTTATTCGTATTGACAATCCTCTCAACCAGGAAATTGGTACGATGACACCACAGTATCTTGAAGGTTATACTTATAAGAACGATCGCCCGACGAGTACCAATATGTTCGCTAAGCTACAATGGCAGAATTTCATTCTTTCCGCGCTTACGGATTACAAGGGACTGCGTACCGGATTACTTAATAAGAGTGAAATCGACTACCGTTATGTTGTAGACACGTTCCAAAGTTATCCGACGTCGTCGCTGAAGAGTGTACTAAGTTATCTGTGTCGTGAAAAACAGAGTGCGTTTTGTATCGGTAACTTCCCGGCGGTTCGCGACTTTGTTAAATGTCCTTATGCGTCGTTTACCGACCAAAATGGTATATTTAATGTTAAATACGTCGTAGAAGGTAACAATAAGCGTAAGCCGTCAAGTATCAAATTCAGCTTGCCTGCCGATAACGAAGGTGCTTCTTTCGTCGCTTTCTATTCGCCGCTGAAGTTCTCGGACGGTTATATCGACGACGTAATCCCCAGTGCAGGTCTTGTATCGAACTTATTTATCGATAAATACACATCGAGACAGCCGTACTTCATCGTCGCCGGTCCTAATTATGGTCATATTTCTGCCCCAGGACTCACCGGTCCCGATTATCGTTATTCTAACGACGAATTACAGATCATCGAACCTTACGGTGTGAACTGCATGGTATACAAACCGAACTTCGGTACGTTTATCAATGCCAACCAAACGGCGAAACAGACCCCGTTGAGCGCACTTTCTCGTGTCAATGTTCGAGAATTGGTTATTTATCTCCAAGACGAAATCGAAAAGGTGCTGCAGTCGTACCAGTGGGAATTCAACAACACCATTACACGCAATGCCATTCTCGACAGGGCGAACCAAATTTGCTCTGTTACACAAAGTAACGGCGGTATCGAAGCCTTCCGTAACGTGATGGACGAGTCGAATAACACTAATGAACTGATAGAGAATGAGTTTGCTATTATCTCTACTGAAATTGAACCCGGCTTCGGTTGCGGTAAGATGGTACAAGAACTCACTATCCATCGTCGCGGTGTACTCAGCGCGTCTGTTAAGGATAAATAAATAGACATCAATACATAATATATGGCACTTACACATTTGCCTCACTTTAAGAACATTAAGTCTGGTGTCAACCATTACGACCCTGTTCACTCTTGTGTGTTCGAGGTTTACTTCCAACTTCCGGAACCCTTACAGCAACAGTTCGGCGAAGATGCCGCGTTGTTAACGGAACAAGTAGTGTCTATCACGGGACTCGATGCGTTGCAGCGTACCACACCTTCCGGTGTCCAGAAGTTCAACGGTGTAGACGTTTCGTACCTGAATCCTATGTTGGAATCGACTCGTGCGGAACTCACGATGACGTTCAACCTCAACTTGCGTAATGTAACAGACAACTTCGTGTTCAAGATCTTCCGAGCCTGGGAGAATCTCTCTTACGACCTGTCCGACGGTACCCGCGGTATCAAGGTAGACTATACTTCCGATGTACTTCGTGTGGCCGAAGCCAACCGAAACGGAGAAATCTGGCGTTCTTATATCTTCCACAATTTAATGCTTACTGGTGTAGCCGGTATGGACGAACTCAACTACGGTTCTTCTGATGCTCGTATGCTTACGGTAAACATGGTGGCCGATACATGGGACGACGATATGGGTTGATCTTTACATACTCATATTTCAACAGTCGAGATATTGTTTTATTACAGTGTCTCGACTGTCTTTTTATGTCTACCTACTGTGTATATCAAAACTACTAAAAATTTGCTCTATAACGCACGATTTTTCTTTGACCTTGGTGTTGGTAAGGTCACTACATTTGAGTGCGTTAGAGAGCCTTAAAAGTGCCTTTACGAGGACGTCAGATATTTACACGTCAGTACCAGAAACAGAAACCGTCAAAATCTGGACTAAAATGCGTGCAAAATAGTTGTTTCGTACTGATTTGTTCTATAAAACACACTATATAATATACTGAAAATAATAACGAACAAGAAAATAAACAACAATGCGAAAAGTACTATTTACACTTTTATTCGGACTTTCGTCGGTCGGTACGCTGATGGCAAACGATATGACGCAGACTGTGACCTATTTTAAGGTCAACAAACAATCGGAAGTATACACTAACAACAGAACAGAGTATAAAATCAAGATTACAAAACAAGAAATTATCTTGATGGAACGCGATGGTTTTGCACAATCGTATACTATTATAAAGCAAGTAAGCAACGATGCAAAGCGTAATAAAGTAGTCTATAAAATCGAAGATGGTACCGTTACAGTCGAAGGAAATACCGTAACATTCGAATTTAATAATTAAAACAAAATAAATGGCAATCAAATTTAAGAAACTTAGAGCAGTAAAGACGCCGAATCGCGCACATGTTCATGACGCGGGAATTGACCTCTTCATTCCAGAGTATAGTAGCGAACTTGCAAAGTCTATTGTGGAGTTAACTGAAAAGAATAACGGTTCGGTAAGTAAGATCGACAAAGATGGGTTTGTACTACAACCTGGCGAGCGTGTCGTGATTCCTTCAGGTATTCAAGTTGACATCGAAGATAAACAAACTTATCTTAAAGGAGAGAACAAATCAGGCATTGCAACTCGTCTCGGGCTTGTTCTCGGTGCTTGTGTTGTCGACGCTGATTACCACGGTGAGATTTACATTAGTCTTATTAACACAAGTAATGAACCAGTAACGTTCAAATACGGTCAGAAAATCGTACAGCTTATCGAACAACGTTATTATACTTCACCTTGGACAGAAGTAGAAGACATTGATACCAATTCCGACCGTGGTACAAACGGTTTTGGGTCCACAGGACTTGTATAGTCCTATATATAGAAACATAAAACATGATTATATATCATAAAGCAGATCTCGACGGTTATTTTTCCGGTGCACTTGTAAAGTCGATATATAAAGATGAAACGCTGTACGGTATCGACTACAACGAGACGATTGAAGACACTGTATTAGACGCAGCAGGTATTATCTATCTAGTCGATTTCTCGTTGCCTGTACACCAGATGCAAAAATACGCCGGTAAGATGGTATGGATAGACCATCACAGAACGGCTATCGAAGATTCTAAGAAATACGGTTACGACGACATCTTGGGTATCAGAGATGAAAACTATGCCGCATGTGAACTTGTTTATGCTTATTTATATAAACAGTCTAGTGTATTTCCACTACAAGAACCGGCTATTATAAAGTATGTCGGTAACTGGGACATTCACCGTAAAGTAGGATACGACGAATGGCATGATACACAGGTCGTACAGTTGGGTCTAAAATATAAATACCTTAACTGCGGTATCGATAAACTTGTCGATGAACTAGATTGGTTACTTAATATGGCAGTCGACGGTGTTAAAAACAGTCTTATTTATTCTGAGGGTGATCTATTATGGTGGCACCAACAGGAAGAAAATAAGAAACTCGTCAAGTCGGCATTTGAAGTACAGGTCGACGGAAAGCCTGCGTCGGCAATAGTAGGACCTATCGGTAGCGCTGTATTCGATAGTGTCAAAAATAGAGAGCAGTTATGGGTTGTTTTTAACGGCATTAGTCCAGACGGTGTAAAAATGTCTGTTTATAAGGACCCCGATGTGTTTGTAGACTTTAATTGTGGTGATTATCTAAAGAGGCACTACGGTGGTGGAGGGCATCCTTCGGCGGCCGGTGCGTACATTGACTTCGATACCTTTACGGGCATTATGAAGTCAAAAAAGATATAAAAAGAGAAATAACTTAATATATGACAGAAGATGAACTTATTAACGCTACATTAGAGTCCGGGGCTAATGACACCGTAGTTGAGACAGTATCGGAACCAGAGCAGCCTAGTGCCGGTAGTTATATCGGTACAAAGCTTACGCGCGACAGTAGAGGGCGTACTGAAGAAGACCGTGCAGCAGATAAGAACCTTGCAGCTACTGTAGGACTTTCGAAAGTAGGCGATAATATCAACAAAAATGTAGAAGTCCGCGACGGCTGGATCTATGTCGACAAGTCGTTACTCGGCGAACGCGCACTGTACTATCCCGAAGACTGGGAATTTATGATCCGTCCAGCGACAGTCGACGCTATTCGAAATTGGAGTACTATCGACGAAGAGAACACAAGTAATGTCGACGACGTCTTCAACGAGATTTTGAAGTCTTGTTTGACGATTAAAACACCGACCGGTCCTAAGCATTGGGGGAATATCGCATCGTGGGACAGATTCTTTTTCTTGCTCCTCATTCGAGAATACACCTTTGTAAACGGTGAACAAAAGATCGCTTACGACGGTTACTGTCCTAACTGTGAACACGAAGACGTCCGTTTCGAACTTAATTCGTCGTCGTTGATGTACGATTTCCCTGGTGACGATGTTCTTCCCATGTACAACCAAGCACAGCGACTGTGGTACATTATCCCCGCTGATTACGACATCCATGAACCCCCTGTACAGTTGTTCATTCCGACGTTGGAGAAAGATGCTAACCTGAAGGCTTGGATGATTTCTAAGCTCCAACAAGACAAGAACTACAAATTCGATAAGTCGTTCCTTATGTTTGTTAATTGGATGTTGCCTAAGATCAGCAAGGACACAACAGTGGCCGATAACCAAATCAAGAATGCACACATTCAGTTCAAGAGTTGGGATGTTGATATGTTCTCGTTTATGGATTCTGTACTCAAGAACATCATTGTAACCCCGTCGAATAAACTGACAAAGAATTGTGAATACTGTGGTGAGGAGGTGACTTCTGACATCCGATTTCCCGGTAGCATCAGCAGTCTATTCAATGTACAGCATCGATTTAAGAAATTTGGTCAAAAATAAACTATATATTTGTAAGAACTACCATATCCAACCGTCGGAGATCGACAAAATGGAGTATTTTAATTACGAATACATGTTAGAAGACATCAAAGAAATCCAAGACGAAGAACAGAAACGAGCCGACGAGCAAGAATCTGGTTCCGGTATGGGTGATATGAGTAAACAAATGCGGCAGATGCAGCATTCTATGACCAATACCATGTCGTCGTTTAAGATGCCTTCTATGGGTAGTTTGAAATAATAGATTATAATTTAAGATGCCAATTTTTGAAGAAAGATATTGTTTGTCATTTGAAGGTAGTCCTCAGAAAGACCCGTTCTTTTGGGAGGACCACCTTAAAATACTAAAACGATACATACTGGACGCTTACGACCTGTTCTCGAAACAAACAATAACGTCTCATAAGGACTATGTTAGTGTTATATCAGGTTATAAGAAAGCGATGAGTGCAATGGTGGATAAAGATGTTAAAGAGTTCAAGAAACAGATCAATAAGTCTGTCGAAGCACTCAATAAATTAGTTTATGATCTTGAACTTAGTATATAAACGATTTTTATATATAGGTTATTAGATCGTAAGATCACAAAAAAAACAATATGAAAACTTTAGTTACGATGCTCTCAGAAGCATTGAACGACAAGCAGGTTAATGAAGCAAATGAACTTTCTAAGGTTCTTTTAGCTAGGTTGCCTCGTCGCGTTGACTTTGATGAACACATTACTAAGCCCCTCACCGCTAGATTTTCTAGCAGGGCATCGGCTGCCGGTTGGTATGCACTTGACAAGTATTCAGGTTATATACTTGCTGTTCGAGGCAAAGAACTTTTTATTGGGTTTGTATCAAAAACCGATACAAAACAATTTGATTATGAAGGTATTTACTATTCTTTAGATGAAAAACCTCGTAACCGTAACATAGTATTTTTCGGATTTGATGGTAGCCTAGAAGATGCTTGCAAGAAAGATTTGAAGAATGTAACTACGGGTATAGAGATTGGCTCTGGTGCAGCAAATGAACTGATAGATTTAGTTGATGATATTCGAGATGACTCAACGGTTATATACGAGTTAACAAAGTCACTTATGGAGGCTTTATAAAATATATTGAATCAACGATGTCGATTTATTGACATTGAATCAACGATGTCGATTTATTGACATTATAACGACTGTGATTAATTTCATGGTCGTTTTTATTTATATCTATATTGTTGCTGATTTTGTTCGTAAACCTCGCTGATTCACCACACAATGTGTGCTATATATACATATACAAATCAAACCAATAAAGATATGAATAAGTTGCTTGTTAAGAAGATATTGGAACTAAAAACATCATTGTGGAAGTTTTGTACTTGTCAGAATCAAGACAATGAGGATTACAATGAATCAGTAGATACTCTTGTATCTTATACTCTAGAACTTACTGAACTGGTACAGGTGTTAGAAAAACGAGTTCGTGAACTAGAAACTAAATTGGCAGAAAATGAATAATTCAGCATTTCCAAAGACGGTAGTTGAGTATCTTCGTAAAATTAAATCATACATATCAGATATTCGTACCATTTGTAGAGTCCACTGTGGTTACTCACAAGTTTATGATGTAATATATGTCGAAACAGACCAAGACGAAACATGTTACCTTAATCTACTATATCATGAATTAGAGAATAACTGGGACGGTCTCTATAAACTAGAGACAAATAATGTTGGTCGGTACAACTACAATCTACATGAATCACAAATTGATAAAGAGATAGTTGATTGTTTGTTTAATATATCTATTGCATTTGACAACTACATTGACTACATCAAATTATTTAACATTAAAGGTGATGATGAAGATGTAGTAGATCTCATAACAAACATGCGAGAATTTGGTGAGTTCAATAAGCAGTTCATGACTGAACTCGAAACGTTTTATCTATCAATGTCAAAATGATATGGTACTACATATCACATCAAATAGTAAAAGTCTCAGCATACAACCGACGTCGAAAGACGAACTCAGATCTATTATAGAACAAGAAATAAAACGTCAAGGTCCGGATGCTGATTTGAACTTCATTGACACGTCGAAAATTACTGACATGTCGTATTTGTTCAGGAGGTCTTACCATAAAGTCTATGTCGGTGATAGTGTTGTGTTCTATATTAGAGACATCAAAATCGACCAGTGGGACGTTAGCAACGTAACAAACATGTATAGAATGTTTTCCGGTCAAATGCACTTCAACTGTGACTTATCCAATTGGGATGTTAGAAATGTAGAAAATCTTGATTTTGCGTTCCACGGCTGTTCGAAATTAAAATGTGATCTGAGTGAGTGGAAGCCTTGTGCAAAACATATAAGTTGGGTTACCTTCGACGGTTGCGACTGTATGCCAATCGAATTCCGATTACAGCTGCGTTGAGTTGTAAAACCAAAGAAAATCTCGCCTGTATCGCGTTAAAATCTTCTAGCCTTGATAGTACCAAGGTCAGTGTATTTGGACGCGACAGAGGAGTTCTAAAGTGCCTTTATGAGGACGTTACCGAGGTAATGAGGTCAAATAGGTTTGTGTCTACCAGTACGCAAAACAGAAACCGTCGAAATTAGGCTCAATCTGAATTGATTTGTGTATATAACACGTACTATATAGTATATGAAACAGAAATTAAAAGTATACGTCGACCATATTGTTTGGATGGACAAGACATACAACAGAGAACTGGAAGGTATGGACAGTAAGACGTACAAGTCTATTATAAAATATATGATAGACAATTATGATTACGAGTTTTTTGACGACGTAAAAGAAGGTATCCGTGACGACTATTCTTGGATATACTATCCAGATGCTTATAATGCAAATGACAAAGTACTGAAACGGATGACTGTATCGGAGTTCAACGAATATCTCATGGACGCTATGGATAGAATCACAGAAGAGAATATCAGAACTATCGGACTAGACCTAATTAAACTACTTTTTATAAATTGAGACACAAATTAAGACGTGAGAGTTTTCAAATTTAACAACTTGCAAAATAACAATATAATATATAGTTGAACTTGAAAACTTTTGTAGATCTATATAGACGTACTCTATGCGAATAGGGTGCGTCTTTTTCGTATTTTGACGTACTTGTGAAAACCTTAGAAAATTTGCTCTATAACGCACGATTTTTCTTTGACCTTAGTATGTATAAGGTCAGTGCATTTGAGTGCGTTAGAGGGCCTTAAAAGTGCCTTTATGACGATGTTAGGATTCAACATACCAGTGCGCGAAACGGAAACTGTAGAAATCACACTAAAATACTACAAAAAAGAGACTGTACAAGTAACTGTACAGTCTCCGATTATATAAAACAAAATATGAATCGCAAAATCTTATTCTAATGCTTTGATGTCGCGAGAAATGCTATTGAGCAACGCCAATTTAACGGGGTCGTTCTTATAAGACTCTGCCAACATCGCAATCTTCTTCTTACGAACGTCCATTTCGGCTTTCTTTGTAGCCGCTACTTGTTCGTACATCTGTTGTGCCTCTGTATCATTTTGCTTAGCACAGTCTTCGGAGATTCGTTTATTGTACTCGTAGGTGAGGTCGACACCACTCAGCGAGGTGACTTCTTGGATAGCTTCAATGATAAAGTCAAAGTTCTTCGATGCCTTACCCGCCTTAGAACGATATACCGTCAAGTTAACATTGTCGGCACCTTCGATAATGGCACCGGCGAAACCTTGTTGCGTTTGGATAACACGAACATTGTCGAGGACAGCGATATTTGCAGAATTCTCAAACACCGTCGCTACGGCGGCGGCCTTATTCAAGAAATCGAGCTTTTCGTTCGTCGGCATTGTCTTAGACAACATATTAACGAATTCCATCATATCGACACGGCTTTCGAAAGTTTGTGACTTTTTGAGTCCTTTCGTAATGGTGATTGACTCGTCGAGGATTTCGTACCGTACCTGTTCACCGAAACTGTTCTTGTACTCGTAGACCAACGTATTACCTTCACGCTTGAAGTTTTCGATAATAGCATTGATATAGTTGTACGTTTCGTTGTCAATATGACCAATCTTTTCTACACGACCTTCACAAATCTTATAATTATTATGATTTACTTGGAAAAAGATGTCACCTGACTCATTGGTGATGACGTACGATACAGGGTGACTGAGGGAATAGTTGTAACAATTCTTTTCGGCGACCTGTTCATTGATCACTTGACGACAGATACTACGAAATTCAGGAATGTACTGGACACCCTTCAACGCCCCGCTCTTAATATAAGAGATAACATCGTATTCTCCCATTTCGAGAAGTGTACGAACCTTCTCTATACCCGTCTTCGCAACATAACCGAATGCGTTGTTTTGTGTGTTGAAATTCTCACATGCACTCGCCAACTGCCACGAGATACGATTCTCCGAAAGATAGTCTGTTACCTTCTCCAGAGTCTGTGCGACACCGGGGTCGTAAGCATACTTCGACGCTTCGGAAACGAACTGATTAACAACATTACATGTTGCGTCGTTGTTAAAGAGGAAGCTACGGTAGTTACGGATTAGCTCCTTACCGGCTTCGCTCAGTGGCTCGGCACCGTCGACGATGTCACTAAAGCCAAGTTGTTCTAAAACCTTAATCATTTATTTCTTATAAATTGTTTATATACATAATAATCAGCATAGCTGATTCGAACGTTGTAGACAACGGAATAATCTATCTAAATTAGACTAACATAGACCGTACTGGTTGGTCATTGTAGGTAATCTAAAATCGGTAGTCTACTTTGAACAAACTGGCAGACTATACCAGTTGACCAAAGTAGACTGTACTAGATTACAAGATATAAGAAACATTGGCTGTAGAATCGGTAACGAACGTAAGCAGTTCTCTGTCGCCGCTCTGAATTTCCATCGTATATTCTATAAGGTCGGGCTGCGGAATTTCAATCGGTTCTTCTATATAAGACACTATATCATTCTTGTAGTCTTCCAGAGACACATCACCAGACCACCATACAAAGGTTATCTCCGGTGTTTTTGTTGTACCGAATGCGATACTAACAGTGTCTGGTTCGCCTTCTTCTGTACCAGTTAGTCTACAATATATCTTATCCAGTTTCATTGTCGACTTAATGAACTCTTCCATGCTTTGCTTGGTAGTCGCTTTACTATATTCTACTTTACCCAATACCAACTCTTCGATGTCGGTACAATTTACAAATTTATAAGTCATATTATAACGTAATTTTGTTTGCGGCTATCTTATTCTGAATAACCTCTATTTCCTGTGGTGATAACCTGTTATACAACAGGCCTCGTTTTACTTCTACGGTACCGTCTTGTTCTGTACTGTAATCTTTCATCTTATCACTAACACAGAACGTGCACATTTTCTGTATTAACATTAAATAGTGAGTAGACATCACCGGTGTTCCGGACAAGAACATTTCTATTTGGTTACAGATATAATTAGCAGAGTATATCGTATTGCCCAATATAATAGACTTATCTGTACCGTCGATTTTGTTCATCACAAGTAATGAAATTTCCGATAAGCTTATCATTCTAAATCTACTTTATATTTGTTATCCGTATAATACAACCGTTCTACCTTCGCAGGTCCTGTTTTTGTTTGTACCGTCTCACCTACTCTGATGACACTATTTTTTACGCTGAAGAATGTAGCCTCATCGTAGTCGTTCAGGTTGTTGTACGGCGCTATCAGCGAGCCTCTATCAAAAACAAAGTCGTAGGTATCTTCGTCTGTCATTCGAAGATACATATCCTCAGATAGTTCGATAGTTTCGTTCTTAAAGACAGTTTCTGAATGTACTAAGTCGTAAACCTGTTCAAATAAGTCTTCCATTGTACCGAAATTGTCCACAACAAAGTCGTAGTCGGCATAGTCTTCGGAAATAATAACATCGGCGGCTTTTATCTCACCTTCGTTCATACCACGTGTGTCGATAGCGGCCGACAGGTGACGTTGTACATATATAGTAACACCGCAATTTTGTCGACGAACAAAATCAATCTCATGGTCGAAACGAACATCGGTGAACAGTACATATTCCGTACCTTCGTCTATATTGTTTTTTAAGCTATTTCTAACGTTATTAACGTAAGTATTATAGTTGATTCGCTCTTGAGAAATATACGTCCCGATATATACCAGTAGTTCTCGAAAAGACATCCAGTAATTGGGATTATATCTGTCGTCAGAACGGACAACTACATCGTACCCACGTGCTGACACAATTTCTGCATCTTCGGTGCCGGAAAGGTCAGTAGTGTATTCGAACGAACCGGAGATATTTACATACCCGTCGTCTTTATGGTTATAAAAATAGTCAATGGGTATTCCGAACAAACTGGCGCAAATGTTTTTTAATGTGTCTGCGAATGCTACAGAGTAGACCTTACTGTTTCGTGGGTGACGTGTAATGTTTCGTGTCTCTTCGGAATAGGCGTTAAAGAACTTTCGTTTTACCTCGTTCATCGGCTTGTTCATGTTATTTAGAATATAAACAAGCATGTGACCGACAGTGTCTTTACCCGAACCGGCAAGCCCCGAGATGCCGACGTACAATTGTTTGTTAATCATATTTTGTTAGTTTAATGTATATCTTTATTATAGGACGAAAAACGAAAATAAATCACACAGTAACATGATTTTTCTTATATAAAGCTATTCAATAAAATATGGCTGTAACAGAAGAAGTAAAACTACACGAACCGGAAAGTGATCGTAACCCGACAGACCCCGTTGTACATCACGATCCTACGGATATTCCGACCGGTCTTGTTCGTAATTTAGATACAGAACACGAAAAAGAAGCATTAAAACGAGACGCTATATATTATCCTCTTGTATTATATAACAATGCGATGCTCGAAAACTACCAGATAAAGTCGTTGACATTACACTACGACGGGCTCGTTCCGAGACTGCAGTTGATTGTCTCCGACCCGAACGGTTCTATTAAGTTCGCCAATGTGCCGGGATATGTTAATATACTCACACTTGTAATGACGCCGGTTAAAGACGGTTCTTATAAGAAATTTGTATTAAACTTTTATATAGAGTCGACTACCGATATGGAGGACAATATAATGGTCAATGCGGTATGGTACAGTAAGAAACTCTACGATAATACAGGACTGTCCACTATAACGTACACCGGCTGTTCTAAAACAAATAAGAAATCGATACATAACTGTAATCCCTCTCCGAACAAGCGACCTAATACATGGGAATACCTACATACGGTAGCCAATAAGACAGGACTGGGCTTCGCATCGACAGAAGGTTGTCGGACACAACAAGACAGAATGCCCCGACTACAACATAATATATCTTATATAGACGACTTATACCGTAATTTAGATTATGCCATACTCGACGAGAACAATATATTCGACTATTGGATCGACCTGTACGGCTATATCGTAATGGTAAATACAAAGGCCGTTATAGAACGAGAAGGTATCGATGCTACATTTTATGATATTATCGCAAATGTCGGTATAAAGAACGACGACGACCATACAGAAACAGGTTCTATGAAGAAGGTGATGCGTACACTTACTAATTACCGTAATTTAGGCGCCGTTACCGACCTACAGTTTATCGGCTATCGTACCATTACGGATATGAGTCATGTTACAGAACAGGGTGTTTCGACACAAATAATGACGTTATACCAAGTCGGTCAATCTCCCGAAGCGAATAATTCATTTAAGTTATTAGATATAACACAGCGTCCTAATTCCGTCGACGAACAGAAACTATCGTCGTACTACGATATTCAAAGCCGACCTGTGGTGAGTATACAACAAGGAGAACGGGATATGGAACGACTGAAGACCATTCGCGATTCCTATTTCTCTAAAATGAATAAAGAACTACTGGAATTAGAAATGGGTACGGTCAATTTCGGTATACAACGCGGTACACTTGTTAATATAATGTTTTACGAATACGACTTAGAAAAGAAACGTCAAATCGTTCATAACGCGTCTAATTTAACCACAGACGCCGAAGAGAATCCAAAGGTAGAACCAGATAAACAAGAACCCTCCGACGACAGCGAAGTAGACCTTAATAACGCTATTAAAGACACAGACATCCCATTGCCCGATATTTCTCGTTCCGGATTGTATTATATTAAAGGTATGAAGTTCACTTACGACTACGAAACCGGCGACCTAAAACAATTTATTTATGTTATTAAACGAGGGCAGTCTACCAAATACAACAACCAACGAACAATACCCAGATTCGATGCAAAATAGGCTAAATATAGGCTGCGGTAAGACACCGCTTGACGGTTGGATAAACACCGACTTAGAACCGTCTCTTGACGGTGTAGAATTCTTAGACGCGACTAAAAAGTTCCCTTATATAGACAATTATTTCGATATTGTCTTTTCGGAACACATGTTCGAACACCTCGACTTGCCCAGACAGATCAATATGCTCTGTGAAGTCCATAGAACCTTAAAACAAGGCGGCACTTTTGTTCTTACCTGTCCTACAATGGAATTTCTTATCGATTTATACAACAATTCCGACACTGAAAACAACCGGCGATATATTGAGTTTCATTCGAAATTTTACGGAGGGATTTATAATACATTCTTTAATACTACTGAGACATTACCGAAATCTGTCGTCATCAATAATTTCATGCACATGTGGGGTCATCTTTCGATATACGACTGCCCTACGATAATACAGATGCTGCGTACAATGGGTTTTGTCGATATAAAAGAATACAGAGTAGGTGAATTCCTGTACGAAGGCGATGCGTTAGAACAACACGGACGGGTTATACCCGCGTGGGCAAATGAGATGGAATCGAGAACATTTGTTTGTTATAAACCGTGATTTTGTACTGATTTCGATGGTTTCTGTTTTGTGTACTGGTATGTACAAACGTAGAATCGATTCTTTGGCACTTTTAAGGCTCTCTGACGCACTCAAATGCACTGACCTTGGTACTCTAAGGTCAAATAAAAATCGTGCGTTAGAGGACAGATTTTTGTACGTTTGAATATCGTACATTTATAGTGTAGCAAAAATGTGATTTTGTTGTTATAATAGACTATATTAAATAAGAGAGAAGATGAGAATGGGAAGTGTACAGTGGTACACAAATAAAGAGTTGTACTGAGTGGTGACATTCGGTACAACTTATTTTTTATACTATTTTCAACGTTTCTGTTTTATACAGCCTACAGTAGAATCATAACACGTCCATAAAGATACCATATTCGTCCTGTATCGCGGCCGGACGATTCAGCCTTAGTATGTGTAAGGTTAAGAAAAATAACACCGTGTGGGGCACGTTGTATGTATCATAATGCGATACAGGAGAGATTCTCTAAGGGTTTCGATGGTGGTATAAAATGGAACTGTAGATAGAATTCGTTACAGATTATTAAATGTAGTAACGATGTGTGGAATGATAAACTGTCTTAAAAAGAAAGATTCGGTCGGTTTTGCTAAACGATACAACGGACCGTCTTATAAACAAAAAATAAGTACGATACTCGTTTAGAACAAGCGTATATAAAAAATATAATCACAAAACATAAAAGATGGAAGTACTATCAAATTATATAGTGGAGAAATTATCTTTTGGTTCACTTTTCGGCAATAAGAATAGGCCTAAGAATATAAAAGAACTTCGTAAGCTAATAGTAGAGCAACTAAAAGAACAAGGTCCTGACGCCGATTTGAACTTTATCGACACGTCTAAGATCACGGATATGGCTTGGTTGTTTAATAAATTGAATATAAGAAATATCAAAATCGACCAGTGGGACACTTCTAACGTCACTAATATGTCATACATGTTTGAAGATTGTAAGAATTTCAATGCTGACTTATCTAGTTGGGACGTTTCTAAGGTAACTTATATGCAAGAGATGTTTTGCAATTGTTATAAATTTAAATCAGACCTTTCGAAATGGGACGTGTCGAATGTTATTTCAATGACCGAAATGTTCTTTGCTTGTCACGAATTCGAATCTGACTTGTCAGCTTGGAATGTTTCGAAAGTAGAAAATATGCACAGTCTATTTGCCTCCTGCCAAAAATTTAACTCAGACCTATCTAAATGGGACGTGTCGAAAGTAGAAAATATGCACGGTATGTTTAGTCGGTGCGTAAACTTTAATTCTGATCTTTCCAAATGGAATGTTAGAAGGGTAGCTTATATGGGTTATATGTTCTATATGTGTAAGAACCTCAATTGTGATCTATCGAAATGGGATATTGCAAGTGCAATAGAATTGACCAGTATGTTTTACGGTTGTGAAAAACTTGATACTGACTTATCGAAGTGGGATCTAATGGATGTACGTAGTATTGATGGTATGCTTGATAAATGTAAGAGTATGAAAAAGAAAAACATGCCTGATTTTTCAAAAGTAACTTATGACGAGGATGAAGAGGAAGACTACTAATGCAGAATAATTACTAAGCCTCAACAGATTTATAAGTCTGTTGAGGCTTTAGTTTATATTGTACTTACAAAAAATAGTTTAGTAGTTTGACAAATAAAGTATAAGTACATTTACAAGTCTACTATATACTGTCAGATTATTAAATGTAATACCGACATTGTAGTACCTGTGTGCTTAACAGAAGTATGCCATTTTTGTAATGCACATAAAAAACACAATTAAAACAATCGTCGTCTTGGTAGTATGCTTATTTTGTATTCAACTACAATCTAAATCGACCACGCTACTCGAGTATCTCAACAAGATACGAAAAGACGATGCGAGAATTACTAATGTAGAATATAGGAATATCCTTATAAGAGAATGTTCTAAAAACGACTTCGACATCTACCTTGCGTTGGCACAGGCCGAACTTGAAACAAAACACGGTCAAACAGGTATCGGTCGTTCGAGAAATTCCTTATTCGGTATATATAAGACATATTCTAGTATAGAAGCGTCTATATGCGACTATATTCGTGTTGTAAAAACCTACTATTTAACGGGTTCTAAAACATCACAGCATCTATTACGTTCTTATACCGGTAAGTCTGGTCGTAGATACGCCGGACATAAAGCGTACGAACACGAATTGAGCAAGGTCTACAATAGACTAAAGAAGACGATAGACACTATCTAAACTAAAAACACACCATGACAGACACTAAAACCACCCGTTCCGGATTTTCTAAAATGTATCATTTGATATATATTAGTATTATACTAACGCTATTGACGGCATTTAATATGTCGGTTAATACATGTTCTAATAACGAAGGCATATACAAGAACAATCTTGCGGCGGTACAGGACACTGTTCGCTACTACAAGAGTCGTTCGGGTACATCGGTCGCTACAAAACAGGGATTTACAGAAAAAGACATAAATAAATTAAAAGGTTATTTAGAACAGCTTAAAACCGAGATAAAGAACATGAAAGTAAAACAAAGTAGTGTTACGTCGGCTGTCAGAACAGAAAATACGGTTTATCTTCCCGTTATAGATACCGTATATAAGATACAAGAATCGGAACGGAGTGGTTTTAGTCGTCAATTTAGTTTTAACGACAAATACAGAACACTGGAAGGTACTACAAGTTATTATAACGATTCTTTGAACGTACAAATAACAAAAAATGAAGTCTATTTCGATTACAATGTTGTGATGGACAAGAACAATCGCATCTATGTATCGTCAAACAATCCTTATATAAAAGTAAATAACATCGACGGCTTCCAAATGGCTCGACCTAAGCAAAAACGATTCGGTGTAGGACCGTTCTTAGGTGTCGGTATAGGACACGACGGTCGGGTGATGCCAACTATCGGTGTCGGGGTCGTATATAGACTATTTTAGTCGATATTATATAAAGCAAATACAATGAAAGTAGGCGATAAAGGAGACAATGTAAAGTATCTCCAAGAATTATTAGTAGACAAAGGTTATCCTATTACAATAGACGGAAATTTCAGTATTGTGACAACAGAATATGTCAAGGCGTTTCAACGAGCTTCTGGACTTACTGTAGACGGTATTGCAGGGCCTGCGACTATACTAAAACTAAAAACAGGTATTTCAGACACTGCATACAGTAGAGTTGCTAAAAGTATCGGTGTCGAACCGGCCGTTATTAAAGCGGTAAAGACAGTGGAATCGGCAGGTTCGGGTTTCTTACCGTCCGGACAAATAAAGAGTCTATTCGAAGGACATGTCTTTTGGCGTGAACTTATAAGTCGTAAAATAGTGCCGGAAAAGTGTCTTAATAAAGACAACCAAGACATCTTATATAAAACATGGACGACGAAACACTATAAAAGCGGTGTTATAGAATACAATCGACTGGTGCGTGCGTTGGAGATAAACAGAGAAGCCGCTTTTGCATCCGCATCGTACGGACTGTTTCAAATAATGGGAAACAACTATAAACTGTGTGGTTGTACGTCACCGGAAGACCTATATAACAAAATGTGTCATTCCGAGACCAAACAATTAGATCTGTTCGGCGAATTCATTAAGAATTCAGGAATGATAAACTGCCTTAAAAAGAAAGATTGGGTCGGTTTTGCCAAACGATACAACGGACCGTCTTATAAACAAAATAAGTACGATACTCGTTTAGAACAGGCTTATAACAAATTTAGATAATACAATGTCACTTTCAAATTTTGTCAACGAACGTCTAAAGATTACGTCCGATACTAAATCAGCGGTACTGAGACCTACTACAAAAGAAGATCTTATAGATATAATAAAGGCCGAAATAGAACGACAAGGTCCAGATGCTGATTTGAACTTTATCGATACATCAGAGATTACAGATATGTCTGAACTATTTAAGGGTATAGACGGTATAAAGAACATAAAGATAGACGATTGGGATACTTCTAATGTTACAAATATGAAGGGAATGTTTATGCACTGTTTTTATGTCACTGCCGATTTATCTAGTTGGGACGTATCAAGGGTTGAAAATATGGAAGGCATGTTCTCGAATTGTAATAAATTCAACTCAGATCTTTCTAAATGGAATGTCTCTAATGTTACAAATATGAGGGGAATGTTTAGTAGCTGTAATAAATTCGAATCTGATCTGTCTAAATGGGCTTCACAAGTGTCCAATGTAGAAAATATGAGTAAGATGTTTCTTTACTGCAGGAGTTTTACATCAGACTTATCTAGTTGGAATGTCAGTAATGTGACGAATATGTATGCTATGTTCGAAGGTTGTATAAAATTCGAATCAGATTTATCTAGTTGGGATGTTTCAAATGTGGCAAATATGAGCGAGATGTTTAGTGATTGTAAAATTTTCGAGTCTGATTTATCGGGGTGGGATGTCTCGAAAGTAAAAACACATTCGCAAATGTTTAATAACTGCCCTAAGATGCGTGCTGATCGCCAACTTCAACCTAAATTCAAATGATTTTATATGTCACTTCAAAGATATATTGTAGAACGTCTAAAGATTACGTCTGATACCCAATTATATAGACCGAAGCCTAAAACAAAATCTGAGCTTCTAACTATCATAAAACAAGAACTATTCCAACAAGGTACGGATGCTGATTTGAACCATATAGATGTCTCTGGTATTACAAATATGAGAGATTTATTCCCACAGGTCAAGGTTAATGTAGGAAATATCAAAATCGACCAGTGGGATGTCTCTAATGTGACGAATATGCAGGGTATGTTTCGAGAATGTAGAAAGTTCAATTGTGACTTGTCAGGTTGGGATGTTAGGAATGTGACGAATATGTATGCTATGTTCGAAGGTTGTAGAGCGTTCAATTGCGATTTATCACATTGGGACACACGGAATGTAATAGATATGCGTTGGATGTTTGATAATTGTGATTCATTCAAATCTAATTTGTCCGGTTGGGACGTTTCTAATGTGACTAAAATGAAGAGTATGTTCTATAACTGTAAAAAATTCAATTCAGATCTTTCAATATGGGACACTTCAAATGTGACGAACATGTCACACATGTTCTATGAATGTAGAAATTTCAATAGCGAACTATCTAAGTGGAATGTTTCAAAAGTAAAGGATATGTATGGTATGTTTGTATCTTGTAGGGTGTTCGACGCCAATTTATCAGGATGGAACGTATCGAATGTAACGGAGATGCGTTGGATGTTCAGAGGATGTTCTAATTTTAGGTCTGACTTGTCGATGTGGGACGTTTCTAATGTTATTAAACATGATAATATGTTTGCCGAGTGTCCTAATATGGAATTTGAACGGGAGCTTCATCCTAAATTTGACAACACATAGCGTTGAGTTATTTGTTTCAAAAAATATAACTAACAAAAATGTCACTATCAAAATTCATCACAGAACGACTTAAAATAACTTCTAAGACAAGATCACTTAAACAAACAGAATGCACGTTGTTTCCCCAAGACAGGTCAGAACTTATTGAGATGATAGAAGACGAATTAGAAGCACAAGGTCCCGATGCTGACTTAAACCATATCGACGTATCTAAGGTCACGGATATGAACAATTTGTTTGCTTATAAAAATGTAGGTAACATCAAAATAGACGAGTGGGACACTGGTAATGTAACAGATATGTTCGGTATGTTCGAAGAATGTAGAAATTTCAACGCAGACCTATCTCGTTGGGACACTGGTAATGTAACAGATATAAAACTTATGTTCTATAATTGTATTAAGTTCAATAGTGATCTTTCAAGATGGGATGTGTCTAAGGTTACCGGATTATTTGGTACATTTTTTAGTTGTGTCAAATTCAATTCTGATCTATCTAAATGGGACGTATCGAATGTTACAAGTATGGAAAATATGTTCTATAACTGCATAAACTTTGAAAGCGACCTGTCCGACTGGAATGTATCAAAGACAACTAATTTTAGACAAACATTTAAGAACTGTTATAAATTTACTTCAGACCTTTCTAGATGGGATATGCGTGGTACATTTAATATCACTGGTATGTTCGAAGGTTGTAAGGTATTCGAGTCGGACCTGTCCGGTTGGGACTTATCTGACTTACATGTCGGTAAAGTAAATAAAAACAGTATATTCAAAGGATGTCCTAAAATGTACGATAACGCTAAGTTGAGACCGAAAGCTAGACGTAATAAGATATAACACAACGAAATGAACACTATTAACGAATGCGATAAAACACAACAGAACATAGAGGATCAGATAGACTATAAGTTTATTCAACGTATCGTGCAAGAACTAACACAGTCTTGTGCATTACCGTTACCGGTCCCGGCTGCCGCGATTCCGAGTTTAATACTACAAGCCGCCGACTATTTCTATGAAAACTACGATAATGCCGTCGAAGAACGCTACTATTTCTTACCGTACAGCGAGGTAACAAAATGTGGACTTAACAAGCTAGTTACTCTACCGGAACGAATCGTATCTGTATTCGGTGTATATAAAACAGACCAGAGCAACTACCACATGCGAGGAGATTTCTCATTAGAACGAATGGTACTAAACAATAACGCGTCGTTTGGTGGTTACGGTATGTCAGGTTACAGTAGCGGGGTAAACGGTAATCAACAGATGGGATATAACCTAATGGACTCTATCGCAACACTTTACGAGATTAGTACGTACCAAAGTGTACTGGAATACCCTATTACTTTTGATTACAATAACTATAGTAATGTGTTATCGTTGCTCGGTGAATTAAACGGTTCTAATCTTATTATACATTGTTACATAAGATGTAGACTACAAGACTTGTATAAAAGTCACTACTTCTTTAGATACTGTGTCGCCTTAGGTCTCAGATCCATGTCGACAATACTGGGCACGTTCGATTACAAACTACCTGGTAGTATTACGCTTAATCACGACGCTTTCGCACAGCGCGCAGAGTCGGAGATAGATAAGATAGAAGAATGGATTAAGAGCCAACATTCGCCGGACTATTTCTTCAATTCAAATACTATATAATATACAAATATGAGTCTACAAAATTTCATCACAGAACGATTAAAGATAACATCAAATTCACGATCTCTTAAACAAACAGAACGTACACTGTTTCCAAAAAGTAAAAATGAGCTGCGGTCTATCATAGAACAAGAGTTAGAAGAGCAAGGTCCTGATGCCGATTTGAACCATATCGATACATCTAAGATTTATGACATGTCTGCATTATTTGAAGACCTCGATATAAGAAACATCCAAATTGACGAGTGGGACACACATAATGTAATGACTATGCGTGACATGTTTGCTAGTTGTGATAATTTCAATTGCGATCTATCTCGTTGGGATGTTTCAAAAGTATGGAATACAAATAGCATGTTTTATGCCTGTTCTAGCTTCAACACTGACCTATCTCATTGGAACGTTTCTAAATTAGAAGACATGCAAGCAATGTTTGCTGATTGTGATAATTTCAATTCTGATTTGTCTGGTTGGGATGTTTCGAAGGTAACCGCGATGAATGAGACTTTTCACAGTTGTTCCAAGTTTGAATCTGATTTGTCTGGTTGGGATGTTTCAAAAGTTGAAAATATGAACAATATGTTCCGTGAATGTCCTAATTTTGAATCTGACTTGTCCGGTTGGGATGTTTCGAATGTACTAACACATTCACAAATGTTTAAGCATTGTCCTAAGATGGAATCCAATCCACAGCTACAACCAAAATTCAAAAACTAATAAGTACCAGCTAGTAAATGAGTATACAACAATACATCACAGAACGAATAAAGATCACGTCTAAGACTAGACCTTTATACCGTCCCAAACCTACGACGTACGAAGAAATACGACCTATCATAAAACAAGAGCTACAACGACAAGGTCCGGACGCCGACTTGAACTTCATTGATACATCGTTGATGACAGACATGTCATTTTTGTTTTCTCAGCTTGAGATTAGAAATATCAAAATCGACGACTGGGATACATCTAATGTACAAGAAATGTCTGAGATGTTCATGGGCTGTGGCAAATTCAATTCTGATCTTTCTACTTGGGACGTGTCGAATGTACGACGCATGGACAGTATGTTCCACGGTTGTTCAAAATTCAACTGTGACCTTTCTGAGTGGGACGTCAGTAACGTTACCAATATGGGCGGCATGTTTTTAGATTGTAAAAAATTTACATCTGATTTGTCTAAGTGGAACGTATCGAAAGTAACAAACATGGCTCAAACATTTGACCATTGTTTTAAGTTCGAGTCTGATCTGTCTACTTGGGATGTTTCAAAGGTCAAAGATATGTACGGTATGTTTATGTATTGTAAAAAATTTGAGTCTGATTTATCCAGTTGGGATGTACGAAAAGTATGGACACATGGAGATATGTTCAAGAACTGCCCCAAGATGAAATCTAATCCGCAGCTACAACCTCAATTCAAATGATATTGTATTAAATTTACATATTAAATATATAAGTGCCTCAACAGATCAATTACAAATCTGTTGAGGCACTTCCGTTGATTTACTCACGTCATTTGAACTTCGGTATCTTTTTAACAAATGACGATGAACATAAATCGGCAAATTTTATATACGTTCTCACATTAGATACGTCCCAACCTCGTAAGTCGGAATAAAAATTTTCACAACTATAGAACATGTATTTCATATTCGTGACATTAGAAGTGTTCCAATGGGAAAGATCGCAGTTGAATTTTTCACACAAACTAAACATGTGCTCCATATCGGTCACATTACTGACGTCCCATTCGTCGATTTTGATATTTCTAATAGTAATAGTACCATAATTAGCAAACAATGCTGACATGTCTGTAATCAGTGATGTATCGATATGATTCAAGTCAGCATCCTGGCCTTGACGTTCCAACTCTTGCTGTATTAGTTGTTCTAGTTCATTTTTAGATTTAGGTCTCAGTACCGCTGATTTAGAATTAGATGTAATCTTTAATCGTTCGTTCATGTATTTGATGTTTAGCTGTAATTAATTAAAATCTCTCCTGTGTCGCATTATGTTCACTTTGTGAACAATTTGATGCAAAGCATCAAGATGGTACACACAACGTGTCCCACACGGTGTTATTTTTCTTTAGCCTTAGAGTTACTAAGGTCACTACATTTGGACGCGATACAGACGAGATATGGTGCCTCTATGACGATGTTAGGTATTTGTATGTACTTATACGAAACACAAACTATCGAAAGTAGACCAAAATAGTACAAAGCATGTTCTTATTTGTAGATATGCTACAACAGAATCTATTGCATTCAAAACGTCCAAAAATTTGCCCCGTATCGCGTTGTTTTTGTTGAGGCTTACACATACCAAGCCTAACTAGTTTTGACGCGACAGAGGGCCTCTAAAGTACCTTTATGAGGACGTTACATATTTACGTACCAGTACGCAAAACAGAAACCACACAAAATCAGCTTATCTTCGTGTGTACCAACTAGGAATTCGTTGTTTATCGGCTTCGGTGAACATGTCATTGGTAAAGCAACCGCTTTTAAGTTTCCAATTTGATAAATCTGTATTTAATCCATAACACCTATAAAACATATACCTTGTATTTTTAACATTGCCGACGTCCCAACCGGACAAATCTGAATTGAAATTATAACAGTTAAAAAACATACCGTACATGTCTGTTACATTTGATACATTCCAGTCGGACAGGTCAGCAACAAGGTCACCACAGTTCATAAATAACTGTCGCATATTAGTAACATTAGAAACGTCCCACTCGTCTATCTTGATATTTTCTGGACGGAGATCTATAAACAAACTAGACATATCGGTGATCTTAGATGTGTCAATATGGTTCAAATCGGCATCTGGACCTTGTTGTTTCAACTCGTCACTTATAATAGACCTTAGTTGTTCTTTATTGACCGGTTTCGGATTAAGAAGTTTTGTATTTGATGTGATGTGTATCGACATATTTGTTATTATATCTTAAAAATCATAAAAGACGACCTCAAAAAATTAATATCGTCTTTTATATTTAGTTATTCAATAAAGTCAGACACTGAAGTTAGAATCTGCCTCAATGTACTGTAGCTTACCTTTAGAACCCATAGCCATAGATTCAATAGTCTTATTAGACGAGTTCGTAACAAACTGAATTAGTCCGTACACCTCATTAAGCATACCCATTACTACATCTCGCTTAATATCGAATTCAGCGTCGGTAATAATAACGTTGATAAGATAATCGTTAGTGTTCTCCTTGATATAGTCGACAATACCGTCGAACGGCAATGTACCGCCGCTAGCACCGTAACGTTTACCCCATTCTACAGGATGTATAGAATCGTTAAATACAAACGTCTTAAATTCAAATTCAGAAATAGCACCGTTAGAACTAGACGCTTCTCGTCCGAAGTTCTTCTTGAGTGCTTCACCGATAGCGATAGCCGAATCAAATACATTGTCAATACAGCTACTCATAGAACCTGAACAGTCGATATAGAACGCAATGTTTACCTTAATCTGGTCCTTCTTACGTTTCTTACCCTTCATCAGTAGATCACCGGGCTTCACTGTATTCTGTCGTCTACTGATTCTACGCCATGACGATTCATATTGTGTACGAGTTCTAACACGTTGGCTCACATAAGACATGATATTTGTAGTCAATGTCTTGTTCCAATTAGAATGGTTACCGGAACGAACACCGACGTCGATACCTTGCGATTCACCCTTTACAGAACTCTTACATTTCTTGATAAAGTCACCGAGGTTACCGCTCATGGCGTCTTTGTACTTGTTGATTACCTTACGAGCCTTTTCACGAATAGCGGCTTGTTCTGCAGCGCTGATTTCTTTAGCGTCACCTAAGGCTCCGTTTCCCTTACCGGCACCACCTTGACCACCTTGACCGTCACCGTTGCCTTGTCCTTGTTGACCGTCACCAGCACCGTTCTTGCTTTGGTTGTTCTTAGAACCGCTACCTTGGTTGGCTTGGTTACCTTGTTGACCTTGACTGTCTTGTCCTTGACCGTCACTGCCTTGACCATCACTCTGACCTTGCTGATCACCGTCTTGGTTGCCACTTTGACCGTCACCGTCGCCCTGACCGTCACCACCTTGTCCTTGTTGACTACCGTCTTGAGAGTCACCAGACTGACCTTGTTGGCCTTGACCGTCACTACCTTGACCTTGTTGACCGTCTTGAGAGTCGGTGGGTTGTTTGTCGTTAGGACCATCACCGCGTTCGTGTTTCTCAGACTGTTCTACAGCTTTTTTGAACTTCTCATCTTGGTTGATTTTCTTATTAAGATCTTCATTGTTATCTTTCAACCATTTTTGAAGCTTTACATAAAGCGAATACTGTGTGTCCTTCTTCGGATTATACTTGATACCACCAAATTGCTCTTCAATAGTCTCGGGGAAAATACCTTCTTCAAACGGTACTTTCTTTTCAATGCGACGCAAGAAGTCGTTAATGATACAGTCAGCGGCGATATTCAGCAATCGGTGGTTGTATTCCAGACCGTCTGCCTTGATCTTCTCACCGACAGCGAAAGTGTCCCAAATCTGGTGCAAACACTCATGACAATATACAAAGTCCCATTGTGCAAGTTCTCTAGGATTCTTGATGTATTCATTTGGTGCATTGAAATACAACAAATGGTCCGGTGTAGTGTACGCAATATGGCCGTTTGTGTCAGGATCCGACGGGTCTAAGAAACGAAAAAACTCCAACATGTCATAGTAGAATGTTCCTTCGTTATTTTCATCGTCGATATAATCGAAAATCTTTACACGTTTATCCAGGTCTCCATCGGCTTCGGCAGCATATAGTAAAGAAGTTTTGGTATATCTAAACTCATCGTATTCGTCGAGCGTATCTGAACCAGTTTTTCTTGAAAGATTTACCATAACTTATTTATATCGTTTTACATTGTTAATTTTCAGTGTAACGTCTTCCCAACCTAACATGCCGTCTTTATTAACATGTGATTTAGGATCCATAACACAGAACTGAGTACCTGTAGCCTCTGCAGCCTTATACGAACTTGTCAATACAGGTTCTGCAACTGCAAACTCATCTCCTCTATTGTTTGTTTTGATAACTATTTTACGTACCGGTTCAAAAACAAAAGAAGCAAACTCGTCATCATTCTCAAAATACATCACCTTCGAACCTGCGACCTTGGGTGACGATGCCGTTTGCTCAGCATCGTCACTATTATGGTCATCACTATTAGCAGCCTCTTGATCACGTAGGTGTTGTATAAAGTTATTATTTATATTCTTATTCTTAAAGAAATCTAATAATCTTACCATACTCTACTCTGTTTTATTTCGTCTCAGGTGCCAACGGGTCAACTAAATTTAATTTCTTAGCTTCCTTTTTCCATTCATCGTCGGTATTGTACTTAAAGTTAAGCGTTTCTGTAAGGTGATCGACAACCTTTTGAATTGTTTCGGCATTAAATTCACTACCGTCATTTACGAAGACTTCTACAATGTTCTCTGCAGAAATAGCGTATTTTGTAGAGTTTATCGTATCGCCTTCACTCGCAAGTTGGATATACCCTTTACTAATACCTTCTTTCATAAGTTGACGTAAATTCTCCGGTACTTGCTTACCGGCACCTACCTTACGACTCTTTCTGGACGCCGTAAGTTCTCCTTCGTTAGCAACTAAGTCATAGCACATTCGAGATAGACGTTCAATATCGGCTTGGCCTTCTTTACCGTCGAGATCATGATCAATATCAGCATCCTTTGGAGTAATTTTTTCACCTGCCTTATATTTCTTTAGGAGTTCTGCTCTAACTACATTATCTTCAATATCTTCTTTCCATTCCTCGACTTCCCAACTTTGACCCTTTTTAATGAGGATCTCAATGATATTCAAAATGTTTAGTTCGATGTCACGGGGTGAATCAAACCAATCAAGAGCCACCTTTGTAAGGAAATCAAAGAACTCTTGAGGGAACTTGTGCTTCTTAACAAGGTGCTCTATCGCGTCTTTCCAAGCATCTTCAGTGTGTGATTCCCAGTTAATCTTCTTCAAACGGGCAGCAAGTGGCTTACTCAATTCCGATACACCTCCGAGGTTTTCATCCATCAAGTTACCGGCGGCACCGCAAATAAGATTATCATAATGTCTACCACCAATCGTTCTTTCGTGGATAATAGGCATGAGTGCGTTCATCACCTCGGGCTGTGCCTGGTTCATTTCGTCAAAGAACAACAAGTAATTCTTGTCGGTATTTTCTGCAACTTCCTGAATAAATACAGGAATCGTATTCTTTTCGCGACCATTTTCGTCGACATAGATACGACCAGCAAGGTCGGCTACGTCACACTTATCGAGATAGAAGACAATCACTTCATATCCGAGATTACCGGCTACATCAAGAACAACAGATGTCTTACCCCAACCGGCACGACCCTGAATGAAGAAGGGTCTTTCGGTCACAAGGGCGCGAGCAACTTCACGCTTGTTTTTACTGAAATTCTTACCCTCATTTTGAAGCTTAAATCCTTCAATCTTCGCCGATACAGGAGGATTCACAGCATAGGCACCACCAGAACCGTTAGATTCTGCCGACTTACCATTAATTTTATCATATTCACTCTCCTCCGGTGCGGGGTTCTTTCTGGGACGGCCGCGCTTACCGGCTTCTTCGAAAACGTTAGAAACGTTTCCATTTACGTAATCTCTTAAATCATGCATGATTTTTAAGTTTTATTATTTATTTTATAGTCTTAAACTTATATAATAATCAGCCGCACTGATCATATACAATAGGAATATCGTATTCCGCTGCAATTTCTTCCAGCAGTCGACATTCACGACGAGTTTCCCAGCCGTACGCCATGTACACAACATCGGCTTCTTGTAGTAGCTCTACTTGACTTGCCAACCACAGTAGTGTGCCGTCTGGAATGCTAGGTACTGTGTTTAGTACGTCATATTCCTTCTGTAGGTCTTCTACGACGGTATAAAACGTACTATAGATGTCTATTTTAGAACCTTCATTCAACGGTGCTGCGATATATACTTTTTTCATATTTGATGAAATCCTTTATTGAGAGCTCTTTCGGTACATACTTTGGACCTTGTTCTGAGAAAGGTACTGTCAGTAGAGAACAAACTTGTTTTGTACTGAAAGTTACCGAATTTAACAGCTCTGTAATTTTGTATATCATGTTTTATTATATATAGCTAGTTTTACAAACAAAATCAGTCCGACAGCAATGATTTCAATAATACAATAACAAAGAATCAATCAGATCAATCAGAATAAATACTAATAAAGGCCTTATACATTTCTTCGTTCATAATCAACGCACTATTATTACCAATACACCTACTCATAGCATTGTTCTGTAATGACGCAAGATTTGTTATAGCGGTCTGTATTGACTGCGTAGATGTAGCTGTACGATGAACTTGCTTTGGTTTATAATCGTCGGGAAATGAATAACAACCGTCGAAAGCATAGAACATATCAACCGGATTCGAAAACTCCCAGCCCGACAAATCACAATTGAGTATATGGCAGTGCTTAAACGCACTCTCCATCTTCTGTAGCCTCTGTACATTCCAATCCGGCAATCCTGTACCTCTGAATCGATAACAGTCCTTGAACATCTTTGATATATCTACTACATTAGAGACATTCCAATTTGACAAGTCACAATCAAGTTCTCTACAACCACCAAACATACACCCCATACTAATGACGCCAGATACGTTCCATCTGGAAGGATCACAATATAAACATGGACAATCTACAAACATATAAGACATATCTGTGACCTTTGAAGTGTCCCACTCGTCGATTTTGATGTTACCTACATGTACATGCAGGTCTAATGGGAAAGAAAACAAATGAGACATGTCTGTAATCAACGATGTATCAATGAAATTTAGATCAGCATCAGGACCTTGACATTGTAGTTCTTCCTTTATCAAGAACCGTAGCTCGTCTTTTGACGCCGGTCGTACCCTTAGTGATTTAGTCTTAGATGTGATGTGTATAGGCATGTTATTTGTATTTTGTATATACTACTAGCTCTTGGATGTTACTCTTGTTCGATTAGTTGTTCGCGTTATAGGTTTGTGCAAGACTATGAAAATATATATACAAGCAATATAAAAAATCCAATCATACCGATAGCACCTAATGCTATACTCATGAAATCATCGTGCCCGTTCGGATCTACCTTTTCACTTATAACCTTAAAACTGACATGGTCGCCAACATTATGTGTTGCGTAAGTTACAAAATCTACGTTAACATCATAGGCGCTGTATGTTGTATTGTCGGGCTTTACAGCAAACAACCACTCTGTTCTTACTCGTGACCTACCCTCACCTGTTACAGCCTCTGACTTAGCAATTATAGTACCGGGCACATCAAGATGGTTTTCTACAAATACCTTCCAGCTATAAAACAAGCTAACACAACATCCAATGAAAACCACAAAAGCAACAAATACTTTCTTTATAAGACTGTTCGTGTTCATGAGTGATATACAACTTTATTATCTACAATGCGAAGGACAAAAGCATCTCCACCGAGCCAGTACTCTTCGACACCCCTTTCCAGTTCTTCTTCAAACTGACAATCTTCAAACGACAATTTAATTGCCTGGTTGATCTCTTCGTTCGTACCCGTAACCAATGTTGGGCCTCTAAAGATGTACTCGACGTCCTTTTTAGCGTGTTCATATACCTTGTCCAGCAATTCGGTGTTGTATTCCTTAACTTGTTGTCGCCAAATAAGGTCGTTGAGCATCGACTGTGTGACGAACCAGTATTTCATCTTGACAAGAAGATTGTCCGCATTAAAAAGTTCGTCGAGTTTTCGTTCAATAACACTTTCCATCGTCCAGGGTTCACACCAATTAAGTACCTCATTGATTTCTGGAATGAAGTTGTGTACCATCATGTCCTCAATCTCTTTGGCAAAATCGTTGTCGTTGAATTCAAAATACAACGCCTTGTCAAATCGTTTACGGCGTTCTAGGATGTATTCTTTATTCACTTTGTAATACTCACGTTGTTGTTCTTTGAATCTCTTTTCGAAATCAATATGCTCATGAACATCGTCGTAATTTGTTGAGTGCTCTTTATAAAACTTCTTAAAATTTGGGTTGCCGTCCTCTGTGATACAATCCCATTCCTTTTTGAATACTAATTCTGTCATTTTGGTTCGATTTTCAGTTCGTAAAACGGATACACGAGTTTAAGATACTTCAAATTAGACTTTGAAACGTCTGTATACACAGCCCGTACTTTGATGACGTAACTAGTACCGTCGTTATTCTTGCGCAATGTCTCGGCGTAGAATGTAGGATAAAACCACCCGTCAATCTTAGTATAGATCCATTGCACATTAAAGAATTTCATATAACGCAAACGGAAGCCGTCTTGGAAATACAACACCTCGTTTTCGTAGGCTATAGCCTCTTTAATGAAATCCGGGCAGTCATCTTTCCAGTCACCGTACGTATCGGAATTTGCCATGTACATCCGGTATGACACCGTTGGGTGCAAGATGTCAAAGTAGTAGTCTTGTGCCGAGAGGTTGAAAGCTGCACAAAGTAGGAGCAGTGTCAAAACAATTTTCTTCATTGCGGTTCATTTTTTGATTACAATGCAAAGATAGTAATTTATTTTGAACAAGACAAGTATTATACATCTTTTAACGTCACTTTTAACGTCAGTTAGACTGCCGTGAGGTATCTTAACGTTAGTAAATCAACGTCAGTTAGGTTGCCTAAAATTTGTATAGTCGGTTATAAGGTAATGTTTATAATTGTCCTTATACTCTACCCTAATATCATCACTGTTAGGGGACGTTTGATAAGCAATACGATATAACCGATATGTCTCATCAACAAGATCACTTAACGTTGTGCCGTCTTCAAATGCTCTTTCATCATAGATCATCTGTAATTCGTCTAACGTGATAATGACGTTGAAATGTTCTTCTACCATAATGCGTATGTCAACGTTTCTTAGGTGCTGGCTTAGGAGGCGCAGGTTTGTTAGGCACTATAGTTTTCTTCATAGGCGCTGCAGGTTTAGAAGGTGCTTGCTTAGTCACATAGATGACCTTAGGTTTTTTCTCTAACTCAACACTGAAATTTTTAATCTGTGCTTCCATCTTAGTCAACTTAGTGTCGACTTCTTTACTGTGCTTGTTGTCGTTATTAACAATAACTGTTGTAATGTTATTCAATTTATTAGCAATACACTTACAAGCGGGGTCGTGAATGATATGTTCGTTTTTATCTGTTTTGAACTTGACATATTTATGATTATCAAACTCAAATTTGAAAGTCGAACATTTAATGGTATCTGTTACCACAGCATTGGGGTCTGTACGGACTTGCGCATTACCGTTACTTATAAAAAAATAATAGACTAAACTACCGATGATAATAACTAAGGTACCGAATAATGCAAGTATCGGTCCTGTAAATTTTTCAAAAATGTTCAAAAATGTATCTTGAAGTTTCTCGTTATCCATATATTTATTTGTTCAAATGTTAGCCATTAGATGCCATCAACGCATACTCGTGACGACGACGAATAAAGTGACCGGGTTCTGATGCTCGTGCTGTCTTAATGGCCTGGAGCATTTTATCGCGGTCTTCTTTGTAAATCTTACCGTTCTTATCGAATCTTACTGTTTTAAGACGTTTCCAAAATGCCGATTTCTGAATGCCCTTCTCTCCGCAGTTGTAAACCAAACTTACAAAACCGTCGAAGAATCCTTGTGTGACTTTGAAATTATCGTCGATTTGGTTCAGTAGTCGTCGAGCGCTTGGAATATAGGTTTTATTCAAGTCTTCGATAAGTAGTCGTTCGGCATGTGCCTTTGTAATTCTCATCGGTGTTTTATCGCCAGGGAAAATCACATGACCGTAGCCGATAGTATAGTACTTTTCTCGTTTGCCGGTCTTTCTATTACAGTACTTATAAGCCAATAACTCACAGCCTTCATATTTCTTGATTATCTCGACGCATGCGCTGGAGATGTTATATGGCTTTTTAATACCGACAATATCCTCTACTGTTTCGTCGGCGCTCGCGATATACGTGTTCCTAAATTCTTTCAAGAACTCGTTGTACTCTTCTGAGACAACATCTAACGAATCGGCGGCTGCAGCGACGATCTCATTACGTCTTGCTTGTGCTACAATTACGTTATCGTATTTTTGAGTATCTTGTTTTGGATCGTCTTTAGAACAACCACAAAACGACAAGGTACATAGTACACAACCTAAAATAAAGTAGTTTTTTATACTGATCATAACTAAAATGCGTCACAAAGTTCTTCTAATGTAAATTCATTCATTGAGTAAAGTGTCCTAATAAACATACATGCACCGTGAAACATCATCCTTTTCTTCGGTATCTTAGAAAGATTCCAACTGAAGAGACGCGAAGTAAATAACCTAGCGTCAAAAAACATACAATTCATATTTTCCACATTGGATACATTCCAGTTCGACAGATCACAATTGAACTCTGTACAACCGGAGAACATCCCTTGCATGTTCGTAACGTTAGAGACATCCCATTTGTCGATTTTGATGTTTCGAATCTTTAGACCAACAAACAGTTCTTTCATGTCGGTAATCTCCGATGTATCAATATGGTTCAAGTCGGCATCGGGACCTTGTTGTTTCAACTCTATCTCTATGATAGCTCTGAGCACCGGTTTGATTGATGGTTTTATAGTTGGTGGCATATTACATATTACAAAAAATTCAAAATACAACCACCAACACTATCGGGACTGTCTACATTTACTCGTAAGCATCTGTTTATTTTCGACAGTTCGTTTATAAAGAAGTTAATCCAACAGTCATGTTTAGATGTCTGAACTAGCTCATCGAACGACGATACGGTATAGTCTACATCGCGAGGGAACGGGAAAGTTAGATGTGCACCACTTAGACCACTATCGGTGACTTTGTATTCGAAACACAGACCGCCAGTATTATTGGACTGTACAGTGACTTTCAACCATTCCGAAGAACCAGTGTCGCGAGACGAAAATACTACCGTACACGAATCGATATGAATAGTACAAAAATCCAAACTGAACACCTTCTTATCGATAGCAATCAGATCATCTTTATTAGCAAACAACGTATCGAAATAAGGCTTCATTTCTCGTACGTAGTCTTCAAACGTACAGAAATCGTGGCGAGCCTTATCGTACATCCTTTGTTTCTCGGCCTCGATAGCCGACTTGATATTCTCAATCTTGTTCTTCAGTTGTTCTGAAAACATGTTCGTCTAATTTATCAAGGTGATTTAATGCATCATTATATAGTTCACTAAAAGAACCCCAATGGATTAAAATAGTTCTTTCGGCACCTTCTACACAATCAATTTGATCATAGTAGTTTATTGTCCGTAAAAGTTCGTCATACTTGCGTTCCAGTGCTCTGATGCTGTCCTCTGTGAAAGATTGTTGCTTTTTCCTTTCGTCATTCAGTAGACCACTTTCTTCAAATTCGTCTATAGTATCAAGATACAACGACTTGACGATACCGAGCATCGACTTTGTCTCCCTTTCCAACCAATTAAGTGCTCCTTGTTCCATATACTTGTTCTTTTATTTCTTTAAGTGTCATACAAAATCCCAATTAGACAAATCCCACACTTTATCAGGGTCAGGAATGTCCCAGTCGGACAAATCGTATACGACATTACTATGGGGATCCATAAACGGGCTGAAATAAGTGTTCTTATTTTCTACAACCGGTGTCGGTTCGACATACGGCATTGTTTTGCTAGTGATATGAATTGCCATTTTGTTTTTTACGTTAGTTGTATCAGCAGTCACTAAGACGTTCTAAAATTCTTTCGTAGTCTGTTTTATCTTTTAGACCGGACACATCCCAACCTTTGATTGTGTCTGCATCGAAACAGTAGTTTTCTTCACCAAACATGCCTTTCATTTTTTCTACTTTGCTCGTGTCCCAACTAGACAAATTAGAATCAAATAGTCCACACTCATCGAACATATAAGACATATTCTTCACATTGGACACGTTCCAGTCGTACAAATCAGCGCTAAACTCAACCTCTTGGAACATACCTTCCATGTTCGTAACGTTGCTAACGTCCCAGCGGTCGATCAACAGATAGAAACCTTGGAAATCGTCAAACTCGATGTCAAGATCCTCGTACGAAAGTGCTTCGTGGAACACATAAGACATGTCTGTGATCTTAGACACATCGATAAAGTTAAGATCGATAGTTACAAGACCTTCTTGTTCATACAACTCATACTCGTCATCAAACGACTCGTCGTCCTCATCGTTCTCTTCAAAGTCATTGTATCTTTCGTACGCCTCATCGAGTTGACGTTGCGTTTCGTCTTTGATGATTTGGATGAGTTCTTCCTTCGTTTGAGGTTGATACTTAAATTTCATTGTCTGTATTGCTTTAGGTGTTATTGATTTGTTTCTATGTTTATATTATAGCACAGTTTACGAACAAAATCAACGTAGACAGTACAAGATCAGTACGATCTACAAACAAGACTATACAAGACACTACTCTATAATTCACAAGACTTCACAAGACTATACAAGATCATTCACTGTACAGTTTAAGACCTTGACGTTGAATTGTTCGCTGCCATTTCTTTTGTGCATATTGCCATATCAACTTAACATCTCGAACAGTAATACCTTCTACTTCGGCAATATCTTCTTTACTCATCTCACCCGGATAGTCGATACCGTACATCATCGATACCACACGACGCTCCCTAGGATTTAGAACGTCTAACAGTGTCTTAATGGTCTTTTTAACATGATCGTTATGTTCTTCCAATTCCATGTCGCTCATTTCGTCGACCAGTCCCGGATCATAAAAGATGTTGTCGTTAAAATTATCGTCGGTATACGGATTAGTATCGTCTAAGTTATAAAAACGAGTATCGGGCTTCTTTGAATTAGGGACTTTTACTATATTAACATAATTTGTGATCTCGTTGGTCACCCATGTTCGACACCAGATAAATCCTAATGACGAAAACAACGCTTTCTTGATGTTTTTTTCTGTCCAGTCTATAAAGTCTTCTTTACTGTCGAAACCTCTTTTCGGAATCTTCTTTACCACCTTATCTTCTTGTGTACCGTAAGTATGGTTGGACTTTACAAGTTCTGCGGCTTCGTCGTACGTAAATTTGTCGAGTGTAGAATTTTTAATGTCGTCGATGATAGCATTTCTAAGCTGTGCTTTCGAGCCGTCGAACTTTTTGTACGCTTCCAGTAGCCCTAAATTACCGGCTTGAATCAAGTCTTCGAACGGTACACCCAAGCCCCTATATCGTTTCGCACAGTTGATAACCGTTTTTAGATTGTTCTTTACAAAAATATCACGATTCTCCGGTAACGCTTCTAGTTCGTTAGAGGTGTTTATAGGACACAGAATGTATTCTTTACTAACACTATTGAAATACGCATCGATAGAATTCTCGAACGGATCGGTAGAGATGTATTTAGACGCCAGTTTAGAACGCACATCGAGCTGTAGTTCCGGAATCGTCTCGTCGGTTAACTTGTAGTCTGGATCGTCAGCGACATTCTGCCTGTAGTATTTAATATAAAAGTCCAGAATGTCGTTCTCTTTACATTCAGCAATATAACGAATATCGTTGATAATTATATCATTTAGAATATCGATTTGGTCGTTATCGTATATAAGTCGTAGATCTTCAATCTGTTCTTTTGTTCTTTTACTTATTCTTTTTAACGGCATATTTTATATTTATTGTATATATTTTGTATATAGTAATCATAATGTAATAAATCACACTATTTTATATGTTTGTAAAAACAAAACAGTCTCTTACGACTCTAAGGCCCGTAGGAGACTGTTTAACTGTTGTGCTTGAACACCTAATCCCATCGATTTGTATCGTTCTATCTTATAACGTAGCTGTGTGGGACTGAGCGTAGGTTCCGACATCGGATTTACTTTCGTTTTCGTGTGCATATTCTTATATATTTAATTTGTTTGTCATGTATAAGAATAGCCAGAAAATGTAACCAAATCAGCGTTTCGGTGTCACTTAGACTGATATTTTACTCATTGATTACCAATTTGTTATGTCAACTTTACGTTCACGGTGTACAAACGCATTGTAAGTGTTCTCGATCAGCGACGCTACTGTCATGGGACCTACGCCACCTGGTACCGGAGTTTTCGACTCTACACATGTCGTAAATTTGTCTCGTACGTCACCGTACAGTTTACCGCTTTCCGACCGATGAATACCGACGTCGATCAACACTTTATTATATAACGGCATATTTATTACGTCTTCATCACCGGTAGCCGACACCAGAATGTCTGCGGTTTGTACCAGTTCCTTCGTAAGCCCGCTAGTGAAGTCCGACTTAGAATGCAGTACAGTAACATTCGCATTGTACGGTACTTGTGATAGTAATATGCTTAGGGGACGACCGACGATATTGGAACGACCCAACACAACCACGTTTTTACCTTCTGTTTCGATATTGTATTCGTTTATAAGAGAAACTATACCCGCTACCGTTGCCGGTACGTGGTGGAACTGTGCAGAATTCTGTGTCAGCATGCCCATATTGTACACACCGAAACCGTCGACATCTTTAATAGGATCAATCAAGTCAACAACATAATTAGTAAGCGTTGGGTCGGGCAAGGGTAGTTGTACAATAATACCGTCTGTACTGTCGTCTATATTGTACTGTTTGATGTAGTCGGTCAAGTTCTTTAACCAATCGACATCTTCAACAATCTTAACATGTTCCGCCAGCATACCGGCGCGCTCACAAGCCCTTACCTTATTGCGAACATATACTTCCGACGCCGGATCTGAACCGACTGTTAAAATAACCAGTTTAGGTTGTCTTTCACACTCTGACTCGGCTAATTCAATTCGAATGTTGCTGATGATTTTGTTACTTAACAATTTACCGTCTAAATTTACCATATCATTCACTTTTTGTTTCGTTCCACAACTTAATCATCGTTTTGCAAGCGACGACATCCATTTCACGTTCACCGATATAATAGATTTTATCTACATTATCGTAGTGACGTTCTTTGAGAGGGTTAATGAACTTAGCGTTATGATTGAGATTCACAATAGTAACGCCCTTATGAAGATCCCAAATGTTGATGTGGTTATAGTCCATGCAGTCGCTAATGATAACATCAGCTTTACCTGCGATATGTGCCGCCATCGGATTATCTGGACTTACTACATAGATATTATCTTTATAATAAAGATTCTTCAATAACGACTGTGCGTCGACAGACAGTTCTGACAACACCAAAATTTGATTGATACGATGAAAAGACAACACCGTAGCGATAATCACTAAGTCGGATTTTGTGACGGTTGCATAATCTGTAAACTCTCCACCTCGTATAGTGATGAAATCGTACTCGAGATGAAAAAGATTTTCGGAGAAATCACAATCGTCCCAAGCTGATGTTTTAGTAATCTTGATGTTATAAACATCTTCCAACTCTTTTAGAATATCTTCCCACCCAGAAACGCCGCCTTCGTACAAGCTAATTTCTTCCTTATCAGTTTTCTTAGTTTCAGCAAAAGTGATCTCGAAAAGCTCGTCGGTATCTGAGAGATATGGATTGTACACATTGTACGTCTTCTTGAAAGTATCGTTATAAAGTTCAAAATTAACAGATACATCATCGATAGACGGAGCTGCTTCTTTAATAAATTGCAACAACGCTGTTTTTACATCACTGATAGTTTTTACTTCGATGTTAATGTTTCTGTTTGTCCTATAAAACTTCGATTTAATATGAAACGGGAACGACAACACTGCGATGTCACGATAGATTTCATTGATAAGGTCTTCGAAATTTTCTGTCATAGTTTTTATATATAAAAAAGTTCAACATTTACACATCTTATTATAGTACGCTTTACAGACTAAATCAGTTATGTTCACTTTGTGAACAATTTGATGCAAAGCATCAAGATGGTACACACAACGTGTCCCGCACAGTGTTACGGCACACACAACGTGCCCCACACGGTGTTACTTTAATGGGCTATTTTGTTAGCGATTCGCAGGTTTATGTTTTGTATACTGACATGTATAAACTTAGAATCGATTCTTTGGTAACAGCGTAGTGGAACGCTGTGTGTTCCATACCATATTTGTCCTGTATCGCGTCCAAATGTAGTGACCTTGGTACTCCAAGCCTTAACAAAAAACAGCGCGATACAGGGCAAATTTTTAGATGTTATTATTTTAGTCGACGTATTAAGACTCACAAGACGAGCATACCGTTACCTGTGACGAGTTCTCTTTCGATACAGAAACGCTGCGTTGATAATATAACGATTTAATACCAGATTGCCAGGCGTAGATTATCAGTGCGTTTACTTCTTTTACCGGTAGCGATGGTGGAATGCACAAGTTCAACGACTGTGCCTGGTCGACATATTTCTGCCGTATACCGGCTTGTGTGACTAAATCGTGCTGGCTTATTTCTCTAAATGTCTTAAATACCGCTTTTTCGTCGTCTGAAAGAAAGTCGAGATGTTGTACCGAACCTTGGTGTTCCATGATAGATCGCCATACTTCGTCTGTATCGCGGTCTTTTTCTTTTAATAGACGTTGGAGATATTTATTCCGACGCATAAAGTTACCCTTGGCGAGACCTACTTTATAGTAATTACTCATATACGGTTCAATGCCGGGCGATACCTGTCCTAAAATAGCACTGCTCGACGTCGTTGGTGCAATAGCCATGGTAGTGGTGTTTCTGTATTTAATACCGTTATATAAAGAACCGTCGGGCATTTTCTCGTCGAAAATCGGAGCGGGACCGAGTAGTTCGGCTAATTCCTTCGACGCTTTCTTGGTACCTTCGGAAATACGACGGAATATCTTATTTGTCAACAAATTCGCCTGTAACGACTCGAACGCTATCATATTACTTTGTAGATACGAATGCCAACCCATTACACCGATACCGATAGCGCGATGACGAATAGCGAAATTACGTGCCGCCGCCATATAAGGATCGTCTTTTGTTTTGTCTATATATTCCGATATGATACCGTCTAAGAAATAAGTTGCCAATTCCGGTAGCTCGGGACATTCTTTTATCCACTCGTCGTACAGTGCGAGGTTGATAGAACAAAGACAACAAATAAACGTTTCGTTTTCGTTATCGGGTAAGGCGATTTCTGCGCATAGGTTGCTATGACGAATTGCTGAATTTGTCGCTTTATATATATCCGGTTTATTATTGTTCACATTATCGGAAAAGAATATATAAGGAAGACCCGTTTGTTGTCTCGATTTTAATACCTTCGCCCATATACTTCGTTTATCTCTATCGCCGTCGATCATTTCCTGCATCCAGTAGTCGGGAACGCAAACGGCATGGAACAGGGTCTGAATATCATGCCCGATACTTCTAATACGAATAAACTCGTCGATGTCGGGGTGGTCGATAGGTAGGTACGCTGCGAAACTTCCGCGACGTGTATTACCGCACACTAATGTTTTTCCTTTATAACGTACTAATATACGACCTTCTGGAACAATACAACAATATACCATACCATTATATGGATTTGAATGCTTTTGTATATACTTACTCGATACCGTATTGCGCTTTACATTGTAAACTAAATTATAATAAGAGTCTTGTTTATATAACTCAGTAGAAAATCCTTGTTTAATAAAAGCAACATTGATTTTTTCTACAAGTTCATTCGGTATACGTGTTACAGACGCTACCAGTAGGTTTTCATCGTCCGGAAGTTGTAAAATGTCATATATAAAAGCATTATAACCGTCACCTAACGATTCTAATTCTCGTGCAATGTTCAAGTAAGCGTCTTTTAGACCTAAATGTCTTGTCGGAACAAGGTGAAAATCCCAATTATCACCGATGTCTAAATCTTCCGCCTTACATTCTTTGAATCCGCTGCCGTCATCGGTAAACATCATTCTATGATTCGGTGTCACTGTAATTTCAAAAGAATCGTTTACGTCTTTGAATGTAATTACATCGCCGTTATATTCTTTTTTTGTTAATTCATAACCACCGACAGTAGTATATATTAGTTCATTATCTTTTGTTATTTGACCAATCTTGTCCTTAGTAGGGTCAACGTCTCTGAAATCTTTGAAGCCTTTGTCGGTAAGTACCTCTGTACCTTCTACATAACAAGATCCCTGACTCACAACCTGCATCATAGTGTCCCACATGCGCATAAAAGATACAGCACCGGACGATTCGCCGTTGTTTGTGATAGCTGCACCGCGACCTCGTAAGTCACCGAAATAGCCCGATGTACCGGCACCTTGTTTAGTGTGCATCGCAGTTTCTCCGTGTTTCGCTATAATACTTTTCATATTATCGTCGACATGCAGACCCATACACGATATAGGTAGTCCTCTGTCTGTCCCGGCATTGGCCCATACAGGAGACGACAACGACATCCAACCTTTACGAATGATATATTTGAATTTGTCTTTTATAAAGGGATCTTTTACATCGCCGAGATAACGAGCTGTCGACGAACAGATACGTTCCAACGCGTCTTCTAATTCTTCACCTTCTAAAAAGTAACCCCGTTTAAGGATTGTTTCCGACTCTTCGTTCAACCACCAAGGTCGTTCTATATTTTCTTGTTTCATATATTGTTTTGTTGTTATTTTAGTCTTATTTTTGTTGAATTTCGATGACTTATACTTTTCATAACCTACAGTACAATCCTAGAATCGTCATAAACAGCGTTTATTTGGTCCGTATCGCGTCCAAATTAGTTGACCTTAGTAGTACTAAGGCTAAAGAAAAATAACGCGATACAGGCGAGATTTTCCACAGTTTCATAAGTAGACTATAAAGACACTGTTTTAGTAGTCTACCAGCGTCTACAAAACAGTGTCTTATATGTTATATAATAAATCACTCAAAACTGTCGATTGCAGTATTGTTGTCGAGGACAAATTCCGCACCGCAATTGAACATACTTAATGCCAGTTCTCTGAATACTGTTAATATCGCGGGGCCGTTTTCGGAATGATATATATCGTCTTCTAAATTATAGTCTTTTATAATAGCATCGACGACAGCGGAGAAGCCTTTATTGAACTCCAGCGTATATTTCTTTTCCAGTTCCAGTCCGCCGGCGTCTAAGAATTCTTCTATATCCATCGATTAAAAGTGCTTTACACGGTTCTTAATATCGTCCCAACGACCTTTCGAAGTACCGTGAGAGAACTCTCCCAAGTACCCGCATGTTCTATAGATGATATTTAACAATTCCGGATTCGTATTACCGCAATTAGGACATTCGAAATGATTGTGATCGCCCATCTTCATTTCACCTTCGTAGCCGCACGCATAGCATGTACTACACCCGGTCGTATTGATCTCGCAATACATTATTTTATCGTATATATGACGAAGTACTTCGATGACAGCCTCGGGGTTGTTCTTGATGTCGGGCATTTCGATATACGAGATAGCACCGTTATGAGAATAACGTTGGAATTCTGCTTCGAAATCAATTTTAGAGAAACCGTCGATTTCTGTTTCTACCGGTATATGGTAAGAATTCGTGATATAGTCTCTGTCGTTTACATGCTCTATAACATCAAATTTCTTACATGCACGGGCAAACTTTGTCGTCAACGACTCGGCAGGGGTACCGTACAGTCCTAACGAGATACCTAATTTCTGTTTTTGTTCTGTTACAATATCGAAAAGTTTTTTTATAATAGCAAGACCTAGTTCGTGACCTTGTTCTGTATTATAACGAACACCGAATCGTTCTACCGCCTCGGCGATACCCATGTAACCCACAGAAACACTACATTTAAGGTTATCGATACATTGTTTGATTGTTCCTTCCGCGGCACGACCGTAGACACCGTATTTCCATAAGATAGGTGCTATATCGATTTGTGAATTGGCAATACTGTCGTGGATCTTCTTTTGTTGTTCGCAGATGTATACCACCAGGTATTCTAACTTTTCATAAAAGTCGTCGACGTTATCGGAAGAAAGTGCTATATAAGGAAGATTGATAGAAATAACACCGGTGTTCATACGACCGTAGATCTGGTACTGTCCGTCTTTGTTCTTCCACGGCGACAAGAACGAGCGACAGCCCATAGGGGGAATAACACAACCTTCTTTGTATTCCTTTGCTTTCTTCTCACTCATATAGTCCGGAACCATTCGCTTACATGTACACTGTGCTGCGAGATAGGTTGTCTTGAAATCTTCTGACTTCGGATCCAAATTGGACTCGGTGAGGACATATACTATCTTAGGGAAAGTAGGATTGATAACGTGTCCAGACGGCGATTTCATTCCTTTAATACGTTGTCTAAACAGTTCTTCGATGAGTAGTACGGTCTCTTGTTTGTACTCGGGATCCTCGTCGGCATAACAGAATATAGTTATAAAGGGCGACTGGCCGTTTGTAGTAGACATCGTATTTAGCTGATAGTTAATAGTTTGGATAGACTCTTCTATCTCTTCTGTCAACATTTTGTCGTGCAACGCAGCAAGAGTAGTCTCGTCTAAATTTAGGTCGCGTAGTCTTTTATATATTCTATCGGAAGAAATCTTTACGAACGGTGCAAGATGTGTCATGGTAAAAGTGATACCGCCGTACTGACTCGAACCGACGGCTGCGACGACTTGTGTGGCGATATTGGCGGCTGTTCTGAGGGAATGAGGCTTCTCGATCATCTTACCGTTCATTACAGTACCGTGCTGCAATACGTCTTCTAAATTAACGAGTCCACAATTCGACATCGCCGGTTGCAATCGATAGTCACAGTCGTGAACGTGAATGATACCTTTGTCGTGCAAGTCCATTAGTTGGGCCGGCATTACATGTTCGCGATACATCTTCTTTGACAATTCACCGGCGATCAAGTCCCGGATAACGTGCATTTGCTTGGCGTCCTTGTTCGAATTTTCTGTACTCGTATCGTTTAAGACGCCGTTGATCAATTCAAAGATTCTATTATAATACGAATTATTGATTTTGCTGTCTCGTATCTTGGTTCTATTGTCGGCGTATTCCTTATATAACTTGGCTTGTTTACGATGGTTCTTTCGAAGTACCTTTACGATGATGTCTTGGAGATCTTCGATGGGCACTTGTGCGTCCGTACCGTATTTCTGTACTAATACGTCTAATATAGCGTCGATAACCTCGTTTGTACCGTCTACGACACCGGCTTTTTCTATAGCAAACTTAATTTTATTAACGTCGAAATCCTGTGTTCGACCGTCTCGCTTAATAACTTCCATATATTCTAATTCTTTTTTGTATGTTCTTTGTTGGTAGATTGTGATTGTCTCGCTACGCTTGTGTTTATCACTGCAAGTCGTGTGATTGTCAGACTTTGTCTGTGGTTATCACGACAAGCCGTGTATATCTATAATCATATAACTTTCTTTCAAAAAGATCAACAAAATCACTCTATAAATGCAACCAGAATACACATGCAGACTAACACATTGTATGTCAGTTAATTAAGATTTTTTATCGTAAAAACACCGAAATTTTATTGTTTCAGAAGATTATATCGGCAATTTTTATATACATATACAAAACAACAAAACCAAATATATAGTCAAATATATAAAAAAATAAATCACATTCTCCCGAACATGATTTATTCCCATATTTAGACTATATAAATAACAAATATATAACCCAAATATGATTTCCACATTAAATAACCCCGACACGAAATCTGTTATGAATGCGAATTCCGTATTAGAGTCGTATAAAAATAACAATTCAAATATGAATGCGAATTCCGCGCTAGAGTTGTATAAAAATAACACAAATACGCTGGTTGACACCCTAAGTTTCTTTAATATGTGTTCGTCAACCGATAAAAATAGTGCTAGTTCTAGCAATAACAGTCAATTTAGTCATGTCGACTTTGCAAAATGTAATGTATATGAACGTGAGGCCTGGATCAATTTCTTGAATAAAACCCTGGCTACACTCGTTATCCATCGTGTAAATCAACACAACGGCGACTTAATCGCCCTTGGCGGTGTGTTCAAGTACATGATGAACAACAGCTCGGCGGGTATCGACAAGAAATTGCGTAAAGTTGTGTATTCTACGTCGCAGAATTTGCGACCTGTAAAGGCAGAGGCGTACAATACATGGAACGGTCTGCAGATTTTCGACCTCGACATCAAAGATTTCGACATTGCAAAGCGACTGAAACAGATTCTTTTTGATAAACTGAATAAATACACTTGGTTCTTGGGTGTATCGACTTCTTCGTCCGGCGCGGGTCTCCACATCTGGACTAAAATCGACGTAGGCAGCGACTACACTGTCTCAAAAGAACCTGAATTTATTTGCAATTATCGTCATAAGTATTCGTTTATCTATTTGGTACTCAGAGAGTTCGCTACCGAACTGGGGTATACTGAAGATGATATTCTGAAATATATGGACATGGCGATGTGCAAGCCTCAACAAGGTATTTTCTTAGCGCACGACGAGGATATTCTCTTGTCTACCAACTTTGTGGACGTACCATTGCCTTATAATGTAGCAGCGGCGTTGAACGACAAGTACCTGGCTTGTTGGTTGAACGATCCTGTACTTGAAGAGGTATTTAAGAAACACGAATGGTTCAGCAAGGACAACACGGTCGACGACATCAGTATCGAAAATGTAGTATTTGATGCAGATGTAGACTGTCCTGTTATCGTAAATAACAAACGTCACTATAAACACGCACAACGTTGGCAGCTGGCCAATACCCTTACCGCATTGTACGGTGCACAAAAGGCGCTTGTTATGATGATGTCCCTGTGTCCTCAAACACCGAAGGGAGAACTCGCCGGTGACGTGAAGACGGCTGCAACACACAACAAGCCGGTATCGAAATGGGCGATCAAGGAGCTGAACAACCAATTCGGTCTTGAAATTCGTTATAACGATACTACCTCTGACGAGACACTGGCGGAATTGGCCGAAAAGATCAATAATGCGGATGCCGTTACCGACCCTACTCGCATCGTTACGGACAATATGGCAGACAATAAAGTAGAACTCCGCCTGAGTGCTACCGAATACTTGTCCGACATTAAAGACGATATTATAAAGAACCTCGGTAAGATCACACTTATCGAGGCCGGTGCCGGTTACGGTAAGACGGAAATGGTAAAACGAATGGGCGGTCGCGTCCTGATGGTGCTGCCCTTTACATCCACAATCAAGTCCAAGATTGAGGCCGACCCCGTATTGTCCGAAGAATGGCTGTACTATTACGGTTCTAAGAAACCGAGTTTCGACGATTTCCTCGATACCCGTAAGTCGATGGTGATGACACCCGATAAATTTGCTAATGTCAGCAACAATATCATCGAATACAGTAACTTCGACTATATCGTACTCGACGAAAGTCACTTGTTGTTCACTTCGTCGTACCGTCCGGTGATGGCGACGTGTCTCGAAAAGCTCACTATGTCGCAGATCCCAGTCATAATAATGACTGGCACACCGACCGGCGAGATGACATTCCTTCAAGGTATTAAACATATTCGTGTACAAAAGGAGGATAACCGTATTAAGAAATTCGATACAACGGTTTGCTATTCTAAGAGCGAACAGGTGATTGAAATCACCAAAGCCATTGCAGAAGATATTAAAGCAGGTCGTAAGATCTTGTTCCCGACGAACAAAGGAGAGACCCATGTGGCTATTATCACGTCGTTGGTACAGCAGTGTCTGGAAGCCGACGGATTCGGTCGTAAATTGAATATGTTCTATTATAAGAAATCTAACTACGGTGAAGAGTCGATGGACGACATCAACTTCTCACAAACCGTAGGTGATAACGACATTATTTTCTGTACCAATTACCTCTCTGTCGGTGTCGACATCAAGGACAAAGGGCAATTCTCTGTTTACTTCGACGAAATGTGGATTGCACAGGACATCGAACAGTTTGCTAACCGCCTGAGAGGCAACGACTTGTATGTTAAACTGTTCCTACCCGGACACGATGCGGACGGTTTTGCTATCGACTATAATAAAGTACAAAAACTCAAACTGGACGCCGACAGAGAAGATGTGCTGTTCGCTCGTGACATTATTCAAGCGTGCAATGAAATGATCAAGCGCAACGGTGAAGAATATCGTTTTAATCCTATTATCCGTAATTTGGTAGCTGCCAACAACTTTATCAAATACAACGAACAGGAATCGCTTTATTATATCAACATCACCGGTTATAAGCTCAATATCTTCGAAGAACGTTATTCTGTATATGCTAAACAGTACCCTGTACTGGCGTCGAATATGCGTTATTTCGGCTATGAAGTGAATATTACTTATAATAACAACCAAATGACCGAAGACAAGGTCGACCAGCTCAACGAATTTATCGCCGGTGTTCGTTCCGAAATGCGTCTGGCTGTGACATCTGAGACATTTACCCTCCTCGATCACATGACGGAAGATAATATCGAATACTATTTTGCGACGAAGAAGGGTGATTTGGACATCTTCAAACTTAAAAAGTACGATAAAGAACGGGAACAACTCGGTCTATATAACAACAGACTGGACATCATCGACCGTAACGGTGAAATCTTAAAAGAGCTTTATAAAGAGTATTCCATCGATACTATTAAAGACATTTATAAACACAGCTGCGGCAAGAACGGACTTATCAACTTTACTAAACTAAATAGAATCGTTAAACTGGTTCGTATCGAAGCGGCCCGTAAGAGCAATAAACTCGATGTACCGGTATGGCAAACCTACAATGCAATTAAAGGCTTTATTAAAGAAAATGAAGGTATCGAATTGAGCCGCGACGAGTTCAAGAAGAAACTGGACCAGTTCTCATGCGACTATGCCAATAGCATTAAAGGTATCGCCGTGGCCGATAAGAAGTTCCTTAAAAAGATTAGAGAGTATGTAAAGGAAATGTTTATGGTGATCTGTGAAATCAAGAAAGGTAGCAATAAAACAGTGACACTCAGCCAGTTAGAACTTGAATGGCATTCGAAACATCTTGTAAAAGACACCTACGCGGGTACCGACGTAACGAAAGACTTCTTCTTAGATAGCGTGATCGGAGAACTTATTAACTTAGAAAACGACAATAAAGAGGACAAAATCGCCGAAATCGAAGGTACACTGGGTTATCATGTGCCGGCAGAAAAAGTAGCCGATGTCCCCGATACTGTACTGACTACTATTGTTCCTACTACGTACGCCATCGACAAGCTTAAAGCCGCCGATAATAGTATCGAACGATTGAAAACAAAAGAAACTATCGACTTCGAAAAGAACTATACTATATATAAGAACATCAAAAAGTATACGGCACTGTCGGTAGCAGATACCCATGATACAGAAAACGAACCCAGTTTGTTTGCATCTGTCGCGGCTATTTGATACTCTGGTATAGTCTAATTGTAGTCTACTACGTTATTATTTTGTATATATAAGAACCATCTAAAAACTTGCCCTGTAACGCACGATTTTTCTTGGACCTTAGTATTACCAAGGTCAGTACATTTGAGTGCATTAGAGAGGCTAAAAAGTGCCTTTACGTGGACGTCACAGTTTAGCATACCAGTACGCAAAACAGAAACCGACAAAATCAGTCTAAAATAGCACTGAAATAGTCGTTTATTTGGCTGATTTTATTCATAAAATACACTATATATGTATATGAATAAACTAAAACAGAAATGAAAGACAAACGAATACTTATTTGTAACGTATTATTGCCCGGAAATGTTGCGATGAGAGACGGTTCGCCTGTTGTATATATAGATAACAATTATAACGGTAATGAAGAACTGTTGTTCGAAAAACAGTTTATTGAACTATTAAAGGACAATAATATATTTTCGGCACAAAATTACACCGGATCTAAATTAGTTATTACGGTATGTTCTCTGGAGCAGGTTATAGAGAAGACTGTATTAAACGTACAAGATATTTATACAGTCTCTAAATTATATCAGATTGGTGTGAATCCTAATTTAGACTATGTCGATCAAGTAGTTAAATGGTTGTATAACAAGGTATATCCTAGTCTGGAATATAGTTTTGGCTCTTATAAAGAATGTTTGGAATATCTATATAAGGAACTTTCGCACAAAGTAGAACAACAGACGATAGACAACTACATCTTAAAGCAGCTAACGTCGCAGTATAATTTAACATATCAAAACGCTAAAGATCTATTTAATTAGAATGCAAAGTAAAATAGAATTGATTCGCAAGCAGGCTATAGATATTTCTAAACCTGAGATTTATATACTAAAACATCTTATGTCTAATTGCAAGTTCCACAACGACGTCATATCTACGGGAAGTACGCTTGTAAATTTCAGTACAGACGATAACGGCAAACTGGTTGTGAACGACGATGCCGCCGATCTAAGTATCAACGGCCTGGTATATAAACTGGAAGCTAAGAAAGACGATTATAATAGTCATTTCGACAGTCTTTGTATATTCAAAAGACATAATACATATACTAACGATTGGGGATTTTTCTTATATAGTACAAAAACGAGACAAACGAGCGACGATTTCTACGTCGACGATACCTTGTACAATATCCCTATCAAACTAAAGAAGATGTTGTACGCCCGCCGATACTGCCGTATTTGTGCCGACTCTATACGTCGATATAATGATCTGAACAAATGCCGACAGCAAACAAACTAGTAATACAACAACACGATCCGGTCGATATAGCACCTATAGTTGACAAATTAGACGAATTGGTAAATAAATTAGGCGACATTGTACGCTCTATCGACACAAAAGGACAAAGTTCGACTGATTCTTCTGATAAAAGCAGTACAACAACGTCCGACACAAGTTCAGAAGAAATCGTACAGGCTATTAAATCTTTAAATCCGAATATAGATAAGCCCCTGCAGGTCGCAGCTACTATATTTACGAATTTAGCGGACAAAGATCGACTGAACGACGAAAAGTATTACAGAGACGTCGCTAACAAGGCGGTTAGATTAGGGAAAATCCTCGTCGACGTTTTTAATAGTCGGAAATAGTCTAGTCTACACACACTACTACAGTCTTCATAAGCACAATTTAGTCGATAGGCTTTAATAGTCATCTATATATAACTACTTCAAATTTAACAGTCTTATACAGTCTGTTCAAGAATATACAAGTAAGTATCAAAATTTTTAACAAATCTATAATAAAAACAAAAATGAAAAGTTTAGTTATCGCAGCCATTGCTATGGTAATGGCATCATCATTCGTGGCATGCAACGGCACCGCGAAGAAAACTACTGACGTTGATTCTATTGACACTGTACAAGTCGACAGTCTCGACAGTGTACAATGTGATACCGTACTTTGTGACTCTGTAGTTCAGTAAATATGAATTATAGACTAACGTTAGTCGTGGATGGAAACTGGCTCTTGATGAGTCGTGTTTCCGTCTTACGATCGAAGTACAAAAACGATCAAAACCGAGTCTTTGCAGAGTTACCGCAGTTGCTGACGAATTCGATACGTCAAATGGTGAATACATTCGAATTTACAGAATGTATCTTAGTCTGTGACGGTGGTAGCTGGCGAAAGAAATTACCGAAGCCTAATTATCTATCTGAGGAGGTTTACAAATCGAACAGAGTACATACCGATGAATTTGACTGGTCGAAGTTATATAAAGTATATGACAAATGGCAAGACCAGATGTCCAGGTATATTCCGACGTACAAAGAATACGGTATAGAAGGTGACGACTGGTGTTGGTTTTGGTCGACAAAATTGAACGAGAAGGGTAACAACTGTATGATATGGAGTACCGACAAGGACTTAACACAACTTGTTCGGTCTACAAAGGACTCATTTACAGTATGTTACAACGGAAAGAACATCATCGTGGACGGAACGTACAAGTACGATGAGATGGATTTCTTCTTTTCGAGTGCAGAAGATACGTTTAATATCTACAACAGCCTGTTCGGTGTAGCGGGGGAGAAACGAATCAATCCGTACGAGGTAGTCGTCGATAAGATACTTCACGGTGATGTATCGGATAATATATTACCTATTCTTGTTCGACGGAAGAAAGACCGGAACTATAAGATCTCTAAGGGGGACATGGTCTTGGACATAGACGTCTTTAACCCAGACGACTATACTAATTACATTAAACGGATGTACGACAAATATAGTACTAATGTAGTCGGTAGTGTCGACGATGCCTTAGAGCATTATAAGTACAATCGTCGTCTTGTTTATCTCGACAGACGAAACTATCCGGAGAATATCTTAAGAGTGCTTGACGATTACGACTTGCCGGACACTTTCACAGAATCCCTGGACGGTACGTTAAGAGACAGACTAGAGAATGCAATGAACGATGTTATAGGTACGAGAAATAATATAGATCAACTCACGAGCTTCTTGTAGGCTTGTGAGTTGATTTTTGATTTTTAGATATATAACAAGTTTTATTACTGTATGGACCTACAAAATTTCGTGACAGAACGGCTTAAAATAACATCTAATAGCAAGTCAGCTACACGAACAGCTGAAACAAAAGACGAACTTAGATCTATTATAGAACAAGAACTAAAACGTCAGGGTCCAGATGCCGATTTGAACTGCATCGATACGTCGAATATAACAGACATGTCTGCGTTATTTGAGGATCTCGATATAAGAAATATCCAAGTTGACAAGTGGGACACATCTAATGTTACAGATATGGCATCGATGTTTTATGGTTGTGAGGAATTTACAGGACAAACTGCGTTATCTAAATGGGACACTTCAAAAGTAACCAAGATGAACTCAATGTTCGACAGTTGTAAGAACTTTAATGGTGAGTTATCTGGTTGGGACGTCTCTAATGTGACTAATATGGCTTATATGTTTTTAGATTGTGACATTTTTGAAGGTAATAGTTTAGGTAAGTGGGACGTTTCTAACGTTAAAAATATGTTAGGTATGTTCGATGGTTGTGAAAATCTTGTCGGTGACGGATTAGGAAATTGGAACGTATCTAATGTGACTAATATGGAGAATATGTTCAACGTATGTGAAAATCTCGATACAGATCTTTCAAAATGGGACGTCTCTAATGTTAGAAACATATCATCGATGTTCTATAATTGTAGAAAACTTAGATGTAATTTATCACACTGGGACTTATCTAAAATAAATCCGAATAATAAAAAGAAAGTGTTCTATGGTTGTGATAATCAACCGCAACGATTTAGAGCGAAAACAAAATAACACTATATTATGTCATTTTCACATTTCATAAATGAACGATTAAAGATTACGTCTAATACTAAATCAATAACAAAAACGCCTACTACAAAAGAGGAGCTTATAGATATAATAAAAGACGAAATAGAACGTCAGGGTCCGGATGCCGATTTGAATCATATTGATACATCGCGTATTACAGATATGTCTATGCTGTTTTGGTGGAATAAGATTGGAAACATTAAGATAGACAAATGGGACACATCTAATGTGACAAATATGCGCGGCATGTTCAAACTTTGTAGTGACTTCAATTGTGACTTGTCCGGTTGGGATGTGTCTAAGGTTAAGGATATGTCAATTATATTTTTTAAGTGTTCAGCATTCGAAGGTATTGGTTTAGATAAATGGAATGTATCAAATGTTGAAAACATGTCCAGTATGTTTAATGGTTGTTCAAAATTTGCAGGTATTAGTTTAGATAAATGGAATGTATCAAATGTTGAAAACATGTCCAGTATGTTTGCTATTTGTAAAAACTTTGAAGGCAAAGGACTAGAAAATTGGGACGTGTCCAATGTAGAAAACATGTCTAGAATGTTTGAAAACTGTGAAAATCTAAATGTAGATTTAAGTAAATGGGGAACGATTGCGACCAATGTTCGTGATACATTATTGATGTTCTACGGCTGTAAAAAATTTAGATGTAATTTATCACATTGGGACTTATCAAAAATACATAGAGATAGTAAAAAGAAAATGTTCTACGGTTGTGATAATCAACCTCAACGATTCCGTCCTAAAATAAAAAACTAATTTCAATGTACATCAACGAACGGCTTAAAATAACATCTAAGAGCAAATCCCTAAGTGTACGTCCTACATCGTATAGCGAACTGAAAGTCATCATAGACAAAGAACTAAAACGACAGGGGCTGGATGCCGACTTAAATTTCATTGATACATCAGAGATCACAGATATGTCGAAGTTGTTCGACCTACTTCATATCGAAAACATTAAAATCGACGAGTGGGACGTTAGTAATGTTACAGATATGTCTTTTATGTTTATGAATCAAGATAAATTCAGTTGCGACCTATCTAAATGGGACGTTAGTAATGTTACAAAACATGAGTATGCGTTTTTGGGTTGTTATAAAATGCAACCTAAGTTCCGTCCGAATTTCAAGTAACTTGTTGTGCTGTTCAAAACGTACAAAAATTTGCCCTGTACCGCACGATTTTTGTTTGACCTTAGTAGTACCAAGGTCAGTGCATTTGAGTGCGTCAGAGAGGCTAAAAAGTACCTTTACGTCGATTCTATGTTTGTATATACCAGTACGCGAAATAGAAACTGTAGAAATATGTGTAGGAATCTATACGGTACACTGATTTTGTCTGTAAATGTTGCTATTTATACAGCATAAAACAGCCTAATTATGTTACATATCAAATATCGTTATAGTGATTTTTCCAAAAGTTACTTTGGTCAAATAGTTAAGGTATACAGTTCTGAAACTGAATACGAATATCATTTCATTGAAGATAAATACAATGGATTAGATGTTGTAGTTGACGTAAACGACAACAAAACTATTGGTATACTAGTATCGGAATTAGAAGACGGTAGGGAAATTTACTCCAATGATACTATCAATTTTTATATTAAACACGATGGTAATTACATGGATTGTAAGCTAGTATATAGCGATGAAGATTTCAGCTATTTGATTTTTGATGAAAGCGGCGAACAAGTTGGTCATAATGATACCTTCAGACAAATTTGTGTTTATCCAGATTATTATGACTTAGTGATAAACGATTATTTCCTGTGATATGAGAACTATCGATTATATTTATTAAAGAGTACTACAATAATTTTCAGAAACAATTTGAGAATTTGTTTAATAGAACATGTTCGGACGTAGACGAGTTCTTGGAGACTATGGAATCGTCATTACAAGATTTGAACGAATTATCCGGTACCGACGATAGTTCATTGAATCACGATGTCGATTTATTGACATTGAATTGACTATGTCAATTTATTGACATTATATAGAGCTGTAGTTGATGGACAAGAAATAGCTGTGTTTTACGGTAAAGTAAATTCTATTATTTATTTTGCTTGGCAGATATTTTTTGATCTTGTGTAGTCTTGTCGAGTCTTGTACAGTCTTGTTGGGTCTACTGTATTGTCTTGTACAGTCTTGTTGGGTCTACTGTATTGTCTTGTGTAGTCTACAGTAGTGTCTAAAATAGTGTTATAACGTGTAAAAAGTAAAAATATGAGTACGATTACATTTAGGTATCTCACCGACAAGGAGGAGAAAACTGTTCAATATAAGTATCGTGGTATCTTGGTTCATGTCGACGGTGTTGACTATTTGCTCAAAAACGATGTATACTTTAAGTTCGGAGATTACATATATCATATTTGTTGCGATGTCGACGACGAGGATGTATTTTGTGAGTCGTTTATCGACCTGCGTCGTTCTAATGCGGCATTTGAGGTAGAATACAATGTAGTTGACTTCGCTAAGTTGAACGATTCGTACACTATTAGCGGCGATGAACTGGATCCGGTAGCTGAGCATATACGAAATACGGCTATTGTATACAGTCCACAAAATATATTGCTTTATAATAAAGCCGAAGACGATTACGACGAGTTTTTGAACAAATACTACGATCTAGACGAGAACATTCAAAACGACGACGATGTAGAGCATCTATTCAACAAGACGTGTTCCGAAGTCGAATCCTTATTGCGTACAATGGAACGAGCGGTGTCTAATGCTGAATGCTCGTCGGTTCGAAGTAGAATCAACTCAATTCTAGCCGATGCTTGTAAACAACTAAATCTCTGATGTAGATCTTTAGTCTGCCACATTGATTTGTACGTACAAGTAAGCTATATATAATATAAGAAAACAAAGTGAGAACGCCTAAAGTAATGTACGACAATGGAATTTAAGTATCAACCACAAACCAGAGAAGAGCTCATTCAAATCATCAAAGATGAAACGCAACGTCAACTCGATGAGGCGTATGACTATATCGAAGAGGACGATGACAGATATGGTCTTGTAACTATCGATCTCAACTTCATCGATGTATCGAAGATCACGGACATGTCTTATGTGTTCAATCAGGCGATTTCGTGGGAGAATAAGGATCTTGTTATCAAATTCGACGACTTTCAAGGTTTCTATCTACTGATTGATAAGTGGGACGTCAGTAACGTCACGAATATGCAAGGTATGTTCCAGGATGTTGAATTTAGAGCCGACTTGTACGACTGGAATGTCAGCAACGTGAAGGACATGCGCAGTATGTTTTATTGCTGTGGACTGTTTGATTCTAATTTGTGCCACTGGGACGTGTCCAAAGTAGAATACATGGACGGTATTTTTTGTGAAGAAAACTATTGTTTTGACGTAAATACTATCCGTAATTGGAACGTATCTAGTCTTAAAGATAAAACAGACTACGAAAGAATCTTCGAAGAACTCGAAATGTGCTAAGTTATGATTGACATCAAATCAGGTAGAGTTAATCTCGCATTGACGGTATTCGTACCTTGGGATTGTACGAAAAATTGTAGTTTTTGTACGACAAAGTCGCTGTACAAGAAAGAGCTGGCATCTGTTCGAAAGATCAAGAGCCGAATCAAGAGTGTCCTTTCTAAGGTATCGTCTATTAAAGACATTGTTATCTCCGGTGGCGAACCGTTGGACAATCTGGATAGTCTGTACCAAATCATTAAAGGTATCGACAAGACTAAATACAATGTATACGTAAACACGTCGTTTCCTAAGGTCGATCCAGACAGTGAGATCTTTCATGAGATTTTAGGTATTGTAGACGGATTTAATGTATCTCGTCATTACGGACATAACTACGCCGATTTTAGTACCTTCGACGAGATTATCGCAGCGGTCACTTCAAATGCGCGGGTGCGAATCAATATCTTACTCAACGACCATATTCAGGATTTGGTCGATAGCGATAAGTTCTTGTCATATATCGAAGACATTAAACGTTACGATTACTTCGATATTCAGTTGCGTGCAAACTATCTGAAGACATCGACGGGTACACGGTCTACATTTACATTGAAGGATAACGACGATAAGACATCGCGCTATCTAATTGATACTTACGGAAATAAATATGGTACAAATGTACACATAAGCGGTTGTAATGTGTGCAATTCAGTACTTGTTATCTACAACGGATATAATACCATCTCCTTTCATAAAGGTGTAAGGTTTACGTTGATAGACAATTCTACTTATTTTGAAGTGAATGATGTCATTATATTCCCAGACGGTGATATAAAACTGGATTGGGACAGCCCGTCTATCGATCTTAAAAAGATTCGTGATTTAGACAATCGAACTACAGTAACTATAACCAGCAAACCGAAACGAGAACCGAAATGTTACAGTGCAGAACCTATTCTGGGCAATTGTGGTGGTAGAGGTTGTTAAATTTTTATAAGAATGTATAAGCCGACTACAAATAATGGCATTACACATCACTTCACAGGCGAAGTCGTCTGTTATAAGACCTACATCGAAAGAACAACTACAGTCTATAATAGAACAAGAACTGAAACGTCAAGGACCAGATGCTGATCTGAATCATATCGACACAGAAGAGATCAGCGACATGTCGTTTTTGTTTTGTAATCCGTATATCAGTGTCAGAAACATCAAGATAGACCAGTGGAATGTCTCTAATGTGACGAACATGTCTTGTATGTTTGCTTTTCGTACAGAGTTCAATTGTGATTTGAGTTCTTGGAACACATCCAATGTGAAAGACATGAGTAACATGTTCGATCTTTGTTGTTCGCTTGACAAACTACCTGAATGGTATAAAGGTAATCAATTAGTACTACCCAGTCTGATAAAGCCGACCAACAAAACGTCATTGTTTATGTCTATCGTTCAGTCGATTATCGGTATACTTACTTGGGCCACTTTCATATATGTTTGGTTCTTTTTATGATATTAAAATAGCTATGTCAATTCACATAACATCTAATACAAGATCACTTTATGTGAGACCTACATCGAGAGAACAATTACAGTCTATAATAAGATCTGAATTAGAACGTCAAGGTCCGGATGCCGACTTGAACTTAATAACACTACCGTGTTATATGTAATTGATACATCAGAGATCACAGACATGTTCGGATTATTTCACAAACTGGATATTCGGAACATCAAAATCGACGAGTGGGACGTTAGCAATGTCACTGATATGGACGGGATGTTTA